>Ga0137359_10004888_pt1:0-10000 | contig 11012 bp, 7 predicted proteins | sample Mad1_40_16metaG_FD_108281 | JGI IMG/M metagenome (GOLD analysis project Ga0137359, IMG submission 108281) | Vadose zone soil microbial communities from Angelo Coast Range Reserve, California, USA - Mad1_40_16 metaG | ecosystem: Environmental > Terrestrial > Soil > Vadose zone | place... | reverse complement strand
CACGATTTCACGATCTGCGAGCTTGCGACGCAAGAAGGCGCAAAGCGCAATCCGAATTCAAAAAAGCCGCCATGGGTAAAACCATGGCGGCTTTTTTGTTTTCACGGCGTGCGGCTCTCACGGGACGCTCGCCATTCGCTCCCGTTCACGTCTGTTCACGGGAACGAATCGGACAAGGCCGGAAAGCGTGATTCGATTCGTTGCGATCGGGTTAACGTCGATATCCCGCGATAGATGACGGACGACGGGAAAAATGGACGATCGCAATGAGGTCGCTTCGATCAGCGAGAACGGAAGTTCGGCGTTCATTCACCTGATCTCTGACATCTGATCTTGATCCGTTGGGGGACAAAAGAGCCCCGGCCAGAAAATCGGGATGAGCGGCCGGGGCCAGTTAGGGAGGAACCAGACGACTTCACCACAAACGCCTTGCGTGCAATGTGAGGAAACTCACACTCTCGCGGAGAAATCTGGCTGTTCCCGCGGGCGTTGCGGATAGCCGTTTGGCTTGGCGGCCGCATCGCGGACTAATCCCGCCGTTGGGCACGATGCTCCCACAACGACGCAAGGCGCTGCCGGAATGCCTTGGACTTTTCGGCAAACAGCCGCCCGGTGAGGCGCTTGGCGGCCGCAACGTGGGCGGCCTGCCGCTCCGCGATCATGGGCTTAAGTTGCGCGCGCCAGCGGGCGAGCGGTTGATGGGGCTCGGTCAATCGCTGCAAGATCATGAGGTCGTGGTGCGCGCCGAGGCGGTCGCGCAGCCGTTGCGCCTCGGAAACCCACACGCGCATGAGCTTCGGCCACAGCGGGTCGGCAAGTTCCATCTGGTAGCGATGCTCGACGACGCGCCGGCGGAATCGGTGCAGCGCCTCCGGGCTCGCGTTCGACCAGTCGTCCGGTATAGCGGCGCAGACGCGCCGGTAGAACGCCGTGAGCTGCGCCGCCGCTTCGCTGCGGTCGAAGCGTTCGAAGGGCCAGCGCTCGACCGCGGCGGCCGCACGGGTCCACATGTCGTCGATTCGGGCGCCGCGTTCCGGTGTCAGGCCTATGGCCTCCGCACCAGCGCGTATTTGGGCGATCCTTTCCGCAATGGTCGCCCGGGAACGCGCCGACTTGGGAAAGCTATCGCCGAGGTCAGCGAGGGCTTCCTGCGCCGCCTGGCCGTCGCGCGCGGCTGCCATTTCGCGGGCCAGATCCCGCGCTTCGAGGCGCAGCGACTCGGCCTCATCCCCGACCATCGGCGCGATCAGGCGCAGGATGGCGCGCCAGCGCTTGAGGGCCTTGCGCAGGTCGTGCACCGCAACGGCATCGGAAATATCCGGCGTTTCGATCGGCTTGCGGCCGCTCGCCACAATGTCGCGCAGCAAGGCCGCGAGAGTGCGCGCGGCTATGTCCGGCCGAAAGTCGTCTTTGTGAACCATTGGATGGTTAACCAAGATTTGCCCAACACTATGACAGTTTCTTGCTGACCGGTCCTTCACAACCGCGGTCTTGATTGCTAGATACCAACTAGCGCGGAACGTTTCCGTGCCACTCTTTCGCGGGGTGGAGCAGCCCGGTAGCTCGTCAGGCTCATAACCTGAAGGTCGTAGGTTCAAATCCTACCCCCGCAACCAAATTTCTTAAATGAAATCAAATAAATAGGCCGCTGTTGCGGCCTTTTCCGTCCGCCGCGAAGCGTCGGCAAAAATCTCGTGCATCCATGATCCCTGAAAGATCAACGTCGAAGGATTCTGACCCCCATGACCGGCACTGACGATCTCAAAATCATCGAAGGCGTGATCCAGTCCTACCTTGACGGACTTTACGAGGGCGACGCTAGCAAGATTGCGAGCGTCTTTCATCCAACAAGCGCGCTGACGAGCGTCACGAGCGACGGCGAACTGGATGTCACGCCCCGTGACAAGTGGCTGGACAAGGTTCGGGCAAGACTGTCGCCAATGCAGCAGGGCCTGCCCCGCCACGATCATGTGCTGACCATCGACCTTGTCAGTCCGACAATGGCCTACGTGAAGCTAAAATGCGCAATTCCGCCGCGGTTCTTCACCGATCAGCTGTCGCTGCTGAAGATCGATGGCCGCTGGCAAGTCGCGCAAAAAGTCTTCACGACCGAGATGCGGGAATAGTGCGCCGTCACATGTCGACATGCCGCCGCTATCGGCGCTCGGCTTCGCCCGGGGCTGCCTCTCGGAGGTGGCGGTCAACCAGATCAACTTCATCATCAAGAAGCACGCCGTACCCGCGGCGCCGCATTCCCTCCGAGCATTGGCGGCAGCTCGACGACCAGTATTTCCTTATGCCTGCCCCGCGTTCGGTCACCATCCCTGAGAAATTATCCTGGCTATAATAATCGCCCTGCCGATTTCTCCGAGCAGTGCAACGAACATGACATCATCACGCCAACTCCATCTTGGTGCGTTCATGCGGCCGGCGAGCATCCACACCGGCGCCTGGCGCTATCCCGGCGCGTGGCCGGACATGAATTTCAACTTCGCGCACCTGAAACACTCCATCCAGGTGCTGGAGCGGGCGAAGTTCGATGCCTTCTTCATGGCCGACCACATGGCCGTGCTCAACATGCCGCTCGATGCGCTCAAGCGCAGCCACACGGTGACCTCATTCGAGCCGTTCACGCTGTTGTCGGCCCTGTCCCAGGTGACCGAACGCATCGGCTTGGTCGCCACCGGCTCGACCACTTTCGACGCGCCCTATCACATCGCGCGCCGCTTCGCCTCGCTCGATCATATTTCCGGCGGCCGCGCTGGCTGGAATATCGTCACCACTTCCAATCCGGACGCCGCCCTCAATTTTGGCCTTGAGGAGCATGTCGAGCACGGCGAGCGCTATCGGCGTGCCCGGGAGTTCTATGACGTCGTGACGGGCCTGTGGGACAGCTGGGCCGATGGCGCCTTCGTCCGCGATGTCGAGCATGGCATTTTCTTCGACCCAGCGAAAATGCATGTGCTCGATCACAAGGGCGAATATCTTGCCGTGCGCGGACCGCTCAATATCGCCCGGCCGGTCCAGGGCTGGCCGGTGATCGTGCAGGCCGGCGCGTCGGAGGCCGGCCGGCAGCTTGCGGCGGAAACCGCGGAAGCGGTGTTCACAGCGCAGAGCGATCTTACCGCCGGCCAACAGTTTTATGCCGACGTGAAGGGCCGCATGGAAAAGCTTGGCCGCTCGCGCGCGCACATGAAGATTTTGCCGGCCTGTTTCGTGGTGCTAGGCGACACCGTGGAGGAAGCGCGGGCCAAGCGGGCGAAACTCGACAGCCTCGTCGATTACGCCAACGCCATCGCCTCGCTTTCCATCTCCCTCGGCCACGACGCGTCAAAATTTGATCCCGACCGGCCGTTGCCGGACCATATCCCCGAAAGCAACGCTTCGAAAAGTGGCCGTCAGCGGGCAATCGATCTCGCCAGGCGTGAGAATCTGACCGTGCGGCAGCTCGCGCAACGGCTCGGCGGCTATTCCGGCCTCGCCATGGTGGGTACCTCGAAGACGATCGCGGACGAGATGGAGGAATGGCTGTTTACCGAAGGCAGCGACGGCTTCACCGTGATGTTCCCCTACTTGCCGGGCGGGCTTGACGATTTCGTCGCGCACGTCATTCCCGAGTTGCAGCACCGTGGCCTGTTTCGGCGCGACTACGAAGGGACGACGCTGCGCGAACATCTCGGCCTGCCGCGCCCGCACAATCGCTTCTTTCCTTAGATCCTGGGCTCGCACCAGATCCTGGGCTCGCACCGCGACAATGCGCAGCGCCGGCGTCGTGGCTTGACTCTTGTCGCTTTGTCCTTTTGACACCGCCAATCGGCGCGCTACTTATCATCGTGAAGCGGTATGACGCCGGCCGATCGCAGGATGGCTTTGCGCAGCCATCGCATGCCAAACAACAACAGCAGCGCGCCGACAAGGAGTTGCACCAGATTGAGCGGAATAGCTTGCAGCACGGGTCCGAACCCAACAATGAGCGCGAGCAGCACGCCGCATGCGAGGATGGCGCCGGTCAATGCCGGCCGCGCACGATGCCGATGGCAAGGACAACCGTAAGCGCCTCGACGAACTCGACCAGGGACGCCAGGAAGGCGGCGATAATCGACGGACCCGTGTGCACCCAATCAATCATGACTTTGCTCCATCATCATGGCTTGTAGGCCTCTCATCGCTCCGCTTCGTCGGCGCGCCTTGGGTCTCGGTCACCATACTTGTGCTCGGCCCTGCGCTGCTCGGCGGGCCCGAGAGCATCATCATCACGGGCGCGGTCAGGTTTCAGAGCAAAGCTTGCCCGCGGTATCCGAACAAGGCGGGACACTGCGCGCTATCGCCGGGACAAGCGCAGCGCTGCCGTGAGGTCGCCCATCGGCTTGCTGCCATTGGCCTTCAGCGCCTCGTCTCTTACGACGATCCCCGGCAATTTCGGCAGATCGAAGCGCCGGATAATGAAACGCAGGATCGAAGTCGTGTCGTATTGCGTGTGATCCACATGATGGCGTTTCGCAAATGGCGAAATGATGATGGCCGGAACGCGCGAGCCCGGTCCCCACCGATCGGCTTTGGGGGGCGCCACATGGTCCCAGAAACCGCCGTTCTCGTCATAGGTCAGGACAATCAGCATATGCGGCCATTGGGGGCTTTTCTGGAGATGCGCGATCACATCGGCGATGTGCCGGTCACCGGAGACGATTTCCGCATAGCCCGGATGCTCGTTCAGATTGCCTTGAGGTTTGTAGAATGCGACCGCAGGCAGTGAACCCGCATCAACGGCTTTGATGAACTCAACGCCATCAAGGCCACCATCCTTGAGATGCTGGTCGCGGGCCGCCGTGCCCGGCGCCATGGCGACGAAATAGTTGAAGGGCTGGTGATGATATTGAAATGCCGGAACCGGGAACGCGTTCTTGCCGTCGAGCGCCATCTGCCAAGCCCCGCCATACCACGCCCAGCCGACCCCCCTCGCGGAGAGCAGGTCTCCGATCGTCTGCTCGCTCAGTGGCGGCAGCGTCGTCGGATTGGCGGGGTCCGTAAATCTCGGATCTCCGTCCTTGGGCGGCGTGTTGGCGCTTGGCTGATAGGCCGGCTGCATGGTGTTGACGGCATAGAAGTCAGGCGTGAGCGCTCCGTCATGGACGAATTTCGGCGGCCCGTCGCTCGCCGATTTCGGCGAGTTGTCGGCGAGCTTCAGGCTGAAACCATCCGCCTCCACGACCGCGATCTGGTTCTTCGCCGGGCTGTGGTCGGCATTGGGGTATTGGGGCGTGCAGGCACAGACCAACCACAGGTGATTGAGGTAGGAGCCCCCAAACGCTGCCATAAAAAAGTTGTCGGCAAGCGTGTAGCGTCGCGCGATCCGCCAAAGCGGGAGGCTCGCAGTGTTGGTCTTATAGTAGCCCATGGCCAGACCGCCAGCGTCCGAGAACGCCACAAACTTGTCGTTCCTGCCGCCGTTGATCTGCATCTGGTGCTGATAGAAGAGATGCACGAGGTTGCGGGTGATGACGTCAAGCGGCACGTTGAAGCCTTTGGGATCATCGATTGCGAAGGGCGCATTGGTAAGATGCTGGGTCTCGGCCTCAGTGATTGGCGGTGTGACGCCCTTCGCGGTCAGTCCGCCCCAAACGGGCGGCAGCTCCTTCAACACCGCGCCGTCGCGATCACGCTGCACGGAATTGGCGTGGGAAATGGACGCAAGCCCGTTCGCACCAGGAAAGAAACCGTAGAGATTGTCGAAGCTCCGATTTTCAGCATAGATCACCACGATGTTCTGGATGTTCTCAAGTCGGGCGCTGGCGTTCGCCGGAGTTTTGGCCGCACTCGCCGCAATCGCGCCGCTACAGCAAGCACTCATCAAGACTGCTGCTGAATAAAGAATGCTTCCTCTCATGGGCACCTCAGCCGTTTATCGGTTTTTGGCAACGGATTCTGTCACCGGCCTGTTGTCGGCGAGCAATCATGCAAAGTTACGCCGCACGGGCTCGCGTGTAATCCGCAGGGTGGCAGCTGCGGTCGCGTTCGGTCAAGCGTCCAAGATGCCAACGCTGCTTCTGCCTGTTCTCGTAGGGTGCCTGCTGACCCTTGCGGCCGGCAACATAGCTATCGCGGCTCAACGGGGAATTTCCCGCAGCTCGGTGTATCGGCAAGTGAGCGTACTCGCTGAGCTCGGTCGGAAGCTGTTCTTCGATCCTCGTCTCTCGAGCTCTGGACAGCTTTCTTGCGCGTCGTGCCATGATCCTGCACATGCCTACGGTCCGCCCACGGCTCGCTCGGTCGAGGCGGGTGGCAAGGACATGCGGCGGGCGGGGTTGCGCGCCGTCCCCTCGCTCAGATACGCTCAGGTGACGCCGCACTTTACCGAACACTTCTTCGACTCCGACGATGAGCCGAATGCCGGCGTCGACAATGGTCCGACCGGCGGTCTGACATGGGACGGGCGCGCCGATCGGGGCCGCGACCAGGCGCGATTGCCGCTGCTATCGTCATCGGAAATGGCCAATGAGAGCCCCGCCGTCATCGTCGCCCATGTCAAAAGATCAACCTATGCGAACCTGCTGCGCGATGCGTTCGGCACAGCGATATTCGACAATACCGAAAAGGCCTTCGCAGGAGTCCTGCAAGCCCTTGAGGCGTTCGAGCAGCAGCATGCTGAGTTCTACCCCTATAGCAGCCGTTACGACGCCTACCTGGCCGGCAAGGCGGCGCTGACCGCGCAGGAAGCGCACGGGCTTACGGTATTCAATGATCCTGCAAAGGGCAATTGCGCCCATTGCCATCCGAGCGCATTGGGCGCTGACGGCACGCCGCCGCAGTTCACGGACTACGGCTTTGCGGCGCTTGGTGTTCCGCGCAACGTGGACATTCCGGCCAATACGGACCCGGCTTTTTATGACCTCGGGCTCTGCGGCCCGCTGCGGACCGATCTTCGCGGCCATCCGGAATACTGCGGCATGTTCAAGACACCGACCTTGCGTAATGCCGCCTTGCGCTACAGCTTCTTTCACAACGGCGTGTTTCACACACTGAAGGAGGTGCTCGGGTTCTATGCGGAGCGCGATACGAACGCCGGGAAATGGTATCGACGCAACGTCGACGGTACGGTGCGGAAGTTTGACGATCTTCCGGCGAGATATCACGCAAACGTCAACATTGAACCGCCATTCGACCGGCATGCCGGCGATGAGCCGGTTCTGTCTGCACAAGACATCGACGACATCATCGCATTCTTGCAGACGCTGAATGACGGCTACCTTGACGGCAAGCGGCAACCGAAGGTTTCGCCATTGCGAAGATGGCCCGCGCGGCGTGAAGCCAGCGGGCGATTTTAGCCAGGCAGAAAATTTGGTAGGTTTGACTGCAGAACGCAGTTGCGTCCGAGCTATTTCCGACCCCAGCGCTCGGATCGACACCGACCTGTCGGATGGGGCCGCAACCGCAATACCAGGAACAACCAAGGAACCTGACATGATGACATCAAGGCGCTTCTATCTGAACACCGCCGCTGCCGTGAGCCTTGTCGCACTCGCGACGGCGCCATTTTCCGCCATTGCGCAAAACGCCGTCACACTTGACAACGACGACATCGGCGGCGTGGTCAATGGTCCACGCGGGCCGGAAGCCGGCGTATGGGTGATTGCGGAAACGACCGATCTCCCCACCCGCTTCGCCCGGATGGTGGTGACCGACGATCGCGGCCGCTACGTGCTGCCCGATCTGCCGAAAGCCAAATACAAGGTCTGGGTGCGCGGCTACGGCCTCATTGATTCCGTACGCGTCGATGGCGAGCCCGGGCAACATCTCGACCTCACCGCCGTCCCGGCGCCCAATGAAGCCGCTGCCGCCCAGTACTATCCGGCGATTTACTGGTATTCGATGATGAAGATCCCGGACAACAGCCAGTTCGACGGCCAGCACGGCATACCGCCCGGCGTCAATCAGCAAGAGTGGCTGACCACGATCAAGAACCGGGCGTGCATCGGCTGCCACCAGATCGGACAATTGTCCACGCGCACGATCCCGGCCGCGTTTGGCAATTTCAAATCCGGCGAGGACGCCTGGATTCGGCGCACCCAGTCTGGCCAGGCGGCCGAGCTGATGGTGAACCCGCTGGCGGGCGCACTCGGCGGCGCGCCTTACCGGTACTTCGGCGACTGGACCGACCGCGTCGCCAAGGGTGAACTGCCGCACGCCAAGCCGGAACGGCCGCAGGGCGTCGAACGCAACATCGTCGTCACCACCTGGGACTGGGGCGATGAGAAGCATTATCTGCATGATCTGATCGCGTCCGATCGCCGCTATCCTACCGTGAACGCCTACGGCCCGTTGTACGGTTCGACCGAATACGCCAGCGACAATCTGCCGATCCTCGATCCGAAGACCAACAATGCAACGGTCTTCCACGCGCCGGTGCGCGACCCGAGCATGCCGGAATCGCTCGGCCCCGGGCATGCGGCCATGCTGACGCCCCTGCAGCCTTCGGCCTATTGGGGCAACGAGAAGATCTGGGACTCCCGCGTCAACAACCACAACTCGATGATCGACCAGAATGGCCGCGTCTGGCTCGCGGCGGCGATCCGCGCCGCCGACAATCCGGACTTCTGCAAGAAGGGCTCCGAGCATCCCTCCGCCAAGCTGTTCCCGATCGAGAGGAACGTTCGCCAGATGAGCGTGCTCGACCCGAAAACGATGAAGTACACGTTCGTCGACACCTGCTTCGGCACCCATCACCTGCAGTTCGGCTACGACGCCAACAACACCGTGTGGGCAAGCGGCGGAGGGCCGGTCCTCGGCTGGGTCAACACCAAGATGCTCGACGAGAGCGGCGATGCCGCCAGGTCGCAGGGGTGGACGGTGTTTGTGCTCGACACCAACGGCAACGGCAAGCGCGACGACTATGTCGAGCCTAACCAGCCCGTCGACCCGACCAAGGACAAGCGCATCGCCGGCGGCTTCTATGCGGTGATGCCGAACCCTGCCGACGGCTCCATCTGGGGTACCGTTGGGGTGTTCGGCGGCAAAGGAGCGGTCGTTCGCGTCGATCCGGGCTCCAACCCGCCCGCGACTGCGCTGTCGGAAATCTACAACATCCCGCTGCCGGGCTACGGTCCTCGCGGCGGCGATATCGACAGCAAGGGGGTCGTCTGGGTATCGCTCGCGAGCGGCCATATCGGCAGCTTTGACCGGCGCCTGTGCAAAGGGCCGCTCAACGGCCCCAATGCCACCGGCGATCATTGTCCCGAGGGTTGGAAATTCTCCAAATACCCGGGCCCAGGCTTCGAAGGCATCGGCGACAACAGCGCCGAGGCGAGCTACTACAGCTGGGTCGACCAGCACAACACGTTCGGGCTTGGCGATGACGTGCCGATGTCGACCGGCAACCTCAACGACGGCCTGATCGCGCTCAAGGACGGCAAGATGGTCACGTTGCGCGTGCCCTACCCGTTGGGCTTCTATGCCAAGGGCTTCGATGGACGCATCGATGACCCGAATGCGGGCTGGAAGGGCCGAGGATTGTGGACCAGCAGCGGCGACCGCACCCCTTGGCTCAAGGAAGGCGGCAAGGGACGCAAGCCGATGGTCGTTCATTTCCAACTTCGACCCGACCCGCTCGCGCACTAGAGCATGATCCCGAAAAGTGGGAACCGGTTTTCGGAAAAGATCATGCTCCAACAATAAGCGAGTGCGGGATGACGATTCGAAGAAAAGTCATCCCGCACTAAGCGCGACATGACCGCAAGTGCGGGCCCCGCCCGGATAGCATCGGGCGGGGCCCGCTGGTCCGGCAGGCTCATCCGTCAACCTTGTCCTGAGGAGCCGACCGAAGGTCGGCGTCCTGAGGCTCTCGAAGGACGAAGGACGGCCACAGGCGAAATCGTGCCAGTGGCCATCCTTCGAGACGCCGTGCTGCGCACGGCTCCTCAGACTGTATGTCCCTTCCCTTGCGGAGGCGACTCACCCTCGATGCGGTTGCGAGGGTTACCCGGAATGGGCCGGGCAGAGCCTCAAG
>Ga0137359_10004887_pt1 | contig 11013 bp, 11 predicted proteins | sample Mad1_40_16metaG_FD_108281 | JGI IMG/M metagenome (GOLD analysis project Ga0137359, IMG submission 108281) | Vadose zone soil microbial communities from Angelo Coast Range Reserve, California, USA - Mad1_40_16 metaG | ecosystem: Environmental > Terrestrial > Soil > Vadose zone | place: USA... | reverse complement strand
TTCTGGAAGTCGCGCACGCTGACATCGAGGAAGCAGGTATAACCCGCAACGACCGAGAGCGCGCTGCCCCGCGCCACGTGCCGGCAGCGCTCGCCGATGACGATGGCGAGCTCGCCCTCATAGTCGAAATGCACGGACGCCTTGGGTCGCACGATATTGCCGCCCGGTGCCACCAGGGTGTTGTGCAAGCGGCTGAAGACGCTGGGCTCGGTCGGCAGCTTGAGGCCCATCTCGGCGACATGGGTGGCGTAGTTGATGCCGATGCACAGGATCTTCTCCGGATCGGGGATGACCGGTGCGAGTTCGACTTCATCGAGCTTGAAGTCCGGGCGCGCGCCCTTGGCTGCCGCCGCGAGGTCGGGCAGCGCCTTGGCCGCGATGGCGGCGCGCAACGAGGGCCAGCGCGCCGACAGATCGACGATCCCACCCCCGACGACCGCGCCGAACTTTGCCACCTCCGCATGGCGAAAACTTACATACCGCATGGAAGTGAACGAGCCCGATGGGCCGGGTTGTGTCAAGGCGGCCGCAAGGGACCTTTCGCTTTAGCCCAGCAGCTTCGCCAGCCCCTTTGAAAGTCCAACGCTCCCGACCGCTGCCGGTTTTGCAAAAGCGCCGGTTCGTGCCTTCGCCGGCTTCTGCCGCGCCAGCGACTCCGCAAGCGTGATGGCGCAGGCGACGCCGTCGAGCAGCGGGACCTCGACCTTGAGACCGAGTTTTGCCGCCAGGCCGGCGAGACCCGCGCCACCCAGGATCACGACGTCGGCGCCGTCCTCACGCACGCAGGCCGCGCAGCCGCGCGCCAGCATGGCGAGCGCCGCCTTGGGATTCCTGGCTATGGCCGCACCTGTCGGCGCCACGGTGCGCACCGACGCCAGTCGTGACGAGAGACCTTGTGCCGCCACGAATTCCTCGAGCATCGGCTTCCAGCGCTCGCCACCGGTGACGATCGAGAAACGCTGACCGAGGCTGCAGGCCTGCAGAATCGAAGCATCGGCCATGCCGACCACCGGCACGTCGCTCACTTCCTTCAGCGCCACGAGACCGGGATCGCCGAAGCAGGCCAGCACCACGGCGTCCTTGGGGCCGCGGTCGTTGGCGAAAGCGTCGAGCGCGGCGTGGCCCGCCACGGCATAGGCGGCGCGCGAGGCGATGTAGCGCGGCCCGAAGGTGCCGTTCACCGCCCGCAATTTCGTACCAGCCTGGGCGAAGGTCCTGGCGGTCTTCAGGACCAGCGCCGTGATCGAGGCGGTCGTGTTGGGATTGATCAGGAGAATCTCGACCATCGTTTCGCGTTACTCCTGCATGATTTCCTTGAGGCGGGCGGCGTCGTGATTCTCGCCGATCGACAATGCGCAGATGCGCGAGACATGGACGAGCGGCAGGCCGCTCTCGCGCGCCCAGGCGTTGAGTTGCGTTTGCGCCGCTCGCGCATCCTTTTTCGAGGTGCCCTTGTCGGAGAGCGCCACGCCGCTGTCGCGCAGGCAGAGCAGCACGTCGCCCGACAGAACGTAGGAATCGCGGCCGAGGAAGCGCAGCAGATACTGCCCGCTATAGCCTCCGAGCCGCGAGCCGCGCTTGGCCAGGATGTCTAAAAGCCCGATCTGGTCGTCCGCCGGCCAGTCGGCCAGGAATTTGCCGAAGCTGCCATGTTCGGCGGCGATGTCGCTCACGAATTTCGCATTCTCGCGCACCGACCTGATCTTCTGCGGATTGCGCACGATGCGCTTGTCCGAGGTGAGCTGCTCCCAGAACTCGGCCGGCTGAAACAGCAGCCGCTTGGGGTTGAAGCCCAGAAAGGCCTCCTCGAAGCCCGGCCATTTCTTGTCGATCACGCTCCACACGAAGCCGGCCGAGAAGACGCGTCGCGCGATCTCCGACAGCACCCGGTCGTCCGGAAGATTCGCCAAAGCCTTGTTGTTGCGCGGCTTGGGCAGCAAGGTCGCCAGCACCTTCTCGCCGCCCTTGCGCCGGGCGGCGCGTTCGCGGATGCGCTTGAACGAAACCCTGGCCACGGTGGTTATTCCAGCCAGCCGTCGAAGAAGTCGAACACGCTCGCCTTGAACAAGGCATGCGCGATCGCCGAGAAATGATCGCAGCCCGGCAAAGTGACGGCCTTGGCGCCGGGAATCGCCTGGGCCAGCCCTTGCGGGGATCCGGCGAGCTGGTCGCGCGCGCCGGCCACCACCAAAGTCGGGCGTCGGATGGCTAAAAGCGCGTCGGGCGTGAAGGGCGTGCGCGGGCCGCGCGAGCAGGCGGCGAGCGCCAGCCGGTCCTCCTTCTGCTCGTCGGCGAAGTGCCTGAAACTCCGCATCATCGGATCGGCGATCGAGTCGGGGGAGTCCGCCTCCATCGCCTCGGCCATCGCATTGTCGGTGCGCGGCTCGAAGACCTTGGCGCCAACGCCGCCCACCACGAGATGGTCGATGCGGCCCGAATCCTCCAGCGCGGCGGTGAGCGAGATGTAGGAACCCATGGAGAAGCCAAGCAGATGGGCGCGCTTTACGCCGGCATGGTCCATCAGCGCGAAGACATCGCGCGCCATCGCCACGCGGCTATACAGGGCGGGATCGTGCGGCTTGGCGCTCTCGCCATGGCCGCGATTGTCGAAAGCAAGGCCGCGCATGCCCTTGCGCTCGATGGCGTCGTACCAGCCGACGCGTTTCCAGTTTTCGTAGCGGTTGGAGGAGAAGCCATGGACCAGGACCACGGTCTTTCGCGCATCGCGCGGACCGAAATCATCGTAGGCGAGGGAGAGTCCGTCGGAGGTGAACTGAGCCATAACTTTCCCTAGCCCGAGCCATGAATGGTCACAAGTTGATCCGGTACGGTAAGTGTCGGACAAGTGAGGTCAACGGGGGAACGCCAATGGTCGAAACGGACCGCTTCAAGGGCAAAATCGGCGCGACGGTGCAGGAATCCACGCCGCACTGGCCGGAAGGCCCCAAACGGCCGCCGGGCCTTGATAAGAAGGGCGCGCCGAATATCCTCGTCGTGCTGTTCGACGATGTCGGCTTCTCCGATCTCGGTTGTTACGGCTCGCCGATCGCCACGCCGACCATCGACGCCATCGCCGCGCGCGGCCTGCGCTACACCGGCTTCCACACCACCGCCATGTGCTCGACCACGCGCTCGGCGCTGCTGACCGGGCGCAACCACCATTCGGTCGGCGTCGGTTGCCTGGCCAATTTCGACAGCGGCTTTCCGGGCTATCGCGGCAAGATCAGCCACGAGGCCGGCACCATCGCAGAGATGCTGCGCCCGCATGGCTATCGCAACTACATGCTGGGCAAGTGGCATGTGACCTCGCTCACCGAGACCGGCGCCACCGGCCCGTTCGACGGCTGGCCGCTCGGCCGCGGCTTCGATCGCTTCTATGGCTTCATGGACGCCGAGACCGACCAGTACGCGCCGGAGCTGGTGCGCGACAACACGCCGATCGATCCACCCGGCACCTTTGCCACCGGCTATCATCTGACGTCCGACCTGGTCGACCAGGGCATCCGCTACCTCGCCGACCATGTGAGCGACGACGCCAAGAAGCCGTGGCTGATGTGGCTCGCCTTCGGTGCCTGCCATGCGCCGCACCAGGCGCCGTTCGATCTCATTCGCACATATGACAAGGAATTCGCCGCCGGCTGGGACGCCGAGCGCGACCGGCGCCTCGCACGCCAGAAGAAGATGGGCGTGGTGCCGGCCGACACGCGCCTGCCGCCGCGCAACGACGCCGTGCGGCCGTGGGACGAGGTGCCGGAGGCCGAACGCGGCCTCTACACGCGCCTGCAGGGCGCTTATGCCGCCATGCTCGATCATGCCGACCGCCATCTCGCACGGTTGATGGCCTTTCTCGAGGAGTCCGGCCAGGCCGAGGACACTTTGGTCATCGTCATGTCCGACAATGGCGCCAGCCAGGAGGGTGGCCCCTTCGGCATGATCAATGCCATGGGCCCGTACAATCTGCGCCGCGAGCCCATGGAAGAGAAGATCGCGCGTATCGAGGATATCGGCGGACCAGACACGCACTCCAATTTCCCGCTGGGCTGGGCGATGGCCGCCAACACGCCCCTGCGGCGCTACAAGCAGAACACCCATGGCGGCGGCATCCGCGATCCGCTGGTGATGTCCTGGCCGCGGGGCATCGCCGCGCGCGGCGAGCTGCGTCCGCAGTTCTGCCATGCCAGCGATCTGGTGCCAACGTTGCTCGACATCGTGGGCGTCGAGCCGCCCGCGACCATCGCCGGCGTGCCACAGATGCCGATCGAGGGCGTGAGCTTTGCCAAAAGCCTCGCCGATCCAGCCGCGCCGGCCAAAGCCACGCCGCAGTATTTCGAAATGTTTGGCCATCGCGGCCTGTGGCGCGACGGCTGGAAGGCGGTGGCCTTCCATCCGCCCGGCACTGCCTTCGAAACGGACAAGTGGGAACTCTACCATCTCGACCGCGACTTCAGCGAAACCGAGGATCTGGCCGAGCGCGAACCGGAAAAGCTCAAGAGCCTGATCGACGAATGGTGGCGCCAGGCCGGGCAGCACAAGGTCCTGCCGCTCGACGACCGGTTCGGGCCGCGCTTCGCCGACAATGCCCTGCGCGTCCACGCGCCGCGCAAGCGCTTCGTCTTCCACACCGGTGTCGGCCACGTGCCCACCGACGTGGCGCCCGACGTGCGCGGCCGCAGCTACACGATCGAGGCCCATGCGCGCGTTGACGGCCCCACCACCGAAGGCGTGCTGATCGCCCACGGCGACATGACCTCGGGCTACGCGCTCTACGTCAAGGACGGTCGCCTGGTCTACGACATGAATATCGGCGGCGAGCACCATGTGGTCGTCTCGGATCGCGTACTCGAGGCCGGCAATCGGCGGCTGGCGGTGCGCATGCGCCGTAACAAGGGCATCAACACCGCCACCTTGCTGATCGACGGCGCGCCGGCGGGTTCGCTGGAGACGCAGGTGGGCTTCTACAATTTCATTTCCTGGTCGGGTCTCGATATCGGCCGCGACCGCGGCAGTCCGGTCTCGCACTACGACGCGCCCTTTTCCTTCACCGGCAAATTGCGCAAGGTCGACGTCGTCATGGACGACGACCAGGCACTCGATGGCGCGGGCATCGCCCAGGCGGCGCTGGGCCGCGAATGAATCCTCGAGCATGACAACGGCATCGTCTTCTTCCCCGGGGATCGACAGCCCCTATGCCTGGCGGCTGGCGATCGTGTCGATGTTCTGCATTGGCCTGGGCGGCGGCGCGATCTATCTGCCAGTGGTGGGGCTGAAAGAGATCGCCGCCGAGTTCGGCGACCGCCGTGCCGTGCCGTCGTTCGCCTATATGCTGGGTTTTTTCGCCATGGGCCTGGGCGGCGTGGCGATGGGCTGGCTGGCCGACCGCACGAGCCCGCGCGTGCCGCTGCTGATCGCGGGCGTGTCGATCGCGGCCGGCGGCTGGCTGGCGTCGAGCGGCGGCGAGCTGGCGCTTTACGTGGGCTATGCCCTTCCGCTTGGTTTCCTCGGCAACGCCGCCACCTTCACGCCGGCCATGAACAACATCCAGGGCTGGTTCGACCGCCGCCGCAGCACTGCCGTCTCGATCGTTTCGGTCGGCCCGGCGCTTTCGGGTTTCGTCTGGCCGCAGATCTATCGCTGGCTGCTGCCGGACGTGGGCTGGCGCCAGACCCTGGTGATCTACGGCGTCACCGCGGGCACGCTGCTGTTCGCCTGCGCCCTCTATGTGCGGCCCTCGCCGGTCGCGCGCAGCAAGGCCGCGCGTGCGGTGGAGGATCTCTCGCGCCTGCCGATGTCGTCGCCCGCGATCATGGCGCTGTTGTCGGCGGCGGGCTTTTGCTGCTGCGCCGCCATGGCCGTTCCCTTCGTGCACATGGTGGCCTTCTGCGGCGACCTCGGCTTTGCCTCGGCGCGCGGCTCGGAGGCGGTGTCGCTGATCCTGTTGACGGCGGTGGCCTCGACCTTCGCCATGGGCCGGTTGGCCGATTATATCGGACCGCTGAAGGTGAGCCTGCTCTGCGCGCTCATCCAGATCGCCTCGCTTTCAGGTTTCGTCTTCGTGGACAGCCTCTCGGGCATCTACACGCTGTCGGTGATCCACGGCATTCCCTACATCGCCATCGTGCAGGGCTATGCGCTCATCCTGCGCCACCTCTACGGTCCCGCCATCGCCGGCTGGCGGTTGGGGGTGGTCATGCTGTTCGCCATGGCCGGCATGGCGGTCGGCGGGTGGCTGGGCGGCGCCATCTTCGACGCCACTCTGTCCTACCGCGCGGCCTTCAAGACGGCCCTCGTATTCAACCTATTCAACCTGATGCTGCTGGGCATGCTCCTGTTCTTCCAGCGACGCCAGGGGATGTATCTGCGGAGCGGCGGACTGCTCGCGCCATGAGCTCAGTATCATAGCTGGGAGCGCGCCACTCCAGTGGCGCTCATGATCATGATGCGCCACTGGAGTGGCGCGCTCCCAGCGAAGATCTGAAAGCGACAAAAGGTAATCGGGACCGAGCGATGACTCAAAACATTTACGACAACGAAACTTTTTTCGAAGGCTATGCGCGCCTGCCGCGGTCGGTCGCGGGTCTCGACGGCGCGCCGGAGTGGCCGGCGCTGCGGGCCTTGCTGCCGGAGCTGAAAGGACGGCGGGTGCTCGATCTCGGTTGTGGTTTCGGGTGGTTCTGCCGCTGGGCGCGCCAGGCCGGCGCATCGTTGGTGCAGGGCATCGATGTGTCGGAGAAGATGCTGGCGCGCGCTCGGGCCGAAACGCCGGATGCGGCGGTCGCCTACACCAGGGCCGATCTGGAGCAACTGGAACTGCCGCCCGAGTCGTTCGACCTCGTCTATAGCTCGCTCGCCTTTCACTATATCGAGAATCTCGATGGGCTTTTGTCGCAGGTGCACCGTGCGCTTGTCCCCGGCGGCAGCCTGGTCTTCTCGGTGGAGCCCCCAGCCTAAAAAAAAACTGTCGCGCCGAACTGGGTCGTCGATGACGCGGGCCGCAAGACCTGGCCCATCGCGGGCTACCTGGAAGAAGGCCCGCGCCGCACGGATTGGCTGGCCAAGGGCGTGATCAAGCAGCACCGCATGCTGGCCACATACCTCAACATGCTGCTGTGGCTTGGCTTCACTCTCTCGCACATCGAGGAATGGGGGCCGACCGACGAACAGATCGCGGCCCGGCCGAGGCTGGCCGACGAAAGACAGCGCCCACCCTTCCTGCTCGTGGCGGCGCGGCGTTAGAGCCTGTCCATCTTAATTTCTACGCTCGGAATTATTCCTCCCCCATCACATGGGGCAGGTTAGACTGCGGCATCAGCCTCGGAGGGAAAATGAGCAACGCATTGTGGCGGAAGACGGCAGTCGAGACGGTGGCTTTGCTGCGCAAGGGCGAGGTCTCGCCGCTTGAGCTTGTGGACGTGGCGGCCGAGCGAATCGCCCAGGTCGAGCCTGATGTGAACGCGCTGCCCACCCTGTGCCTCGACCGTGCGCGTGACCACGCCAAGCGGCTGATGAAGGGCTCCGATCGCGAGGCCGAAGGCGAAGCGGGCTGGCTGGCCGGACTGCCGGTGTCGATCAAGGATCTCACCGATGTGGCTGGCGTCCGCACCACCTATGGCTCGCCGCTCTTCGCCGACCATGTGCCTACCGCGTCGCATCCCCTGGTCGAGCGCATCGAGCGCAAGGGCGGCATTGTCATCGCGAAGTCCAACACGCCGGAGTTCGGCGCCGGCGGCAGCACCTTCAATGAGGTCTTTGGCCGGACGCGCAATCCCTGGAATACCTCGCTCACCTGCGGCGGCTCGACGGGTGGCGGCGCGGTCTCGGTGGCGACCGGCGAGGTCTGGCTGGCCCAGGGCTCCGACCATGGCGGCTCGCTGCGCCGGCCCGGCACCTATTGCTCGGTCGTGGGCTTGCGGCCGTCGCCCGGCCGGGTGACGCGCGGCACCTCGAGCAATCTCTTCAGCCCGCTCTCGGTGCAGGGACCGATGGCGCGCACCATCCCTGATCTGGCGCTGTTCCTCGACACCATGGCGGGCCTCTGTCCGCACGACCCCATGACCTTCGATGCGCCTGCCGTCTCCTTCAGCGATGCCGTGGCCCGTCCGGTTCTGCCAAAGCGCGTCGCCTTCACCATCGACTATAACGGCAAGGCGGCGATCGACAGCGAGGTCCGCGAGATCTGCCTGAAAATGGCCAGGCGTTTCGAGGAATTGGGCTGCATCGTCGAGGAGAAATCGCCCGATATCGGGCCGGTAGACGAGGCCTTCCTCAATCTGCGCAGCCAGCAATTCGTCGTCGACCGCGAATTGCAGATCCAGCAGCACCGAGACAAGTTCAAGCCCGACATCATCTGGAACACCGAGCGGGGCCTCGCCCAGACGCCGAGCCAGATCGCCTGGGCCGAGCGCGAGCGGGCCGCACTCTTCCGGCGCTTCGCCGTCTTCTTCCAGACCTACGATTTGCTGATCACGCCGGGTTCGCCGACGGCGGCCTTCGACGTCAATCTGCGCACGCCCGACACCATCGCCGGCAAGAAGCCGGAGAACTACATGGCGGGATCCTTGGTGAATTCGGCGATCACCATGACCTCCTGTCCCGCGGTTGCCATCCCGTGCGGCTTCGACCGCTTCGGCCGCCCGGTGGGATTGCAGTTGGTCGGCCGCCCGCGCGGCGAGGCAGCCCTCCTGCAGGCCGCCGCGCTCTACGAAAAACTGGTCGGCCTGGACGCCCTCCTGCCCATCGATCCCAAGCCCGGAACCGTGCCGCCGGCGGTTAACTAAAACCGATTCGTTTACGCAGGCGAGGGGGAGAGGTCATGCGCCGCGTCGTTGCGTGGACGCGGTTCGCCAGGGCGGGCGAATCGCAGGTGATTCCCTCGAGGCCGTCGAGCAGGAAGCCGGCCTGGCTCCAGTCGAGGATCACGGCGCCGCGCCGGCCGCTCATGAGCCAGCGCAGCGGATCGGAATAGAGCGGCAGACGGGTGCGGCGCAGGACCGCGAGGTCTATCCAGTCCTCGCCCAGCGCGCGGGCGATGCCGTAGCGGGTGGCGATCTGGCGGTCGGCGATGCGGCAGGCCACGAGATCGGCGAGCACGCCGTCATCGAAGACCGGCACGATCAGGGCGCAGTCGCCGCCGAGGACGGGCTGGTAGGTGAGGCGGGAGAATTCGACGAAGTCGAAACCCCAGATCGGGCCGGTATGCGTGAGGCTGCAGGCGGCGAGGCTGTCCTTGTATCGGGGATCGCAGGCGATCCGGTAAGCCTGGAGGAGTTCGCGGAGGCGCGACGGGAGGGGCGGTGTAGGCATGCCCACGCAATCGCACGGCCGGGCCCCGGCCTCCTATTCTGGTCCCTACTCAACTCGTCTCATCGGTTGCCCTTGGCGACGATGATGGCGGTGAAGGTGCTGATGTCGGGGCGCGCGCCGGTCCGCTCGCAATGGGCGGTGAATTCATCGGGCGTGATGTCGACCATGACGATTTCGCTGCGGCGGCTGGCCCAGTCGGCGATCTTCTTGGCCTGGAGTTCCTGCCATTCGGCATAGGGTCGCCCCGGATAGTGCCGCACGATGCGCTGGAAGACTTCGTGGTCGGCCGCCGTGACCTTGGGGAAATACTGGGTCGCCATGAGAGTGCCTCGTTGTGCTGGTTGACGCTTATAGCGAGGTTGACGGCCAAGGAAAGGTCCCTCGCTTTGCTCGGGATGACAACATTTTCTTCACCAATGTTTCGAGCCAACGCACGCAGCCAAACTCGACATAGTTGTCATCTGACGCGGAGCATCTCCGCGCTGGAGCATAGCGAGGGACCTTTGCTCAGAGTCTCTGCAGCATCCCACTCCGCTCGCACGCTGGGGTCCGTCTCCGCCGTGACGCCGCGCCGCCGGGCGAATTCTTCCGGGGCCAGCCGCGCCAGTGCCCACACTGCGGCGCCGCGCACCAGGGCGGACTCGTCGGCCATCAGGCGCTCGACGGCCGGCAGGGCGGTGGCGCGGTCGGAGCTGTTGCCCAGCGCATAGGCGACGTTGCGCAGCAGGCGGGCGCGGCCGCTGCGTTTGACGGCGGTGCCGGCGAAGCGCCGGCGGAACTGGGCGTCGTCGAGCGTGGCCAGTTCGGCCAGGGAAGGGGCTGCAAGAGAAGGGCGCGGCGCCAGCGACATGTCGCGCGCTTGCTGCGCGAACTTGTTCCACGGGCAGGCGGCCAGGCAATCGTCGCAGCCATAGATGCGGTTGCCGAGCAGCGGCCGCAGGTCGCGGTCGATCGGCCCTTCATGCTCGATGGTGAGATAGGAGATGCAGCGCCGCGCATCGAGCCGGTAAGGCTCCGGGAAGGCGGCGGTGGGGCAGGCGTCGATGCAGGCATGGCACTGGCCGCAATGATCGCTTTCGGGATTATCCGCCGGCAGGTCGACCGAGAGCAGCAGCTCGCCCAGGAACAGCCACGAGCCGAACTGGCGCGACACCAGGTTGGTGTGCTTGCCCTGCCAGCCGTGGCCGGCCGCCTGTGCCACGGGCTTCTCCATCACCGGCGCGGTGTCGACGAAGACCTTTATGTCGTGGCGGTAGACGTCCCAGATGAATCGCCCCAGCGCCTTCAGCTTGGTCTTCATCACGGCGTGATAGTCGCTGCCCTGGGCATAGACCGAGATCGCCGCGCGGCTGGTGTCGGCCTGGGCCTCGCGCGGATCGTGGGCGGGGCCGTAGTTCATCGCCAGCGACACGACGGTGCGCGCCTGCGGCCACAGGGTCTCCGGATCGGCGCGCTCTTCGCTGCGCTCGCTCATCCAGCCCATGTCGCCCATCCAGCCATCGGCCACGAACTGCGCCAGCCGCTGCAGCCGCAGCGCGCGGGCTTCGCGATCGAGCGAGGCCGGGGCGAAGCCCACAGCGTCGAAGCCCAGCCGCAGCGCCTCGTCGCGGATCGCCGCGCGCAGCTCGAGCGCTGTCGCCTTTTTCGGCGGACGCTTGGGCGTGGGCGGTACGCGCGCCATCCGGTCCCGCTATCCGCGGCCGCGATAGGGCG
>Ga0137359_10004884_pt1 | contig 11017 bp, 7 predicted proteins | sample Mad1_40_16metaG_FD_108281 | JGI IMG/M metagenome (GOLD analysis project Ga0137359, IMG submission 108281) | Vadose zone soil microbial communities from Angelo Coast Range Reserve, California, USA - Mad1_40_16 metaG | ecosystem: Environmental > Terrestrial > Soil > Vadose zone | place: USA... | reverse complement strand
TCGCGGTTCACGAGCACGTGCCCCACGGCCGTCCGCATGCTGTCGACGTAGTGCTGCCAGCGCGGCGCGACGCGGATCGCGATGCGTCCGAGCTTGTCTTCCCACTGGCGGAGGGCGGTGCCGAGCTCCGCCTCGCCGGTCGTCCCAGGGGGCAACGACGTCGGGGCGGCGGCGTCCGTCGTTCCGAAAGGAATCGCCAGATACACGTCGCGCGGCGACGACGGCGCGAGGTCGAGATCGAATCGCAACGCCCCCGATCCGTAGCCGTCGGTGTCGGTCACCTGTGCCCGCGTCGGCAACGCTCCGGAGCGCAGATACTCGGTGATGCTCCCCTGCTCGAACGCGGCGACACCGCAGCCGTCGGCGGGGACGAGCGGGATCACGGCCTTCGTACCGTTCACCCGCAGCAGCGTCGCGCTCGCGTCGAGGTCGCGAATCGGGCTGACGCCGCCGAGGTCGCCGAACGCTTGCCAGGACGGCGTCACTTGGAACGGTCGACACGCGGAGAACAGCGACACGCGCCGCGCCACTGCGCTCTCGACCCGATAGCGTACGAACAGGATCGCGCGCCCGGCGCAGCGCGTAGCGAACGCCGTCGTGCGGAGACTGAGCTCGTCGCCGCGCCAGATCGAGGACGGGATCGGCATGTATCCATGCTCGAGCTCTTGGCTCACGGCGACGTCCGCCCAAGTGAGGAGCCGGTCCGCGGTGAAGAGAAACGGCTCGACCGAGAACGTGCCGCGGTCGACCTCCAGCATGCCCTCCTCGTTGAGGAGCGCGCAGGTGTCGCCGTCCGCGACACCGACCGGCGTCCAGTAGGACTGCTCATCGCAGAGATACCGCGGATACGTCCCGCGCGGCGCGTCGGCCGCGACGGCACGACCGGTGGGCTTCACCGGCGCGTGCGTGCGCGTGGCGCGGACCTCGAGCGCCTCGATGCCGAACCCGTGACCGGCGACGCTCTCCTGCAGTTTGAGACGCAGATAGCGCGCCGAGGCATTCGGCAGGTAGACGTAGCTGCGAGCGCTGTCGGCCTGCGCCGTCGTGTAGACGGTCTCCCACGCGACGCCGTCGTGTGAGGTCTGGACGGCGAAGACGCGGGCGCGGCCCGTCGCTTCCCAACGCACCACGAGACCGCTGAACTCGTGCTCGGCCTGGAAATCGACCTGTAGCCATTGGGGTCCGGTCGGCTCGCTGCGCCAGCTGTTCGGCGGCGACTGCGCGAGGATGCCGTCCGCGCCGTGTCCCGGCAGCGCGCTCGACACGCGCACGATGGGCGCGGCGCCGGCCGTCAGATCCTCGAGCCGCAAATCGGCCATCCACACGCTGCCGCGGCCACCCGGTCCCGCCGCGAGCGCGAGCTCGACGGCACCGACGTCCACCAAGGGACCTCCTCCGGCCGGGCCCCAGGCGAACTCGATCTGGCTGCTCTTGATACGCATGGACTGCCACGCCGCGGGAAGCTCGAACGCCTCTTCGTGGTACCACCAGACGTTGCGCCCGGTCGGATCGCTCAGCTTCAGCTCGAGCCGATTGCGCGGACCGAGGCCGCGCATCTCGAAGCAGAGCGCCCAGGTCTCGGGAAGGGCGATCGTCATCGGCTTGCGCGCGACGACGAATCCGCCGCCGCCGCCGAAGTCGAAGTCGAGGCGCATGGCCTTGCCGCTCGGCCCGGCGTCGCTCGCGATCGCGAGTCTGGCCAAGCCGGACGCGACTGGCAGCCAAGCCGAGAGATCTTCGAAGTCGTCGAGGGATACGTGAGCCATCGCGCTGCCCCGCGGAACGACGGACGTGCGACGATAGTGAAGGTCCACGCCGTGCACAACCTGGAGGCTCGAGTCGCGCGCTGCCCGTCCGCCTTCACGCGGTCGAAGCCGCGGGACGGTTGCGGTATGGAGGGCCCTTGCGGTCGTTTCATCGCGAACGCGCGGCGGACGCGACGACCATGCGGGACGGAATGGCGAACCAGGCGCAGCTGACGCGGGAGACGTGGCACCGGCTCGTCCGCACGATCCGAAGCTTCGCCAGGTGCGAGGTGCGCGGGGCGGCACTCGCGCTCTTCGCCGCGCTGGTCGTGTTGCTGCTCGGGATCAGCGGTCTGAACGTGCTGAACAGCTACGTCGGTCGCGACTTCATGACCGCCATCGAGCAACGCGATCGCAGCGCGTTCGTCCGCCAGGCCATGCTCTACGTCGGCGTCTTCGGCGCCTCGACGGTCGCTGCGGTGCTGTACCGGTTCGCCGAGGAGCGCCTGGGGCTGCTGTGGCGCGGGTGGCTCACCGGCCGCCTCGTCGGCTTCTACCTCGCGGATCGCACGTACTACCGCCTGAACGTCGCGAGCGCGCTCGCCAATCCCGACCAGCGCATTGCTGAGGACGTACGCACCTTTGTCACCATGACGCTCTCGCTGTGCCTCATGGTGCTGAACGGCACACTCACCGTCCTCGCGTTCTCGGGCGTGCTGTGGTCGATCAGTCGGACGCTCTTCCTCGTCGGCATCGGATACGCGACGGCGGGCTCACTGCTCACGATCCTCCTCGGGCGTCGGCTCGTGGAATTGAACTACCGGCAAGCCGATCGCGAGGCCGACTTCCGCGCCGACCTGATCCACGTCCGCGAGAACGCCGAATCCATCGCGCTCCTCCATCGCGAGCAGCAACTCGAAGGCCGGCTCCGCGATCGCCTCGACGCGGTCGTCGCCAACCTGAAGCGCATCATCGCCGTCAATCGCAATCTCGGCTTCTTCACGACCGGCTACAACTACATGATCCAGATCATCCCCGCCTTGATCGTTGCGTCCCTCTTCATCCGTGGCGAGGTCGAGTTCGGCGTCATCACGCAATCGGCGATGGCGTTCTCACTGTTGCTCGGCGCCTTCTCGCTCATCATCACGCAGTTCCAGACGATCTCCTCGTACGCCGCGGTCCTGGCGCGCCTGAGCGCACTCGCCGACGCCGTCGAGCCCGGCGGATACCAGCAGGGGAAGATCACGACCGTCGAGGAGGACGGCCGGCTCGCGTACGAACGGCTCACGCTGCGTGCGTCGCGCGACGGTCGCGTGCTGGTCCAGGATCTCTCGGTGGTAGTGCCGCTCGGCACGCGGGTCTTGATCCGCAGCAGTAATGGTGTGCTGCGGGACGCGCTGGTGCGCGCCACCGCCGGCGTGTGGGAGGCGGGCGAGGGTGGCGTCGTCCGCCCGCCGCTCGACCAGATCGCGTTTCTGCCGGAGCGGCCGTACCTCCCGCCCGGGACGTTGCGAGATGTCCTCGGCGGAACGGACCGTGTCCCGCCCGCTTCGGCGGAGGAGATGCAGCAGAAGCTCGCGGCACTCGGCATCGACGAGATCGTCGCGCGCGCCGGAGGCCTCGACGCCGAGCGCGATTGGGACGATCTGCTGTCGCTCGGCGAGCAGCAGCTCCTCTCGATCGCGCGGCTCTTGCTCGCGCGGCCGCGGTACGTGTTCGTGGATCACCTCGAACGAGAGCTGGATACCGGGCAAATCGCGGCCGCGTGCGCGGAATTCCGCCGCGCGGGGATCACGTACGTGACGATGGGCGACGGCGACGACGCGCTCGACGGCTACGACGCGGTGCTCGACGTCGCGCGCGACGGTCACTGGAGCTGGACGCGGGTCCACGGCGAAACGACGAGCGGCGACGCCCGCGGAGGACGCACCTCATGACACGCGATGCGCACGACGTCGAAGCACCCGTCCATCTCGCGAGCCCGTCGGGCCTGACGGTCCAGGTAAATCGCAACGGCTCGATCCGGCGGATGGATCATCACGACATCATCCTCAACATGTTCGTCGGCAGCGAGATCGAGGGCGGCCCGGCCAATCTCTACCTCCGCCGTCGCGGCACCGCGATCGAGTCGACGCCGCTCGTCGGGCCGCGCAGTCCGGGCACGATCCACCTCGACGGCACCGGGCTCGTCGTGCGCGGCGAGTGGCGGCGCATCCGCTTCACGCTCTCGCTCGTCCTCGCGCGCTCCGCGCCGGCGTGGTTCTGGCACCTCGTCCTCGAGAACGCCGACTCGACGCCGGTGGGCGTCGACGTCGTGTACGCACAGGACGTCGCGTTCGCGCACTACGGCGCCGTGCGGATGAACGAGTACTACGTGAGCCAATACGTCGACCTGACGCCGCTCGCGCATGCGCGGCGCGGCGTCGTCCTCGCCGTACGGCAGAACCTCGCGATGGGCGACCGCAACCCCTGGGCCGTCGTTGGCGCGCTCGGCCGCGGTGTCGGCTTCGCGACCGACGCGCTCGATCTGCACGGCCTCGCGACGCGCGCGGGCGAGGCGCCCGCCGCGCTCGCGGCGCCGCAGCTCCCGACGCGGCGGCGGCAGCACGAGCACGCGATGGCGGTCATTCAGGACGAGGCGCTCGACCTCGCGCCGGGAGCCGTGGTCGAGCGCGGCTTCTTCGGCTGGTTCGAGGCGCATCACCCGGCAGTCACCTCCGCTGCCGACGTGGCATTCGTCGACCGCGCGCTCGCGCTTCCCGAAGCCACGGCACCGCGCGCCGCGCGCGCGCTCACCGCCGGCGCGACACCCGCGGCGACGCTTTTCAGCGACTGCCCGCTCGTCGAGACCGAAGATCTCGACGACACCGAGCTCGCGACGCTCTTCGGCGGCGAGCGACGTCAGGTCGAAGCGGAGAACGGCACCCTGCTCTCCTTCTTCACCGGCCGTCACCGCCACGTCGTCTTGAAAGCCAAGGAGCGACGTTCGTTGCGCCCGCACGGCCACATCATCCGCACCGGCGATCGGCTCGTGCCCGACGAGGCCTCGCTGACCTCTACGGCATGGATGGACGGGATCTTCCACTCGCTGGTGACGCAAGGACACGTGAACATCAACCGCGTCCTCTCCACGACGCGCTCGTACCTCGGCCTCGTGCGCGCGTGCGGCCTGCGCATGTTCGTCGAGCTGGAAAGCAGCTGGCACCTCCTCGGCGTCCCGTCGGCGTTCGCCATGACTCCCGGCGGTTGCGCGTGGATCTACAAGCACGCGGGCGGGCTCATCCGCATCGAGAGCCGCGCGGCGACGAGTCGCCACGAGCTGACGCTCTCGCTCGAGGTCGTCGCCGGGCCGCCGCGGCGGTTCCTCCTCTCCCATCACGTCGCGCTGGGCGGCGACGACGGCGCCGACCCAATTCCCGCGCGCGTCGAGCGCGCCGGCGCCGGCGTCGTCATTCGCACCGTCGCCGACACCGAGCTCGGGCGACGCTTCCCGCAGGGCCTCTTCCGCGTCGATCCGCTCGCCGGGACGACGATCGAGCGCGTCGCGGGCGACGAGGCACTCTTCACGGACGGCCGCTCACGCGGTGAACCGTTCGTCGTCATCGTGACGCGACCGGGCACGGCGACGGGGTTCCGCATCACGGTCGACCTCACGACGTCGTCGTCGACCGCCGCCGCCGGCGCGTCGTCCGACGATAACACGGCCGAGGACGACTTCTGGCGCGACATGGCGGGGTGCGCGACGCTTTACCCGCCGCCGAGCGACGCCGGCGCACGTGTGACGCGCCTCCAAGACATCCTGCCCTGGTTCGCGCACGATGCGATGATCCACTATCTCGCCCCGCGCGGCCTCGAGCAGTTCTCCGGCGGCGGCTGGGGGACGCGCGACGTCTGCCAAGGTCCCGTAGAGTGGCTCCTGGCGCTCGGCCGCTGGGAGCCGGTGCGCGATCTCCTCCTGCGCGTGTTCGGCGCCCAGAACCCCGACGGCGATTGGCCGCAGTGGTTCAGTTTCTTCGAGCGTGACCGCGGCATCCGCGCCGGCGACTCGCACGGCGACATCGTCTTCTGGCCGCTCCTCGCCCTCGCCCAGTACGTGCTGGCGTCCGACGACGCGGCCCTGCTCGACGTTCCGGTGCCCTTCTTCCATCCGGAAGGCGACGCTCGGGCCGAGACGATTCCCGTTCTCGCGCACGTCGAGCGCGCGCTCGCCGTCATCGAGGGGCGGCAGATTCCGGGCACGAGCCTCGTCGCCTACGGCCACGGTGACTGGAACGACTCGCTACAACCCGCCGACCCCGCGATGCGCGAGCGCCTGTGCAGCGCGTGGACGGTCACGCTCCAGGTCCAGACGGCGACGACGCTCGCCGCTGCGTTGCGCCGCTTCGCACGCGACGCCGCCGCGGCACGGTTCAACGACATCGCGGCGCGCCTCGAGACGCTCGCCGCGCGCACCCGCGACGACTTCCAGCGGCTGCTCGTCCCCGACGACACCGTGGCGGGCTTCGCCTACTTCCACGACGATCGCCGGGTCGAGTACCTGTTGCACCCGCGCGACCGCACGACCGGCATCCACTACCGGCTCTTGCCGATGATCCACTCCATCCTCGCCGATCTGCTCACCCCGGAGCAGGCGCGGGCGCACGTCGGCCACATCCGAGAGCGTCTCCTCGCTCCCGATGGCGCGCGCCTCTTCGATCGACCCCCGGAGTATCGCGGCGGCACGCAGCGGGTCTTCCAACGCGCCGAGAGCAGCACGTTCTTCGGCCGCGAGATCGGTCTCATGTACGTGCACGCGCACCTACGTTACGCGGAAGCGATGGCCCACTACGGCGACGCCGAGGCCTTCTACTTCGCCTTACTGCAAGCGATCCCGATTCGCATCCGCGACGTCGTGCCGAACGCGCGCGTGCGCCAGGCGAACTGCTACGCCTCGAGCTCCGACGCCGCCGTCACCGACCGCTACGAAGCGCAAACGCGCTACGACGACGTCCGCGCCGGGCGGATCGCGGTCGAGGGCGGTTGGCGCGTATATTCCAGCGGGGCGGGCATCGCGTTCCGCCTGATCCACGAGCGTCTCCTCGGCGTGCGGCGCGGACGGTCGACGCTGACGATCGATCCCGTGATGCCGCGGGGCCTCGCCGGCCTCGCCGTCGATCTCACCATCGACACGCAGCCGTCGCGTATCGTCTACGCGGTCGGCGAGCGGGGCTACGGCCCGGTGGCACTGGAGCTGAACGGTGCCGTGCTGCCGTTCGAGCGCGAGCCGAACCCCTACCGCACCGGAGGGGCCATCGTATCCATGGCCGTTTTCCGCGAACATCTCCGCGCCTCCGGCAACGAGCTGAAGGTGCAGATCGAATAGAAAGAACGAGGGCTGATCCCATGAAGCGATAGGCATCCCTGCTGAAGCGAGCGCGATCGCATCCGACCTCGGCACGCGGCACCGTCGCGCGGGGCAAACCGCCTGCAGGGCGCACGCTCGCACCGGACATGCTCCGCAAGATCGACGCTTCCTGGCGTGCCGCGAACTATCTCTCGGTCGGGCAAATCTACCTGCTCGAGCAGGCGATCCGCGAGAAGCTGGTCGAGCACAAGCGCTACATCGCGTGCCACGGCGACGACATGCCGGAGATCCGCGATTGGAAGTGGCGCGGCGCCGTGGGCGACAAGTGCGCACGCGCTACGCGCAAGGCCGACACGGCCGCGGACAACACATGACGACCGCGTGCACGCAATTGCGGTGAGAGCACCGACGCCGCGGTGGCGAGGGTGGGTCGCGGTCGCGGCGGCGATGCTTTCGCTGGCGCGTTCTGCAGCGACGGCGCACGCGTCCGCCGTCGAGGACGTGCGGGAGACAGTCGTGCGCATCCGGCAGGGCGCGCGCCCCGTTGCCGACGGCGAGGAGCTCTCGCCGACGATCCTCCTGCCGGCACTCTACGAGCGCCGGCAGTTTCAGCCGGCGTGGACGCCGGGCGCCCTCGACTCGCTGCTCGCCGCGATTCGCGACCGCAACCTCGACGGGCTCGATCCGAACGACGATCACCTCGCGGCGCTGCTCCAGCGTCGCAATGTGATCGCGGGCGACGATGGGGCGCGCGCGGCGTCGGCCGAGCGTACGTCCGTTCAGCCGGGCGTCGTCGCGTCTTGCGGCAGGCGTAGGTTTCGCACGACCTGACCCGAGCGGCCGAGCGGCGGCAGCTCGCGACCGTCGAGGCTCACGGTGATGCCGCCGGCATTGCCGATCGTCAACGTGAAGGCGCGCGTCGCCGTCCAGCTTCGCGTCTCGCCGGGTTGCAGCAGGATGCTGTGCTTCGGCTCGTCGTCGACCGCGAGCGAGAGCCACGTTTGCTCCGCGGCGACGATGCGCAGCTCGCGGCCACCGAGCGCCGGCGCCGCTGCAGCCTCCGCCGGCGTGGCCCCGGGTGCCGGCGAGCCTGCCGGGAGAGAAGCAGGCGCATGAGAGCCGCCCGCGGCCATCAGCTCCGGCGCCGTGGCTCTCGTCGCCGCGCGCTGCTCCACGGTCGGTTGCGCCGTGGCCGCCTCCGCAGGCGGTAGCGCGGCAGCGCCGCCCGCTGCGCCGCCCGCAATCTGAGGCAGACCTTGTGGCGTGCCGACGGCGGCCGCTGGCGGAGGTTCGGCGACAAACGCTGGCGCAGGGGAGCCGACGCCCGCCGGCGCGGACGCCGGTGCGGTCGCGACGTTGCGGTCACGCGCGTCGACGTCGTGCTCGGGCGCGGACGGGTTCGGCGTCGACTCCACGGTCGCGAGCAGCGTGTCCTCGCCGGCGGCCGAGCGCTCGCTCTCGCTGCCGCCCCAATGCTCGTCGTCGAGGCCGGCGCGTTCCGGCGCTTGTCGCATGATCACGACGACGGCCGCCGCGATCGCGATGACCACCGCGATCGGCCGTAACAGCGACGCTCGCGAGCGGCGTCGGCGCGCCGCAAGCCGCACGGGGCTCGGCGGCGGCAGCTCCTGGACCTGGCCGAGAAAATCCGGCAGCAGCTCCTCCGCGGGCAGACCGAGCGCGGCGGCGTAGCGGCGGAAAAACGGGATCAGATAGAGGTCGTCCGAGACTCCGACGCCCGACGGCTTCTCGCCTTCGAGTAAGCGGGCGTAGCGCAGCGGAACGCCGGCGTCCGCCGCGGCATGCTCGATCGACGAGCCGAGCTGCTCGCGAGCGGCGCGCAATCTCTTCGCGATGGCGCCGCGCTCCTCCACCTCGCGCCGCACCATAGCGACGTGCCGGGTACTGGGTCAATTTGCGTCGCCATACTTCGTTGCTCGGTCGCTGCGCTGCTCGGCGGCTTGACACCGCCAACGGGAGCATACTAAACGTTCAGTATGGCCGCGCGCCGCCGTATGGGTCCGCCGTCGTCGACGGCAAGCGCCTCCGCGGCGACCGCGGCCGACGGCAAGCCGAGCAGCCCGGCGCGGAAAGAGCTCATGGGCATCGCGATCGATTGCTTCGCCCGCTACGGCTACCAGGGCACGTCGATCGATCGCATCGCCAACGCTGCGGGGGTGACGAAAGGCGCCATCTACTATCACTTCCGCGACAAGGAGGAGCTGCTCTTCGAGGCGGTGAAGGATCGTACGATCGCGTACGAAGAGCGCATCGTCGGCAGCGTCTCGCCCGTCAACGATCCGGTCGCCACGCTCGGCGAGATCGCGCGCGTGAGCGTCCACATCGCGACCCGCAACAACCTCCGCCGGTTCATTCTCACGCTGATGGTCGAGGCGCTGGACACCAATCCGCGCCTCTCGGAGACGTTTCGCGGCATCATGCGGCGGTTCCGCAGCTATCTCGCCGGCATCGTCCGGCTCGGCCAGGAGCAGGGGGTTTTTCGCAGAGATGTCGAGGCGAGTCGGGCCGCGCAGCTCTTCGCCGGCGGCGTCATCGGTGCGGAGCTGCAGCACTACCAAGATCCCGAGCGCGTCGATCTCGCCGTCGCGATGCAAGGCGTCGTCGATCAGCTGGTCTCCTGGCTGACGGCGACGGCCGATCAGTTGCCTCACGCTGCGCCCGCGAAGCGCGGCGTCCGCCACAATCGGAGGGAGTCCCGATGATCAATTTCGAACTCGACGACGAGCAAAAGCTCATTCGCGAGACCGTGATCGCCTTTGCGCGTGACGAGATCCGTCCGCACGCGCGCGAGGCCGACGAGAAAGGCGCCGTGCCCGCCGCGCTCCTGCAGCGCGGGTGGGAGCTCGGCCTCGTGCAGAGCACGATCCCGGAGGAGTACGGCGGGTTCGGCGCCGAACATTCGGCGCTGACCGGTACCGTCGTCGCCGAGGAGCTCGCGTACGGGGATCTCGCAATCGCGACACATCTGCTCGCGCCGCGGCTCCTCACCGTGCCGCTCGTCGAGTTCGGCTCGAGCGCGCTGAAGAGCGGGCTCTTGCCGGCATTCTGCGGCGACACGTTCGAGCCCGGGTCCGCTGCCGTCGTCGAGCCGCGCTTCGACTTCGACGCGACCGCCCCGGCGACGACGCTCCGCCGCGAGGGCGACGATTACCTCGTGAGCGGCGCCAAGTGCTACGTCCCGCTCGGCTCGCAGGCAAAGCACGTGCTCGTGCTCGCGGGGCTCACCAACGGCGACGGCTCGGTGCGTCCCCAGGCGATCGTCGTCGCGCGCGACACACCCGGTCTGCGCGTCGGTGCGCGCGAGCAGAACATGGGACTCAAGGCGCTCGAGACGACGACGCTCGACCTCGACGCCTGTCGCGTGCCGCGCGATCAGGTCCTCGCCGCAGGGGATCAGGCCGCGATGCGACGGCTCGCGAACCTGTGGCGCGTCGGCGTCTCGGCGATGGCGGTTGGCGTCGCGCGCGCCGCGTACGATTACGCGCGCGAGTACGCGAAGGAGCGGCGTGCGTTCGGGCAGGCGATCGGCCAGAAGCAGGCGATCGCGTTCATGCTCGCCGAGATGGCGATGGAGGTCGATGCGATGCGCCTCCTCGTGTGGGAAGCGGCGTGGAAGCTCGACCGCAACGACGACGCGACGCGCGAGGCCTACCTCGCCAGACGGTACACGTCGGACATGACCCTGCGGATCGCCGACAACGCGCTGCAGGTGCTCGGCGGCCATGGCTACATTCGCGATCACTTGGTGGAGCTCTTCCTGCGCAACGCGCGCGGCTTCGCCGCGCTGGAAGGATTGGCGATCGCCTGAGGTGCGATCGCCGCAGGCGATCGTTCAAAAGGAGACGAATCATGGTCGATTTCGAACTCTCTCCGGAGATCACGGCGCAGCGCGAGCAGCTGCACATGC
>Ga0137359_10004882_pt1 | contig 11018 bp, 14 predicted proteins | sample Mad1_40_16metaG_FD_108281 | JGI IMG/M metagenome (GOLD analysis project Ga0137359, IMG submission 108281) | Vadose zone soil microbial communities from Angelo Coast Range Reserve, California, USA - Mad1_40_16 metaG | ecosystem: Environmental > Terrestrial > Soil > Vadose zone | place: USA... | reverse complement strand
GCTAGCGGCAATTGAATGGTTGCATGGGACGGAAGTGCCCGAATGTCCGCATCCGAAGCCAACAAGCGAGCCATCGCTTCGGGCTTGAATTGTCCTGTCACTGCTACTTTAGCTACATAGACGGGAACGGTATAAATTCCTTTGCTCCGTATTTCGACGGAAACGTCACTGGTAATCTGAACGTCGTCGGACGTGAGGTGCAGCGTGGGACCCGCCGTCCACAGGTCCGTGCTGATCCTGGTCGACGAGTCCACGCTGACGGTCCGCTGCAGCGTTTCCACGCTTAGAATTGGCGCCCCCACAACCTGCGGACCGCCGAAACCAGCGGCTATTACGGCGTTGGCCTCGTGTTGGAGATTTTGCCTTTCGCTGATTAAGCTCTCGACCCGTGAGAGCGGCCATAACATCAGCACCGTCAAAATCGCAATGACGACCGCCTTCACCGAAATGGATTCGAATCGGCGCTCCAAGCTCTGCATGATCTATGCTCCCTTTTCGAAAATGATCGAGAGAGCATTAGAAGGCGTCATTGTGGCGCGCGGCGTTCGACATTGTGGCGAAATGCGGCGGCGTCCGACGCAGGCTCGGGCTGCCGATTCGAGGCGCCGGAAAAACGCGAAATTTCGCGCAAAATGAGCCTCGAAAGCACGAAAAATTCCGCGTAACATCTTGATTCTGCACTTATTCGTTGACTGCTGAGGCCCGCCCCTGTCTAATACGCACCTCCCCAGATGGCCAGGTAGCTCAGTTGGTAGAGCAGCGGACTGAAAATCCGCGTGTCGGGGGTTCAATTCCCTCCCTGGCCACCATTTCTCAGTCCAATCCGATGCGGACAAGCCCAAAAAAATCCTTTAAAACAGGCAGCTGCGATCAAATTCGGTCCAAGCGCGGACAAGCCAGTGCATTGACATCCGGGGGTAACAAGGGGCAACCTTGGGGGTAAGTCGCCCCCTCTGAAAAAAGTTACCCCATGCCTTTGTCTGAAACGGCCATCAGGAACGCCAAGCCCGGCGAAAAGCCGAAGAAGATGTTCGACGGCCGGGGGCTGTACTTGCTCGTTCAACCCAACGGCGCCAAATGGTTTCGGTTCAAATACCGCTTCGGCGGAAAAGAGAAGGGCCTTTCCCTCGGGGTCTATCCTGATGTGGAACTGAAAAAGGCCCGCAAGCGCAGGGATGAGGCCCGGCAGCTACTCGCCGACGGAATAGATCCGGGGATCAACCGAAAGGCGACCAAGGCTGCCGGCGAGGACCGGGCGGCCAACAGCTTCGAGGTCGTGGCCCGGGAGTGGTTTTCAAAGCAAGAGGCGACTTGGGCCGTGGGTCACAGCAGCAAGATCATTGCACGGCTGGAAAACGATATCTTCCCCTGGATCGGCGCGAGACCCGTCGCCGACATCACCGCGGCCGACATCCTTACTATGCTGCGCCGTATGGAAGGTCGAGGAGTTCAGGAAACCGCGCGCCGAGCCCTTAACAATTGTGCGCAGGTTTTCCGCTACGCCGTAGCCACCGGCCGGGCGCCCCGCGATCCTTGTGGCGATCTGCGGGGTGCGCTTGCGCCGGTCAAAGGAAAGCATCTCGCGTCCGTGACCGATCCGAAACAAGTTGGAGCCCTTCTCTCCACGCTGCACGGATATGAGGGTTCACCGATCGTTCGTGCCGCACTCCGGTTGGCGCCCCTAGTGTTTGTGCGTCCGGGCGAACTGAGAACGGCGCAGTGGGCTGACATTGACCTGGACGCTGCCGAGTGGCGGTATGCCGTCACGAAGACCAAGACACAGCACATAGTGCCCCTGGCGACCCAGGCGGTAGCGATATTGAGAGAGCTGTACCCGTTGACCGGACGGTGGCGCTACGTATTTCCGAACGGTCGTAGTCGTGATCGGCCCATGAGCGATGTCGCAATTCTTGCGGCGATGCGGCGCGTGGGCATCCCCAAAGAGGAAATGAGCGGGCATGGATTTCGGGCAATGGCGCGCACGATCCTCGACGAAGTCCTGCATGTTCGACCGGATTTTATCGAGCATCAATTGGCCCACTCGGTGCGAGACCCGAACGGGCGTGCATACAACCGGACTGCGCACTTGCCCGAGCGCCGCATGATGATGCAGCAGTGGGCTGATTACCTTGATCGGCTCCGGGAACCACCCGCACGGTAATGGCCGGGTAAGCCGGCGACGAGAATTAAGTAGCAATGCAGTTACCGCCTATATCGAACCCGTTTTGCAGATGCCTTTCGGGCAGTGGCGCGCATTTTTCTCGACGGGGTACTGCACGTAACGGAGTGACTTTATCGAGAATAAACTCGCTCACTCGGTACGCGATCCAAATGTAGTTATGGCCTACATCGGCTTTTTTGAAAGCAGTTTTGAAATAAATTTGTCCGTTATAGCTCTCCCCTAATTTTCCTAGAGACAAGAACAAATTTCTGTCTGTATCGTCCACCGCACTGGACACCTCTGTCTGCGGCCGGACGGCAAATTAGTGAAAGAACTAGATACTTTTCCTCTCGAGGGTCTTCTTCGCCTGCCCGATATTATTGGCGATCCGAAGTCCGATCCGCCGACCAAGGCCATCATTCCCGTAAGCAAATCGACTTGGTGGGCTGGCGTCCGCGAGGGCAGATTTCCTCAGCCCATAAAGCTCGGCCCCAACACGACTGCGTGGCGCGCCGCCGATATTAGAAAATTCCTCGATAGTCTGAGATCAACGGCGTGAACGAGTTATTGACACCCGGTAGATCGACGCAATCGCACCAGTCGCGCTTTGATTTGAGGTCGCGCGATGAGCGGTAACCACACTCCAGTGTTCGGCAACACCGACAAATGATTGCAGTCAGCAACATGGAGGTCTTGGTGGGTGCCACCAAGTTGCCGGCCATCGCTGATGAACTGCACGGCGACCAACGCCCGTCACGTTCGCCTTCATCACCGCGGGCGCTGTGCTGGATCGCATCGCCAGGCGGCTCAAGGGCTGGCCATCCAAACGTCGCGGTGGGGCGGGGAGTTCAGTGACGGTCAATTGCGCCACCGACGGCGACAGCGCCGACCTTCCTCTGTTGACGACCACGATCAGCGGCACGACCACGAACGGCGCGGAGCGGCGATCGAAGACTCCGCCGCTCCCCGGCAAGATCGATTCCTCGAGCAGTCCAGAGCTCAACCGTGAACCGCAGATGGCGAAAATGCCCTGGTATCCACGAGACTTTGCCAGTTCGACCCGCGGATGGCCGCTTGTGCCTTGCGGAGCTCTTCGGGAGTTGCTCGACGTGCAATGGGACATGGGGTCCTTGCCCGCCGATTCGCACGAGCTTCGTCCGTTGTCGCGTGCCACACCGGCCCAATGGCGGTTCGCGTGGAAGTACATCGAGCCGAAGTTCCTATTGGCGCTGAAGGCCGCCGGCGAAATCCTCGTCTTGAAATACACCGGGGCAAGGCCATCGATCATTTCAACAGGCAGAGCGCCGGCGGTCGGGCAGGAAACCACATTCGATGGGGCAGGCGCGAATGACCCCTACACCCTTAAATGCCGGTCGGTTACCGATCGCTACCAGATCGGTCAGCGATCGCTGGTGCACTGATCGCTTCCGTATCCGTCGCCTTTCTTCTGGATGCTTTCCAAGTGGACCTATGCATACCTGATACGGTTCTACCTGGTGATCAGGGTGTTTTTCTCAAAGACCGCGCCGCATTTCAAAAACGAGAGAAGCCATGAGCGCGCCGCCGGTGCAGCAGGAAGCTCTGGCCCTTGGCAAACCTCCGGTGCAGACCGGACCGCCACGCCCGATACCGGCAGACTGGCTCGATACCTTGCCGAGCGCAGCCGACTGTTTGCGCGACTACCAGCGACACCAGATCGCGGACATCGCGGCAGCGCTTGGCCGGGGGCATACGCGAATCCTGGCCCAAGCGCCCACCGGCGCCGGCAAGACCCACATCATTGCGACCGTGACGATGGCGGCAGCGGCGTCGGGATTGCGGGTGTTGATCCTTGCCACTCGCGCGCGGCTTGTACTTCAGCTTCACGATCGCCTCAACGCCTTTCAGATCCGACATGGCGTGATCGCCGCGCCGTTTCCTTACCTCAAGAACTACAGCACCCCAGTCCAGGTCGCGAGCGCGGATACGCTCTACCGCCGCGCCATTGTCGCCGGCAGGATCCCGCTGCCGTCGGCCGACGTAGTGATCTTCGACGAGGCGCACCTGGCAACCGCCGACTCGCGCCTCCGCATCTTGCAGAGCTACCCGGCAGCCACGCACATCGGATCCACCGCGACGCCGGCGCGCAAGTCTGGTAAGGCGCTCGACGCGGCCTTCGATTGCATGGTGCTGGGCCCGACGATCAAGGCGCTCACCGCCGCGGGCGTGCTCGTGCGGTGCCGGATCTTCAACACGCCGCTCGTCACCGAGGCAGAACTCAAAGCGCTGCCGAAGGACACTGACGGCGACTTCAAGGCGGCCCCGACCGCGGAGCTACTCAGCCGCCCGAAGTTGATGGGCGATGTTGTCAGCAACTGGCTGCGGATCGCAAACCGGAAGAAAACCCTTTGCTTTGCAGTCACCAAGGCGCATGGTGCAGCGCTCTGCGATGCGTTTCGACAGCAAGGCGTAGCCGCCGAGCTCGTCACCAACTCAGACGACGAACAGATGCGGGAATCGGCGATAAGCCGCCTGGAGGCAGGCGACACCCACGTGCTGGTCAACTGTTTTTTGCTTAGCTATGGCATCGACATTCCTAGTGTGGAATGTGTTGTTTTGGCGCGTCCGACCCGCTCGTTGACCATGTATTTGCAAATGGTTGGCAGAGGTCTGCGCGCAGCGCCCGGCAAGGATCAGTGCATCCTGATCGACCATGGCCATGTGGTCGAGAACCTTGGGGTTCCGCAGACTGATTTCGCATGGTCGCTTGATCCTGCGTCGAACGCGAACGCCGTGGCGCTCAAGGAGGCATCTGCACAGGCGACACGGGAGGCGATACGCACCTGCAGTGAGTGTTCGGAGCTCTGGCTGACGTCCGAACAAGGTAACTCTTGCCCCTCGTGCGGTTGGGTGCCGCCGCCGCGATCGAAAACGGTGGCGGTTGAAGAGGCTGACTTACAGGAACTTGCGGGCGAGGAAGCCGCCTGCTCGCCCCAGGACCCGCATGTGATGTCGTTTTTTCGCGAGTCATGCGGATGGTACGCGCGACGCTGGGCCGATCGGTGGCGTGAAACACCGGGGAAGGGTCGAGGATGGGCATGGCGGCAGACGGCGACGAAGTTTCATTTTGCCGAGGGGACCCATATACCGACGCACTACTGGCGCCTGACTATCGCGTCACCGTCCGCCGAGGTTTCAGGGTGGCTGAAGTCTCGAATGATTCGATGGGCGATGTCTCGCCGTAAAGGGACAGTCACATGATCCGCGCTGACGAGATCCACGCGCGACTTGGAGATAGCTGGCCGCAGATTCTGATCCAGCTCGGTATCCCGCAAGCGGCGCTTTGCAACAGACACGGTCCTTGCCCGGCGTGCGGCGGCAAAGACCGGTTCCGCTTCGACAATAAGTGGGGCCGAGGTGATTGGTTCTGCAATCACTGCGGCGACTCCGGCGGCCATGGGCCCGGCGCTGGCAACGGATTTGATCTACTCATGCGAGTGCGCGGCTGGACCTTCACCGAGGCCCGCAGGCGAGTGATCGAGGCGGCGGGCTTCGCGCAGACAAACGGGGCGGCGCCGCAGCAGCATGCGCCGCTGCCTCCGGTGCTCCGAGAATTTGACCACCCTGTCGTCATGCCGCGGGATTGGGTGCTGCGCCTGCGACGCGAATGCTGCCCGGTCGTGAACTGCGATGACGGGGCCCGCCGCGCTGGGCGGGCGCCTGGGACGGGGAAGTCGAAATGATCGATAAGGCCATGCACGAGGCCCGCGCCGCACTGGCCGTCCATCCTCAATGCCGGGCGCACTGCCGGACCACAGGCCAGCCCTGCCGAAATCCCTCGATGGCAAACGGTCGCTGCCGTATGCACGGCGGCGGTAGTCCAGGCGCACCTCGAGGCGTGAAGCACCCAGGCTACCGGCACGGTCTGCGAACCAAGGAGGCCTATGAAGCCCGCCGGCAACGCAGCGAGGTGCGGTCGGAGATCAGGATGTTGCGCGAACTACTACGCCGCCAATGAGTTGCAGCTACGGAGCCGCGAGAACCCTGATCTGGATTGAACACGATGAGGCCCATTGGGCAGAGCTTCCGTTTTAAACCACACTTGAGAAGTTCAACATGACGAAGGCCGAAAATGATGATGATGATGTGAGTGATGACCAGCATTGGAGTGCGGGTTGTGGATGAGTTGAATTCTATCGAATACGCGAGTCCCGCGGACAAGATCCGCGATCTTCATCGCACGCTGATTCACGAACACGCACACCGAGCGGTAGCGATCAGCTACGGCGTGTTTGGCCGCGTAGAAGTAGCTCCGAACCCGAACGGCGGATTCAATGAGATCCATTTCACCGGGCGCTTCACAATATACGGGCGGGGTCCACGCTCCTTGAAGGCGATTCGTCTGATTGGACTGTCGGGTGCGTTGGCGACCATGCTGCTGGATGATGCCGAGGTCGACGAATGGACGGCTACCGAGGAACTTGAGTTCGACGAGAGTCTTTCGGCCACGGATAGGGAATTGGCAGGCAGATACACTGTTGCCGATGTTCGCGCGGCTCTCAAACGAATTCGCCGCGTATGGTCTGACGTTGTCCGCAGCGCGGAACTGGGCGTGCGCGCGTTCATCGGGTTACACGCCGGCACCAATACTGCATGCCAAAACAGCGAAAGAAGCGCCAACGGGTTGACACGCTAATTGACGCCCACGTGTGGATGCGGCGGGACGCCGCAGTCCATGGGGAGCGGGACGCCGAAGTTGATGCCAAGCACGACGACCACGCCCGTCATAGCGGCGGTCGTGTGAACGCGCCGGCCGCTTTGGTTTGGACCGATGCGGGACTACCGCCTGGGAAGTAAGTAACCCGCCAATCGCACCGGGTATTGGTGACCGCTAGGGGTCTCGCCCGATGCGGACGGCACTCTCACCCGAGGACAGCTCCCGACCCGAACCTGTCCTCGGCCAGCGTCGGCTTAAGGGCACGACAACGGGCGAATCGCTCGATCCGTTAGGCCCCGAATGTGCACTCAGGCGCCATGCAGGTCAGATGGCGGCTACGAGGTGCCTTACCCGAGAACCTCTTTTGCTCGGTTGAACGCTCGGCACCGATACTCACCAAACGATAGCGGCACGCTCACGCGATGCGTCGCAGCAATCCAGCCCAAGTTCTGGCTAGATTTTGTTTGAGATCCGTTCCCTGCGCTTGTGCAATGTCAAGCCTGGTGAGAGACTTGGCGTATTGAACTGACGCAGTTCGATACTGCAAGCGCATAGGGGGAAATGCAATGCGAACACCTCATCGCTTTGCTACGGGAGTCTTCGTAGCAATCCTGGCCGGAACATTGCAGGGTGCATCGATGTTGGTCCGCGCGGGCGCGCCGCCCACATTCACGCTTACCCCGCTGTTACTGCCTGACGGAAGCAGCGAACCGGAAATCTCCATTGGCGGTGACGGCACGACGGCCATGGTTTCCCTCCAATGGCTATTTGATCCCGCGGCTTTCGGGACCGAGATCTGGACCGGGCTGTTCGGCTCGACCCCTGGCCTTCGGGGCATCATAGACAACAAGCTCCAGCATCCGGGCAAAGTGGTCTTTGGGGCTGGTGATGCCGACGTAGATGTCGGTTCGAGCGGCAGGGTACATGCCACCACCCTGATCTTTTTGGTTAAGCCGCAGAACGGTGCGCAGCTCGGCGTGTCGGCCATCACCTGTCCGGCACCGGTGGCAGGTGTCGTGTCCGTTGCCGGCTGCACGTCTAGGATCATCGACACTACTGAGGCGGACCGTTCATGGATCACTTCCGACGGCCGCCACGTCTACATTTCATATCATGATTCTGGCAACTCGTCTCTCATCCACATGCAGCGTTCCGACGATGATGGCTTCACATGGCAGCGGGTCGGCGACCCGGTTGTAGGCCAGGGCGGAACGACGGGCGAGGCGACGTTCAACAACCTCCAGGGCAATCTCGTCGCTGACCCACAGACTCACGACGTCTTCGACATCTACGCGGCGGGCGAAACCGGCGTGCTGAAGGCGCACACCTTAACACCCAACCACATCATCGTCTCGCGCAGCAGCGACATGGGAAAGAAGTGGGCGGCTAACATCGTGTTCACCGCCCCGCCAGGGACCAGTCTCGCCAATATATTCCCCGCTCTCGCCGTGGATCCCGCCAACGGCAATCTGTACGCCGTATGGTCGGACGGCCATAAGATCGGATTCAGCAGTTCGAGCGATCAGGGCAACCACTGGACCGTTCCGCTCACCGTCAGCACCCCTCCCGCCAACACGGCCATTCTCCCTTGGGTGGCTGCCTACAACGGCATCGTCGATGTGGTCTATTACGGCACGACCGCGGCCTCCAATCTCGATTCGAGCGCTGACTGGCATGTCTACTTTGCCCAGCTTTCCGGCGGGAGCTTTACGCAGACCGCGGTGAATGCTTCCCCGAACCACCATGGCGTCATCTGCACGGGTGGCACGGCATGTGGCCCGGGGACCCGCAACTTGCTCGATCTGTTCCAGATAGCCCTTGATCCGGTAGTGAGCAAGGCTGCCATCATCTATACCGACGACACCCTGACAACCTCGAACTCCAACAGCAACTTCGCATGCCTGCCAAACCAGGCACCCCCATGCCCGCTGCCGCAGGCCGTGCTCGCGCAGCAGAATTGACAGCGAGTCTCGCGGACGCAGTCCGAGCCAGGCCCGCCTGACTCGGACCGTCTGCAGCAACTGATCCGTGGGCTGATTGGAGTAACGCGCGCACCGGTCGACATGCACGCGAGAGTCAACCACTCTTGCCACGTCAAGATCGGGTGCCGCGTTGAAACCAATCAGTCATTCTGACGAACAGACGGCCCGCCGTGGCCCGTCGATCTTGAAGATCAGTCCGCGCAGCCGCGCTAGTTCCTCGCGTTCGGCAGTGGTCAGACCACCGCGCGTCGACTTCGAAGGTAGGTTCCACGTTCGTAGTACTCGGACAGCATGGGCGGCGGCTCGAGACCGTGGCTCCGCGTGCGCATTGAATTGCTACGGCAACGCACGGCAGCGCGAGGGGCTGAAGTGGAGCGAGTGATGGGAATCGAACCCATCGAGGTTTCTCGTGCGATCAGCGACTTCGGGTGTCAGAACGTCGGCAACACCGACGTGCATGCGATTGGGGTTGAGCTAAAACCCTGTCCGCGGCAGTAGGTGATAAGCGATTCAGAGCTGAAATAGGAGATCCTGCTTATGAGATCTTTCGCTGTTTCGACTGTGTTTGTTATGCTGTTGAGTCCGGCACTTACAGCGCAGACGAACTCGTTGCTGATCGAAGATATGACATGGACCGAAGTGCGTGACGCGATTGCCGCCGGTAACCCCACAGCGATTTACTACGCCGCAAGCACGGAACAAAACGGACCGGGTATGGCGCTGGAAAGCATGTGTTCATTGCTCACTACCTCGCACCCATAATCGCCGCGCAGCTTGGCAATGCTCTGGTCTATCCCACCATGCCTTTTGCTACGACTGGAGACTGGGGCCTCATCAGGCCAGGAGTCATTTGCTGAAAGAGTTGAGCTCGCCGCATTGACCACCGCGCAACGCCAGCTACCGCACGGCTGCGCATACCGCCTCTCGGTCGTTCATCGGACCTGCGCCACCGCTGATGAATGACCCGTGTCCGCGCTTCTAATCGGCGTCGTGTACTTCCGCTTTTGGCCGTCTGCCGCCCGATGCGGACAGAACCGACGACCATAGGCGAGTCGCGACCCCCAGCTGCCGGCTACGGCCGTCTGCTTTCGCGAGGAGACACACGAAGTGCTACCCTCAAGGGTGCTGGGCCGCCGCTCAACTTCACCGTCAGGCGCCCCGACGTAGTTTTCCAAAGGAGGAGAGCAATGCGCGACTTCGAGCGACTGGTAGACCTATACGACAGCCGCGCAATCGGCCGCCGTGAACTCCTGGCTGGCCTGGTCATGATAGGCGTCGGACGGGCTCCCGCAGCAAGTGCCCAAGCCCCATTCCGAGGTCGCACATTGAACCACGTTTCGTTGGGCGTCACTGATGTGGCGCGCTCGAAAAGCTTCTATCAGCGACTGCTCGGAGTTCCACTCAGAGACGAAGGGTCGGATTACTGTGAGTTTCGATTGGAGAATGCGTTCTTCGGGCTCTACAAACAGCCGGGCGTGCGCAATGGGATCGATCACTTTGCCATTGGCGTCGACGACTACAAACCTGCGGCCGTATTGGAGAAACTGAAGCGCGAGTTTCCGGGTTCGTCGCCCTGGTTGGAAAACGAGGACCAAGTTTACTTCCGCGATCCTGACGGTGCGAAGGGCCAATTGACCGCAACCGACTACAAGCGCTGATTGCTGAATCTAACGCCGACCTATACGAGGTTCACGAGTGTCGGTTTCGCGGCGGCGAATATTGGAGATCGAACGTCAACTTCTAGCCGACTGGAGACGGCGTCGCGTCCACCGACGGCCAATGAGTCAACAGCAGTGAACATCGCAGCGGTGACAACCTTTGTCACTGTCGCAGCCGCTGCGCTGGTGTGCGTCGTGCTCGGCGCACATCGTCGCGTAGTGCTCGGTCTTCGAGTCGACCGTGCAGCCACACGCCAGCTATTAGGCGCGGCTCATTCCCGCACCATGGCGTAGCGCGAGTCCTTTCGCAACCACGTCCCCTGCACTGGCGTCGCCTCGCAAGTGTAGTCCGCTGCGACGTTCGCGGCTGCCACCTTGTGTGCATCCATGCACTGCTCCAGGCTCGGGTACGCGCCCACGGTCTGAATCCCGCCCGCGTGTAGCTGAGCCACCAGAATGAACATCATGGACTTCATACTGTCACCTCCACCACGTTGACCTCAATACTGTGATGGTCCTGC
>Ga0137359_10004877_pt1 | contig 11022 bp, 6 predicted proteins | sample Mad1_40_16metaG_FD_108281 | JGI IMG/M metagenome (GOLD analysis project Ga0137359, IMG submission 108281) | Vadose zone soil microbial communities from Angelo Coast Range Reserve, California, USA - Mad1_40_16 metaG | ecosystem: Environmental > Terrestrial > Soil > Vadose zone | place: USA... | reverse complement strand
CCGAGACCGATCATGCCAAGCTGCATTCGTTCGCTCCTGTAGTGTTGCTGCTTACGTTGATGGACTCGTCGCTTGATTCGTGCACGATACGCCGGACACCCGCGCTCCGAGGCACGCGACTAAACACTTTGCATCGCCAACGCCTTCTTGGTGGCCCTGGCAAGCTTCGCTAAATCCGCTTTCACGTTTTTTCCAATGTGAACGCGCAGCGCGCGACGCCCACGCTCCGCCAAAACTGCGAAATCGCCGCGGGACTGCGCCGCTTTCACCACTCCGAAAGAATATTTTTGTCCGGGCACCGGCAGGTCAACCTTGTCGTCGCAGGTAATTTGCAGGAACACGCCGGTACTGGGTCCGCCTTTATACGCCTGGCCGGTCGAATGCAAAAAGCGGGGGCCGAAGCCAAGCACGGTAGCAGCTTTCTTGTCGTCCCGCACAAGATGCCGAATGAGCTGAAGGGCATCTTCGTTCTGCTCGTTCATAGTGATATAGGCCAGAACGCCGAAATAGTCGTTCGCGTTGATTCGATCCAAATGAAACTTCAGCGCGTCCTCAAGTGTGCGCGAATTTTTCAGTGCAGCCGTATTTCTCTCGTCGGCATACAGCTTGATCCCCTCGGCTTCCAGAAACGGAGACTCGGGAGGAAGCTTGCCGGTCGTCTCGTATTCGCTGGTAAGTTTTCTCGTTTCAATCTTACTGGCTTCCACGTCCGGCTGATTGAATGCGTTGATGCCGATAATCGCGCCCGCAACGGCGGTGGCAATCTCCCAGCGGAAAAATTCCTGCCCAAGGTTGTATGTGTTTTTCACGGAGATGCGCACAACCGGCAGGCCGTCTTTTTCGAGCGCCGCGACAGCAGCATCCTGCTTCTTGTCCGGCTTGGTTTCAAGGCGAAGATAAGCAAACACGCGGTCGCTGCCGTAGGCTTCCGGCTTGGCAAGCTTTTCCCGATCGACGGGAATAATGCCCCTACCCTGCTTTCCCGTGGATTCGGCAATGAGTTGCTCCAGCCAAGCCCCGAGATCGTGAATTCCCGGGGAAGAAATAATGGTGAGCTTATCGAGCCCCTCGTTAGCAGCCGTACCGAGGATAGCGCCCAGCATTACGCCAGGATTTTTGTCCGCAGCAACGGCCGCGCCGCAAGCCTTTACCATTTCCTGCGTATTCTTCAGGAATTTCGCGACGTCCAGGCCCATGATAGCCGCAGGAATCATCCCGAAATTTGACAGCGCCGAATACCGCCCGCCAATGCTCGGAACCCCAGAGAAAATGTGCCGGAACTTATCGGCTTCCGCGACCCGCTGCATTTTGGAGCCGGGGTCCGTGATAGCGATGAAGCGCTTGCCAACTTCTTTCGGGCCGACCTTCTTCTTAATCTGCTCGAAAAAGTATTGCTTATAAATGTTCGGCTCGAGCGTACTGCCCGATTTGCTGGACACAATGCAAATCGTGCTCTTGAGATCTACCTGAGCCTCGATCGCCTTGATCTGCGCGGGGTCCGTCGAGTCCAGCACGTGCAATGTGGGGAAGCCCTTGATCTTGCCAAAGGTCATGCGCAGCACTTCGGGGCAAAGGCTCGACCCGCCCATCCCGAGTAGCAGCGCGTGCTTGAATTTGGCCTTCTTTACGTCGGCGGCGACCTTTTTAAACACATCGAGCTGAGCCAGTTGTTTTTCGACAATGTCCAGCCAGCCCAGCCACTGACCTTCGTCGCTGCCGGTCCACACCGAGGCGTCACGCTGCCAGAGACGCCTCGCCTTATCGTCCTTCTTCCAATTATCAACGCACGCGCTGACGAGCCCTTCGAGCTTCTCCGGCAGCATGTACCGCTGGGCATTGAGGCTCACGCACGTACGCCAGCAGTCTTGCCGGTCGCCTCCAGCAGCTGCTTGAACGCATCCGCGAAAAGTTTCACGCCGTCCACGACGAGCTTCTCGGTGACTTCCTTCATGGAAATGCCGGCCTTCTCGAGCGAAGCCATGACTTTCGCGGCTTCCTCAACATTTTCCGTCAAGCTCGGACGGACCCCTCCGTGATCGCGGAACGCGTCGACCGTGGCCGGCGGAATCGTGTCGACCGTATCCCTGCCGATAAGCTCTTCGACATAGAGGACATCGCGATACTTGGGATTCTTGGTGCTGGTGCTGGCCCACAGCAAACGCTGCGTCTGCGCGCCTTTGGCGGCCAGCGCTTTCCAACGCGGCGTGCTGTAAATTTCCTGATACTTGCGATAAGTCAGCTTGGCATTGGCGATAGCCACTTTTCCCTCCACGCCGCTGAGCAGAGCGCGTTTGTTCGCGTCAGTTTCGGTCTTCAGCTTGGCCTCGATCTGACTATCGACCAGCGTATCGATGCGGCTGACGAAGAAACTGGCGACGCTGGCGATGTGGCCGATGTCCTGACCTTTTTTCGCGCGCGCTTCCAAAGCGGCGATGAAGGCTTCCGCGACTTCTTCGTAGACAGATTGCGCGAACAGCAGCGTAATGTTGATGTTGATGCCTTCTTCGAGCAATTGCCGAATCGCGGGAAGGCCTTCTTTCGTCCCGGGGACCTTGATCATCACGTTTTCGCGGCCGACGCTCTTCCACAGGCGGCGCGCTTCGTCGATCGTGGCCTGCGTGTCGTTGGCGAGGAACGGCGAAACTTCCAGGCTTACATAGCCATCGCGCCGCTTGGATTGCTGGTAGACGGGCTTGAAGATGTCGGTGGCATCCTGCACGTCTCGGATGGCGATCTTTTCATAAACGCCCTTGGCATCCAGTTTCTTGGCTTCGGGCGATTCCAGTATGTCCGCGTAGTCCTTGCTGCCGGTAATGGCTTTCTCAAAAATCGTCGGGTTAGAGGTCATCCCCATCAGACCGTCTTCCTGAATCATTTTCTTCAGGCCGCCGCTGCTCAGCAGGTCTCGGCGGATGTAGTCCATCCAGGGGGATTGGCCGTATTCCAGCAACGCCTTCAGCGGGTTTACGCCCTTGGCTCCGACACTCGGAAGCGTTGTTGTGGTAGTCATGAAGTTCTCCTTTGTTGCTGGGGTGCTTACTTACTATTGTACGCCGCTGCGTCGGGCCTTGCTCGCGCTCCCGAATCCGGCTGGAGCGCTAGACCTTTCGGGCGCCGGCGTATTTTGCTTCGATGGCTTTTACTTTGCCAAGGCGGCGGACATGCCGCTCCTCGTTGGTGAATTTGGCGCCCAAGAAGGCCTTTACCAAATCGTGCGCCAGCATCACGCCGATCACGCGCGAGCCTAGGACAAGGATATTAATGTCATCGTGCTCTACGCCTTGATGCGCGGAATAGGTGTCGTGGCACATGCCCGCGCGAATCCCGGGGATCTTGTTGGCGGCAACGCTGGCTCCCACGCCGCTGCCGCAGATAAGCACGCCGCGCTCGGCTTTCTTGTCCACCACGGCGCGCCCCACAGCTTCCGCGAAATCCGGATAGTCGGAGGGATTTTCGTTGAACGCTCCCACGTCCAGCACTTCGTGGCCGAGGGAGCGCAGCAAATCGCCGATGGCAACCTTCAATTGGAAGCCGGCGTGGTCCGAGCCAATCACAAGTTTCACAGGCTGCTCACTTTCCTAGAACTTCTTTTGCCGCTGCTGCGACGCGCTCGGGCAAGAAGCCGAATTTCTTGAGCACATCCTTTAACGGGGCGGAAGCGCCGAAGCGGTGCATACCAATCGACTTGCCCTTGGGCCCAATGTAGCGTTCCCATCCAGTCGTCGCGGCCATTTCGACGGAAACGCGCGCCGTAACAGCGGAAGGAAGCACGCTTTCGCGATAGGCCGCATCCTGTTTTTCGAAAAGTTCCCAGGACGGCATGCTCACCACGCGTGCGTTGACGCCCTCCGTCTTCAGCCTTTCGTAAGCTTCCACGCAGAGATGAACTTCGCTTCCGCTGGCCATGAGAATTACATCGGGTTGGCCGTTTGCGCTATCGGCAAGCACGTAGGCTCCCTTGGCAACGCCGGAAGCCGCCGCGTACTTGGTGCGGTCAAATGTCGGTAGGGCCTGGCGAGTGAGCACTAAAGATACGGGGCTGTGTCGAAGCTGAAGGATGACTTTGTAGGCCTCCACGACCTCGTTGGCATCGCCGGGGCGCAGCACAATCATGTTGGGCATGGCGCGCAGCGAAGCAAGTTGCTCGATGGGTTGATGCGTCGGGCCGTCTTCACCGAGCCCGATGGAGTCATGGGTGAAGATAAAGATGGAAGGCGTTTCCATCAACGCGGCGAGCCGCATGCTCGGACGCATGTAGTCGCTGAAGTTAAAGAATGTGGCGCTATAGGCCCGCAAGCGAGAGACGCTCAAGCCGTTAACCGCCGCGCCCATCGCGTGTTCGCGCACGCCGAAATGCAGATTGCGGCCGCCGCGTTCGTTCGCGTAGAAATCTCCGGCGCCCTCAAACGTAAGGTTCGTCTTGTTGGAGTGCGCCAGGTCCGCGGAGCCGCCGAGAAGCCAGGGGATATTTTTTGCCAGCGCGTTCAGCGTTTTGCCGGAGGAATCGCGCGTAGCCATGCCCTTCGCGTCGGCGGGGAAGCTCGGTAGGTCCTTGTCCCAGCCATCCGGCAATTGGAAGTTTTGAATGCGCTGCAGCTGATCCGCGAGCTGCGGATATTGCTTTTTGTACTCGTCGAATTTCGCAGTCCATGCGGCGCGAGCCTCAGCTCCCCGCTTTCCGATGCCATTTTTGAAATGGTCGTAGACGCCATCGGGAACAAGAAACTTAGCATCCTCAGGCCAGCCGTAGTTTCGCTTCACGAGTTTCACTTCCGCTTCGCCGAGGGGCTCGCCGTGCGCGTCGGAACTATCTTGCTTGTTGGGCGAGCCGTAGCCGATGTGGCTATCGACCACGATGAGCGTCGGACGGTCCGTCGTCTTCAGAAAAGTTTGGTAAGCGCGTCCGAGCATCTCGAGATCGTTGGCATCGGTAACGCGCGTGACGTTCCAGCCCAAGCCGACGAAGCGCGTCATCACGTCTTCGCTGAACGACCAGTCCGCGGGGCCGTCCAAAGTGACGTGGTTGTGGTCGTAAATCCAGCAGAGGTTGGACAGGCCGAGATGGCCGGCAAGAGAAGCGGCTTCGCAGGCCACCCCTTCCATCAAGTCGCCGTCGCCGCACATGGTGTAGACGTTGAAATTGAAAAGCTCAAAGCCGGGGCGATTGTAATTTGCACCCAGCCATTTGCCGGCGATCGCCATGCCCACGCTATTGCCGCAGCCCTGGCCGAGCGGCCCAGTGGTTGTCTCCACGCCGGCGGTGATGTGCGATTCCGGATGGCCAGGCGTCTTGCTGTCCAGTTGGCGAAAACGTTTGATCTCTTCCATGGGGAGCGAAGGCTTGTCGAGTACTTTGCCGTCGGGAGAAACGTCGCGAACACCGGTGAGGTGCAGCAGCGCGTAGAGGAGCATGGAGGCGTGGCCATTGGAGAGCACGAAACGGTCGCGATTGGGCCAAATAGGATCGGCGGGATCGTAGCGGAGAAATCGCTGCCACAACTCGTAGGCGACAGGCGCGAGCCCCATCGGCGCGCCCGGATGGCCGGAGTTGGCTTGCTGCACCGCGTCGATGGCCAGGGTGCGAATGGTATTGATGCTGAGTAGGTCAAGATCTACTTGGGTTTTCGGCTGACTCACATTAGCTCCTGGGCGGTAGGCCAGTGATAGGAAGGATGCCCGCCGCGCTTTGTGACAGGCCTTAGATGCTCACCGGCGCAACCTGGGTAACGCATTTTACGCTAAAACGAAATCGCTCGCTTCCACAGGAAATCCAGGCAACTTGGGATGGCTGCTCTCGAGATTCCTATCTGCGTCTCCGGAAGGAGAGAAGTTTTACAAACTATCGCGCCCCCCACCACTTGTCAATTTTAGATTCGCCGTTGTAGCGCCCGCCCTCTGCCTGCCCTGAGCCTCGAAGGGAGGCGGGCGCTCTTCCTGGTTCATCGCAACGGCCTCCATCGCGTTTTGCGCCTGTCTTCTGTAACTCTCGCTCTTCCAACAACTTCCCAATCCGTTCGAACGAGTAACTCACCATCAATATATTTCTATTGACAACATACCAAATTCGTGCTACCGTAACTCATGAAATCGGCAGCCCCACCTCGTTCGTCGCAACCCGCAAGCGGAGCCCGCTACTCTAACGCTTCGATCTGTGTGCAGTCTGCCTGCATCGACTCGGCCATCAGTACCTTCTCCTCTCTCCCTGAGGAACCGCCGGGCAGCATCGGTCTCTCGGTCGAAATTTTCCGGGGCCGTCGATGCAAACGCCACGCCAATAACCCATTTAGAATGAACACTTATGAAAGTGTGTCAAAACAAAGGACTTTAACCACCTTTAGAATGAACACTTGTGAAAAACCTAGGGGAGGGGGGTGATGTGATTATCGGCGCTTGCTTCTGCTTTGCGCGTCGGCGAAATGGATAACAATTTTCGTGCGCGCGTACGTTTCCGGACCGCTGCCGGGAATGTGCAACGAGAGGATCGCGCCTTCCGGCTTCCTCTTCAATTCGGCGCCCTCGACACGCTCGATCTGAGCCGCATTCCACGTTTTTAATTCATAGCGCGCTCCCGCGGCCCCGGACACATCAAGTGTGAGTTGATCATGCGAAGACGACCAGGTCTCCGACAGTATGCGCACACCGCTGCTGGCGCTCCCCAGCGGAGGCAGCACCGCCGTGGCGGTAACCGCGAAATCGTTCGTGAGAAAGATGCGAAGAAACTTCTGCCCTTCCGAGACGGGGAATCGCACAATCACGTGCTGGTCTTCGTCATTTGCTTCCACACGAAAAGCTAGCGGCTTGCCGTTCAGCTCCGCTTTTTGCACCGTTGCCCGCAAGCTGATGGACGGCCGGAACTCGATAATGGACTCGCCGGTGCCGGCGGTGCGTCCCGCTTCCAGGAAGATTCCTTCCGCGGTCTTGGTGAAGTTCAGTTCTAATTTGTTTTCGCCGACGCGCAGATTCTCGATGCCAAGCGAGTTCCAGTCGGCTGGCAAGTGCGGAGCGAAAGTGAGTGTCGCAGCTTTAGCGTCGGTTGCAAGCCCAAACATGCCGCGCAGCAGCGGGCTTACCACCATGGCGGCGGACCAGATTTGGTGCGGCGAACTCGTCGACAGCGGCTGGTAGTAATCGCCGGAGAGAACTTCGGTAACGTGGCCCAGCGAGCCGTCCAGCGCGAGGAGCGCATTGGCTCGCAAGTTCGCGTAGGCCGGTTGCGGGCGGTGATAGCGGTACTCGCCCACGCTGGCCCAGCCGGTGAACAGCGGCCAGACCGATCCGTAGTGATAGCCGCCGCCGCTGAATTTGAGCGAACGATTCGAAATGATGCGCATGCCCCAGTCGGTCTGGTGATCGGAGTCGGCAAGTTGCGTGATCATGGCGCTCGCGTTTTTCCGGTCGGGTAGGCCGAACCACATGGGAACGGTTGCGAGCACGCTCGGTTCATCGATCGGTTTTCCGTCGGTTCCCAGAGCGAAGGCGTAACGCTGTTTATCGGCGAGCCAAAACGCGTCATTCAGCTTGACCGATTGTTTCTCGAACGCTTGCGCAAGCTCGGCGCCGATGGCGTCCTTGCTGGTCAAACGGGCCAGATTCGAAAGCGCACGCAACGCCTCGACACCCAAGCCGCCGTGGTAAAACTCGGAGTCCACCGGCAGCAGCGGTCCGCCCTCCACCCAGCCATGTCCGACACCGAAATTCTTGGGAAAACCCTGCTCATCATAAGTGGAGCGGAGGAATTGATACGCCTTCCAGATGCTGTCCCACTTTTCTTTTGCGAAGGCAACGTCTCCGCTCTCTGTCACATAATCATTCATGGCGATGATGTAGAGAGGAGTGGCGTCCGCGGAAGCGTAGCCGTAGGGAAAATCCTTGAACCAGGGAACGAAACTTGCCGCCTGCGCGATTTCGTGCGGCATTTTTCCATCTTCGCGTTGATATTTGCTGATGAATTGCAGCGCCGTGCGCGTAGTGGAGAAATCGCCGGCGGCGTCGAGCGCGAGCGAAGTCCAAAACGAGTCGCGCCCAAAGAACCACGCGAATCCGGGCCGCTGGCTTTCGCCCGAAGTGCGATAGCCGGCAACCAAGCCGGTGCCGAGGAACGGATTGTTCACCAGCCCTTGCACCATGCTCACGCGGGACCAGTCATAAGCTTGTTGGATCTGCGCATCCGGCAATTCCACGCTTACAGTTTCGTTGAGATATTTTTTGTAATATTCCGCCGAAGCTCGCAGTAGTTCCGCGGAGTTGGCGGCTAGTTTTTTGTAGGTTGCTTCCGCTTGCGAGCGCCCATCCAACGAACCCGCGAGCACGATGAGCTTGGTGTCTTTGCCTTTATTCGTTACTCCAAGACGAAACGAATTCACCGCCGACTCGGAGTAGTTAGTCTGGTACTCAGCGCGCTCTTCCGTAGCGCTGGGCGAGCCGACGAAAGCGGCAAATTTCCTGGTTTCCTCGCCGAGATAGAACGCGCGCTGATCTCTGTCCCAAGACGAGTAGGTGCCACCGAGCGCGCCGGGCCATTCCAGCTGAAAATCTCGCAGGAAGCGGGCTTCGATTTCCAGCGGGAATTCGGTTTCGACCTCGAGGAAAATAATTGCGCCGGGCTCGTTCACGGGAACAAAGAACGTCTCGCGCACGGAGAAAGTGTCTCCGGTGTAGACGATCGTGCTCGATTCCGGGCGGGTGATGAGCGTGCGGGCGAGCGCTTCCGCGGGCAACACGCGCCCCTCCGTGTGAAATTGCAGGCGAAAATCGCGCAACAATTTGAGAGGGTAGACCCAAGCTTCCATGCGGCCTGCCTCATTCCCGAGGAGGCCGGCGCGCGTCCCCACGGCGCACAAAAATTCCCAGGGACGCACGGGACGCGACAATTCGAATGAATCTTCGCGTTCGGCGGCTGGAGTGGCTTGTAAACCTGACGGGATCAGAGAGGCGAGTAGCAGGCACAGCAAACAGCAGACTCGAGGCGAGAAAGGTAGCTGGCTGGGCATGCTTTTTGGCTGTTCGAAGCGAGAAACTTCTCCCTCAACGCATTGAGCTTGTAGAATCGCGGCGCGCTTACGTTAAGATTAAGGCGCGAATTCTAGCACGCCCAGTGCGGGAAGGTATCACGTTTGTTCTCTTCGCGGCGGACATTCCTTCGATCCCTGAGTCGTTCGGCGCTGGTGCTCTCGCTGGAGAATATTCTCTCGCTGGTCCGGCCAGCCTGGGGGAAGCGCGAGCATTCTTCCGGCTCGCAGTCCCCGCATCCTGCTGCTGCACAAAAAACTTCGTCTCCCGTTTCGAGCGGGCTGGGCGTCAATTTCGTCGATGTGGCTCGCGAATCCGGGCTCAACGTGAAAACGACCTTCGGCGGCGAGCACAAGAACAAGTACCTGCTGGAAACAACCGGTTGCGGCGTGGCGTTCTACGATTACGATAACGACGGCTGGCTGGATATTTTTCTGGTGAATGGTTCTCGCTTAGAAGGTTTCCCCGCCGGACAGGCTCCTTCCTCTCATCTCTTCAAGAACAATCGCGACGGAACGTTTACGGACGTCACCGCGCAAGCGGGCCTGCTGCATTCAGGCTGGGGCCAAGGGGTCTGCATCGGGGATTACGATAACGACGGCTACGAAGACCTCTTTGTGACGTATTTCGGGAAAAATGTGCTGTACCACAACAACGGCAACGGCACCTTCACGGATGTGACGGAAAAGACTGGTGTGGGCGGGAGCGGCAAACGCTGGAACACGGGTTGCGCGTTCGTCGACTACGACCGCGATGGCCATTTGGATCTCTTCGTCGCCAATTATATCGATTTGGATCTCGCGACGGCGCCGGTGCCGGAATCGGGGCCGTGTCTCTATAAAGGTGTGATGGTGGCGTGCGGACCGCCAGGATTGAACGGCGGCAAAAACATTCTGTACCGCAACAACGGTAATGGCACGTTTACGGACGTGACGGAAAAGGCCGGCATTCTGGAGGCCAATGGCACGTACGGGCTCGGCGTGCTCACCGCCGATTTCGACAACGACGGCTGGCCGGATATCTACGTGGCCAACGACTCGACGGCCAGCGCGCTCTATCAGAACAAGAAAAACGGTAAGTTCGTAGACATAGCCATGGAAGCGGGTTGCGCGCTCAGCGCGGACGGCAAGCCGCAAGCGGGAATGGGCATTTCCGCAGCCGATTACGACCTTGACGGCAACCTGGATATCGTCAAAACGAATTTCGCGGGCGATACGCCGTCGTTGTATCGCAACGTCGGAAACGCCACGTTTGAGGACGCCACCTTTGCCGCCGGTCTGGGACGCCACACGCAATTCCTCGGTTGGGGCTGCGGATTTTTCGACATGGACAATGACGGCTGGCCGGACATTTTGATCTGCAACGGGCACGTCTATCCGGAAGTGGAGCAGCTCAAGACGGAAGCCGGCTATCCGCAGCAGAAGCTGCTCTACAAAAATTTGCGCAACGGGCGCTTCGATGACGTTTCGCTGCAAGCGGGACCAGGCGTCACCGTACCGGTCGCCTCACGCGGGTGCGCCTTCGGTGATTTCGACAATGACGGCGACGTCGATGTGGTGGTGAACACGGTCAATGATTATCCCCAGTTACTGCGCTGCGATTCTTCGCACGGGCACAATTGGATCAAGGTGCGCACCATCGGCACAAAATCCAATCGCAGCGGCATCGGCGCGCGCCTGCGCTGCGTTACGCATCCGGCCGATGAGCCAAAGCCCCACCAGCAAATCGATGAAGTCCGTAGCGGCGGCAGCTATATCTCGCAGAACGACCTGCGCGTTCACTTCGGCCTGGGGAAAGCGGATAAGGTCGAGACGCTGGAGATTCGCTGGCCCAGCGGGCAAATCGATACGCTGAAGGACGTGAAGGCCAATCAGCTCATTTACGTGAAGGAAGGCGAAGGTATCGTGAGGTCCGTGAGTTTTGACGAAAAGCAGCCCGGGAACAAGAAGGCTAAGAGCTAACGAATGATAGACAGGGGCGTGAGCATATGAGGCCCAGGACTGCTCGCGCGCT
>Ga0137359_10004874_pt1 | contig 11027 bp, 9 predicted proteins | sample Mad1_40_16metaG_FD_108281 | JGI IMG/M metagenome (GOLD analysis project Ga0137359, IMG submission 108281) | Vadose zone soil microbial communities from Angelo Coast Range Reserve, California, USA - Mad1_40_16 metaG | ecosystem: Environmental > Terrestrial > Soil > Vadose zone | place: USA... | reverse complement strand
CGCGGCGTTGCCGAGCAGGGGCCCGAGCGTGTGATAGGCGGTGGTGATGTCGGCGATGGCATTGTGGGTCTCGTCATGGAACTCGGCCGCCGCCATGCACATCATGGCGATATTGATAAGGCCGGCCACGCCCAGCGCGGCGACGACGTCGAGGTTGGAGAAGCGCACCAGCTTGGCCCGGTCACCCGGACGCTGGGGCGTAATGCGGTCTTGGGTCAAGCTGGAATGCAGATACATGACATGCGGCATCACCGTGGCGCCGATGATGCTGGCGGCGATCAGCACAGAGTCAGGACCGTCGAGCCAGGGCAGAACTGCATGATGGGCGGCCGCGCGCCAATCGGGCTGGACGAAGAACATTTCGACCAGATAGGCAACGCCGACGACGCCGGCGAGGACGGCGATCAGCGCCTCGATGGCGCGAAAGCCACGACGTTGAAGCAGCAGGAGGGCGAAAGTCGCCACACCGGCGATGAGTGTCCCAGCCAGCAGCGGAACGCCAAGCAGCAGGGCGAAGCCGATGCCGGCACCGAGCAGCTCGACCAGTTGTGCCTCAGCGGCCGCGTCGCGTGGGGCCGGCTCACGGCTGGGACGCGGGCGCCTTTGCGCAGCTCGCCGATCGCGCTGCTCTTGCGCGAGCATGCGAATGTCTGGAAGCCGCCGAGCGAGCCGCGCGAAGAATTCAGCTCCGAGGCCAAGGCCGTGAAGGACGCGCTGGAGAAGCGCGGCGCCTCGTTCTTCCACGAGCTGCTGAAGGCGAGCGGCCTCTTGCCGACGCTGGTGGAGCGCGGCCTGGCCGAGCTCGCGGGCGCCGGCGTCGGGACCGCCGACAGCTTTGCCGGACTGCGAGCTTTGCTGGCGCCCCAGGAGAAGCGGCGCAACCTGATCGAGACAGCCGGACGCTGGTCGCTTCTCGTCAGCGAGAAGAGCGATGACGTGGAAGCAGTGGCGCGCACGCTCCTCGAGCGCTACGGCGTGGTCTTCCGCGGCCTGCTGCAGCGCGAGTCATTGCCGCCGTGGCGCGATCTGGTGCGCGTCTATCGACGGCTGGAAGCGCGCGGCGAGATCCGCGGCGGCCGGTTCGTCGCCGGCTTCGGCGGCGAGCAGTTCGCCGCGGCGGACGCGGTGGGCAGGCTCCGCGCAGTGCGCAAGATGGAGAAAGCCGGTGAGCTCGTCGTGCTGGGCGCGGTCGATCCGCTGAACCTGGTGGGCGTGCTCACGCCGGAGGACCGGGTGGCCGCGATCTATCGCAACCGCATCCTCTACCGCGACGGCCTGCCCATTGCCGCCCTGGAGGGCGCGCAGTTGAGGCGCCTCGCCGAGTCCGACATGAGTGACGAGAAGCTGCGCACGCTGCTCGCGCGGCGCACGCTGCGACATCCGCTGCGGCCGCACCTGCGGCTGCCGACGGCGCGCGAGACCGCGCTCCTCACCCGCAAGAAACCGCTCACGGAAAGCGAACAGGCGGCGAGCCTCCGCGCTCGTCACTGATCTCGAAATCCGCTAACGTAGCCGGAATAGGCGGTGCCTATAGCTCCGTTCAAATCAAACGATTTCACAAAACACCCGACGCAGAGCACGCTTCGGGCTCCACTAGTCACGACCCGAGAAAGACGGGGAACCCATGAGCAACCAAGCTGCAGCGCAATGCCCGTTCACGGGCGCAACCCGAGCACCGAAGGGAACCCGCCGGCGCAAGAACCGCGATTGGTGGCCCCAGCAGCTGGACCTGCAGGTGCTGCATCGGAATTCCCCGCTGTCCGATCCCATGGGGGAGAAGTTCGATTACGCCAAGGAGTTCAAGAGCCTGGACCTGAACGCGGTGATCAAGGACCTGGATGAATTGATGACCGACTCGCAGGATTGGTGGCCGGCCGATTTTGGCCACTATGGAGCCTTGTTTATCCGCATGGCGTGGCATAGCGCGGGCACCTACCGCGTCAGCGACGGCCGCGGCGGCGCCGGCGCCGGGCAGCAGCGCTTCGCCCCGCTCAACAGCTGGCCGGACAATGCCAACCTAGACAAGGCGCGACGCCTACTGTGGCCGATCAAGGAGAAGTACGGCCGCACGATCTCCTGTGCCGACCTGATGATCCTCCCTGGCACCGTCGCCCTCGAGCCGATGGGATTCAAGACGTTCGGCTCCGCCGGCGGCCGCGCCGATGTCTGGGAGCCCGAAGAGCTGTACTGGGGTCCCGAAGGCACGTGGCTCGGCGACGAGCGCTACAGCGGCGAACGGCAGCTCGACAATCCGCTCGGCGCGGTGCAGATGGGCCTCATCTACGTGAATCCTGAAGGCCCGAACGGCAAGCCGGATCCGGTCGCGGCTGCGCGGGACATCCGCGAAACGTTCGGCCGCATGGCGATGAACGACGAGGAGACTGTCGCGCTCATCGCCGGCGGCCATACCTTCGGCAAGGCGCACGGCGCCGGCGACCCGTCGCTGATCGGCGCGGAGCCCGAGGGCGCGGCGCTCGAGGACCAGGGCCTCGGCTGGAAGAGCAAGCACGGCAAGGGCTACGGCGGCGACACCATCACCGGAGGCCCGGAAGTCACCTGGTCGCAGACGCCGACCCGGTGGAGCAACCATTTCTTCGACAACCTGTTCAAGTACGAATGGGAGCTGACGAAGAGCCCGGCCGGCGCGCAGCAATGGAAGGCGAAGAATGCGCGCGCCGACATTCCCGACGCGCACGAGAGGACGAAGAAACACCTGCCGACCATGCTTACCACGGATCTCACTCTGCGCGTGGACCCGGTCTACGAGAAGATCTCGCGCCGCTTCTACGAGAACCCGGACCAGTTCGCCGACGCGTTCGCGCGCGCCTGGTTCAAGCTCACGCACCGCGACATGGGTCCGATCCAGCGTTACCTCGGACCGCTTGTGCCGAAGGAAAGGCTCATCTGGCAGGACCCGATCCCCGCGGTGGACCATCCGCTGATCGGCGAGAAGGAAATCGCCGCGCTAAAGGCGAAGATCCTCGCGTCCGGCCTCTCGGTATCGCAGCTCGTCTCGGCGGCCTGGGCATCGGCCTCGACGTTCCGCGGCTCGGACAAGCGCGGCGGTGCGAACGGGGCGCGGATTCGGCTCGCGCCGCAGAAGGACTGGGAAGTCAACAATCCGGCGGAGCTCGCCAAGGTTCTCAAGAAGCTCGAAGCGATTCAGAAGGACTTCAATGCGTCGCAATCGCGCGGCAAGAGGGTTTCGCTCGCGGACCTGATCGTGCTCGGCGGCGCCGCGGCGATCGAGAAAGCGGCAAAAGCCGGCGGGCACGACGTGAAGGTTCCCTTCGCGCGGGGCCGCATGGACGCGTCGCAGGAGCAGACCGACGCCGCCTCCTTTGCTCCGCTCGAGCCGCTTGCCGACGGCTTGCGCAATTACCTTGGCGGCAGGCAGTTCATGATGCCCGAGGAAGCGCTCGTGGATCGCGCGCAACTCCTCACCCTGACCGGGCCGGAGATGACGGTACTGGTCGGTGGTCTGCGGGTCCTCGGCGCGAATGCCGGCGGGTCGAAGCACGGCGTCTTCACCAGGAAGCCCGGGACGCTGACCAACGACTTCTTCGTCAACCTGCTCGACATGGGCACGCACTGGCAGCAGGCCGCCGGTAGCGACGGCGTGTACGAGGGGCGCGATCGCAAGACCAACGCCATCAAGTGGACCGGCACTCGCGTCGACCTGATCTTCGGTTCGCACTCCGAGCTGCGCGCCTTGGCGGAAGTCTATGGCAGCGCGGATTCGAAGGAGAAGTTCGTGAAGGACTTCGTCGCCGCCTGGACCAAGGTGATGAATCTCGATCGTTTCGACCTCCGCTGAAGCACTTTCCGCGGCCGGCGGGCGCAATCCCGCCGGTTCGCTGACGTCGGCCGAATTCCGTACGGCGTACCGCAGCCGCTATTGCGGCTTGTCGTCCTCTTCGGGTTCCTTGCGCCGCGGCGGCTGCCCGTCGTAGACGAGGCTCAACCGGCGCTGCAGATACGCGTCGCGCTGGAACGCGTACTTGTCGAGCGCTGCCTCTTCCAGGATGCGGCTCGCATCGAGCAGATCGGCGCGCGTCTGCACCGCGCGCACGGCGATCGCGCCCCAGCGCACCTCCCACGGGTTCGTTTCGTTGATCGGATCGGTGTAGAAGTCCAGGCCCCAGCCGATGCCGTCGCGCACGTCGCTCGACCCGATGAGCGGCAGCACGAGATAAGGCCCCGGGCCCGCGCCCCAGCGGCCGAAGGTCTGGCCGAAGTCCTCGTTGCGCTTCTCGTAGCCCATGTCGGTGGCGACGTCGTGGATGCCGAGGAGGCCGACGGTGGTGTTGAAGGCAACGCGTGCCCAGTCGTTCACGCCGTCCTCGAACTTTCCCTGCAGGAAGTCGTTCACGCCGATGAAGACGTCGCCGATGTTGCTGAAGAAGTTGCGCACCCGATCGCGGATGCCGCCGGGCACGACGTCGCGGTAGCCGGTCGCCACGGGCTTCAGCAGGTACTGATCGAACGTGTCGTTGAAGCTGTAGACGCCGCGGTTGAAGCCCTCGAACGGGTCGCGCGGGTCGTCGCCCCCGAGGCTTGCGCACCCGGCGAGCGCGACGACAAGCCCGAGTAGCGGAATCCGGATCAGCCGCAGGCCGATATCTGTGCAGGTCGCGGGATGCATCGCGCGCCACGGTCCACGGCGACCTTCACAATCATCAGCCGCAACGAAAGCGCGGGGCGCCCGCCGCCAGGTTTCATCTGAAACCGGCGCGAAATCCACGCGGAAGACACGCGGTGGAGCATAGCTGCCGGCGCTCTGGCCGGAGTGCTCGGGTGGATCTGACGGCGGTTTCAGCCGTAACGCCGCCGAAATCGCTCTGTAGCGCGGCGCACGCACCATGGCTGCATGAAACAGTTTTTGCACGTCGCCCGCCAAGCGAGCCCGTATCTGATGGTGGAGCTGCTGCTTCCCGGCGGGACGCTGCTCGCTCTCCTGATCTTCCTGTATCGGCGCTGGCGCGCCGAATAATCAGCGCAGCGGCACGGACACCAGGAAAGCGACCGTTTCGATACCGGGATTGCTGTCGTAGATGCCCGCGTTCGACACGTGCCGCAGCGTCGCGCCGAGCCGCCAGCCGCGTTCCCACCGGTAGAAGAGATCCACGCCCGACTGGAACTCGAGCGTGCCGCCGAGGTCGTTCTTGTTGCCGTTGCTGTACGCGCCGGCGGAAAAGTGCGGCGTCACGAACCAGCGCGACGAGAGCTCGAAGTCGCGGTAGACGCCGGCATGGACGTAGGCGCTGCCGTCGGTGCCGGCGAACGCGCCGGCGAGCGGCTTCACTCCGCGCCACAGGTCGTAGCTCGCGCGGTACTCGATGCTCGCGACTTCTTCCGTGTCCGTCACATGGCCGTTGTGGCGGAAGATGCCGGTCGCGCCCGCGCCGAGCACGAGCATGGGCCCTTCCTGCGCCGCGACGGGCGCGCTTATCGCGAGAGCAAGGATTGTCGCGGTGAGTCGCATGGAGCGCTGATGTAGGGCAGGCGGGCACGCGTTGTCAAGAAAGCGCGATCGACGATCGCCGGCTTGCTAGGTCGCCGCATAGTCGAATACTCCAGTGGGAAGCTGGTTCGCGCCGGTCGCCGCGACGGTGCGCTCGGCATTGACGAGGTCGAACACGCGCACGCCATAGAGCTCGGCCGGGGCGCGCGTGGTCCAGCGCGGGTCCTGCAGCGTCTGCATGACGTCGGCCCGGCCCGAGGCCCAGTGCTCGCGCATGGTAAGGCGCGAGAACTCGTAGTCCTTGGCGTGGTTCTCGTAGCGCTTGGCGCGGTAGATGAGCTGCACGATGTCGAGGCTCAAGCAGTTGGCTTGCAGAACCCCCGCAAGGTGCTGCGCGTCGGGATCGCTGTGCAGCTCAGGCGGCAGCTTCTGCAGGAGGCGCATCGCCGCAGCGCTCGCGCGGCGGCGAGCGACGTCCATGTCCGTGTTGAGCCGCGTGCGGCTCGAGTAGCGGATGTCCTTCTCGCGCTCGGCGACGCGCTCCATGGTCTTCGGCAAGTGACCGCGCGCCGGGAAGAGGTCGACCTGGAACACGGTGCGATGGCCCTCGCCCGGCTGGTCGAGCACGTAGTTGAGCGGCGTGTTCGAGGCGAGCCCGCCGTCCCAGTAGTGCTCGCCGTCGATCTCGACCGGCGGGAACCCGGGCGGCAGCGCGCCGCTCGCCATGATGTGGCGCACATCGAGCCGCTGCCTGGCGGAATCGAAATAGATCAGGTTGCCGGTGCGCACGTTGACCGCGCCGATCGAAATTCGCAGCGTGGCCGCGTTGAGGCGCTCGAAATCGACCAGGCGCTCGAGCGTGTCCTTGAGCTGCGTCGTGTCGTAATAGCTGATCGCGGCCAGGCTGCCGCGCGGCTGGAACGGCGCCGGCGGCATGCGCGGCGCGAAGAACCCCGGGACGCCGAGCACGAGCGCCTGCGTCGCGGCGAGGCGGTTGAGCAAGCGATGCATGTGCCCGTTGGGCGCCCACGCGGGCTCGGGGATCGCGGAGCTGACGAGCTCCCAGAACTCGCGCAGCCGCGCCACCCGCTCGCCAGGCGCGTTGCCGGCGATGAGCGCGGCGTTGATCGCGCCGATCGAGGTGCCGGCGACCCAGTTCGGCGCGATCTCTTCGGCGGCGAGCGCCTCGAACACGCCGGCCTGGTAGGAGCCGAGCGCGCCACCGCCTTGAAGCACGAGTACGACTTCGTCGCGATATCCGCGGTCCATGGGCAGGTTCAGTGAAGGAGGATGAAGGCGCAGGCGAGCGCGATGCACGCCAGCCTGAAATAGGCCCGGCGATCTATGGACTGCGTCGAACGATGCGGGTTCACGGCGCGTCTCTCCTGCCCCCAAGTTCGCGGGGAGGCGTGACCGAGCCATGTCGGCGCCGGCAGCTTCCGTTACGTTCGTAACAAATGGCATCGTCACGATGGCGGCAACGATAGGAGCGCCGAGTCCGCGGCGGAAGGCGCGAAACCGGAATTCAGCCTTCCATTCGGGGCGATGCCCGCAAGCGCTGGCAACGATTCCGTGCCGAAATCTTTGCAGCAATGGAAGGCTCATTTCCATTTTGATGGCTTCCGCGCTGCCCCTGCGAGTCGTATGGTTAGTCTCAGCCGTCGGAGGCACCCATGAAAACTGCGACGTCAAGCGCACGGGAGAGGATTCGGATCGAGCGATTGATCGCCTGCCCGCCGCGCGCGCTGTGGCGCGCGCTCATCCGCGAAACGGAGCTCGGCGAGGAGGGCGCTTTCTTACGCCTCGCGCTTCCGGCCGGTGTGTCGAGCGACGCGGCAAAGATCACCGCTTACCAGTCCGGGAGGATGCTCGAGTGCTGCTGTGCCAGCGGTGTTCTGCGCTGGGAGCTCCATCCACGCAAGGCGAAGACGCTGCTCGTCTTCACGCATGCCGAGGGCGCCGGCCAATGGCTCGCCTGTCTCGATGGATTGGCGGTGCTCGCCACCGAAGTGGCAGCGAGCATCTGAGGGAGCCAGCAGGCCGTCCTGGCAGCCTTCAGTCCTGTGGTCCAGGATGCTGGTCGAAATGCGCGATGCGCGCGATACAGTGCGCCGTGCGTGCCGCGAATTTGTAGATCGCCTCGAGGAGTCTCGCCATCACCGGGCCTGCCAAGCTTGCGCCGCGGCGGCGGGCGCCGCGAGGCGGTCGAACCCGGTCGGCGTGCGATCGGCGCCGAACCGGAAGCTGGAAGCCGCCGCGCCGCGCAGCACCTCGCCGTAGATACAGGTGGCCGGATCCCTGGCTGCCGCGCCCGCGGCGACCATCAGCGGCATCAGGTGGTCCTCGCGCGGATGCGCAGCGCGCGCGGCGGGCGCCTCTTCCCAGGCCGCAAGCGCGTTGCGCCTCGCCTGCGGGCTCGACTCGAGGATCGTGCACCGCAGCGAGGCATCGAACAGCGCGGCCGGCTTTGCGCCACCGCTATGCCAGTCGCCCACCTAGCTCTGGCCGCTGCCGATGATGAGAACGCCTTCGTCGCGCAGCCGTGCGAGCGCTTGGCCGGCCAAGAGATGCTCGCCGGGATCGAAGCCTTTCTTCATCGAGAGCTGCACCACCGGCACGTCGGCGGTGGGGAACATGGGCGCAAGCACGCTGAACGTGCCGTGGTCGAAGCCGCGCCATGCGTCGCTGCGCGCCGGCCAGCCGGCGCTCGTCAGCAGATCGACCACGCGCTCGGCGAGCATCGCTGACCCGGGCGCCGGATACGTGATCTGATAGAACTCCTCAGGGAAGCCATAGTAGTCGTAGTCCATCGCCGGCAATGGCGACGAAGACACCGTGAACTCGTCTTCTTCCCAATGGCCCGATACGACGAGTACTGCCTTCGGCATCTGCGGCAGCTGGCGCGGGATGTCGCGCAGCGACTGCTCAAGCAGCCGGAATTGCTGGCGGATCGGCCCTTCGAGGTACGGCCACGGGCCGGCGCCGTGCGAGAGGTAGTACGTTGGCATGCGGGTGCTCATGAAGATCTCCAGTGCTGCGTACCTTCCATCGCTGCCAAGCCCTGCTCCGGGCCGAGCGTCAGAAAGGGCTTCCAGATGCGTGCCTCCCGCCGGAGGAAGGCGGCGAAGAGCTCCGGCGTGTCGCCGATGGGCTCGAGGCGCAGACGCCTCAGCTTCCCACCCACCTTCGAGTCGTGCACGGCGCGGCGCACTTCGACGCTGAGCTTCTTGATGATGTCGGGCGCTGTGCGCCGCGGCACCACCACGCCGAGGGTCGGCGCAATGTCCATACCGTCATAGCCGAGCTCGGCGAGCGATGGCACCGCCGGCAGTTCCGGCAGGCGCCGCTCGGAGAAGGACGCGATCGCCGTCAGCCTGCCGCTCGCGATGTGGCCGAGCACGTAGCGGCTCGTGAATACGCCGACCTGCACCTGTTGGGCCAGGAGCGCCTGCATGCACGCCATCACGCCGGCATAGGGAACGTCCACGATATCGAGGCCGGTGCGTGCTTTCAGCGCCTGCAGGGCGATGTGGTGCGCAAGGCTTGCCCCCGGCGAAGCGAAGCGCAGCCTCACGCCCGCCCACCGCGCTGCCGCGGTGAACGACGCGAAATCGGTCGCCTGCAGCGCCGGATGAGCGACCAGCACGAGCGCGGCGCGACAAATGTTCGCGACTGGCGCGAAAGCCGATTCGTTGAGGAGAAGCGCGCCCTGCTCGCTGCTGAAAAGCGTGTGGCCGTCGGGCGCCGCGCGTGCGACATGGTCCGCGGCGCGCAGCGCGCTCGCTCCCGGCCGATTCTCGACCACGGCGGGCTGGCCCACTTGCCACGCAACGCTTGCCGCAACCACACGCGTCACCAGGTCCGCGCCGTCGTTGGCAAAACCGACGACCCAGGTGAGGGGTTTTGACGGGAAATTCATCGCGGCGCTTCGCGTGCGGTCTCGCGCAGCGCCGTATCGAGGATCGTTTTCATGGAGCTTGACGTTAAGGAGTTCTGCGTCGCCTCGGAAGCCGCGAGAATGGAAATCAGCTTCTCACCGGCGCAAGCTAGGGGCGCGAGAGCGCCAGGTCCTCCGCGGGCCGCGGCATGTCGCCGATGTGCTCGATCCAGCCGCCGCCGAGCGCCCGGTAGAGATCCACGAGGTTCGCGAGACGCCCAAGCCGCGCCGAGACGAGCGTCTGCTGCGCGCTGTAAAGGTTCGTCTGCGCGGTGAGCACGTTGAGGTAACTGTCGACGCCCGTGCGGAAGCGAAGCTCGGAGAGCTCGAGCGACGTCTGCTGCGCCCCGACTTCGCGCTCGAGGGCGACGATCTGGTCGTCGTACGTGCCGCGCGCTGCAAGGCCGTCCGCCACCTCGCGGAACGCGCTCTGGATCGCCTTTTCGTACTGCGCTACGGCGGCCTGCTTCTCGAGCTTCGCCACATCGAGCGATGCCTCGAGCGCGCCGCCCTGGAAGATCGGCACGCTGACCGAGGGCACGAAGCTCCAGGCCTTGGACTGCGGCGTAAAGAGCTGGTTGAGCTGCGTGCTTTCGCGCCCGAAGGTGCCCGTCAGGCTGATGGTCGGGAAGAACGCGGCGCGCGCCGCGCCGATGTTCGCGTACGCGGCGCGCAGGTTCGCCTCCGCCTCCATGATGTCCGGCCGCCGCGTCAGGAGATCGGACGGCAGGCCCGGGGCGATGTCGGCGACCAGCCGCTGCGAGTTGAACGGCAGTCCCGGCGGCAGGTCCGGCGCGAGCGGCTCGCCGACGAGGAGCACGAGCGCGTTCTCGGCCTGAGCTCGCGCGCGCAGCTGCGCCGCGTTGTTCGCTCTTGCCTGCTCGACCACGGTCTGCGCCTGGCGCACCGAGAGCTCGGTGCCGGTGCCGGCCTCGAACTGCGCCTGCGCGAGGTCGTACGACTGCTGCGCGGCCTGGAGCGTGTTGCTCGTCACCGCGAGCAGCTCGTCCGCGGCGAGCATCGTCAGGTACTGGTCGGCCACCTGCGAGACGAGCAGGATGTGCGTCGCCTTGCCGGCCTGCGCGGTGGCGAAGTACTGCTGCAGCGCCTCGTCGCGCAGGCTCTGCAGGCGCCCGAAAAAGTCGAGGGTCCACGATGCACCGATGTCTGCCGAGTACGTATGCGTCGTGACGTTGAGCCCGCCGCCCGGCAGCCCACCGCGCACGGCGCTCGAAGTTGCAGCGGCGTCGACCTGGGGAAAGAGGGCCGCCCGCTGGATGCGGTATTGCGCCTCGAAGCGCTGCACGGTGAGCGCGGCGACGCGCAGATCGCGGTTGTTCTTGAGCGCGGTCTCCACGAGGCGTCGCAGCCGCTCGTCGTTGAGGAAGTCGCGCCAGCCGATGTCGGCGGCCGGCGTGGGCGCGCCCGCGACATCCTTGTAGGCCGGCCCGGCCGGGTAGTTGGAAGCGACCGGCGCAGCGGGCCGCTCATAAACCGGCTGCAGCGAACAGGCGGCCAGGAAAACCAGCAGAAGAAGCGAAGCGCGAGTGTTCATCGTTTCAGATAGTCGTAGGCGACGCTGCCGAGCACCGGCAGCTCGGCGACCGGCGCGAGCGCATGGGGTTT
>Ga0137359_10004873_pt1 | contig 11028 bp, 6 predicted proteins | sample Mad1_40_16metaG_FD_108281 | JGI IMG/M metagenome (GOLD analysis project Ga0137359, IMG submission 108281) | Vadose zone soil microbial communities from Angelo Coast Range Reserve, California, USA - Mad1_40_16 metaG | ecosystem: Environmental > Terrestrial > Soil > Vadose zone | place: USA... | reverse complement strand
TCGCCCTGGACGGCGACACCAAAAACTCCACTTTCTCCGAAAAGTTCTACAAGAAATTTCCCAGCCGTTTCACCGAAGGGTTTATCGCCGAACAAAATATCGTCGGCATGGCCACCGGTTTCGGCGCGCGGGGCAAGGTTCCCTTTGCTTCCACCTTCTCTTGCTTCTTCAGCCGCGCCAGCGACCAGATTCGCGTGGCGGGCATTTCGCGCGCGAACCTCAAGCTGGCCGGCTCGCACGTTGGCGTCAGCATCGGTGAGGACGGCCCCTCGCAAATGGGCCTGGAAGATCTCTCGATCATGCGTGCCATCGCCGGCAGCGTGGTTCTTTATCCCAGCGACGCCGTTTGCGCCGAAAAACTCGTTGAACAGATGGCCATCCACAAGGGTATATGCTTCCTGCGCACTTCCCGCCCCAAAACGCCGGTCATCTACAACAACGACGAAGCCTTCCCTATCGGCGGCGCCAAAGTGCTGCGCCAATCGGCGGATGACAAAGTCACGGTCGTAGGCGCGGGCGCGACGTTGTTCGAAGCCCTGAAAGCCGCCGACGCCTTGAAGCAGGAAGGCATTGGCATCACCGTCATTGACGCTTACTGCATCAAGCCGCTGGCCAAAGAGGCCATCAAAGCCGCCGCGCAGAAGACCAATAACCTCGTCATCACCGTCGAAGACCATTATCCCGAAGGCGGCTTGGGAGACGCGATAGCTGGCGAACTCAGCGCCGACGGCGTGAGGGTCCACAAGCTCGCGGTTTTTGAACTGCCACACTCCGGCAAACCGGAGGAGCTGCTGGCCAAGTACGGCATTGACGCCCATGCCATCGCGGCCAAAGTCAAAAGTCTCCTTTGAGTGGCGCGCCCACGGCTCCAAATCAAGAATGGCACCCCTGGACTTGGTATGGATGCGGGTGTTTGCGATAGCGGAGGGATAGGCCGCACTCCAAACACTTCGTGCCTCTCCCAGCCCTCGAAGCCCGCGCTAGCGTTTGGAGTGCGCCGCATCCCGCCGCTTTGCCCACTGCCGTTCATTGCCGGAAGCCAAGCAACTCCACGACCCATGCGCTTCGCTCTCGCGTTGATAATTTTCGCGCTCCTGGCCTTGCCCGCGCGGGCCGACACCGATCATTGCGCCGTCTGCGGCGGCGCGCTCACCGGGACCATTTTCGTCCTGACCGACAAGGTCACCAACGAGAAGAAACAAATCTGCCACGACTGTTCCCTCTTGACCGAAATCTGTTTCGCCTGCGGCCTGCCGCTCAAAGCCAATTACACAAAGCTGCCCGACGGGCGGCTCCTCTGCGCCCGCGACGCCAGCAACGCCATCCTCAACGAGGACGAAGCCAAGCAGCTTTGCAGCGAAGTTAATGAAGCGTTGGACCGGCTCTTCTCCCGTTTCCTGACCTTTCCCGACGCCAACGTCCAAACCGTCATCATAGACCGAGTGCACTTGCTCGAACTCTTCAAGTTGCCCGGTAACGACTACCAATGCCCCGTCGTCCTGGGCTACATCCAATCCGAGCTCAACCAAAGTCAAACCCATCAAAACCAATTCAAGCACCGCATCAGCCTGCTCAGCGCACTGTCGCGCGCCGAATTCAAAGCCGTCTGCGCCCATGAATTTACCCATGCCTGGCTCTTCGAAAACCTCCCGCCCCAGCGCAAAAACACCCTTGGCCATGATGCCAACGAAGGCTTTTGCGAGCTGGTTGCCTATTTGCTCATGGACGCCCAACACGAGGAGGACCAAATGAAAGCCATTCGGCGCAACAACTACACTCGCGGCCAGATTGACCTGTTCATCGAGGCCGAGCGGCGCTATGGCTTCAACGAGATCGCCGAATGGATGAAATACGGCGCCGACGGCGTGTTGAACCCGGCCGATCTCAACCGCATCAGAAACATCGAAACTCCCTCTCCCACGGGTGGGCCGACGGTCCTTGGTGGGACGAGCGTTCTCGTGAACCGGGGATCGCTTAGCCTTCCCACCAATTCAACCCCCAAAGCCCCTGTCCCGGCCACGCTCGTTCTGCGCGGCATTTCCTGGAACCAAAGCCACCCGCTGGCGCTCATCAACAACCGCACCCTGGGGGTCAACGAGCGAGCCAGGGTCCGGGTCGGAGACACCAACGTCGCCCTTCGCTGCCTCGCTATCCGGACGAACTCAGTGGTGGTTCAGATTGAGGGCCGCGCAGAACCGCAAGTTTTGTCTTTGCCCGAGCCCTGAGAACCATCGCCGATTCAAAAAATCGGCGAACGGAGCGGGGACGAGGCCGTCCCGCTCCTTATTGGATTCACCCTGCTCTGGGACCCGTGCCGCACGGATTTTCGCTTGCCAGGCTTGGAGCCTATAGGTCTGATGCAGGGGAATAAATGAAGAGTCTTAAGAAATTGTCCGGAGGGAGCGCTGGCAATTTCCGGGCCGGTGGCAGAATGAGCGCCCGCGGCGCGGGTGGCGCCACTGCGGGGCTACGGGCAGCGACGGTCTGCTTTTGGCTGGCGCAGTTGGCAATGAGCGGCCCCGCGGCGACGGCGACCCCCAACCGACTCGAGCACGGCAGCTTCCGCATCGTTTACGACGAAACCGGGGTGGCCGGCCTGGCAAATCCTCACGATCCGTTTGGCGCGGAGATGCTCGTGCCGGGGCAACATCTAGGACTTATCCTGCGCTATCGGGTGGGCCATGGGGATTGGCTGGAACTGGCGGCGGATGAAAGCCGTCCGACGTTTTCGCGGGAAAAGGATTCGTTGATTTATACCAGGACGGCTGCGGACGGCTGCATGAGAGCCACGCAGATTTTTCACACTGATGGGACGGCGCTGGATTGGAATATCGAGGTGGAGACGGCGACGAATTTGGCGGTTGAAATTGGCGACCTGGCAATCAGTGTGCCGGTGCCAGGGCCGCGCGGCGAGGAGCCGAAAGCTATCTTCGAGCGGGGATTCCTCAGGCATCAGTTTGTCTCTGGAAACGGATCGTTTTTGTATTTTGTTCGCGCCTCGGGCGCGCCTCCGTTCTTGGTCCTCACGGTCCGGCCAGGCACCAAACTGGAATACTTTGCCGGAGGTTTTGGCAATCGTGGCGGCGCCCAGGTTTTCATTCATTCGGGCCTGAGCGGGAGCAAAGAAAAACGTGGAGCCTGGAGGCAGGAACATACTTTCCTCCAGCTTGAGCCGGCGACCCCCAAAAACGGGTCACAAAGCCGCGCCACTGGTGCAAAGGCGAGGTACGGTTTTCGTTTCCAATGGGCGAATTCTTACGCTGAGCTGCGCGAGATTTTGTACAAAGAGGGATTGTTTGATGTCCGAGTGGTCCCCGGCATGACGGTGCCGGAGGACCTGACGGCCCGTTTCGCGCTGCACACGCGAGCGCACGTTGATTCGATTCAGGCTGAGTTTCCGGAGGAGACGAGGGTCACCAACCTGGGCGAGCCACAGCGGGGCTATCACGTCTATGAAGTCGCCTTCAAAAAACTGGGCGAAAACATGCTGACCATTCATCACGACAAAGGCCGAGAAACCTATCTGGAATTTTTTGTCACCGAACCGCTCGAAACGCTGATCAAGAAGCGCAGCTCGTTCATCATCGGCCGGCAGCAGATTCGCGATCCCTCAAAATGGTGGGATGGCGTCTTCGGTCCTTATGACATGAAGAACAAGGTTGTGCGGACGATTGAGGACCCGGACATCTTCACCGGACGGATGATTTATGTGCTGACGTGCGACGATCCCGGCCTGTGCAAAGCGCCGTTTGTGGCGGAGAAGAACGTCAGCTTTCCGGACCGGAAAGAAATCGAGGGAATTGAGTATTACCTGGAACATTTCGTTTGGGGCAAGCTGCAGCGCACGGACAAGGAAGAACCGTATCCCTACGGGGTCTATGGCACGCCGAACTGGCACGTGGATCGCGACCAGGCTCGACGCAAGGCGTTAGCTGAGGCCTCTGGCAACGAAACAGCCAAACGTGATTTGGGCAAGGAGCATGTCTGGCGCTCTTACGACTATCCGCATGTGGTCATGCTCTATTTTCACATGTACGAGATTGCGAAGAAGTATCCCGAAATGTCGAAGTATCTCGATGCGGCGGGTTACCTCGAACGCGCTTATCAGACCGCCCGCGCCTTCTTCACGTATCCGTACGAGATTTATCCTTCTTATTACGAAACGTACAAATGGGGCCTCTACAACGAACTGGTCGTCCTGAAGCTCGCCGACGCGCTGGAGGGTGAAGGGTTTCCGGACCGCGCCGCGTGGCTTCGAGCCGAGTGGGAGAAGAAGGTGAAGTATTTCGTCTATGACGATCCGTATCCCTTCCGCTCGGAATACGCGTTCGACCGCACGGCATTCGAATCATCCTATGCGTTCGCGAAATTCGGCGCGACGCATGACATGAAGCCGGACACGAATTTGTGGTATGATGTGAAGGCCAAGCAATGGCACTCGCATCCGGCGGTCAATCGGGAGGACTCACGGGCGTTCATGGAGCGCCAACTGGCGGCTGGACTTTGCGTGCGGGGTTGGCTGGAGGCGAGCTACTACCAACTCGGGGCCGACGGCGGCTTGAGCTACATGGCGGCGATGGGCGGGTGGGGGATACTCGACTACGCGCTGAACTTCGCGCCCGATCCTTCCGATTGGTTGCAGCTCGGATATGCCTCTTACCTGAGTTCCTGGTGTTTGATGAACACCGGACGGCCTGAGGGGAATTACGGATTCTGGTTTCCGGGGAAGGAAAACGATGGGGCGGCGGGCTGGCAGTTCATGTCCGCGAAGCATGGCCGGGCCTGGATGGGCGCTGAAGTGCCGCGCGGGCCGTGGCATTACGATGGAGAAATTGACCTCGGTTTTGGCGGGGCATTGCGCATGGCAGCAACGGTGGTGACACGAGATCCAATTTTTGACTGGGTGGCTTACGGAGGAAGTCTCAAGGAAACCAAAAATGCCCTCGCCGTCGTCCCGCGCGACGGACTGCGACAACGTTTCGCCGCGGTTGTTGGGGAGCGCAATGACCGGGGCGCGGCAGTTAACCGGCTGAAAATCGAGCTGGACCGCGACGGCTTCGCTGCGGGAAAGGAAATCGCGGTGGATAAAGCCCTTAAGCGGATCGCGTTCACGTTCGAAAATAGAACGGGTGACGAACATGGCACCGGGCTTTGGCTTTCGCCTCCGGCCGGCACGAAGTATTCGGTGTTTCAGGACGGGAGAGAAATTGCGCTCGGTCAGACCGGCAACTGGGATTATCCGCTGCGGGCCGAGCTTAGAGCGGGCAAGACCCAAACCACGATTGAACTAATCGAAATGCGAGCGCCCTGAAAGCGGAACTCTTGTCATTCGTCATTTCGGCTCTTGTTGCGCCAGAAAGTCCGCCAGATGCTGTTTCCAAACCGCAGCCAAAGTATGAGTCCCATGCCCGCGCGTGCGGTCGCTCGCGGGCATGACGATGGCCCGGCCGCGTTTGACGCGTTTGATCTCGGTTTCGAGGATCCCCAGTTCAGGCGGGTTGATCAAATCATCGGCGAAGTTGATCGCGAGCAGCGGCGCCTGGATTTTCTCCAGACCGGGTCCTGGATCGTAGTCGCCGGAAGCTTCCAGCGCGTACAAGACGTTATTCGCGTCCAGAGTTTTCAGGGCGTTGGTGACGTAAGTGTCGAGAAGATTGTCGGCCTGGGCGAGAGTCGGGGCATCTTTCTGGCGCTGCACTGGGTTGCTGCTCATAAAGAAGAGTGTTTCTGCCGCCAGACGCACCCCGTGAGGTTGCGCCTCGTAATCGCCATTTTTCCATTCCGGGTCCGTGCGGATGGCATCAATGATCATGCGTCGCCAGATTCGGTTTCGTCCGGAAATTTGCGTGGGCAGGCTCGCCAAGGGCATGAGGGCATCCATGAAATCCGGATGAATTTCGCCCCAGAGCCAGGTGTGCATGCCGCCCATGGAAGTGCCCATTAGCAGGCGGAGATGATTCACTCTCAACCCTTCCGTCAACAATTTGTATTGGGCTTCGACCATGTCGCGGTAGCCGTATGGGGGGAAACGGGCGTGAAGACCGTCATTGGGTTTGCTGGACTGGCCGTGGCCGACGCTGTCCGGCAGGATGATGTAGTAACGGGCGGTGTCGAGAATCTGGCCCTTGCCGAAGAGTTCGCCCGCAAATTCCGGCCGCAGGAAATTGCTGCCGTTACCGGTGGTGCCGTGGAGAATCAGGACCGCGTTAGTGACTAACCCCTTCTCGTCCCGCTGAGCGGCGCCCAACGTGCGGTAATGCATCCGCAGTTCCGGGAGCACCTCGCCGGATTGGAAGTGAAAATCGTGGAGGACGTAGTCGCTCGATTCCGGAGTCGGATAATCCGCCGCCCACAGCGACGGCGCCGTGACGAGGAGGAAAAAGCAGACCTTGGGGTTGAAGCACGAACGACCGCTGAAGCATCCACTCATTGAGCCGAGCAAAGGTTTAACTTAACCACCGCTTCTGTTGGCCGAAGTCATTTTGTCTCAATAACGCGCTTCGCGACGATTTCTTCCGTGGCCACGTCCCCCACCTTCCGAGTGAACTTGATTTCATCCCCGTCAATCTTTCCCTTGTAGTTCACTGAAACATCCTGGCCTTGGAATTTCACGGTCTCCAGGAAGGAAATCTCCGCTCCGTTGACCTTTCCCTGCGCGATCTCCGTGTCGGACTTTTCTCCCGCAATGTCCCCGACGGCCCTGCCAGTGAGTTTGTCTCCGTCCACTTTGAATTCGTACAGATACTTCTGTTTGCCGACCTGGGTATCGAATTCGGCCTTCCATTTGCCTGCGACCGAGGTTATGTCTTTTTCGCGCTTCGCAACGATTTCGGTCGTGGCGAAATCGCCCACCTTCCGGGTGAACTTGATTTCGTCGCCGGCGACTTTGCCGCTGTACTCGATGCGAACCTCCTGATCCTGAACCTTCACCGTCTCGACGAACGAGACATCGTTCCCGACCACCTTCCCATCTGTGATCTCGGTGGTCGTTTTCTCGCCATCCCGGTCTCGGAACGCCTTGCCGCTCAGTTTTTCGCCGTCCGCCTTGAATTGATAGACATATTTTAAGTGGCCGATTTGGGTCTCGAAATCGGCTTTCCATTTGCCGGTGATGTCCGCCGCGGGCGCCGAGGCAGCCGCGCAAAACGCAAGCGCGGCCATCAGGATTCTGCTAAGGTAAGGGTTTGTTGTTTCATATAGAAAGGCGTTACGAAATCGAGGATATCAAAGTTAATTAAGTTTCGCAAGAAATTCCTTGCGCTACCGGGCGCGCAGCTTAAGCTCTTTTTGGATCAAGGCATACACGAAGGGCAGAGGTCCACTGTCAGTTCAAAAAATCAAAAACCAAACAAGAGGGAGATTCCATGAAAAAGAGAATTCTATGCGGCGCAATGACGCTTATGGCGGGGTCGCTTTTGGCAGCGGACTCCGATGACGTGAAGGCGGCAGCCAAAAAGCTGGACGGCCAGAGCAATTACAGTTGGAAAACGACCGTCGCGGTTCCGGAAGGCGGCGGCGGCGGAAGGTTCCGGCCCGGTCCTACAGAGGGCAAGACCGAGAAGGACGGTTACACGTGGTTGTCCATGACCTTCGGGGATAACACGACTGTGGCAGTAATCAAAGGGGACAAAGGGGCGGCAAAAATGGAAGGGGAATGGCGCTCGCTGGCCGAACTGGCCGATGATGGCGGGCAGCCCGGTCCGGGCTCTTTTCTGGCGCGGATGCTGCGCAACTACAAGACGCCGGCGGCCCAAGCCGGGGACATCGCCGGCAAGACCAAAGAGCTGAAGAAGGATGGCGACGCGTATTCCGGCGATTTGACGGAGGAGGGAGCGCAGGACCTGCTCCGGTTTGGCGGCCGGCGCGGAGGCGGTGGCGGCCAGGCACCGCCGCCAGCCAAGGATGCGAAAGGCTCGGTGAAGTTCTGGGTCAAAGACGGCCAGGTCGCCAAGATCGAGTACAAGGTTTCCGGCACGGTAAGCTTCGGCGGCCAGGACCGCGACATTGATCGCACGACGACGATTGAAATCAAGGACGTTGGCTCGACAAAGATTGAAGTGCCGGAGGAAGCCAAAAAGAAAATGTCGGGGACGTGACGGGGATGCGCGGTGCCCGTCCTCCGTAGCAGTACTGCGGAGGCTGGACGTGATGCGTGACGGAATCGGCGTTTCACCAGGCAAGTTTCAGCAGTGAAACCGCCTGGCGCGGGAGAAGGAAACGCACGGCGACGCTGCCATTTTCTACACGAACGCTCTCCGGCGGGCCAAGGAGAGTGAGTTGGCCCGCCTTTTCGAGTTCGGCGTATTGTTCGCGGGTTGGTTGCTGGAGCGAGCCGGCGCGCTTCCACGCGGCGAACGCATTGCTGTGGTCTTCGGCTATGCGGAAATGTTGGAGCTTTGCCTCGCGTTTCGGGAGCGGCAGACCGGTTAGCGTCAGTTCTATGGAGGCGGTAGGTCCCGGCACGTCATCATCGTGGTAGTGCCAGACCATGACGCAGAGCTTGTCTTTGTCCAGGCTGGCAAGCGCGTCGACATCAGGCTCGCCCCGGACGCCGTTCTTGAGAATGGCATCAAGCGGCACGGCATGATCGCTTTCGGTGGTCAATCGCTGGCCGGTCATTTGGCTGAACATGCGGAAGACATTGAGGACAGGTTTGTCGAGTCCGTTGCTGGCTAGGGTGCGAAAGCCCGCGAAGTAGGGTTGATCCTCGAACTCGAAAGCCCAGGTCAACGCGCCTTCGAGATTCACGCCATGCCTCGCAGCCAGCTCATGCTTGCGAGCGAAACAGGCGGCAGTGTAGCTGGAATACATCGTGCCGTTGCGATACGCGAGCGAGGGTCCTTGACAGGCGGCGCACCCTTCGGGGTCGGATTCGCCAATAACGATTGGCTTATTCTTTAGCTCCGGAAACGAGGCGACCATTTGGAACCCGTCTTCGATGGTGCGCAGTTGGTTGGCGATGCCCATCCGCACGTGGCCGTTGGTGTAAGTCGGCGCGCCTTTGGCGTGGAAGGAAATGAAGTCGAGCGGCGTGCCCATCTTTCCAGTCGCGAAGTTGGTCCCGCGCAGACAGTGTTCGAGGAATTGCCGGGTGAATCTGCCGCCGCTGCCGGCGGTGTCGGCGCCGCCGACTTTGGCAGTGGGCAGGGCGCGCCGAACGCCGTCAATGGCGTAGTCGTGGAGCTTGAGGAATTCCTGGGGTGTGCCGCGCCAATAGCCGATGTTCGCTTCATTCCAAACTTCCCAATACCACGATTCCACCTCCGGGCGGCCATATTTCTCCAGGCAGTGTTTGGTCCACTGAAAAACCAGGTCGCCCCATTGCTGATGATCTTTCGGCGGATAGGCCCAGCCGGTGAAGATCTCGTCGTATCGCGCGGCGGGAGTCCAGTGGTGCTGATACGGCTCCGGCTTGACCGAAAGGGCTTTGGGCATGAAACCGATTTCCACATAAGGCCGCACCCCGCGCTCGAGATAGGTGTCGAAGATGCCGTCCAGGATGGTCCAGTTGTAGATTGGCCGGCCCTGAGCGTCCTCGTCGTAAACGCCCGTAGAACCCCATTTGAGAGCCGGTATGCCGTCGCCGGAAGTCAGCAGGTTATGGGCGCGAAAGAAGACGCGTTTGGGCGCGAGAGCGCCGAGTTCGGCGACCAGCTTCTTTCCATTTTTCATGGTGGCATAGTTCGGCTCGTCCGCGCCGAAGAAACGCCAGATCGGATGCAGTTCGCCCTGGGTTTGGGACGCGTCCACTCGGATGGCGACGGGGAAAAAGTCGGCGGCCTCGACCGGAAGGGCCATTAAAAGGCACAGATACAAGAACAAAGAATGGCTCATTGTAATGCACGGCGGGTAGGGCGCGTCAGTCCTCTGCGCGCCGCCGCATGCCACAGGCTGGCGCGCAGAGGACTGACGCGCCCTACCCGCTACTACCGACACATTACGGCTCATTCCAGCACCTCGAAATTCTTGAGCGCTTCTTCGTTAACGGTCAGACCGAGGCCGGGGACGTGGTCAGAAAGGTTGATGTAGCCCGCTTCGGGCTTTGGCTCGCCTTTGAAGCAATACCAAAAGAGTTCGTTGCCGACTTCGACGTCCACTGGCGGGAAGAACTCGGCCATGGGAGAATTCAGGCTAGCCATGACGAGATGGTAGTTGTGCATCTGGCCGGCATGAGGAATAACAGGAATCGAATGGGCCTCGGCCAAGGCGGCGATCTTGCGAGCCTGGGTAAGGCCGCCCACGCGATTGGTGTCGAACTGGATGTAATCCACGGCGCGGGCTTCGATCAGTTCCCGGAAACCGTAGAGGGTGAATTCATGCTCGCCGCCGGCGATGGGGATTCGGCCTGCGCGCCTTAGCTCGGCATAGCCGTGGATGTCATCGGGAATGACCGGCTCCTCCAGCCAGCGCAGGTGGAACGGCTCCAGCAGGGGGAGCATCCGCTTGGCGTAATCAAGGTTCCAGCCCATGTAGGCATCGGCCATGATGTCAACGTCTTCACCCACCGTTTCGCGCACCGTGCGAACGAGAGCCAGATTGCGCTGCATCCCGGCCGCGCCGTCGTTCGGCCCCCAGCCGAAGCGCAGCTTCATGGCGCCATAGCCTTCGTCTTTGTAGCGCTTCGACTCCCGCGCCAATTCGTCCAGCGGCGTGCTGTAGAGGCGGCTGGCATAGACCGGAATGCGCGGCTTGGTTCGGCCGCCGAGCAACCGGAAGACGGGCTGATTAGCTTCCTTGCCGAGCAGATCCCACAGCGCGATGTCCAGCGCGCTGATGGCCACCATGCCGATGCCTTTGCGGCCAAAGGCCATGGTTTTGCGATACATGTGTTGCCAAAGGAATTCGATGTCCCAGGGATCGGCGCCGAGCAGCAGCGGCTTGAGATAGAGGTCAATCACCTGCTTGGTGATCTGCGGCGCCAGCGCGGCATTGCCGATGCCAACCAGACCAGTGTCGGTGAAGATCTCGACTATCAGCCAGCCATGAAAGGTGAAGGTGCTCATCGAGGATTCAGGCAGCAACAACAAG
>Ga0137359_10004870_pt1 | contig 11029 bp, 13 predicted proteins | sample Mad1_40_16metaG_FD_108281 | JGI IMG/M metagenome (GOLD analysis project Ga0137359, IMG submission 108281) | Vadose zone soil microbial communities from Angelo Coast Range Reserve, California, USA - Mad1_40_16 metaG | ecosystem: Environmental > Terrestrial > Soil > Vadose zone | place: USA... | reverse complement strand
GGGAACACTTTGATATCATCTGGATGTGTTACTCTTACTCAAAATGGTGGACAGAATGGGTATCCAACGCATGATTGGTCGATACATTAGAGCCCTCCACAACACAACATGTCGACAAATCAAATGTATTAGAGTTGACAACATTTCATCTCGTCGACAATATGGACAACCCAAACAGCCATCGCAAAGGCAAATGGACAGCCGCAACTCGTACTTTCTAACATACGTCTACGCAATCGTAACGGGAAAAAAAATCGAGGCGTGAAAGGAGCGAAGGGAAAAAATAAAAAGATAGAGAACAATCAACGAAGCAGTTCCTTGTGTGGTCGACTGCGTGGTAGTTAGACATCGGGAAAAAATAGATAAAACAGTTTCGTGTCGCCTACCCCGATGGTGGGAAAAGGTTGAGGAACCGATGAGGAAAAGTACACAAAGAAGGGGCCTTAACGTTGTGATCGCGTGGTGATGTCAGAAAGTGACCAAGAAGCAGCGAGCTCCAAGATCGTAAAATAGTGAGCGCCTCTACGAGGCCGTACTCCCAGGACAGTGTAGCTACACTCATCGCTGAGGTACAGGGACTTGCCCCCTTTGGGCCATTGCCGGAACCGCGCCAGGGTACTGTCGAGGCGGTGGAGCAGTGCCTCCGTTTTGTCTTGCGGGTTGTCCATTCGTCTGATAGACGGGTTGTTGAGGGGCGGACAAGCGGGGAGGCGGGGCCTGGGCGTTCCGAGGCGCAGGGGTGGGTTGTTGCTGCTGCTGCTGCTGCTGCTGTTCCGGCTGCTGAGTGACTATAGGACCTGTGGGCTCATCGACAGCACTCGGTGCAACATAAAGGCCTTTGTCGATCTGCTGGGGAATTGGTTGGATCTCTGTCCCGAGCTCCTGTTCAATCTTGTATAAGTTGAAACGGTCTTCATAGGTGACGAGGTTGATAGCAAGACCTAGGTGTCCAAAGCGCCCAGATCTGCCAATTCGGTGGAGGTAGGTCTCCGAGTTCTTAGGGAAATCAAAGTTGATAACGACATTGACAGCTTGAATGTCGATACCGCGTGTCAGCAAATCTGAACAGACTAGATTTCGGCAGACACCATTGCGGAAGTCGTGGAAGACACGGTTGCGATGCGACTGAAGCATCTTTGCGTGGGAATAAAAACATGAGTAGCCGAGCTCAGTAACCTTTTTGGCCAAGAGCTCGACACGATTTGTTGAGTTACAGAATATTATAGACTGATTGATTTGCAGCTGGGGTGAAAACGGATTAGGCAAAGGGGAAGGCGACCGCGTATTATATGGCATCGAACCTTAGAGAAGAGGGTGTTAAGACAATGAACCTTCTGCCGCTCCTCGACATAGGCATAATATTGAGTGACGCCGCGAAGTGTAAGTTCATCCATGAGATTAATTTCATGAGGATTATTCATATGTTTGTCCTACAGGGCATTCAGCTGGTTGGGTGAAGGCGGAGCGGACGAAAGACACACCTTGAAATCTTTTACGATAAGTGGAAAGGTGGCTGAAAAAAGCATGACTTGACGAGTCTTCGGGAGGTATGAGAGAAGTTGCTCCATGACGGGAGAGAACTCGGGGGACAGAAGTTTATCGGCTTCATCCATGACAAAGACAGGACATTCACTAAGATCGGCAATGCTTTTTCCGGCGAGATCGAGAATACGACCTGGAGTGCCAACGAGGACATGAACCATTTCTGATAATCGCAAAATGTCATCTTTCAGTGTTGTACCGCCCGTGGTGACCATGACTTGGATGCTCATATGCTTTCCGAGAGTTTTGCAAACCTGACTTGTTTGCAGAGCGAGCTCTCGAGTTGGGACAAGGAGAAGAGCCTGGATTTTATTCTTATTGATATCGATTTGCTGTAAGGCAGGAATGACGAAGGCAGCCGTCTTGCCTGTGCCGTTCTTTGCGCGGGCGAGTATGTCACGTTTTGATAGGGCGATGGGGATAGCTTCTTCTTGAATGGGAGAGGGCTTTTCGAAACCAGCTTCGAAGATGCCCATGAGGAGTTCGCGACGGAGGAACATATCCTCAAATTCGAGGCCCTTTGTTGCTTTGACGTCCTCTGTTTGTGGGCGGTCATCGCGTGGTGGGGGTCGGAGACCAGAACGCCAGTTGTCGGAAGGACTTGTGCATGAGGATAAGTGAGGGATTTGAGATTGAAAATAAGAGATACTCACGGTGGTGCAGTGGAAGAAGAACGCGTTGATTGGGACATTGATAGAGAGGAGGGACGTGGGTGTGCTTGGGTGTGCCTGATAGTAGAGACAAGTTGCGAAGGAAAATAGTCGGAAGAATAATTGTTTGTCGGCCAACGCCACAGCTTGGAGACACTCCGCTTTAATGAGTGTGTTTTAGAGTGTGTCGAGTATGTTGAGTACCGCGGAAACAGACAGTCCCCGAACATGTGTCATTGTCATCCCCCCAAAAGCCCGCCCGACTGCCCTGGCCAGCTCTATCAGCGACCCCTGGTTGGACCCTGGTTGCCTTCGGCTGCCCTGCCATATAGTACTCACCACCGATCCTAGTCTCATCCTCCTCCCCTTGTTTCTTTACCTCAACTCTCCACATTCTTTTAATTCCACGTTCATTTCTTCGACACACTCTCTTATTCCATCAGCCTAAGCCTACTCATGTTTACCCCGCCTCCATCTCCTCTTCCCGGCCCTTTCAAGTATTCCGATGCCACTCCTCATCTCGTCTCATCTTCCCTCCCGATTCTGCCAACATCGTCCATAGCTCCAGCATTTAAGCTCTCCTCGGCACCGGCTCTTGCAAAGTACCCCGTCTGTGCAAGAAGAGAACACGCGCGTGTGCTAGCTACTCACGAACGGAAACGTCAAACGGGATGGCGTATATATATGACGGCCATCATGGTTCCGCTCTCACTTGCAGTGGTCACCCTTTCAACCCGCTATTTCACTCTCCCCAGTCATGCTTGCCAGCTCAATTGTGTCTCGGTCCATCCACCTCAACGGCGACAGACGGGTCCTAACGTTATTCCTGCTGGGGTGCCGTCGTCGTCTTTTACACCCCCGGAGATAACCTTCCCTTCCATCCACGCGGTATCGTCCTCAGCATCTCCAACTCCAACACAAACGCCCAGCTCGACCGTACCGACGATCCCTTCTTTGTCGCCTGTCCTCCCCACCCCTTTCCCTCAGCCATTTGATACCACACTTACAAATAATTTTACGACAACCACATGCGAATCTTTCTTTACAAATATGACCCAATCAGCCCCCTTTCGTCAGTGCCGGCCTTTCTCTTTCCTTTCTCAGACATCCTCCGCGTTCCTACAGGTTAGTGGCTCTAGTAATCTTGTCGGCTATCAGAATTCATATTGCTGCGCTTTCCCACCTGTGGGCAGGCACAATCCAATCTTACGGCTCTCAACGTCGATGTCTGGGGCACTTGTAACACTCCCGTGGATGTGGATCAGTGCACGGCCAACATGGGCTGGTTTGCATCAAACTTACCTGGAGCATGTTCCCAGGAGAAAGGCGAACAAAACCAAATGGTGTTACAGGCGCTTACAAGTATATTCACTTCCGTTTCTCATGTGACGCAATTTTGGGGCGCTAAGTGTTTACTCTACAGGTCTTCAGTTGTACTCATTAATGCGAGAGGTTGCCTGCATAGCAGATCAGAGTACTTCCGCCTACTGCTACATCGAGGCTGCAAGTACTTCAAATCCGTCAGATTTGTATTTATATTCACTGCCATTTGGTTCGCCCCTCCCGAACAATACCACACCCACGTGTTCTGTTTGCACCAAAAACGTGATGTCTTTATTCGGGATGATGGCAGGGTCGGTTGATGGCCTGAAGCAGACATACAACGACGCAGCGGAAATCACGTCTTCAAAATGCGGCTCGAGTTTTGCCCAAAATCATTCGTCGTCATCTGCCATGCCATGGATTGGGAATACGGCATTATCTGGATGGACAGCCTCGGTTATATTTTGTGTTACTTTGGTGGGGCTATGGTGATCTAAGTTATGATACCAGGGTATTTGCTGCACTTTTTTTTTGGTTTACCGTAATAACAAAATGGGGAATTTGGGAATTTGGGAATGGGAATTTGGGAATTTGTTATCCGTTGAAATGACGTGCTGCTGATGTAACGAATGGCCACAAAGCGTTGCCATCGCGCTCCCGCTTGCTTGGTGATGCGGTTGCAAATGGGCCAGAGGTCTCTTCTGTACCATAATCAATCCCACAATGCCTTGTCTACGTGTTGTAGCTGGGCCATCCTTGGACGCGCTTAGCCCCATCTCCGTTAATTCTGGCGTCCCTCATCCTATCACCTCTGACGCCTTCGAAGGCCAGATGCTTGCCTATATCAAAGACTTTCCGGATAAATGTGGGTCCGTCATCCAGAGCGAATACTTCGACCGGGAGGACCGCAAAGGCGTTACTTGGAGCATACAAGTTCAAGGTATGTCCCTTGACCTCCACTCCCACCTAGTCTACCATGCTAACGGTGGAATAGGTCGCTTCCTCCGCCCCATTTCTGCAGACGATGTGCTCTTTGGTAATACATTCGACCGTCCTCTGAAGCTGCCCTGGGGTTCGGGTGCAGCTCTCAAATTCATGCAGTATGCAATCTTACCCTTTGCAACTGGTCGAGTTGACGTCGACGTCATACAATTCTAGTTTCATAGACCCTACATTAGAACATGACCTGACGTCGTGCACGAAGCCCTGGGCGCTTTCCCCACTCGTATCGACCATGCCCCACCTCGCGCACAAGCGCGCGATTGGCATTTCTCATCCCGTGGCTGGCCATCTCGACTCCCCTCACAAACCGCAGTCGTCGGAGCAGAATATCAATTGGCAGCAATTCCCCTCTCCGCAGTCTCTCACCGATGACACGACCCAGTTACATCTCACTCTGAAAAGTCCATGCCCTTCCCATTCGGCCTCACCCTCACCCTCACCCTCGCCCTCGCCCTCGCCCTCGCCATCGTCATCACCTGGGTCGTCCCCGCTTATCTCTCGCGAATCATCCTCAGGGGTTGTTACCCCGGACGCTGGTACCGCAGTCAAGAAGAACCCATTGTCTGCAAGGGCTCTGGTGTCGCTGCTGCCCGTCAGTCACGACGAAGAGAAGAGGAGAGCGCGGAAGGAGCGCAAGCACACGGAGAGAATCGTGCGCCACGACCAAGCGTTGCAGGAATTGCGCACGGCTGATCGTCGTCGTGCGTATTTTCGCGACGCGTCGCATAGGCGCGAACTCATCTTTGGCCCGGAAGTATGTTGTCCCCTCTACCCCCTTTCTCTTACGGAGACACTGATCTTTGGCCTTTCTTTTATGGTAGGACGTCTTCACGACCGACTTCTGCTACGGCTTCATTCAGTTCGCACCAAAGTTGTCCCTCAATCTGCCTGGTGGGATCTCGTTCGACTTGATGCACTACTGGGACGGGCAGCCAGTCCGTTTCATGTGCTGTGAGCGCAAGCGCTACGTTGAGAAGGACGGCAGTGAAGGAAGTGGTGCGGATGATGTGCCGTGGGGACGTGTATTGTGGTGCGTAGCAATAGAGCCCGTACCGGACGAAGAGGCCGTGTCGCAGAGCCAGTCACGGTCTGAGACGGTTAACGATAATGGTGGGCCCAAACGCGACTTGACGGATGATATCGACTAGCCGGAGGGAGTGGTAGAGACAAATGGGTAGAGGTAAAGTACATCGTACGGTGGCTTCTGCACACCTGGTCAGAAACACTATTTTAAGTTCTGTTATTGGTAACTCGGTAGTGACGCAGATATTGTACATACAAAGAGCTCCTAATTCACGTTTCTTTCACGTTTCTTTCCGTTGTACCTGTTGGTATATTCATATCCTGCAATGAATGGCAGGATATAAAATAAATGACCGATCGGAGAATTCCAAGCCTTCCATCCAAGCTGAATCATAGCAAACATGCAAGATCGTGATAAATGGTAAGCTATCACATGTGTCTATGAACGCAACCAAAGATCCCCCGCATTCTGTAATTAGCCAGGTGAGATTACGGCTCAAGCCCCTCCTCAAAAACCGACCGATGAAATCGAACAGAGTGCGAATTGACAACAAAAAACGTTACTGTAGGTCACGTACCTGAATAGCGTGTAGAACGATACAAGGTACGACGGTGACGTGATAGTAAATGACTCACTCCACTCGGGATTGCAGCCTAGAATGCGATGAAGAATGGGGCCAGGGAAGGAATGGAGAATGGCCGTTGACGGCCTACATTACTCATCGTGGCCCATTCTGACGATAAACAAGTACATCAATGAACAATAATTACAACAGGGGGCATTTATATTTATATAACAAGACTATACAACTAATTGCAAGGTGATATCAGCACATATGTGGTTGAGCGTATCGGAGAGGATTATGCAACACTAATATATAAGGGTAACCAAATTCGAAGGCGGGGCATCGAGGAAGGCATCGAAGAGATCATCATACAAACATCGTAATATGCGACAGAGCTCACTGCCGCAGGCTCTTGATGAGCTTGTTCACACCATCAAGGCCGAATCCCTCATCAGCGGGGTAGCAGACATACATCGGCATGTGCTGTGAGTGGAACTTGTTCTGTGAAATAATCAAGTCAACAACCATGTGAGATGGTTTCAAACGAACAAAACGTACGCGGAAATCGCCGCGCCGCGTCAGGCCCGTAAGACCGATAACCTTGTTGTAGGTCTTGCTGAGCCAGGTGATTTTCCAGCCACTTAAGTTGTCAACGGGTGTGAGCGAGTCTGACGCCGTAATGCCGAACGTGACAGCGACACCGCTTTGGCGGGTGCCCGTGGGCGACGACTTGCCTGAGGAACTCCCTGAGGAGCTCCCAGAGCGTGCAGGGGAATCTGAACGTCCCGAGTCGACGCTCTGTGAAGAACGCGAATGACTGGAGTTCTCCTCGATCTTGCGGGCAATTTCGATATCGGTCTTAGTCCACAACAGCGCGTCATCCTCCGATTTGCGACCCGAGTCGTCAGATATCGACCCCTCGTCTTGCAGATCCAACATCGAGCGATAGATGATCTCTTCCGAAGTACCACGGGGGGCATTAGGAAAAGACACCGCGTTTTTGATCTGGTACTGCTGGTGGTGAATACGAGCAAGGACGAGGATGGCAACGATATTGCTGTCTTTCTCAGCGATCCAGTACCGGCGGTGCTCAAAGTCGAGCCAGGGTTGAAAAGAGGTCTGCATCGGGTGGATCGTTGATAAACAACAACATTCCGAGGGAATGAACACGACTTACGGATGCAATCTGGACTCCTGTCTTGCTCTTCTTCCAACCTGCAATGCCCTCCTCGACTTGACGCTTCATCACATCGGTCCACTGGTCGGACTGGACCTCGCGCACTAGAACGTTCTCACGTTCCGCGCGGCGCAAATTCTTCTTAAAATCCTTGACCTCAGACCCTCCCCCGTGCGAGCGAGCAAGCTCAACGACCGAGCGCGGGTCTAAGAAGTCCTCGACGATACAACTGAGTACGCTCCAGGCAAACTTGGAACCTTCACCACCAAGAACCTGCTCCATCTGGCCATCGACGCAAAGCCAGATGGGGCGGAGCTTTTGAGATCTGGCCCAGTCGATAAAGGCGGCACAAGTTGCCTCTAGGGCGGCCGGGTCGGAAACAATTGGGTTACCCCAGGCGAATACGAATGGATCGGAGCGGAGATAACCCTGTACGGGAGGGAAGGAGGACTGTGGGATAGGAACGGTGGGGCGCCAAATCTTATACCGAGCAAACTCGAGCCATGAAGTAGCAGAAGATGAACCGTAGCGGGCGATCAATTCAGCAATGCCGGCTTTGTCGCCAGTGGCGTTGTCAGCCTCGATATCAGCGGCTTGCACAGGGTGGGAAGTGGAAGGCTGCTGAAAGTCAAACTCTTGTTCCATGTCGACCGAGTCTAAATCAGAAGCGGGGGGAACAGACCCTGTAGACTGAGGTACGGAAAGTTTGCTCTGGGGCACTTGCTGTGTAGAAGGGGAAGATGGAGTGGTCGTGGCGGCGAGGGGAGCAATGGGGGTAATAGTGGGGACGGGCGCGTCCGACGTTGACTTGGTAGTCGGTTCTGGAGCACACCAGTACTCTTGGAACTTTGAGAGGCGGCTTTTAGGGTTGAAGATGGACGTGTCGAACGGAAAACGAGACAAAAGTGTCGCCATAAGGAATTAAGAGTGAGTTTAGTAGATGATGGGTTAAGAATAGGAACGAACTGTAAAGGTGGCGGAAGGACAAGACATTTGACGAGGTTATATAGGAGAGGGAGACCCTCGGCTGAATATGGAGAGTAAGGAGAGCAAGGCTGTGTAAGCTGCGTTTCTAAGGATGACGCAGAATTGTTCTTGGCAAAGCCACATGCTGACAAGTCTCTGCTTCCTATGTCTGCTTCCTATGTTTTCCGAGCGTTTCCCTTTATCATGCTCGGAGGCGGAGAGTAATCCCTGAATAGAAATCAACATTGTTTCTGATCGAACGATTCCGGAGGATCCATTGGACCCGAAGTAAACGTTGAATGACACTCTTCGGCACATTTCGGTCTTGCAAGACGTTGCAAGACGTTCATTGGTGTACTACCTAGCCCACTGAATAGAGAACGATGCGTCCTACAGTGGGTCACTGATGTCATTCTCCGATTCTCGAAACGCGACGGCGTGGAACGGGAAGGGTCGAGGGTCACGTCGGAAGGCGGGGGAGGCGGGGGGTAAAAGATACTCCATGATGAGAAATCGGGAAGTGGATTTGGCTTGGCGGGTCTACGTCGGTCCGGTTCAGCGTCCCGTGGTCCGGTGTGGTAGCTGATCACGTGAGACTGATCTCCATGTTTTTGATTGTATTCACCATCACCAGATTCCCTGCTGCGCATTTCTGATGGTCTTTAACTCCGTTTACTCTCCTCCTCTTCCGTCTTGACCACGATGTACGACAAGACTCCAGTATACCCTCACCAACAGCACCTCGCCTGGGCTCACGAGCCCTTAAAATCCATCTATGTTTTCCAGCGCCTTTTCACAACCCTCTTCCTCGTACCGATTTGGGCCATCTACTATGCCATTCTTCCTCGCTCCTTCCGCCCTCGCTCTTCATGGTCTATCACCCAGATAATCGTCGTAAAATTTACAAAGCGCATATACAAGGTCACTGAAGTAGCTGGGGTCACCTGGGGAACCCGCGATCCTACGCAACAACCAGATGAGGCGCTACTCAAGGAAACCCGCTTCGCTTGGGTCCCGCCTCTTCCTGACCAACTTCGTACCGGCGTTGTCGATGACAGTGAAGTGCAATGTCTTAGGGTCGGTACGTTCATATGGCCTAAGGTTCCCCTTCCCAGCGTACGCATGCGCATTCTGCACCAAGGCGATTGCAGTCCGTCTGAAGATCCTCAGGAGTACACTCCAGACAACGTGCCTTCTGTCGCTTCTCAATTCAGCGACCCTGTCGAAGATTGCATCAAGGCCACCTCCACGCCAGCTTCTCGGTACAAATCTCCCAGACTTTCCAAGCTAGACATACACCTACCAGACGTGCTTCACTCTAAGGATGTAGATGTTGAGGCAGATGCGGTTAATTATCCTCCTCGCTTGATTGGGATATACTTGCATGGAGGAGGATATTGTCACATGTCTGCTCATGAGAGCTCTGGTACTTCCCGGATACCCCGCCGGTTGATGAAGGTACGCGTTACACTGAATTGGGCGCATCTCTGTGGTGCTAAAATGCTTTATCAGGACAACCTTTTCGAAGAGATTCATGGTGTGTCTTGTAACCACGATACTTGCTCGGATCTAATTTTTCGTATAGCCGTTGAATATAGACTTTTGCAACATGCACCAATTCCTGGCGCTTTGCAAGACGCCGCAGCCGTCTACGCCCATCTCGTTACGCATCACCTTGGTGCGCGCAAAGGTCCTGATGGCAAGTATCATTACCCCGCTTCCCCCATACCTCATCGCGTACACGCACGGAAGTCCACGTCAACACAAGATACCACTTCAGCCACATATAATGCGAATGCAGAACAGGCAGCGCGTTTCGACAGCATCGCGCTCCAAGCAGGAACGGTGGCTTCTCCGGTGGCTGATGCCGAACACCCACAGCATGTCGAGACTGCTCTACGGCATCACAGCCTTTCAGACTCAGTCGACCCTGTGATCAGTGGAAATGATGCGACGCCACGTTCATCCATCGGCCCTTCTCAATCGTCACGAGCAAACGCCGACCCAGTCACTTCAGGTTGTCGCCCACTCATAATTCTCATAGGCGACAGCGCAGGCGGGAATCTCGTGTTAGCACTTTCTCGTTGGATTAGAGACGAAGGTGTACTCCCTATACCGGATGGGATGCTCCTTTTGTCACCCTCTTGCGATCCGTGTATGCACTATCCTCGTTCCGGGGACGAGAAGCTCACCTTTACTGATATCGTCTATTTTTGTCATCAGCACATACCCTTCCTCAGGTACCCGCCTCACGTCGGCCGCGGCCACATGCCGACACAGACTACTTACTAGACACTCCCGAGCCGCGCGCTTTGCTTTCCCGTACATTTCTCGGCCACCATCCTGTCGAAATGGTCTACTCGCCATACGTCTCGCCTGCGAGCGAGTGGGTACTCTCAGTGTTCCATGGAATAACGGAGGGCATGACCGATCTCGAGCCACTGGGCCCACCCAAAGACTCGCGCGATTACCGCGACGAGGGCATCAAAACGTACGATTGTGCCGTGAATAGCGATCCCAGGTGCTCGGATGTCCGTACCACTGCGAGCAATCCGTATATCCGCGTACCGCCAGGAAAGGGCCTGTTCACCGAATTCCCGAGAGCGATGGTTGTGGTGGGCGATGCGGAGCGGCTCGAGCGCGAGGTGGTCGCGCTGGAACGCGCGCTCGAGTACGATGGTGTACGCGTTCGGATGGTGTGGGCTAAAGACGCGGTACATGACATTCTGATCATGGGTGCGTGGGACGAACGCGTGCGAGAAGGCGTATGGAGGGAGATC
>Ga0137359_10004866_pt1 | contig 11033 bp, 14 predicted proteins | sample Mad1_40_16metaG_FD_108281 | JGI IMG/M metagenome (GOLD analysis project Ga0137359, IMG submission 108281) | Vadose zone soil microbial communities from Angelo Coast Range Reserve, California, USA - Mad1_40_16 metaG | ecosystem: Environmental > Terrestrial > Soil > Vadose zone | place: USA... | reverse complement strand
GAGGGGATCAGCTTTCGCACCATGATCGAGCACGGCCCTCGAACTCGTGAGTAGTCCGCGTCCCCGGATGACACAAGTCGAGGAGCCTAATAATAAACAGTTTGACAAGCGCGACCCCTTTCGACATCCCACGCCGGCCATCTCGACCAGCCGCCCTTGCCCTTGAGCTTGATCTTGTCTCGTAGTTGTCGTCTGCCCCTGTCCAAACCGGTTGCCAGTGGGGCCACCACAGAACCGATTTCAACTTCCAACTTCCAAAAACTGGAATGGCTCGCGCTCCCAGTACGTGTCCCAGTTTGTCCGTGAACACATCTGGAGTACAGTGTTGAATCGCGTGGGCGGACAGGCGTCAGTCCCGCTCTTACAATCAACACTCTTCCTGATGATGTTCTTCGAGAAACATTTGCATTTTGTTTATCCGATGATCCGAGATATCGTATGTGGGAATGGAAATATCTAGTAAACGTCTGCCAAAGATGGCAAGACATCATATATGCGTCGCCACAATATCTTGACCTGTTTCTCTACTCCTCGGGTGGAGAGCTCATCGCAAAGAATCTCGATGCCTGGCCAGAGCTACCTCTCGTTCTTGACCATTATGTCCCTGTTAGAGGTGACTATTGGGCCAGCCACCTTCACGATGCGCTCGCACAACGAAATCGTATACGCAGCATCAAATTTATCATGAATGGCTCAGAGACATTTTGGATTGCAGGGCCAATGGAGCAGCAATTTCCACAACTGACAAATCTTGACCTTACAGGGACCCAAAAATTTGACCACAATGATGTGGTTTACATTTCCTTTGACCAATTCTTGGGTGGATCTGCGCCGTCTCTACAACATCTGGGCATAAACAACATTGACTATGGAGGATTAGGATCACTTCTTTCATCGGCTCCTAACCTCCTTTCTCTCCAAATCAAGAATATCCGTCCGACCGGTTACATTTCACCGGAGGTTATGGTCGGAGCTCTGGCCGGGCTGACCAAGCTTAGAGATCTTTGCATTGGATTCTCAACATGGTTTGCTAAAAACCTTTTTCGCAATGGCGATGAGAAGAAATTGCAGAGTCCGCATTCACCATCCGTGGTCCGTGCTATCTTTCCGGCTCTCACCAAGTTTAAATACGAGGGTCACAGCGAGTACTTGGAGGACTTCGTGGCCTTGATTGACACGCCTCGACTCGAAGACCTCAGCGTTGGGTACCCAAAGCCTGAAGAAATTTTCAGAGAGGAGAAGATTAAGGCTGGGAAACTTTCTCAGTTCACCGGCCGTATAGCAACTTTCAAGCACGCCCAGTTTAGACGTGCGGAAATAACTCTCGATCAACACGCAACATTCGTTAAAATTGATCTCCCACAATATGAATGCCAACCCGAACAAGGCCCTCTCTCCCTTACAGTTTTCGTTGTGGGCATGGGAACTTCAATCGACGTCGAGACAGTTTCAGACGCGATCCATGCACTCGGTCAACTCTCCATCATGCTATCCGACGTGCAGCGTCTCTCTATCGAGGGCCCTTGTAGCATAAGATCAGGTGATGAGGTCCTAAAGAGTGTCAATCTTGGTGTCGTCTGGCTCCCGCTCTTCCGCTCATTCCCTGTCGTAGATGTGGTCAATGTATCTTGGAGGTTGGCAGGGCATGTTGCTTCTGCGCTCAAAGATATGCCCGAGGAGACGGTTGCCGAAGTGTGGCCGGCGCTCCAGGTGCTCTTGCTAGACGATTCAGGTTGGATACTTAATTGTAATCGAATGGCGTCCACCGAGCGGTTCCTCTCTTTGCGCAAGCAATCCGGTCGCACTGTAGTAATCGCCAACACACCCAATGAGTTTGTTGAAAGACTCAATCCCCGTCAGTTGGAGTTGAGCGAAAGTCCTCGGGTGCCGCTGCTTACTCCACAAGATAGCCGGCCGACAGTGACTTTAGCTCGAGGCGTTAATGTTGGATTTTAGGCTAGCTATGCTCGGCCAAGGCTAACATGATCAAGCGCGAGTAGTTTTTGTGAATTGCGTATTACTTGTAACTTAGGATCATAGGAGGTCTGCAGCGCGGTGTGGTAGTGTGGTCCATGGCCAAATGCTGAGGACGGAGGTATTGGACATACTCCCCGCGTTCGCCTCGGCTAAGGGATATGCGCGCGCTTTTAGGGGCACCCACACGACATCAGCACAGGACGAAGGATCAATTTTACACTGCAACGGACGACGATAGCACGAGGGGAATCCGTGAACGTCTAGCAAATATACGAAACAAACCAGCGCAAGCCTCCTTATTCTCACACGCCAACTCGGCCTCCCCCAACTCCCGCGCCTACTTCCCCAACAGCGCCGCCGCGAACACCGGGTCCTTCTCCGCCGCACGGCGCTGCGCCTCATCCAGCCCTGCCAGCTCATCCACAGGCGTGAGCAGCAATACTGGCGAGGCGCTCCACGGCGCCGAGGCCGGCTCTTCGTGGGGCGTTAGCGTGGCAGGAATAACCGCCTTGTTCCTGCTCCTCCTTTTCTTTTGTTTCTTCACTCGCGCTACCGACGCGTGGTCGACCGTGAACTGCATGGGCTGCGGCTGCGTACAAAGATACTACATGTTCGTCTTGAGCCCTCTCTTCCATCCATCGAAATGCATGCTCGTGAGTTGGCCCAGCGTCGGCGCTTGCAGATGCACGTTGAGGCTCTGGCTCTGGCAGATGAATGCGCCGCGATCGGCGGCAAGGACCGCACTATCTTCTGCGAGATCTCCTAGACGGTCTTGTCGATCACCTTAACGTCTGCGGGTGTCTCAGGGATCGACCGGATAGAGCCGTTGTTCGGTCCTTCATGTTGTCGTTCCAGAGCTTGAGATCGACCAGCTCGCGCAGCAGTAATGGGCACACAACCTGGAACTCGTGATAGATCGTCTCGAAGATCTCCTGGTTGAGCAAACGCACCACGGGAGGATCGGAAGGCATGCGCAGGACCACGAACGTGTCCGTGAGTCCCTGGACACCGAGGATGATCGGTCGATGACGCATATTTGACCGACGCGTTTCCGGGAGACCGGGACCGGGTAGCAGCTGACGTCGATGACGCGATTCAATTTGAAAGTGGCATCCCCAGACGTTTGACCCGACATCCCAAAAGACGGAACCGACGAGCAAACCGATGTTCTGCCCGAGCTTGAGGAAGGGCGCTTTGAACGCAAACTCGTTGGCGACGGGCGTGAGAACGAGTCCAATCACGATCTTCAACGACGGTCACGCGGAGAGCCAGATGGAGAGAAAAAGAAACATGAATTACCGGCCAGAGATTGTCGCTGTTTAACTGCCATTAGGATGTGTGTGCTCAAAATAGGCGATACGCACGAGAGCCAACCAAATCCGGCCACGACGAAGAGATACAACTTGACCACGGCATAAGTGCTGACTTTGCAACGAGCGTTTGGACACACCTAGTATATCCCCATTCCAATTTCTTGGAGGGAATCATGAGGGTCTTGGCCTTTGTGGCATAAACTGGGTCGAGCGAGTCATCGTCATACATATTTTGCGTGTCTGCATGAAATACGACGACGTCTGCGCCTTGTTCCTTGTGGCTTGCACGGCCGTCAGCCATCTCTGGGAGAAGCGAAGCCAGTGGAAAACGGCCATATTTATGGCTTTTGTACCCCTCCGAACCGACTAGGCGCTAAAAAAAGGAATTTAGAAGTGTTAACGAAACACCATTACATGGCCTAGTTCTCTCCTTCGAAGCCACGCGGTCACGGCGTTGTGGGGTCCCAAGGTCCACGGATCTCGCTCAGCCGGTGCTCCAAATGCAACGCTTATCAGCAACGCCGCACAAAGGGGGCAATGGTCCAGCTAATGCTGCCAACCCAAGCGAGCCGGTAACGACCCTGGACTACCGGTGGTTTGTGTGAGCGACATCGCTACGGCCCACGGGAATGCGTACGAACCTGTGCTAGGCGACGTCGAACGACGCAAATGCCTCTACTGAGAACAGCATCAGTGTAGACACAGCGAGGACGTCGTGCAGGCGCAAGGCCAGTACCACTGTGGTGGAGATGGATTGATAGACGACAGTCGCTCCGCCCGTCCGCATTGGCGCAGAAACCGCGAAGGAGCGACGGGGGGTGCATACCGCTCGCGGCAGGCGCTGTAGGAATAGCCGGCGGGTGCGGCGTGGACCAGGAAGAGCACGGTCGCATGCGCTCAGATCGAGTCGGCGGGACCGTCAGCGTGCGGAGGATCGGCGCGAGTGCGACGAAGATGAGGAGGGAAGCCTTGGCTGTGCGCGCACCTGTAATGCGGCACCAATTAGTATTAGCTCACGAGGGTGGAGTAATGGAAGAAACACGCACGACGACCAGAGGAGGCATCGTCGCCCATCGACTCCCAGACGAGGCAATCGACGACGAAGCCCACGCTAGAGAGCAGAAGTGAGTCGAGCGTGTGGAAGAGTAGCCTTGTGAAAACGGCGAGAACGGCGAGAATAAGGAAGAGTTTGGCGAGATGGTAGTACATGCGCCGCGCCGACGCCTGAAGATGTGGGGCGTGACCGGGATCTTTCAGAACGAGACGGCGTGGGAACGGCTATTGCGGCTTCCATCTGGCCGGGCTGGCAAATAGCTGGACCATACAGGAGACAGGGTTGCGAATAACCTGCACTCATGATTGACACTCTTCCTGATATTGTTCTTCTAGAAAATTTTGCATTTTGTGTATCCTGCCCCGATGACTCTCTGGGATGTCGTATGCAAGAATGGCAATCTCTAGTACAAGTCTGCAAAAGATGGCAAGAAACCATATATGCATCACCACGATATCTTGACCTGTTTCTATACTTGTCAGGTGGAGACCCCATCGCTGAGAATCTTGATCACTGGCCAGAGCTACCTCTCATTATTAGCTCGTCCGTCCCTGATAAAGGTTGTGAAGGTTACAACAAACATTATGACTCGCTCACACAACGAGATCGTACACACCGCATCAAACTTTTCACGTGACGGATTGGATTGAAGAGCCAATGAAGGGGCCATTTCCACACCTGACACACCTTGACCTCATAGGAGACCCAAGACACCACGACTCACATGACTCTGATGATGATGTGCCTTACATTCGCCTTGACCGATTCTTGGGTGGATCTGCGCCGTCTCTACGGCATCTGTGTGTAGACAACTTCGACTACAAAGGATTACCATCACTTCTTTCATCGGCTCCTAATGTCACATCTCTCCAAATCAAGAATGTTTGTCCAACATGTTACATGTCACCAGAGGTGATAGTCGGGGCTCTGGCCGGGCTGACCAGGCTTAGAAGCCTTTGCATTGAATTCACATGGCTTCCTGCATATCAATTTCGCGATGACTCCAGCGATGGCTCCAACTCGGTTGAGGAGAAATTGCAGAGCCCGCATTCCCCATCCCTGGTCCGTGCTGTCTTTCCGGCTCTCAGTAAGTTTCAAATGGGAGGTGACAGTGAGTACTTGGAGGACCTCGTGGCCTTAATTGACGCACCTCGGCTCGAAGACCTGAGCGTCGAGTACCCCATGCGTTATGATGACCCGAACTGGGACTACGACGACGACGACTACGAAGAGGACTCAGAGGAGGGAATTAATGCTGAAAATCTTTCTCAGTTCATCAGTCGCACGGCATCTTTCAAGCACGCCCAGTTTAGACGTGCAGAAATGACTCTCAATCGCCACATAAGATGCGTTGAATTTGATCTCCCACTGGCACAAGGTGAATGCCAGCAAGCCTATCTCTGTCTTAAAGTTTTGGATGAAGAGAATAGTCAAATTGAAAGTCCATGCATCGACACAGCTTTCGACTTGATCCACGTGCTCGGTCAACTCACCGTTATGCTCTCTGATGTGCAGCACCTCTCCATCAAGGGCGTGAAATCAGAAGATAGGGGCCTTAAATCAGAAGATACGAATCTTGATGACGAAGACACGGACCTTGGCGAAGACACGGACCTTGATCTCGACTCGGACTGGCTCCCAGTCCTGCGCTCATTCCCGGCCGTGGATGTGCTCCACGTATCCTGGGAGTTGGCAGGGCAATTTACTTCTGCACTCGCAAATGCACCCAAGATGGCCGCCGAAGTATTGCCGGGGCTCAAGGTGCTCTGGCTAGACGATCAAGATGAGAGACGTAAAGGCAAGCTAATGGTGGCCGCCGAACAGTTCCTTTCTCTGCGCAAACAATCTGGCCACCCTGTAGTCATCGTCAACTCGCGCGATCAGCTTGTTGAAAGACTCGATCCCCATCAATTAGAGTTAAGCAAAAGTCCTTGAGTACCAGTTTTTCTGAATCCATTAGACTGCTCCTTCCATGCTACGTATGTCACATGCGTTTGTATTTTATAGATAGAGTATTCGAAAAACGATGTTGGTCGACTCCAGCAGGATCCCGTGCGACAACCGCTGTTCGAGTTTGACGACTGTCTCAGTGATGAAAAGCCCAAAGCCGAAGCTCTTGTTGAGGGCTTTAAGATCATATTCCGAGTCCCCGGATTCGTACGTCCGGTTCTGTTTGCTGGCGCAGTAAAAATCAGAATGCCAAGCCTGGGAATGGCGCTTTCAGTTATGATGCCGCGTTCCGCTGGGATCGGAGGAGCAGATGAAGGGGACTTCAAGGTTCTCCAGCTGTTTGATGCGCACGTGACGACTCCGTGCCGTCCCAGTTTGACAATCGCCTTATTTTTGTTTTGTTCTACATATATCAAAAACCTGTCTAATATGTTCAAATTCATCCCTATCCTGTTCTCCAAACTTGTCTTCGTGAACCTCCAAACCTTAGCTCTCGAATCCTCTTCAAAGCGAGATCATGTTGTGATGGAAATTATATAGGGCTTTCTGAGTCGTGCGAAAGTTCATTTCGGATTTGGGAGCCTTCTGCTTCGCTTCATGCATGCATTTATTCGATACCTCAGGCTTGTGGCTCGTAGAATACCTCGAAATACCTCAGTCATCGCATCACACGCAATTCCTTTGGCTTTACAGTGTGCTTACTCCCAGATAGTCTTATATTGTCTGTCTAGTCTGTCTAGCGTTATCTCTCCCGATATAACCGGCTCGTTTCCTCGGCCTTACTAACTCCCCGCGTGTACGCGTCACCGCCCTATCACCCAAACCTTCTACAAACGACGATCCAACTCACACAAGTTGGAGACATCCAGACTAATGTGCACGACAGGTCGATAGCAATATAGAACACACATGAAGGACAAAGCACATATATCTACAGAGAACAAGGGAAAGAACACCGCAGGAAACGATGGCGGTCAGAGGAAGAGAGAGAATAAAACAATTGAGGGAAAATAAGTCAATAATGCGATGCAAGCCGTGTTGTGATCATATAAACAAAAATGAGATGCGGGGTGTGCGTGAAACAGACGGAGAGCGTTGAGGTGAAAGTGGCAAGTCAGAAATGGTTGAAGGCTGGTTAGGAGTGTGTGCATGATGTTCTTATTCGCCGTCGCCTTCCCGGTGACGAGCACCTGGAGTGCGCGACTGACCGCTTTGGCAGCGCCAATGCGATTGGGCAGGAGTATCGACGCCCGTATGGACACGCCCTACGAAGCCGAGTTCATCTGCGCTAACCCGGAAAATTTGTCTTCGCTAGATACAGGCCGGAGCACGGGTCGACGGAAGAATTTGCGCCGACTCTTCAACGATGACAGTAATCTGCCCGTTGACAAAACTGGCTTGACGTGGCATGATTGATAACCTTTCCCGATGCGTTTGACCCTACTGGTGGCCACGAGGACGCGGCCGTGTACGCCTTCAACGTGGCGCTGGGTCGGAGAGTCCTTAGTTGAAGATGAAACAAGTTGCCTGCGGGTAGGGTATGGTTGGACGATGTCGAACGGCGAAAGGGGGGTCAGTGAGACGGTCACGGTCAGCACTCTGCGGGATCTGCAGCGAAACATGCCCGCTCGAACTCTCGGATGTATCTGAATCCGCTGCTGGGACAGAATCAGGGGCGAAGAGGTTCTTATCAAGCATCGTGGTGAGACTAGTCATTCGCCGATTTGGATTTCTCCCTGCGCTTCGAAACGAGTAGAGCTTCTGGTTGACAACCAAGGGGTGCGCCAGAAACAGCCGACATCCAGTCACCAATATGTACAGAAATTGCCAATGAAAGGTAGCTCTGGTCTGCGCTTGTGTCCTCCTCGCGATGGAAGGTCTGATTGGCGGCAAGGCCCATGCGCGAAGGCCTCCCATGAGAGCGATCACGAAATGACCCCCGATTCTGAGGTCCGGGAGCAGCAGGAAGCGGAGGAAGTAAGCTGACATTTGACGACCCGAATTTTTGCCTCGCATCGGCAACGACTTCTGGCGGATGGCATCGGTGGATTTTCCATGCGTGATAGATAGCTGACGTACTCTCTCTCGACATTCTGAAGCCAAATGATCATGCGATCGGCACGATTGTCTGGACCAAGTTGGTATCATACAGCTTGTTGCATAGCGGGCAAAGGCGAGTTTTCTGTTACAATGTGCGTCAATGACCAAACGAATATGTCAATACAATTCAAACGGTACCTTTGTGAAGAATCACCTTCTCCCAAGACAGATGCTCGCTGAGACCTTGCGAGGAGATTGAATTTGGTGCGCTCTGGTGACGTCCAGTAAGGCCGAAGTTTGGTATCTTCATCGACACCTTCTGACACTCTCGACTGACATAAATATACGCTCCAAAACGAATCTAAGGGATTATATGCGTCGTCGTCGTCAGCGTGAAGAGGCTCCGAAGAGGGAAAACAGACCTCTTTGACAAACAGGAGATCATCGGCGAGGACCCGATTAGAAAGGAAAAGATATCAGTAGCGCGGGAACTTGAAGGGGTTATTCCGAAGACATGGTTAATCGAAAAAAGTGAGAGAAGTCTCCAAGTCCGAGTACCCTATTATCGTCCTCAGGCTGTCCACTTATGTTTGGGTGCTTTCTCTTCCCTGACCCCCAACTCCACCAAATATTGCAGGTAATACACAGCAAATGAGCCAGTGCGCAGAACGTTCGCTGTCCGAATCACGCTGAATATTATTTGTTCATGTTTGGGCTCTTTTCTTCTTACTGTTGTTGTTTTTTTGACGACAATGCTTGGGCGTATCTGTCTGCACAATCAGTCTCATCTTCTCCACGCCACCAATTATCGCAACTAGCCTGCTTTCACGCCGCACTACTGGGAGGACGCCACATGAGTTTTGATTGAAACCCTGATAGTGAACTCGCGCCCAACGAACACATGCGAACCAAAGCGAGGTTGGCGATGAAGAAGCCTGAGGTGCGTTTAGCAATCAAGGGTCTCCGGCTTCCACTGGCACATCCTTCCCCCCCAGGCTCCTGCCACTTCTGCCCCTTCCTCCTCTACTCCCTTCATCGTCTGCTCCTTCGACGTCTAATCCTCCGACGTCGGCGCCTTCCACTTCAACCGCTTCTACGTCCGTGGTCAAATTAAGAAAACGTCGGGCTTCTCGTCCAGTCGTTCGGAAAAGATGAGGTCAGCGACGCCACGCGTCAGAAAGCGTGCCAAACGCAATGCCTTTCCCTCGCTCGTTCTCTCTCGTTTCGTGCTTCGGGTGTTTGTTTCCATTCTTGTGTTGATTGCGTTAATCACCGTATTTGTAGTACGCACGTGTTCTGATATAAACCCGTTGGTGCACTCGCGCATTTGAATTCTCGCATACTGAGTTGAATGGTGTACATCCACATATGAATAGCTGACTCTTTCGAACTTTCGAACGTTTGCCGGCAAGGTCGAATCGAGCACGTAGGCATCATGAACAGCACGTCAGCAGTGCAAGCACAGCGCAAAAGTAGTGGACAACGCCAAAAGATAACAGGGCAATGTGCTTTTGAGTCTCGCCGGTCGCAAAACGGGATAGAGAACCGAAGACCATGCGACTATTAGTAAAGGTGTTTGCTAACAAAGTCGGCCGTATCTCCGGTTTACAATCAGCCTTGAGATGGTCTGCAGGCTATGTCAGTTCTCAGATGATGACCTTCCCAAAGTGCCATTCGGGCGAGGTGAATGATTTCGGGACCTGATGGCAGTGATGAGCGTGTGAACAGACATCGTTCATCCGTCGTTCAAATTGAAACGATTCCTGACACTGTTCCCCATTGCGTACCAAACCAATGCCCAAACAATCCCGCACTCGCACTCGCCCTGCCCGTCGCCCTCGAAATCCAAAAGTCCAGTTCCGGGTCCTCATCATAGGAAGAGCTAATGCCGGAAAAACCACCATCTTACAAAGGGTTTGCGACACGACAGAGAGTCCAACAATTTACCGTCGACATCACGGAGGCAGGAGGAAGGAGGTATGTCACAGTGGTCTGACGGTTTCTGCGATTCTCATCATTCACTACGCAGGTTACACTTGACCCGTCCACGGAGGTTAGTGACAAGACATGTTGTCACGGTCTGCTGTCGCCCCTTAGTAACCCTGAGTCAGCGTGGCGAGCACGAAATCGACGACGAGCTTCGGTTCTCCAACCACAAGGGTTATGTCTTCCACGATTCGCGTGGTATCGAATCCGGTGGTATTGAGGAAGTAAAGATTTTGCGGGGGTTCATTCAACTCAAGACTAGTGCAGACCGACTGCAATCGAGAGTACACGCGATATGGTTCGGGCTGTTGTGTATTAACGATGACGACTAGAGATGATCATTTATTATCAGGTACTGCATCCCTATGGACAACCAACGACCAGCACTTGAGCTGAAGCATTTCAAGGCCATCGAGGAGTGCTCGGGTCAAAATGGTGAGTCATCTTGGACACTGTTAAGTGGTAACCGTTTGTAACACATCACTTTTCAAGTTCCCGTCATTGCTGTATTCACCAAATATGACCAGTTCAGGAGAAATGTCGAAATTGATTTGGAAGACCAGCACGATGAAGACCCAAGCGTTGATGTATCGAAGGAGGCGATAGAAAAGGCGGCAAATGAAATATTTGAAGAGCACTATCTGAGGCCCATAGGTGAGGGCGTTCCTTGGGTGCGGCTGCGAGGTGAGTTCGGGGTCAAATGCCTGGGCGAG
>Ga0137359_10004865_pt1 | contig 11035 bp, 16 predicted proteins | sample Mad1_40_16metaG_FD_108281 | JGI IMG/M metagenome (GOLD analysis project Ga0137359, IMG submission 108281) | Vadose zone soil microbial communities from Angelo Coast Range Reserve, California, USA - Mad1_40_16 metaG | ecosystem: Environmental > Terrestrial > Soil > Vadose zone | place: USA... | reverse complement strand
GCTTTTTGAGCAGCAGCGTCCAGCGCAAAGTGCTTGGTGATATATTGCGATATATCAAAGCTGCAGGAGGGAAAAAAAAACGATAGTTAGAATTGACTTAGTGGGGGCAAGTGGCTCGGCATACTGGGGCATGACCATCTCTTCGCTTTTGCGGAGGCCCTCCCGTATGAAGCCCATTTGATAATTGAAGCGCTGCATTCTGTCCTGACTGCCGCGTACATTCTCCGCGTTTTCGTTGTCGACGAGCTCGGTTTTACAATCCTCGCAGATGAACACCCCACGTTCATAATCCGCGATCCTGTCTGCATCTAAGGGGGTGTAAGACCTGCTACACAGCGGGCATATATACCCTTTATTGTCAAGTTGCTAGGCCCGGATCGGTTTGGGTTGGGTATGCGCCAGATATACAGAGACTCACGTTGCGCAAGCCGGTGTCTATGACTCGATGCATCTCCGCAACCCTCCACTTGACGACGTTGCAGAAGCGTTTGTAGTCGACATAAAAGTATTGTCTGCCCACCGAGCGTTGGGCCCCCTCTTTAAGTTCGTTTTGCCGATGGCTGGAGCAAATGGCTTTAGTCTGTCAAATAGAGGGGACCCAGGTGGAAGAGAAAGAAGACGCACGCCTGTATTAGCCCATCTTTTTCCAGAGTTGCCATGAGTTTGTTAAGCTCCTTGACTTGTAATCCGACCCTTCCCGCCAAGTCATCGTCCTTGAGCCTGCAACAGCCGGGGGAGGAAAAATGGATAGCGATGAGAACGAGACAGAACGGTAGAGTCCCGAACTTGGCACCCACACTTGATGTCGCGTTAGCTGGTCCATGACCACAATGAATCTTGGGTCATAGAACGCGCGAGTGACATGTTGAGCCAAAAGATATAGGGCAGCTTTGTTTTCTTCAGTCAACATAAGGTGCGAACGAAGGTGCACGCTAGGTGGTGGTGCGCTGCCGACGACAGAAACCACCTAGGAAGCTCCGATCACAATGGTCGTAGATTATCCTGTACTACGAGCATGAGTAGCGGACGATAAGATTCGGAACGCGCGCGTAACAGATACAAAGATGGCTCTGCTGCTGCTCGTTGTGATTGTCACGGGTCGGGTCAAGCGAGACAGACGCCGACTGACTAATACAACTACGATCTTATTAGAGCTAGAGCCATCCCAACGAAACGAAAATCTCGTGTTAGTCTCTCTCTTACTCTAACTCTAAACACAAGAGTCTCTGCTCTGCTATAAGCCAGTACTTTCACCAAGTCCGTTTAACCACTCGCTCGGTGAGACTTTCTAAGCCGCTTTTAGCCTCACTCTCCGGTATGTGCTGCAAAGTCTCTAATGCCTTGTTTGCATACGCGGAAGCAAGCTCCCGAGTGCGCTCTACACCAGATGATCTGCGAACTAGTCCTCGCGCCTGAATGTGTTTCCCGTATCACCGTGTCAGCTGCATAGACAAAGATAAGCAATTACTTACAAGCTCGACATCGCCTTCCTTCTCGAACTTTCGGGCGATGAGGGCACCCATCTCGGGGTGCTCTTCCCAAGCGTACAACGCAGGGCCTGTCGCAAGACCTAGCTGCAGATCGGCTCCGCCAGGCTTTCCGAGCGCGGCCTCTCCCGACTCGTAATCTAGGACGTCATCTACGAGCTTCAAAAGCAGAAAGATCGGTTACCACACAATGGAAAAAAAAAAAAGCGTGGCCAAACCAACGTACCTGGAATGCGATCCCAAGGTTGCGACCGTAGGCATACGCAGCCTCTTTCCAGATCTCGCCCTCCCTGGCGCCACCCAATACCACCGCCGCCCGGGCACCCTTCGCCATGAGACTCGCGGTCTTCAAGTATGTCTTTTGCAGGTAGATATTCCAGTTGTCGCTGCCAACATGCGACGCGCCGACGAGCGCAGCGCTCTGCTGAGCGACTTTGTTCATTTGCAAGATCTCCCCCTCGACGAGATTATTGATCACGCTGGCGATGAGCTCGACGACCTCGCTCTCACCGAGACGGGAGAGCGCCGCGCTTGCGCGTCCCAGAAGGAAGTCCCCGCCAAGGATGGCGTACTTGTTGCCAAATGCGGCGGGTGCGGACGGAGCGCCGCGACGGAGGTCCGCGCGGTCGATCACGTCGTCGTGTAGCAGCGAGGCGACGTGTATCATCTCGACGATCTGCGCGAGCCGCGTCTGCGTCGGCAGAGGCGGGCAGTTGTGGGCGACGGTCGGGAGCTCAGAGGTCGGGCGTCGTGGAGGCGGTAACGGTGGCGGTTTGGGCGGGTGCGGTGGCACGAGGGAGAAGACGGAGGCGAATGACGCGGTGTGGTCCGGCATGTTGGGGTTCCAGTCATTGAGCACATCAGGACGCGAGAGGGGGCGGTCGAGCTCATCTGTGCGTCCGCCCGCGCCTTCGCATTCTGCTGCCCATTTTTTTAGGTTCCAGTCGCGTCCAAGACCGTTGGTCGCGCGCGAAAAGAGGAGAATAAGTAACGGGCGAAGCTGTTTGGAAGGGTGCAAGAAATAATATTTGGCAATGTCTGTGAGAGTGGGATGGGCAGAACCGAGCAGATTGAGAAGCCTCTCTCGTAGGTGGTCGAGCTGGGGCTTCAATAGGAGATATGGGTCTGGACGCGCGGGCTCATGAAGAATTGGTTGTGCAGGTGGTGGGCGGGTCGCGTGTGCGGGCCTCTGCGCGAGACCTGGAGGAGTGTAGTGTCTACGTTGGGACCACGAAGGATGCGAGCGAAGAAAATGTATGCTACGAGAAGCTGGACATGGTCTCATCTTCGCCTCTCAGTCGGCGCTTTTATGTTGGGGGTTGCCAAGTTGAGATGACGAAATGATGATTGGAATGTGGAATTCCCCCAGACTGATTCCGGTCGGTTCGCGCGTCATCCGGGTTGCTCCGTCATCGTCATCAAATACAATACTCTATTTATAATGATATCGTCTAGTAGCGTTTCTAATGGCTTGTCCATCCAGACAAAGTTAACAGTATAACCGTGTGTGTACTTTTATGAGAATGTGAATAAAAAGAACTGAAGCAAGTCTTCAATTTCAACGTCCGCGTGTTGTTGGAGGACTCGGCGGTGATACCGGAGCCGCCATCAAAGGCTTCCGGAGTCTGCTGACAGGACGAGACAAGTATTCAGCTAGTTGCTTCCCCTAAGAACACCATCGTACGTCAACTTTTGAAAAGCCGAAAGTCCATATGACTTACTATGGCTTCAAGATCTTCCCACCCAACACTTTCGGTAGCATTAAGGGCTATCAACATCAGAGGTTTACCCGGGACATGATCCGTATTGGCGCTATCCGTGGGTGAGGTCTCATTGTTGGTACTAGATGCTGCAACGGCCAAAACCAGTATGCGCCCGAGCTAATGGTGGCAGCGATAGATAGTCAGATCGAAATATGGTGTCAAGGTGGTGGTGCTTACCTCACTATCTACCATTCCAATACCGTGATCGGCTACCTCGAGCCAAATTTCGCTACTCAGACCAACGACGAGGCGGACGTCATCCTTTGAGCGAGTTGAGTCACAAGCATAAGAAACGAGTTGACCATTTGGTGTTAAAAGGACGGCGGTGTGTAAGCCGGGAGAGCTGATGACTTGAGAAAGAAGCCGATGAAGGGTTGCGAGGACAAGCATAATTTATTCCAAAAGGTCAACGTCAGCCAAACAATCCCTTATTGGCCACCGCAAACTTCCGTCCTATTCAACCATGACGTTATCCCTTTACACGACTTCTTCGTATCTCATTTAACGCAGATCCAGCTCCAAGCCACTTCACCTGGCCGCTCGACATCGTATGCTTTGTCCCAATTTCGAACGTCTCTCCATTCAGCGTTGTCACTTTCACCCGAACCGGTGCATCCGATGTTCCTGCCAACAAATCACCAACTCCCATCGTCTCAACGACAGCACCTGATCCAATCCGGCCGTAGTCACTCTTGTCGGCGAACCACAAGGGAAGAATTCCCTGCTTCTGTAAGTGGTTTCACGCATGAGTGTGGTGTGCAACATTGTAAATACACGATTCTCACTTTAAGGTTGGTTTCGTGGATCCGGGCAAAGGAACGCGCGATGATCATAGCACAACCTTAAGTGCACTCAGCGATGTGCCAGGCCAAATCGAGCAGGCTTCTCACCGTAGAAGCGAGGCTGTAGGGCGGCGTGTTCACGGGCACTACCTTCTCCGTAATTATCGTCTACGATGAGTGCCCATGGTTGTTTCCTTTCTTTGAACTTTTTGGCCACCCTCGGTATCGTATCTACGGCCTGTTGGCTCGGATCATGATCATGGTCCAGAGCAACGTTCACTTCGCCGTTTTCGTCATTGATAGCCTTGTCGCGAATGAGCACTCAGACAATAAGCACAGAACTTGTTGAGGCTTACGGTGATTACTGTAACGAAGTGAGAGATCAGATCAGTCGTCCTCATGATCGAAATAACTTACGCAGATTCTCCGAGATGTTAGACAGATGCCCTTTGTATTTGAGCCATGGTCCCTAATCGGAGACACGCTAAGCTGATAGCGAGCGCGCCATGTAGTGACTTACTGCCGCAGAAATATGGTCTGTGGTGCACTTTCCCCTCACCCTCATCAGCACCTTCATTTTAGGCAGTTCCAGGATGGGGCCATCTTTGAAATGAGAGGGAAAGGGTTCGAGCATTTCAAGGCGCCGCGAGTCTTTGCGAATAACGACCTCAGTCTGTGGTTGAGGATCTGGCATCGGCTGTGGGTGATATGAGACATCGCCGAGTGCGAAACCCAACATTGGGAGGTCTTGTCCGGAGGGCGGACTGAACTTGAACTGTTTCCCCGAAGGCAACGTCAACGAATCCGTCATGGGGTTGAAAGACAGCTTCCCAGAAAATGCCATGGCAGTGACTATTATAGGTGAAGCGAGAAAGTTCATCGTGAGGCTATTACCATCATTGCGTGACTTAAAGTTCCTAGAGAAGAGTATAAGCCTATGACCTTGGAAAGAGTAAATCTCTTACCGGTTGAACGAGGTAAGAATTGCTTCCGTCGTGTAAGCAAACGTTTCGTGGGATATATGAGGCTTACCATTTGCACCTTCTTTTGTGTCCTCACGTTTCCACTGGCAAAACGCTTGTGAACAAGAGCTTTATCTAATGGACTACGACGCACCTGCCCAATGCAGGGACCACAAGCGTTGGCTAGGACAACCGCTCCGACGTCTTCGAGAACTTCTGTTATCTTGTCGCGCTCCATCGTTGCCCGGATTTGTTCCGATCCAGGAGTACAGAGAAAGGGAACCTAGAACCCGCATTCAGCGAGAGTGGTAAGGATCAAGACAATCCCTGCCTGAGACGATAGACCGGCTGCCTTGGCTTGCTGTGCTAAATCTGCCACTCGTGTCTGGTGCAGAACTGCCTTAGCTCGTTATAATGCACATTTCCAAGCCGGACCAACCATATCCTCATATGAGCTGTTCGTGCAAGAGCCAATCAAACTGGCAGATATTTTATCTTCCCAGCCATTTTCCTGAACAATCGAAGCAAATTTGGATAAGGGGTTTGCTAGATCGGGGGTAAACGGCCCATTGATCGTGGGCTCTATTTCCGACAGATCCTGTAGTCGTGAGAAGGCCAGTTGAAAAATGAGAATATGGCAGAAGCATGGGGCACTCACGATCTCGATCAGCTCGTCATATTCAGCACCTTCGTCCGCACTCAAAAATCCCTTCGCGGCGGCTTCGTCAGCTGCACGAGCTACAGAACCGCGTCGTGTCGCGTGGAGATAGGCTTGCATGTTAGGAGTGTATGGGAATGTCGACGTCGTCGCGCCAACTTCCGCTCCCATGTTGGCGATTGTAGCAAGGCCTACGGTGCGCGTCAATTTCAAGCTTCAAACATGTGAGAAATGAAGGATTCTACCGGTGCAGGACTGATTAAAAATCCCGGGCCCAAAATATTCGAGAATCCGGCCGGTGCCACCCTTCACCAGCGTCAGAAACTAGAAACACTATGCCATGTGATGTCGCACTTTGACTGTGAGCTTTCCTGCAAGGTAAAGGATCAAGTCTTTGGGCGTTGCCCAATCGTTAAGTTTGCCCGTGACGTGTATGCCTGTTCTACTGTTAATCAAGCATAGAGAGACACGCCACGTGCGACGACGAACCGACAATCTGGGGGGCTTTGAGCTCCCAAGGCGTTCCTGTCATAGCATCGACTGCGTCGGCACCTCCGACACCGATCGCGAGCATCGCGAGGCCACCTGCGTTTGGCGTATGCGAGTCTATTGCCAAATGGTCAGATGACAGCTGAGACGCTGAGACATTCTTAATTTACCAGTGCCAAGCCTAGAGAATGCGCGGTGATTGAATAGACGGGACAGGTGTTACAGAGACCGGACTTACATGAGCATCCCAGGAGCAGCATAATTCTCGAGTACAATTTGGTGGATAATTCCAGAACCTGGCCTCCAAAACTCGATACCATATTTCTTGGAGGCGCTCTCTAGAAAATCGAAGACTTCTTGATTGGAAGCGATCGAGTGCTACGCAATCAACAAGAAGATCGTCTTAACAAGGCAACTGGATAGATAACTGTACCCGCAAATCCGCATCGGCTCCCGTCGAAGCTTGGATTAAATGATCACAATGAATGCTCGTGGGAACAGCTGTCCTATCAAGACCAGCACTCATAAATTGCAAACTACAGCATGTGCAAACACATGTCAGCCCAGAGAGCACCATGACTCGTGAGAGAGGTCTCACAGCGCCATTCTAGGATGGTTTGTCAATATAATAATCATGCGCACAGAATAGAATACGGGTAATTGTCTCACTGAGCGGAAGCGTCCTGCATGGCTACTCTTTCCGGTTGGAGATGGAGGTAAGTTGAACCTCTTTGAATCCCACTGCTGCCGATCCCATTCTCAGAATCGTAAAGATGACTGTAAAGTATCTTTTCCGCCAGCGTAAGGGGCCTTTTGAGGTGTCTTCGTATGTGTGTCAATTTGTTTAGAAGTACGGCATAGGGCGGTGTAATGGACGAGCACGGTTTTTCTGGGACAGATGCTTGAGTTGCCAGCGATCGCGTCAGCCCGGAAGGTGACCAGCGCCGTAGGCTCACTCGTAACGACATGATGGGAACCCGAAGAGCAGTAAACGCGTTTTACAGCGTCTGTTTCATTCAGTTTATGCTAGTTCGCTTGGTCACGTGTCAGATGAAATTGGATTATTTTCTATGTAATGTTTGCTCAGCTTTCATTGTTTCAAACTATGCTTAGTTGTTCTGACTTCATGCATGTCACGTATTTCTGCGAAATTACAAGCTGTGTTACACCACGATCTAACTCCTCATCAAATCGATATTCGACAGCACATGAGCATCACCTGGAAAGACAATATCCGGGAAACGAAGATGCGATGTGACATTTTATCGTCATGCCGCGCAGTCGGAGTACAAACGCGGCAGGCAGGCCGGACAAAGCAAATGCGACCGACTCAATGGGATGATGAGCGAGTTGTATTATTGCGTTAATGTAACGAGTGACGAAGACTCGTGCATCACCATAAAGGTTCCACAGTTTTCCAGCCCTTAGCCCGTTGTTCCCAGTATCCACCCACGTATATCCATTCGTCACCCTCCTGTCGAAACCATTGGGGTTCACGATCGTTCCCGAGTCTCCGGCGCCCTCGCTGCAACTCTTCTAAACGCTCCTTTTCCGCCTCCGCATGATCAAGGTATCCTTCTTCCAGAGCACGAACGTCTGGCCGGTAGCGTGAATCCGTCGGAGGGAGTTCACCGCCCATCCCTGGCGTGATCTCGTTAAGTGTGATGCCCCAAGATGTGAACCCATAGATATCCAGTGCGTTCCTCGGGAACGGCGTCATTCTCCACAAGATTTGGAGGTGATTGGGTCCCAGTTTGCGTGCCACAACTTCATCCCATTTCCCCTCAAGTGTAGTCTCGATGTGACCAGTAGGAGAATATACGGTGCCACAAACTTGGTTGGGAACACCCCAATATCCTGACTCCCTAAACTCGACCACGCAACGAGCCGCTGTCGAGACGTTTTCTATCGTCATCTTACCCGTATGTTCTAGATACTTGGTCCCCATCATCAAATTTCGCATGAAAGAAGATGGCTTTCTCCTGTTGAACGACTCCGTCAGAGACTGAGATTGACACCGTCGGATTACTTACCACTGGTAATGGTCGCCCCCGATCTTGACGTGATTTATACCAAGAGGAATGATTTCCAGACTTTTGCCTGCAAGCAACGGCGACTCAGTGAGCCTTTTGTGAGTAGGGCGTACCACATACCCCAAAATTTTGTCTTCCCAGCAGATGTAGCGTAAAGTTCCCAGCCTTCGCCTTCCGCGTGATAAGCCATGACTACAGGATGGTGACTGACTTTTTCGGAAATGAACCTCAAACGTGGGATCTCAAAGGTCTCCCCGAGTAATGGATTGCTAATTGGTCTAGGTGAGAAGTGTGCATTCACGAACTCGTAAGTACTCACAAGCCCTTGCGACTAGACCGGTGTCGCGTATGTGCATAACCAGATATCGCAAAGGCTGCAACATAACACATCCGTTCGATAGGATCTTGAGTTTGAGAGGCTTCATGGAGTAGATCATAATATTCAACTTCCTCAGCTGTTCTTTGAAGGAGTGTCAAGGGCTCGTTGAATGTCACAGGGAATGCTATGCTAGAGAGATCCTGTCCAAAGAAAACGAGTGTAAGCTCTGTATACGTAATGATTCGATGGATGGACAGCACCTTGCCCACGTTCTTCTTGAAGACAGCAAATAGGCTTCCCTCGTCCGCCACTGGGCCACTTGGTAACGATGTCCGGTGTACGACCTGTTGAACACCGACTGTCACTTGGTGCTCACTGATCGCGAATGACGGGTGTGCATCTTCTTCATCTGTGTCCGATGCTTCTTCAGAATAATGCGAGTTGCTCTGCCCATCTATACTGGCGATTTGGCAATCAACCGTACCCACTTCTAAGGGCGAAGTATCAAGGGAGAACTCTTCGGGTCCATCAAATTCGTCAGTCGCATCAAACCAGATACTACCACCATCGCTCAAAGAAGTGACAGTGGCCATCCAAGTTCTACGGGCCATAGGACTCGCGAAACGTGCGGTCGGAGAGTGGCTGGGCTCAGAATGTTCTTCTACAGTGGCCGGTAGTGGTGAGGCATGAGTGGTTGTGGGGTTATTCTCAGTAAATTGTATTAGGCCAGTAAGAGCCGTATGCTGATTCTTTAACTTAGCAACCACTGAATATATGTGATAGTATGGGTCGGCAGACGTTCCCGTGTTGAGCGGCGACGTCTGTTCGTCCGCAGGGACGGCCGCTTCTGCAGGGGGATGTCCTGGACCGTGACCTTCGATTCAAAAAAGGTCAGCGCGGCAAGTTTGGGGCAAGGAGACGACCATACTCTTCTTGAAGATTCCAAACATGCCATCCTTCGAAGAATCTTTCGGCTTTTCCTTTTCCTTGTCGGGCCTTAATTTGGAAGAGCTACTGCGCTTTTTCGAGTGGGGTTGACGTAAGGCGTTAATCGCGTCCTCTAATTCTATAATGGTCTGTTGCGATAGATGAGAGAGATACACAGATAATGCAACTTATACTAACGCTACTCATTTCCTCTAAGGTAGTCGAGGTCTTACTCGCTTGATTAAAGCTCATCCTCGACGCGACCCTGCTAACAGAAGACTTGCGTCCTAATGTTCGCGCATCCTGAGAGGAAACAATAAATTGGCTGTAGTCAGTTAGCACAGGTTGGCGGAGACTAGAAGGGATTCTCACCGAAGAGCTTTTCTCCATGTGTCGTAGTCCTCTGCATTTAGACATTTCATGTGAAACGTTGCTGTCGCGGTGTCAATATGTATGTCCTTGGAACCTGCGGCAAAGGTCATGGCTGCTTGAGAGACGCACAGCTCGTCTCTGGTGGGTTTTCCGGGGTCGAAAGAGTATGAAAGTCGACCATCTTGGTATAATGTGAAATATCTTCGCGCAAAGCCTGCGCGATTTCAGATGGCAGAGAATCAAAATACGGACATTTTTACCCTGCATTCTTTTCCGCCTCTTTTTCAACACCCACCCCTGGTGCACGATCTTGAGGGACGAGACAAGAGGCGTGGGCGACATGATAGGACGGTGTTTAGAGTGACTAGAGTGCATTTCTCTTTAAGAAGCTGGACCCGCCGTGGTAGATTAGGGAAGAGAAGATTAGGGAAGAGAATAGAAACGGGGTTGTATGCGTTGGGACCTAAGCTTGTGTCGACCAGTAACAACTTAATTAGGTGACTGTCCGCATTTCGATAATCGGGTCCCGGACAGTCTCGGAGATGTGACGTGATGTGATCATTACGGTGCGGACCGGAGATGAGATAAAATCAGTGTGGGCCCATCAAAAGACCCGCTCTCTCTTGTCCACAGCACTCATCTCTCGACTATAGCTTCCTCACGCATTCAAGCTATCCTTAATACAATGGCGACGTACGTACCTTCTCGCCGTCTCTTCTTCTATCCTAACTTGCCTTCGTATCTAGTGGAGATATCGGTCTCATTGGTTTGGCCGTCATGGTTCTCTTACCGATCGACCTTCTCCATTCTTTCCACTGAAAAACATTATCATAGGGCCAAAATCTTATCCTTAATATGAACGATAAAGGCTTCAATGTTGTCGCCTATAACCGTACAACTTCCAAGGTTGACCACTTCCTTGCAAATGAAGCCAAGGGTACTTTCATCATCTAATCTACTCTCATTCGAGGCTCACTATCACACAGGAACCAACGTCCAAGGTGCACGCTCCATCGAAGAGCTCGTTGCAAAGCTCAAGCGCCCTCGCAAGATTATCATGCTCGTTAAAGCTGGCGCCGCAGTAGATGACTTCATCCGTCAATTGACCCCCCATCTCGACACGGGTGACATCATCATCGACGGTGGAAACTCTCACTACCCCGATACAATCCGGCGCGTCCAGGAAGTCGAAGCCAAGGGATTCCTCTACGTTGGGTCGGGTGTGTCCGGTGGCGAGGAAGGG
>Ga0137359_10004863_pt1 | contig 11037 bp, 10 predicted proteins | sample Mad1_40_16metaG_FD_108281 | JGI IMG/M metagenome (GOLD analysis project Ga0137359, IMG submission 108281) | Vadose zone soil microbial communities from Angelo Coast Range Reserve, California, USA - Mad1_40_16 metaG | ecosystem: Environmental > Terrestrial > Soil > Vadose zone | place: USA... | reverse complement strand
TGGCCTGTTCGGCCGGGTATTTAAAAGCCACGGCGCCGCGCGGTGCTTTACCGACTACACCCAAGCGGGCCTGCAGCTGACGGTCATTGACTTTAATTACTAGGCCATCGGTGTTGAACGGCAGATCTTTACGTTTGCTTTCCCAGGTTTTGGCGAAACTCAGTACCTCCTTAGGGGTTTTAGCGGTTTTGGCGACAGAGTTGGCAATCAGCCCAAGCTCGCGCAGAGCTTTATAAATATAGTCATTGGTCGGTGTTTCGGCGGCGTTTTGGCGTAACAGATCATAAGCGTGGAACTGCAGCGGCCTAGCCGCCACCAACTTAGGGTCAAGCTGGCGGATGGTGCCGGCAGCAAGATTGCGCGGGTTGGCGAACTTGGGCAAACCCTGTTTTTCGCGCTGCTCATTAAGCTTTTTGAACTGCTCCTTATACATCACAATCTCGCCGCGGATCTCGGTACGCCCTTTTAAGAACTGCTCATATTCTTTGGTCCTCCTTAGGCGTAAGGGGATTGAGTCGATAGTCCGGACATTGGCCGTCACGTCTTCGCCGACAAAACCATCGCCGCGGGTAATTCCCTGGCTAAGCGCGCCGTCCTGGTAAACCAAGGCACAGGCCAAGCCGTCCATTTTAACGTCCATGAAAAATTCGATGTCATCGCGGCCGGCCAACTTTTTAATCCGCGTTACCCAGGCCATGAACTCTTCTTCGTTAAAAACATCATTCAGGCTCAGCATGCGGCTGCTGTGCTGGATTTGCCTAAAACCAGGCAGCGGCTCGCCGGCCACCCTTTGGGTGGGCGAATCCGGTGTAATAAGCTCGGGATGAGCCTCTTCTATCTGGCTCAGCTCGTGTTTTAGGCTATCGGCTGCCGCCTCGCTCATTATCGATTTATTGAGCACGTGGTAGTTATAGCGGTAATCGTTAATCAGCTCGCGCAGCTTAGCTGCCCGTTCGGCGACATTTTCGCTCATTCTATTAAGCTCCGATAAAGGCTGTATAAATAGGTGTGAACGAACAGTATGGCCAACATGCTTAAGACGTAAAAGACCTCTGGGACGATTTTAGAAGCGTACAGAATCAGCGGCACAATGATTAGTCCCATTACTACTACGACTAGCAGGGGCAGAAAGAGCACACGGCGGATGACCTGCCAGCGACGGAAGCGCACCAAATCTTTGGCTGCCCGGAGTGCTTGGCGCGGCTGCATATCCGGCAGAGTTACGATGTAAAGGGCAAAAATCGAGGCACTGACCATATAAATTGACCAAGCAGCTAGTAAAGCGAAGGCTAAGGCACTAACGGCGGTAGCTGCACCGCTGCTAGTAAACACACTGGTCGATACGGCTGCTAAGACTGTGCCGCCTATGGTTGCCGGCAGCAGCTGTATGATAATCACGGCAATGACTAGCAAAAAAGGAACGAGCGGTGTCATGGCCCGGTAATAAGCCAGTTTTACAGATATATTCTGCCCGGAAAGCAGGTGCCGCAGCGCCCAGATAATAACCAGGCTTTCCAGCACGAATAACACGCTTTGCAAGGCAGAGCCAGTCGAGCTACCGCTGGCCCCGGCGCTGCCCACCAAGCTGGCAAACCCGCCGGTGGCATGCCACAGGGCGTGTCCGCCGCCGGTGTTAAGATCGGACTTTATAGTATTGAAGGCATTGCTGATGTTGCTGATACCGCTAGCAAAGATAATATTCAAAATAAGATAGACCAGTACGATGCCGCCAAGCGTCTTCCAATATTGCCTAAAAATACCAAAAACCTGCCAGGTTAGCTTAAAACTACCGATTATCGGCTTACGTTTGCGGGCTTCTACTTTAGCCTTGGTCTTTTGCTGTTTTTTGGTCAGCTTGCGGGTACGTGCCGAGCCAGCAGCCGCCTTTTTGGACTGCTTCTTACTCTCCGTTTTTGCCATATATCAATTATAGCTTAACAGGGGTAAATTAACTATAATTTCATCTCTCGCAGGGCTTTGATACGGGCCTCGATTGGCGGATGTGTATCGAACAAATTCAATAGGCTGTGGCCCTTAAGCGGATTGGCAAAAAACATGTGGGCGGTTGAAGTATTCTGCACCTGGGTGGCGCTGCCGGTCTGTTCGATTTTTTCCAGTGCGCTGGCCAGGCCTTCGGGGTAACGCGTTGTCAGCGCACCGGTCGCATCGGCCAGGTACTCGCGGCGGCGGCTGATAGATAATTGCAACAAAGTCGCAGCCAAAGGGGCTAAAATTGCCGCCACAAGCGCCAGGCCGGCTATTGCCGGATTACTGCGCTCTTCCCTGTCCCCTCCAAAAAAAGTAAAGCGCAGGAAAAAATCGGCAATTAGCGAAATCACACCAACCAGTGCAAAAGCCAAGGTGTTGACCCGCATATCATAATTTTTGACGTGTCCCAGCTCGTGAGCTATTACACCTTGGAGCTCATTGTCGTCCATAATCTGCAGCAGGCCGGAGGTAGCACAGACATAGGAGTTATTGTAGTTACGGCCGGTGGCAAAAGCGTTGGGCGAGGGGTCGTCCATTATATAAACCTTTGGCATCGGCAACCCATCTGTTATCGATAGATTTTCAACTGTCCGCCATAGGCGTGGGTCATCGCTTTTTTGGATCTCCTTAGCCCGGTTGATTGCCAAAGCCGCTTTAGCTCCACCAAAGTAGCTGATTATCGAATAGCCGATAGCAAAAAGTCCGACAAAAAACAGCAGGCCCGGATTGCCCGTGGCTTTGCCAATCAGAAAGCCGAGCGCCCACAGCAGAACCAGGAAAAAGAACAACAAAAAAACCGTGCGGCGCTTGTTGGAAGATATTTGCTCATACATAAAAAGGTTACAGGTTAGAGGTGATAGGTTACAGTTTACTTCTTAGTCTCAGCTGAGAAATCGACTTTCACTGGCTCGTTTACCGCTGAAGCTTCGCTATCGGGTACATCAAAGAAGTCGCGCTGCTTAAAGCCCAGCATGCCGGCAAACAGGTTAGTGGGGAAGGTTTGAATCTTAATATTAAGGTCGCGGGCGGCACCGTTGTAAAAGCGGCGGGCAGCCTGGGTTTTGTCCTCGGTGTCGACCAGTTCGGCCTGCAGCTGCTGGAAGTTCTGGCTGGCCTTTAGGTCCGGGTAGTTTTCGGCTACGGCAAATAGGCTCTTAAGCGCTGCCTGGAATTGGTTGTCGGCCTGGGCAGCCTCTTTAACGGTCTGGGCGTTAAGCGCCGACGCCCGGGCTTCGGTGACATCTTCAAACACGGTCTTTTCGTGGCTGGCGTAGCCTTTAACTGCCTCAACCAGATTGGGTATCAGATCGTAGCGCCGTTTAAGCTGGACTGAGATATCGCTCCAAGCTTCGTTAGTCCGCTGGTTAGCCCGCACCAGGCTGTTATAAATATAGACGGCCAGCAGTGCCAAAACAGCCACAATTATTAGAACGATTATTCCTACTGACATGTTTCTCCTATTCCCTCCCTATTAGCTATAGATTATACAGGAAGCGGGCGGGCTGAAAAAAGGTATTATTAAATTAGACTATGCTAAATAACTTCTTTAAGCGTCTACTTTTGCCCCTTTTAATAATTCTTTTGGCGTTTGGAGTTTATCAGTATCTGCGGCCTGTACCGTCTGTTACACCTGTCAGTCAAATTGCTACCGTGCCGCAAACGAAAGCCATCAATCTGCCGTGGCCGGGCAGCGGCCAAGAGGCTATTGGAGCCCACGGCTACGGAGTACTAGCCAGTCACAATACAGATACGCCGGTGCCGATTGCCAGTATTGCCAAAATTATTACAGCCCTGGCGGTTCTTAAACAAAAACCCTTAACCCCCGGTAGTCAGGGGCCGACCATTACGCTCAACGGCACTGATGTTGATCTGTTCAATTATTACTACTCTAAAAACGGCTCGGTAGCCCAAGTAACAAACGGCGAGCAGATATCGGAATTCCAGGCTCTAGAAACCATGCTGCTGCCTTCGGCCAACAATATGGCCGATTCGCTGGCGCGCTGGGCGTTCGTCTCGGTTAATGCCTATATAACTTATGCTAACCAGATGGTTAAAACCATGGGATTGAATCACACAACTGTGGGTGATGCCAACGGTTTTACGGACACCACAACCAGCACTGCAGATGATTTGGTCAAGCTGGGCATCGCGGCGCTAGACAATCCAACTATCGCCCAGATGGTCAATCAATCTTCGGCCCAAGTAACAGGCTCCGGGACAATTAAAAACACCAATTGGCTACTGGGCACCGACGGAGTAGTTGGTATAAAGACCGGCAACACCGACAAAGCCGGCGGCTGTTACCTCTTCGCCGCGCAGCGCAATGTTTCCGGGCGCAAAATTACCCTGGTGGGAGCGGTTTTAGCCGTACCGCAGATTAATGATGCAATTAGCGCCGCCAAGCCTTTGATAGAGGCAAGCGACTCGGGATTTCAGCTAATTAAGGTCGCTTACAGCGGCCAGACGTTTGGCTACTATGAGTCAAAATGGGGGACTATCGTTCCCATAAGAGCTGCTAAAGATTTGTCGCTGCTGGTTTGGAAGGGCCAAGATATCAAGCTGTTGAACAAGCCAACCACGCTCCGGGCCCCACAAAAATCTGGCGCCAACGCTGGAACCTTAACTGCCCAAAGTGGCCAGCAAACCGCCAGCTCGTCTTTAGTTCTCGGCCAGGATCTATCCAAGCCATCCTGGCACTGGAAGATTTTCCGCAAATAAGAACTCTTTAGTAAAAATACTTAACTTGTTAAGTATTTTGGCAAACTGAACTATGTTAAAATTACAGGGGTAAGGGCGAATGGCGGAATTGGTAGACGCGCTAGCTTCAGGAGCTAGTGAGAGCAATCTCGTGGAGGTTCAAGTCCTCTTTCGCCCACCAAAGTTTCCTTACTCAAACCACTTTTATGGTTTGAAAGTTGTACAGTTCGGTCCATCAGAATCCACCTTAGACATGCTATGATTGTTAGAGGAAAGCATGAGCTTAACAGAGACAGACTAAAGGTATGCCTAAGATTGCACACTATCTGCAGGAGCATTTGGTAGGTGAAGTTACCGATGCCATGGAGGTACGACGGTATTTTTCGCATGACAGCAGTATTCTACAAATCATGCCTTCGGTTATTGTCTACCCAGCCAACGAAAACGACGTGCGCAAAACCGCCCGCTTTGCCTGGCAGCTGGCCCAGCGCGGCAAAACTCTGCCCATAACCGCCCGCGGTGGCGGTAGTGATACCTCCGGGGCGGCCATTGGCAGCGGCGTAGTTATGGTGTTTACAGCCCACATGAACCGGATCTTAGCGCTCAACCCCAAAAAAGAATTCGTCACCGTAGAGCCAGGCATTAGCTTTGGCAGTTTGCAGCAAACCCTTTATACGCATGGCCTGTTTTTGCCGCCCTACCCTATTTCGAGCGCCTATGCCACCATCGGCGGCGGCATAGCCAACAACTCCATCGGCGAAAAATCGGTTAAATACGGCGATTTAGGCAAATATGTAGAGAAGCTCAGTGTAGTGTTGGCTAACGGTGAACTGATTGAGACAGGACTGCTAAGCAAGCGCGAGCTCAACCGTAAGCTCGGCCTGACAACGCTAGAAGGTGATATTTACCGCGGCATCGACACGTTAATCGAAGAAAACCAAGCCCTGCTTAAAGATGAACGCAAGCGCATTAGGGCCAAACATAACCGCACCGGATACAATCTGTTTGATGTCAAGAAAAAAGGCAGTTTTGACTTAACTCCTCTGTTTTTGGGCTCCCAAGGCACGCTGGGAATCGTAGTAGAGGCTACGCTGCGCTTGGTAGAACACAATCCGGCCACTGAAGTGGCAGTTTTATCGTTAAATAGCTTATCGGACCTGCACGATATTCTGCCAAAACTGGCCGAATTAAAGCCTAGTGTCTGCGAAATGGTCAATAAAGCGGCGGTTTATGAGATAACGCGGCTTAACCCCAACCAGCTTAAAGGTGTTTTAGACAATCCTTCGGCTGAGATGCATCTGATTTTAGAGTTTGACGATACTAAGCAATCGGCCCAGAAAAAAGCGATTAAGCGGCTGACCAGATTAGCCGAAAAATCCGGCTCGTATCTGCGGATAGCCGATTCTAGTCAAGAGCGCGAACGTATATATAAATTCCGCCGGGCCGTAGCCACTCTGCTTCTGCAAGCTAGGGGTAACGCCAAAGCCGTACCGGTAGCCGAAGACGTCAGTTTGCCGATTGACCGACTGGCCGATTTTTTGGAGCGGGCGGCTGAGATATATAGCCTAGCCCAACTACAGCCAGCCATCTGGGGGCACGCTGGCGACGGCGTGGTACGGATGCACCCGGTGCTCGACCTGGCTCAGATTGGCGACCGCCAAAAACTGTTCAAGCTGGCTGACATGATTTACGATGCTTCTCTAACAATGGGCGGCAGTATCAGCGCTGCAGCCGGCGATGGGCGGGTGCGGGCCCCTTATCTGGGGAATGTTTACGGGCAGGAGGCCCGCCAGCTAATGCTGCAGGTAAAGCAGATTTTTGACCCAGCCGGAATCTTAAACACCGGGGTCAAAACGGCCTCGATCGATGAAGTCAAGGCCTTAATGCGCGGTGAATATGCTCACCCAAAGCACGACCACTTAATCCACAGCTAGACTTTAAAAGTTAGCCTCTCTATAATGTCCGGTTAGTGATCAAAGCCAAAAACCTCAGCAAAAAGTTCAGCAAAAAAACCGCTGTCGATAATCTAAGCTTCGAGATAGAAACCGGTAAAGTGACCGGGTTTTTGGGGCCTAACGGCGCTGGTAAAAGCACTACCATGCGCTTGATGCTGGGCTTGGATAACGGCGGCGGTTCTACGTCCTACGACGGCAAGCCGCTGCACGAATACGAAAACCCTTCGCGGGTAGTCGGCATACTGCTGGAAGCTAAAGCTTTCCACCCGACGCGCACCGCTAGGCGGCATCTGGGTGTGCTGGCCGCTGCCGGTGGTATCCCCAATAAACGGGTAGATGAGGTCCTGGATACCGTGGGGCTCAAAGACGTTGCTAATGACAAGCCCGGTAAATTCAGTCTGGGCATGAGCCAGCGTCTGGGTATCGCCGCGGCCCTCCTGGGCGAGCCCAAATATCTGATATTAGACGAGCCGGCCAACGGGTTGGATCCTGAAGGAATCGCCTGGCTCCGGGAATTTCTGCGTGATTATGCTCAAGAAGGCCGTGGCGTATTTGTCTCCAGCCATTTGTTAAGCGAAATGTCCCAGCTGGCCGATAACGTAGTGGTAGTCGGCAAAGGTAAGCTGATTGCCGATACCTCTATAGGTAAGCTGATTTCCGGTGCCGGCAGTTCAGTGTTCGTGCGCGCCAGCAACTTAGTGAGTTTAGAAAAGGCTCTTAATGATGCCGGCCTGAAATATCAGAAAGAAGGCAGGGGTCTGTCTGTTACCGGCGCTAGTACCGATGATGTAGGCAAACTGGCCCACGGAGTCAAAGTGACCGTTTTGGAGCTCTCGCCCCAGGCCGCTTCCTTAGAGGAGGCTTTTTTAGAGTTGACCGAGGGCACCGAAGAATTCCAGGCGGGCAAAAAGAAGGTGGAAGAATTATGACGCCAACTTTAAGAACGGAGTTCAAAAAACTGCTGACCGTGCGTTCTACCTATATCTTGATGCTGGTTTTCTTGCTGTTGGCTGCTTTTTTCGCTTTTTACGTCCATGGTTTCAAAGATGCCGGCACGCCAGCCTTCACCGGCCCGTCTCCAGTTGATCAAGCCCGGGCTTCGCTTTTTGTATCTGGTTCAATCACCCAAATGGCCAATATTATCTCTGTAGCCGGCGCCTTAATCGCCCTGCTGCTGCTAGCGCATGAATACCGCTACAACACGATTGTGTACACCTTAACCGCCAGTAATAGCCGCAGTAAGGTGTTGGCCTCTAAGGTTATCGCTGTGTTCTGCCTGGTGTTTGTCTACTCGGTATTAGCGACTGCCATATTATTACCCTTGGTCTGGGCCGGGGCCGCCGCCGCGGGACATAGTCTACCGCATCAGGACATTAACTTTTTGACTTACTTCGGCAAAATACTTTTCTTCTGCGAGGCTTTTGCTATGTCCGGCCTGTTATTTATAACTCTTATCCGAAACCAAGTCGGCGCCATAGCAGCCCTGCTTATTCTTCCTAATACGGTCGAGGGCCTGCTGAGTTTATTGCTTAAGAAAAACTCAGTATACTTGCCGTTTACTTCACTGCAGCAGGTAGTTCAACCGCCCGTTATAAATGGGATTAAAGTGGGCGCCGGTAACCGCGATAACACGCTTGGTTACTTATCGGCGCCTCGCGGCGCCTTGGTTTTCTTAGCCTATTTGGTCGTCGGCTATATCATAGCCTGGTATCTATTTTTACGGCGCGACGCTACCGCCTAATATAAAAGATACTTAACAAGTTAAGTATCTTGCTGGTGGGATCGACAGGACTCGAACCTGTGACCCTCTGTGTGTAAAACAGATGCTCTAGCCAACTGAGCTACGATCCCTGGTGGGTGAGAGAGGATTTGAACCTCCAAGCCTTGCGGCACTAGCCCCTCATGCTAGCGTGTCTACCGGATTTCACCACTCACCCGCAACTTGCCTATTATAGTTTAACAGGGGTAAAAACGCAATCTGATTGCTATTTTGGGCTGTCTGGTTCTAAAATCAAGGTGGAAGGAGTTTTGGATGATAGCTTTGTGGATTGTGCTAGCTTTATTAATAATTTTCGTATTGGGCGGGATTAGGATTGTCAATCAATATGAGCGCGGTGTGGTTTTACGCCTGGGCCGGCTGCGTCCCAACATCAAAGAGCCGGGCTTGCGGGTAATTATTCCCATCATTGACCAGATGCGCAAAGTCAGCCTGCGGGTTATAACCCTGCCGGTGGACAGCCAAAAAATTATTACCAAAGACAACGTTTCCATCGATGTGGCGGCTGTAGCTTATTACCAAATCAAAGATCCTGTAAAGTCTATAATCGAAATCGAAAATGTTATAAATGCCACCTACCAGATTGCCCAGACAACCGTCCGCAACGTCGTCGGCCAGAGCGCGTTGGACGAAGTGTTAAGTTCCACCGCGGCCATAAACGAAAAAATTAAGAAGATACTTGATGGAGCCACCGTCAAATGGGGGATTTATGTCAGTACCGTTGAGCTTAAGGATATCCAGCTGCCAGACAGCATGCAGCGGGCCATGGCCAGGCAAGCCGAGGCCGAGCGCGAAAAGCGGGCCAAAATCATTGCCGCCGATGGCGAAAAATTAAGTGCGGCCGGGTTGGGCGCCGCTGCCGATATAATCGCCAAGCACCCGATAGCTTTACAGCTTAGAAACTTGCAGACGCTGGTAGAAATCGCCGATGAAAAAAATAGCACGGTTGTTTTCCCGGCCCAATTCATGAGCACCGTAGAAGACATTAAAAATTTCCTCGCCAAAGAAAAATAATAAGAAGTCCCAAGTCTTGAACAAACAGAGGTAATCCCTTAAAATTAATCTGTTCTGTTCGTCGTTTTTTCCAATTTTGCAAATCGGGGTACTAGCTGCCGTTTGCAAAATTGAGAGGAGTGACATAGCGCTAAGCCGAAGCTTTTGCGAAATAGCAAAACGAGGCAAGCGCGTAAGTCACGACGAGGCGCTTTAGCTCAGTTGGTAGAGCAGAGGCTTGAAGAGCCTTGTGTCCTCGGTTCAAGTCCGAGAGGCGCCACCACGTAAAAACCCGGCATAGGCCGGGTTTTTACGTACATTTTTACGTATGACTTTTACTGCTGGTAGAAGCGCAACTGCAGGTTTTTAAGCCCGTTATTGTCGTAGTTCCAGAAGTAGTCTTGCAAGGTCGAGTCAAACAATGACACTGTGGTCGGCGTGGTTGAACCGTTTAGGTAAACCGTGATGCTCAGCAGGTCTTTGCTGGCGTTTATGAACGTGCTCTTACCTGTTCCGCGAACCGAGACAAGTGAGTTAAGCGAGCAAACCACTTCCAGGGTAGTCGGGTCGGTGGCACAAGTTGTTGCTACGGAACTGCCGCCTGGTTTGCCAAGAGGCCGGGCCCAGACCGAATAAGTAAAGGTGCCAGTGCTGGTCGGGTCGGGGTTAGGCAGTTGGAATGCGGCGCTGCCGTCGGTACAGTTACCATCCAAAACACTAAAAGTGCCCATGCTCAGGCCGATCTTACAGTTTCCTGTTAGGGGGACGAAAATGCGGTTGCCGCTGGAAATACTAGCGGTTTTGTCCTTAGGTACACCAATGACGTTTAAGTTATAGTGCGCGCCATTCGGGGCGCCGTTGCCAGTAGTAGTGCTAATTAACGCCGAGTTGTCAGCCGGCGCCGCGTAAATACTGCGCAGAACGAATCCGCCTACCAGACCAAAGACCAATGCGAACAATATTGTATATTTGCTATTAAGCGAACCCCGCCTCACTAGAGAGCGGGAGTTTTTCTTTTTTGCTGCCATTTCGATGATTCCTTTTAGATTTAATTCTTAGCTTTAACTATCCGCTATTGGTTAGATTTGTCAATGACCTCTATACCTAGATGAAACGAGGTTGTGGATATGTTTAAAAAAGGTAGGTCAGCTTTTAGGCTTATTGGAACATACTAGCCAGATAGTTCCAGAGTAAATTTTAACTGAATGCTGAGCAAACATGACCACAATGGAGTTGTGGCCTATCCGTCTACCGGAAGGAGGTTTTCGCAATCAGGCCACACGTCATCGTTCGTACGTTTTCAACAAGAAGGAGTAACTGTGGATCAGCAGACCACTGGTGCCGCGATTCTCGGCACCGCCAAGCAGTGTATCGAGGCCGGACAGTTCGGCGACGGCCTGGAGCTGTACTGGGCGATCAAGGGGACCGGTTTCGAGTTCGACAGCGACACCTGGTTCCTCGAGGCAATCGCCTGGAGCCGGCTTGGCCAGTACGAGAAGGCCAAGACGATTTTCCAGCAGCTGCTCAGCAACGAGAGCACGAAAGGCACGGTCTTCCGTGCCAACGTCGTCCGCGAGTACGCCCACGTGCTGATCAGGCTCGATCAGCTCGAGGGCCTCGAGGAGC
>Ga0137359_10004861_pt1 | contig 11042 bp, 5 predicted proteins | sample Mad1_40_16metaG_FD_108281 | JGI IMG/M metagenome (GOLD analysis project Ga0137359, IMG submission 108281) | Vadose zone soil microbial communities from Angelo Coast Range Reserve, California, USA - Mad1_40_16 metaG | ecosystem: Environmental > Terrestrial > Soil > Vadose zone | place: USA... | reverse complement strand
TTCTGTATTGCAGAGGCAGTATTGCCGCCCCCATCGGTCGCCGTATAGGTTATGATCGTTATCCCAATGGGGAAGAAGTTATCAGCGGGGACGCCGCTGCGCGCAATCGTAACTGAACAATTGTCGCTCGCCAGCGCTATTCCTAAAACAGCGTCGCTAATGAACGCTCCGCACGACGTAGCATCCGGCCCAGTGGCGATAGTAACTGCCGGCGGCGCAGTGATCTTCGGCGGCGTGTCATCAATCACAATGACACTCTGTGTGGCGGAGGCTGTATTGCTACCCCCATCGGTTGCTACATAGGTGATGACAGTTGTCCCAATGGGAAAGAAGTTACCGGCAGGTACACCAGCACGCGTGATCGTAACTGAGCAGTTGTCGTTCGCCGTCGCTGCTCCCAGTACCGCATCGCTGATAAACGCTCCGCACGATGTGGCGCTTGGCCCTGTGGCGATAGTGACTGCGAGCGGCGCGGTAATGGTCGGTGGCGTTTGGTCAACCACCGTGACTGTTGCGCTGGACGAGCTTGAGGCGCCGTGATTATCTGTCGCGGTGAGTGTGACAGGGTGCTGGCCTAAGCCGAATGGCCCTGCTTGATCGAGCGAGAGCGTGATCGTGTCGCCGCTATCCGGATCAAAAGAACCATCGTCTACATCGCTCGCGGTGATGGTAGCCGAACATCCGTTATCCACGGCTACGGTGATGGCCCTGGTCTTAACTATAGGTAGTCTTGTGCGCGTGGTCATCCAAAGATCGACGTTTCCAAAGCCACCCTTCCGACTACTTGAGAAGAAGAGGGTCTCGCCGTCAGCAGAGAGAGACGGAGCCAAGTCACCGCTTGAACTGTTAGCGACCGCGCCCAAATTCGCTGGCGTGGACCATAGATCGGAAGTTGTCTGACGTGTTGAAAACCATTGATCCCTACCACCGACGCCACCGGGACGGTCTGACGAGAAGATGATCTCCAGTCCATCGTAGCGCACGGTCATGCGCCCATCGAAATAAGGACTGCTGAGTTCGGGCACTAAGACGGGGGGATTGAATGATCCATCTTCATTCTGTGTGCTCTGATAGATGTCGTTGTCCCCGACGCCTCCGGGCCGGGTACTTGTCAAGTAAAGGGTGGGCTTTCCCGTCGCGGGATCAATGAAATAGAAGGGATCAGCTTCATCGGCGGAAGTGTTGACCGACGGTCCGAGGTTCGTTGGCGCCTCCCAGCCGAAGTCGTCATTTGTATCGGCCCGATAGGAAACCCAGATATCAAGACCGCCAAAGCCAGGCCGATCTGATGTGAGATACATCCAGTGAGCGTCAGGTGAAAAACCCTGAGCCCACTCGCCGCTGGGACTGTTTACAGTTGGTCCTAAATTCTGCGCTGGTCCCCAAGGAGCATCTAGGCTGGGGCGCCGAGAGACGTAGATGTCTGCTTTTCCGAAACCTCCCGGTCGCGGTGATGAAAAGTAAAGACTCAAGCCTTGGTGTGTTATGGCTTCCTGTAGATCGTTACTTGCAGTATTAATATTCGGCCCAAGATTTACCGGCGCCGACCAATCCGAATATTGTAGAGTGGCCGGGGGCGACTGTGCCAAGACGACGCAGTAAAGCGTACCTGCGAGAGTGTTGGAGAGAAGGTTGAGCAGAACCAAGCTCACCAATAAAGCTAGCAGCAATTGACCCGTTTTGCGCGTGATGGTTACGGCAATATATTTCATTGAGGTTCTCCTTAATGGTTGATGGTTACTAGGGAGAAGCGAATCGCTGCTCCTATCTACTAACGCGGGAATTGCATCCGAAACCTCTAACGGCATTGAGAATTCGTTTTCATCAGAGAGCATTGGGTGACGCAGCGAGTTCGGTTATAATTCATGACATCCAGCGGTTAGTCTCGTCACGAATGTGTGATTTAGATGACTCCCTCGCCAAATGAAGTAACCCAACTGCTCGCCGCCTGGAGCAATGGAGACAAGGTAGCGCTCGAGCAGTTGATGCCGCTGGTTTACGAGGAACTGCATCGGCTGGCCCATCGATATATGGGGCGAGAACGTCCCGGCCACACGCTGCAAACCTCTGAGCTGGTCAATGAAGCTTATCTCCGACTCATTGATCAGAGAGAAGCGCACTGGCAGAACCGCGCACACTTCTTCGGCATCGCCGCACAACTGATGCGCCGGATTCTGGTCGATCACGCACGCAGCCGCACGAGCGCCAAGCGAGGAGGAGGCGCGCCCCACGTGTCTCTGGCTGAAGTGGCGATTGTGTCTGATGAGCGGGCTGCGGAAGTAGTCGCGCTCGACAACGCCTTGCTGAATCTGGCCACTGTTGACGAGAGGAAAAGCCAGATTGTGGAACTGCGTTTCTTTGGCGGACTGAGCATCGAGGAGACGGCTGAAGTCCTGGCCGTTTCGCCCGGCACCGTCATGCGCGACTGGACGCTCGCCAAAGCCTGGCTTAGAAGAGCAGTGACAAGCGACGAGAACAACAGCGATGAGTGACAAGCGACTCTTGTTGAGATAAAGACATAAGGGCCCTGTACGTTAGAGGTTCCGCAAACAATTCCCGCGTTATAGATTAGAGACCATTAGAGACGTATAATGTCAGGCGCTTGAAGGGCAACGGAGAACTCGTCACGCGGGCTCGCTGTCGCCTGACTCCCAAGCTATGAACACCGAACGTTGGCAACAAATCGATCGTCTCTTTCATTCCGTCCTGGAGCATGAGCCGGGTCAGCGGGCCATATTCCTCGCACAGGCCTGTGCCGGCGACGTGGCTCTGCGCGATGAAGTTGAATCACTCATTTCGTCTCACGAGCAGGCTGAGAGCTTCATTGAGACACCCGCATCTGACGTGGCGGCGGAATTGTTCGCCAGCGGCCAGTCTGAGGTGGTCGTGGGGCAGAGCGTTGGTCCATACAAGATTGTGAGTTTAGTGGGCGCGGGCGGCATGGGAGAAGTGTATTTGGCTGAGGACACACGGCTCAGCCGCAGAATTGCGCTTAAACTGCTCCCTCAATATTTTACTATCAACACCGAACGAGTGTGGCGCTTCGAGCAGGAGGCGCGCGCCGTCTCAGCACTTAATCATCCGAATATTGTCACCATTCACGAGATCGGGCGAGTAAACGGCACGCACTTTATCGTCACTGAATTTGTTGACGGCCAGACCCTGCGCCAGCGAATGGCCGAGACAAGGATGAGTCTACGCGAAGCGCTTGACGTGGCTGTTCAAGTCGCGAGCGCTCTGGACGCCGCCCATCAAGCGGGAATCGTGCACCGCGATGTTAAGCCTGAGAACATCATGGTAAGGCCGGACGGCTACGTGAAAGTTTTAGACTTCGGGCTGGCCAAGCTCACTGAGCGCCAAGCGACCACAGCGGAAGCAGAAGAAGCAACCGTTAAGACAAACCCTGGGATGGTAATGGGTACAGTTCGGTACATGTCACCGGAGCAGGCGCGCGGGGTCGCGGTCGATGGGCGTACAGATGTCTGGAGTCTTGGGATCGTCCTCTATGAAATGGTGGCGGGGCACGTGCCATTCGAAGGTGAAACTACCAGCCATGTAATCGTGTCGATTCTAGAGGAAGAACCTCCTGCGCTAGCCAGCTATTCACAGACGGGGCCGGACGAACTGGAGCGAATCATCGACAAGGCGCTGCGCAAGAACAGAGAGGAGCGATACCAAGCGGCCAGCGACCTGATGATCGATTTGAAGAACCTAAAGCAAGAGCTGGAGCTTGAGGCTCGACTGGCGCGCTCGATTCAGCCGGAGACAGGCGGTAGAGAAGCTGCGAGGGAGAGTGAGAAGGGGGCTGCAGGTGCGACTAACCAGGGATTAGCTGCACATACTGTTGATATTGCACAAGCCCATCCGACATCGAGCGCTGAATATCTAGTCGGCGAGATAAAGCGCCACAAGCATAGTGCCGTACTTGCTGCGGCGCTGATGTTCATTGCGGTCGCAGCTATCGTCTATTTCTTCTACTTCGCCAGAAGTGGTGAGGCGATAGATTCGGTCGCCGTCTTGCCCTTCGTCAATGTCAATGCTGACGCAACCACTGAATACCTCTCGGAGGGGATCAGCGATAGCATCATCAACGACCTTTCGCAATTGCCCAGTCTAAAGAGAGTGATCTCGCTCAGCTCGGTTTTGCGTTACAAGGGAAAGCAGATCGATCCGCAGGCGGTGGGACGAGAGTTGAATGTCAGGGCAGTCCTAACTGGTCGTCTCATTCAGCGTGGCGATGATCTTTCGATCAGCCTCGAGTTAGTGGATGTCCAGGACAATCATCGTTTGTGGGGTGAGCAGTACAATCGCAAGCAGGCAAACATTCTTCAGGTACAGGGTGAAATCGCGCAGGAGGTCTCGGAAAAGCTGCGACTACGGTTGACGGGCGAGGAGCAGAAGCGACTGAGCAAGCGTTACACCGAGAACATTGAGGCTTATTCGCTTTACATCCAGGGCAGGTACTATGGGCATAAGAATACAAAAGAGGGATGGGAGAAAAGCATTGAATATTGCAAGGAGGCGATCAGAATCGACCCGAACTACGCGCAGGCCTATGTCGGATTATTCAATGCCTACTCCAATTTGGGACACAAGGGCTTTTCGTCCCCAAACGAGTCGCAGCAAAAAGCGGAGCGGGCAGCATTGAAAGCCTTAGAGCTTGATGATGCGCTCGGCGAAGCCCACACTGCTGTCGGGTACATAAAAAAGAGTAAATGGGACTGGTCAGGCGCCGAGAAAGAATTCAAACGCGCACTGGAACTTGATCCAAATTCTGCGGAGGCTAACAGGCTATACATTGCCTTTCTACAGGATGTTGGGAGAGCCGATGAAAGCATTGTCTATGCGAAACGGATGCAAGAACTCGATCCGCTAACACCGGGACAAATGGGCTATGCCTACTTCGGAGCGCGCCAGTATGACCGGGCAATCGAGCTATACCGTAAAGCAATTGAGAGGAATCCGAATGGTGCTCATGGGCACTTTTTTCTTGGAGAGGCTTACCTGGCAAAGGGAATGTACGAGGAAGGCGTCGCGGAGCTTCAGAAGGCCGTAGCAATTGAGAATGCCCCGGAGAGATGGGATAGACAGCCGATGCTGGCCTATGGTTATGCGGTATCGGGCAGACGTGATGAGGCGCAGAAAATACTCGACGAGCAGAAGGAACTGGCAAAGCAGGGACGTTACATCTCGCCTTATAACTTCGCCATCATTTATACCGGTCTCGGCGATAAGGATCGTGCGTTTGCATGGCTGGACAAGGCTTATGAGGAGGACTCTCAGCCATTGGGTCACGTCAAAAGCCGACCGATGTTCGACAGCCTGCGCTCGGACCCGCGCTACACTGACCTACTGCGGCGCATGAACCTCGCTCCCTGAACCCGCCGAAAGAAAGTGACAGGTTATAAGTGATCAGTGACAACCAAAAGAGAAAGTCTAGCCTCCTCATCTTGTCACTTGCCACTTGTCACCTGTCACTGTTTTTTTGTCTCTTTTCTTCCATCAGCGTGCTTGCTCAAAGCCAAACCAGCGGCCGCATTACCGGCAACGTAAGAGACCAAGCAGGCGCAGTCATAGCGAAAGCAGAGGTGAGCGTTGTCAATAAGGCGACCACCGATGTTCGCAACGTCATCACTGATGAGGCCGGAAATTACGTAGTGCCACTCCTGCAACCTGGCATCTACTTCGTAAGCATCACGGCCGGCGGTTTCAATAAAGCTCAGTTCGACCGCGTCACAGTGAGCGTCACCGAGACCACCTACATCAATGCAACCCTGACAATAGGAGCGATTGAAAAATCAGTTACGATAAATGTGGGGCCGTCACTCATCCAAAGAGATGGGCCGCAGCTTGGCCGGGTTATTGATTCGCAGACTATATCGGAGCTCCCGATCGCGACTCGCAACTTCACACAAATGCTCGCGCTCTCGCCGGGAACCGCTGTAGCACTCATTAACAGTACTGCCGTGGGCCGCAACTCGCAGAGCATCTCAGTTAACGGTGCGCGTGTTTCGCAGAATAATTACCAGATCAACGGCGCGGACGCCAACAACCTCGCCACCAACAATGCGCTGTTTCTCGCAGTGCCGGCGCCGGAGACCATTCAGGAATTCAAGGTGCAGACCTCGCTCTATGACGCGACGTTTGGCCGCGCAGGGGGAGGCAACGTCCAGGTCGTCACCAAAAGCGGCAGCAACGATTTTCATGGGGCTGCCTATGAGTATTTCAGTAATGATGCGCTTGATGCCGACAACACATTCCTGAAAGCAGCGGGCGTGAAGCGACCCCAGCTAAAGCGCAACTTCTTCGGCGCAATACTAGGCGGCCCTATCAAGAAGGAAAAAGCATTTTTCTTCGTTTCGTATCAGGGCACACGCGAGACCAACGCAGCATCGCCCAACAGCCTGAGCAGTAATGTCCTGATTGCGCCTGGTCTAACGGATGATCGTTCTGAGGCGACGTTACGCACTACATTTAATGTGCCCTCAATCGATCCGGTGGCGCTCGCACTCTTGAATGCGAAGCTCGCGAACAAACAATTCCTGATACCGACACCTCAAGCGGATGGACGCTACTCTGGCTCGATCCCATCGCGTTACCGCGAAGACCAGTTCAACGCGAACTTTGATTATCGCCTCAACGAGCGGAACTGGCTCGCAGCAAAATTGTTTTTCTCAAATGCGCCCCAGACGCTCGCGCTGTTTGAGGGCGGAGGCAGAGCAAATGTCCCCGGTTTCGGCGCCGAGCAAGTGAATAACAACCGTGTAGTTTCTCTGCAGAACGTACATATCTTCAGCCCAAGCACGATCGATGAGCTGCGGCTAGGCTATAACTTCATCCGCGCCGACAGTTTCCCGCAAGAGCCCTTGAATGACTCTGCAGTCGGCATAGCACGAGCGACTGCCGCTGCCTTTCCTGGCCTGCCGCAGATCAGTATTGCACCTAATGCTAAAGGGGTGATCATCGGCACCGCAACAGGAGTGATCGATAAGCAAGCCACCTCGACTTCAACTATGCTGACGGATATTCTTTCGATCACTCGAGGCAAGCAGAACATTCGCACGGGCGCCCAGGTTATCTATTATCAGATCAACTTCACCCGACCCTTCTTCACTTATGGCTCGATTACTTTCCAAGGTTTTAAGGATTTCCTGCTGGGCTCTGCCAGTAATTCGTCTCTGGGCAACGGTATTGCTGACCGTGCCCTGCGGACGACGGACTATAGCTTCTTTTTCCAGGAGGACTGGAAAATCTCATCTAAATCGACACTCAACCTCGGCCTGCGCTATGAACTAGACCTGCCGCCCTACGATACGCGCGGGCGATTATCGACCTTCGACCCAGCGCTCTATAAACCAAGGTTTGACAATCCTCTTGGGCCACCCGCCGGCGGATTCGTCCAGTCGGGAAACGTGATCGCGAAGTACGATTTGCCAGGAGTGCCCAACGTCGGCAAGCGCCTCTTGCGAGGCGTCGATTCCAAAAACCTCGCCCCCCGAATAGGCTTTGCCTACTCGCCGTTTGCCTCAGCGCGGGCGGTGCTGCGGGGCGGCTATGGCATCTTCTATTCGCGCGCCCCTGTTGCCGATCTTCTTAACAGTCTAAATGCGCCGCCCTATTATGTCGTCAGCCGCAGGCAAAACGTGAACGTGCTATTGGCGGATCCCTTTCCTTCGCTCCCATCGCAAGATCAGTTTCCAATCTTTGTGCCAGGCATAGCTCTCTCGACGCAAGTCATTGATCGCAACAGCCACACGCCATACCTGCACCAGTACAATCTGAGCTTGCAATATGCCCTGGACACAGACACGGTGATTGAGATTGCCTACGTTGGTACGCGCGGCCTGAATCTGCAACGCCTGATTGCACTCAACCAGCCACAGCTTGCAAGCCAGGAACATCCGATAATCAATGAAGTGACCGGGACAGTAATTACCACCAACACTACGGCGAACGCGGGACTGCGCGCGCCGTTTCAGGGCGTTGTGATTAACGGCTTCCTACAGAACCAATACACCGCGAAATCAAATTACAATTCACTGCAAGTGAGCCTGACACGCCGGCTCTCGAAGGGAATGCAACTCCTCGCTTCGTACACCTATGCCAAATCAATTGACAATGCCTCAGGTGGGCAAGCTGGGGCGGGAAATGTCACTGATACAAGTCGGATCCTCGGCAACCAGCTTGATAACCGCGCCAACCGTGGCGTGTCGGATTTCGACCGCACACACCGCTTTGTCCTAAGTTATCTATGGAACCTACCGCAACCGACATTCGCCGCGAGATCAACCGCCGGCCGCTTGTTGCTCTCGAACTGGCAACTGGCGGGCATCGTCACGGCGATGTCTGGCCTGCCAATTGATATTGTGGATTCGGGCGCAGGATCGTTCTACGGATTTGCAAATGGGACGGAGACGCTCTCGCGGCCAAACTGGGCGCCTGGCGCAACTCGCCGCACTGCAATCAGCAACATTCCGGCTGGATATTTCTTCAATCCCTTCGCGTTTGCTCGACCCGTCGTGGTGGCCAATCAGATGATCCCAAGTTCAAACGGAACCGCCACTGCGAGCGCGACGGGCACTGACATCGGAAACGTTGGAAGTAACGTCCTGCGCGGGCCGCGACAAACAAACGTGGACCTTTCAATCATCAAGCGCTTCAACATTGGCGAGACAAAGAGCATCGAGTTCCGCGCCGAGTTCTTCAACCTCTTCAATCACGTCAACTTTGCCAACCCGATCAGCAATCTGAACGCCATTCCCACATCTGGCTTCGATCCAAACACCGGGCAGATCATTCCCGGCAAGGCAGGGGATTTCGGCCGCATAACCTCGACGAGCAATAATCCGCGTCTCATTCAATTCGTCCTGAAGCTCAATTACTAACTCAACGATGCAGAAATGGAGCGACCACTAGTTGGTGGAACACTACCGTCTCCTTGGTTTTCCATCTGCCCTTCAGAGCAAGACCTCTAAGACCGGACATGTACTTTCGGCAAGCTGTTGCTTCCAATTAACACTTTCGGCAAGCTGTTGCTTCGGCTTTCACTTTGCGGGCAATTTTGAGATATGAAAAAAGGCAGACTCTGCTGATCTTGCGGCAATGATTTGCTTCCTATGGCGGCAATCTTATGGGTGAAGTCACAGCGGGCCTGTCGAACACAATAGGAGCTAACAACGATTTCTTTGGCAACGCGGCGGGCGAGTTTAACACGACGGGCAACGCGAACGCTTTCTTTGGCGACAACGCGGGCATGTCGAACACAACGGGCAGTAGAAACACGATCATCGGAAATGATGCCGATGTCGGCAGCGGCAGTTTGGCGAACGCTACAGCCATCGGCGACCGGGCATTCGTGTCAGCGAATAACTCGCTCGTTCTCGGATCGATAAACGGTGTTAACACTGCTTCTGCTGACACAAAGGTCGGCATCGGAACAACCGCGCCTACCTTTCACCTTCATATTAAGGACCCATCAAACCAAGGCTTGCGGGTGGAAACGAATACGACCGGCGGCACGCTCGCTTCGTTTGGCGGATTCGGTGCGTTTCAGATCGATTCGAGTGGCACGCCTGGCGGCAGATTGACGATCCTGGAAAACGGCAACGTCAGCATAAACTCCTCGTCGCCTCCGACGGACAAACTCTACGTGAACGGCGACGTGCGCGTGAACGGTGTGGTCCGCGTCCCGGGAGGCAGCGTTTACATCGCAAATCCCAACACGCTGATCATCACGTCACCTAACGGCGCCTGCTGGGGAATTACGGTAAGCAATACAGGTGTCGTCAGCGCATTCTCTACCACTTGCCCATAGGAACGACCGCCGACCCGAGCCAGACGGTCGAAGGGTTTGTAGACTCGATCGCTATATCTACACCGGTTCGTGCAGTGACTGAACGCTGCGCGTTGCAAGTCATCAACGTAATCCATGGCGCCGATTCCGCGATTGGTTGTAAGAGGCGGTCGGAGAAAGATTTGCTTTGCGTCACGAGCGGGCAAATCATTCCAAAGCCGAGAATGGCCACGACGGCGATGGAAATTGATTTTGGTTTGAAGTTCATTTCTTGCTCCTGAGACAAAGTGTTTCAGCAACGCGTTATGCCGCAGTGAAAGACCGCGAGCAAACTTTGGTTCGGCTGGAAAAAGCGTTTGATGAACGCGACCGAACGCTAACGCAAATAAAATTCGTGGCGCAATATGACTTTTTGCGGAACGATGAACGATTCCAACGCCTGGCGCAAAAGATTGAATTCAAGGAAAATTAGATTGGATTGTAAGGCGTTCAATTTGTTAACTCGTTACCTCCGCAGCGGCAGTGTGAGTCACGAGTGCCAACTCTGCCATGACATAGTCTAAAGAGAGTGACGACACACGGTGCGCCTGGTCTCATTTGATTGCCGAGATAACACTCAAACCGACTCTTTGTATTCCTCGAGATTCTCCTGAATTGCGTTGAGTAGGCGGGATTTCAGAGTGTCGTCTTTGAGCTCCTCCGGCGGCACCGGCTGCCATTTGCCGGGGATCAGCACCTGCGAATCGATGAAAGCTTCGATGGCTTCCTGTAAACCTTCGATTCTGATCTTGCCTTTCATGGCCACCACTTCTTCGATGATGACGGTGACGGCGTCTCCGGTAATGCGATGCCGGTGATTGATGATCGCCGACCGCCCCTGAATCGTTTTCAGTGAAGCATCCAGCGGCTCGCCCAACGCCGCGACCAGTTTGAGATAGCATTCCTGAAGGTTCCTAACGTGCGACCGGCATCCGTTAGTCGACTTCAGGTCTCTCTTTCCCACATAGGACGCCGCCATGATGCGGCAGAAAATATCGGTGGACATGTAGGCACTCTCGTCATCCACGCGGTGGATAGCCTGCGCCACATAGTAGGCCGGCAATAACCGCAGCAGGTTGCGGATGAGAAAGACCGGATTGTGCGTGAAGCCATCCGGAAGCTTCTCGATGCCTTTCGAAACTTTTCGATCCTCGAAGTAACTCAAACTGCGTTGAAACTCACGGATCTCTTTTTGCCCGACCGCCATGAC
>Ga0137359_10004860_pt1 | contig 11043 bp, 5 predicted proteins | sample Mad1_40_16metaG_FD_108281 | JGI IMG/M metagenome (GOLD analysis project Ga0137359, IMG submission 108281) | Vadose zone soil microbial communities from Angelo Coast Range Reserve, California, USA - Mad1_40_16 metaG | ecosystem: Environmental > Terrestrial > Soil > Vadose zone | place: USA... | reverse complement strand
GTCGGTGTTGCAGCTGCGGAACTTCTCGACGCTGCACTGGCCGACCGTCGGGCCGAGCGGGCACTCGCCGAAGCCGGTTTGCTGTCCGGCGATCTGCACGCAGAGCGGCACGCAGGTCTCGTTCGTCGGACAGTCGGTGTCGACGGAACACGCGGTCTGGCTGACCGAGCATCCGAAGTTGCAGTTGTTCGGCTTCGTCGCGACGCCCGGACGGCCGCAGCTGTTGCCGGTGCCGCAGCTCGCCGGCGGACACAGCTGCCCGTCGCTCGCGCCGCCGATGCAGCGGTTGGCTCCGCACACACCGCCGACGCCGCAGTCGGCGTCGCTCGCGCACGGTGCGTTCGGCGTCGGCCCGCCCGCGCAGGTGTCGCACGGACACTGGAACTGCGTGAAGCCCGATGCCGTGCAGGCGAGATTGGCGTCCTCGACGCTCGTCCCGGTCGTCGTCGGCAAGAAGCGAATGTCGAGGCCGCCGCCCGAGATGTTCGTTGCGCTGTCGGGCGGACAGTCGCGCGACATCGGGCCGAAATCGCTCAGCCCCTCGATGGTGCACGTCTGACCCACGGCCGCGCCGCCGCTGCAGGTTCCGGCGTCGCCGATTTGGTTCTGACAGAGCGGCGCCGTGCAGTTGCAGCGCGCGCACGGGGCGTCGATGGCCGTCGCGAGATGCACGCGTGCCAGCAAGTACGTGAAGGTCTCGCTCGTGCCGTTCGTCACGTTCACCGTGCCGGTCATCGGCTGCGGGAAGAAGCTCGTGACGCACACCGGAACGCCACCCGACGAGAGCGGCAGCGGCGCGCCGAGGAAGCCGCCGCAGCGGCCGTTCGATGGGGTGCCGGCGCAGTCCGCGTCGCTCGTGCAATGGATGCGCGGATTCAGCTCGCACCGATGTCCATACTTGCCGGGCCGCGGTCCCACCTGTCGACAATCGGTGTCGAGGAGCCCGTCGCAATCGAAGAGCAGCGTGTCGAAGTCGGTGTTGCTGACGGTCGCCGTCTTGTGCGACGTCCCCGTCCAGCCGTTGTCGAGGCGGCCCTTGTCGTAGATCGTCCGCAGCTGACCCTTGGCGCACGTGCACGCGAACGCGTTGTCGTCGCTCGCGCCCGGCGGGATGCACTGCGACGGATCGCAGAGCGCGCCGCCGCCCGACGGAGCGGTCGGATCGCATTGCTCGCCCGGCAGGTCGACGACCCCGTTGCCGCACGTCCCGAGCGGCGTCGTCGTCGGGACCGGCGTCGTCGTCGGCGCGACGGTCGGCGTCGCGGTGCGCGTCGGGGTGCGCGTCGGCGTGGGCGTGACGACTTGCGCACTCGCCGTCGGCGTCGCCGTCGCGCCGGTTGCCACCGGCAGCGGCAGGAATTGCGCCCTCCCCGGCAAGGTCAAGCGGCCGAGGCCGGGCAGGCCGGCAACGGCGTTTACCGACGTCGATGACGTCGGCGGCACGCAGAAGAAGGCGCCGAGCGTCGGCTGCGATACACCGTTCACAGGTGGATCGGGAACGCCTTGGACGTCCACCGTGGCGCCGGTCTGCCCATTGTCAGTGTAGCACTCGCGGAACCTGCCGTTCGTGCAGGTGTCGCCCGGCTTCGTACAATCGGCGTCGGTCGCGCAGCCGCGGAAGGTCTCGATGGCGCAGAACTGCTCGAACGGTCCGCCGTTGCAGATACCTTCGTTGACCGAATCGTTGTCGGGAGGCGTATTCGGACTGCACGTCGCATCCGAGCATTCGTTCGGCTGCGTCAATTTGCCGGGTTTGCCGCAGGCGCCGCCCGGACACTGCGACGCGGTGGTGCACGGTGCGCCGCCGTTGGTGCCGCCCTGGCAGCGTTTGCCGCCGCAGATGCCCGGCTGACCGCCGCTCAGCGGGCAATCGGCATTCGTCGCGCAGGCCTCGGCGGCCGCGTCGTTGCAGGTGTCGCAGAAGCACTTTAACGACGTGAAGCCGGGCGCCGCGCAGTTCGGGTTGGCGCTCGAGAGCGTGCGGCTGTCCGCGCCCGTCGAGAGATCGAGCCTGATCGACAGATTACCGATGTTGCCCGCCGGATCGGGCGGACAATCGAAGCTCGTGTTGCCGAAGAGCGGGCTCGTGCCATTCACGGTGCACGCGAGGCCGGCGCGCGGTCCGCTCGAGCAGGCGCCGGTCGTGCCGAGGCCGCCGGTGCCGCACACCGCGCACGGTTGGCTGACGGTGTTCCCGGTGTGGACCCGCGAGATCAGGTTCACAATCGTCTCCGACGTACCGTCGTCGGTGTTCGCGGTGCCGGTGACCGCGCCGATCACTTGGTTCACGACGCATACCGAGACGCCGCCCGACGACAGTGGCAGCGGCGCGCCGAAGAAGAACGCGCACGGCGCCTTCGTGCCGCAGTCCGCATCTTGGGTGCATTCGATCGAGGTGTCGCCGGTGCAGCGATGGTTGTCGCTCGCGGTGCCGCCGGCATTCGGGGCCGGGCCGTCGAGGTGGCATTGACCGCAGCTCGGCGACGCGCCGGCGCAGCCGCTGACGTTCAGCGTCAGCGCGCCGTTATTGATGACCTTGTTGTCGTGCGACTGGCCGGTCCAGCCGGTATCGAGGTCTGCGGCGTCACCGTTGGCCTCGAACTCGAGTGACGTCGGACAACCGCCGCTGCCCGGTGTCGGGGTCGGCGCCGGGGCGGTCGCCGTCTGCGTCGGCACCGGCGTTGCCGTCGCGGTGCTCGCGGCCGCGGTGGCGGTGGCGGTGGCGGTCGCGATCTGCGTCGCGGTGCCCGTCGCCGTCGGAACGGGCGTCGCGGTGGCCGTTGCCGTCGCCGTGAGGACCGGCGTGGCGGTGGCCGTTGCCGTGGCGACCGGCGTCGCTGTGCGCGTCGGCGTCGCGGTCGGAATTGGTGTCGCAGTTCTCGTGACCGTCCGCGTCGCGGTCGCGGTCGCTCTCGCGTGCTTCACTGTCTTCGTTGGCGTCGGCGCGGTCGGCGTGGTCGGCGTGGTCGGCGTGGTCGGCGTGGGTTTGGGCCTCGGCGCCGCGTGTGCTGTCGTCGAGGTTGCGATCGGGGCAGCGACAAATGCGCAGAGCAAGGCGGCAAGGCCGAGCCCGAAACGTGGCGAGCGAGCAGACGTCATGAGCGGATCCTCCAGGGGGCGGTATCGAGAAATGTAGCAGCCCGCCACAGAGAATCGTCAATCACCGCTCTGGGTTCGGCCGTATGCCAACTTGTTGTAGTGCGACACCGCACCGACGCGATTTGTCAACGACCAGCTCTTCTGTCCAGACGCTCGGAGACGCGGGTCACGACGCGCGCCGGCCGTCGCCTTGTCGTTTCCGCGACGCGCCGTTAGGAGAGATCGGAATGCGACCCGCACTCTGCTTCGTGGCGGCACTTTTCGCCGCGTCGGTCCATGCGGCCGGCGATGTATACGCGCGCGACACGGCTGCGAGCGCGGCACGGACGACGTGTCGCTCGTCGCCCGACGTGACGTTCCTCACGAGCCCACGCGTGCCGACTGCCGGCGGGCGAGTGCGCGTCCTCGCGGTCACGGCAACGGCGCGCGGAGGCACGCTCGCGATCGAGGATGCGGACGGACGGACGCTCGCCCGGAGCGACGAGCGTCGCGGCTCGACGCCGTCGTGGTGGACGATCGAGACCACCGTTCCCGCCATGGGCGCGTATCGCGCCCGCTTGTCGTCCGGAAATGCCGCCGCGGATGCCTGCGACGCGATCACTGTCGGCCGCGATGCGCCGCGGCGCGCGGCGGCAGGCGGAGCGTGGCCGATCGAGCGCGGGTGGGACCGCGGAACCGAGCTTCTCTACTCGGCGTGGATCGAGCGTCTTTTCGACGATCCGCTCGACGCCGAGCCGAGCTGGCAGCATCTCGAGCCGGTGCTCGGCAACCCGGCGCGTAACTTCCTCTACGATCATCTGCGGCTCGACGAGGACGGGCCGGGTCGCCTGCACCTCGAGCCCGACTGCGCCGACTTGCCGTTCTTCCTCCGCGCGTACTTCGCGTGGAAGCTCGGGCTGCCGTTCGGCTACTCCGATTGCACGCGCGGCGGCGGCGGCGCGGCGCCGCGCTGCGTGAAGTGGCATTCGAGCCGTGAGCCCGCCGCGAAGAGCGACGAGGTCGGGCGCGTCGGCGAGTTCCTGCGCCACGACGTCGGCTGGACGATCCACTCGGGCAGCGCCCGCACGATCGGTAACGACGACCGCGGCGATCTGTATCCGACGCGCCTAACCCCCGACGCCATCCGTCCCGGGACGGTGTACGCCGATCCATACGGGCACACGCTCGTCGTCGTGCAACGCCTGCCGCAGACGGCGGAGCGCGGCGGCATCCTGCTCGCGGTCGACGCGCAGCCCGACGGCACCGTCGCGCGCAAGCGCTACTGGCGCGGCAACTTTCTCTTCGCCGTCGACCCGGCACTCGGCGGCGCGGGCTTCAAGCATTTCCGGCCCGTCGTTGCCGACGGCCGCGGCCTGCGCGCGCTCGGCAATCGCGAGATCGCCGCCGACGCCGATTACGGCGACTTCTCCCTCGAGCAATACGACGGCGACGCCGACGACTTCTACGACCGCATGGAGGATCTCCTCTCGCCGACGCCGATGGACCCGGCGCGCGTCCTGCGCGAGACGATTCAAGCCCTCGAGGAGCAGGTGCGGACGCGCGTCACGTCGGTCGCGAACGGCGAGACGTACGTCGCCGGCCATCCGGGGACGATCGCGATGCCGAGCGGCGCCGCGATCTTCGAGACCAACGGCGCGTGGGAGGACTACGCGACCCCGTCACGCGATCTCCGTCTTCTGATCGCGATCGACGTCGTCCGCGGCTTCCCGGCGCGCGTGGCGCGCCGTCCGGAGCGTTACGCGATGCCGAAGGATGCGTCCGTCGGCGCCGTCCGAGACGAGCTCGAGCGCGTCGTTCGCGACGAGACCGCCGCGCGCCGGTTCACGTACCAGCGCAGCGACGGTTCGCAGGCGATGCTCACGCTCGCCGATCTCCTCGGTCGGACGGATGCTCTCGAGATGGCCTACAATCCGAACGACTGCATCGAGGTCCGCTGGGGGGTGTCCGCGACTAGCGACGAGGCGTCGACCTGCCGGCGGCACACGCCGGCCGAGCAGCTCGCGCGCATGGAAGAGTATCGCGTCTGGTTTCACGAGCGCCGCCGCCCGCCGCGCGAGTAGCGGCGCCGAGCGCGACGAACGACGCGCGCGCTGCGTCGCGCGCGCGCTGCGTCGCGCGCGACGGTGCGCCCGGCGCGGCGTGGCGCTCGCTCAGTCGCCCTTGTCGCGGAACTGCGTCGAGTCGTCGGCGCTCGCCGGTGCGCTGTACGTCGCCTCCCAGCAGAGGCCGTCGCCGTTCACCAGTTGTACGTCGACCGGCTGCGTGATCGGCAGCGGCGGAACGGCGGGATTGATGCTGCCTTTCGCGCTGACGGTGATCTTGGCCTTCGTCGCCGCGCCTTCCTTCAACATCACACGGAGCGAGTGCGGCGACGCGCCGGTGACGCGCTCGCGATACTTGAAGCCGCTGCCGGTCTCTTTCCAGCACGGGCGACCATTGCACGTCGTCGCGGCCGGGGCGCGCGCCTCGCTGACGAGCGTCGACGCGCCGTCATAGACGCAGAGCGCGTAGTCCGTCGTCGTGACCGGGTTTCCGAACTCCGCCTTGGTCGTCGCGGTGCCGTTCGCCCAGCGCCACGTGACGCGGTCGCTCATCAAACCCGGCTTGTCCTTCATGACCAGCGAGCCTTTGCCGGGAACCGCGGGCAGACGGCAGCCTTGCAGCGGACAGTGGCTGCAACTCAGGCCCGTCGCGACGAAATCGATGGCGAGGCTGTAGCCGGCCGGAACGACTTTCGGTGCCGGATCTTGCACGAGCCCGCAGCCCGGCTGATCGAGCACGGGCAGGCGCAGCTCGAGATTCGCGACCGTGATCGGCGCCTGGCCGTTCGAGTTCCGGCCGTACGGCTGATCCGCCGGCAGCAGCTCGAGCTTGACGACGTGGCCGGCGGCGACGTGCCACCCGTTCGGATGCAGTTGGAAGACCTGCTGCGTCGCGGTCGTGTTGATCTCCGGCCGATAGAGGCCGCGCGCGATCAGCGTCTCCATGTTGCTCGACGGATCGACGTCGAGGAGGCGCGCCGCGAGCTGCGAGGTCGGACCGGGCGAGAGGATGTCGGCGACGATCGTCGGTGCGCCCATGATCGTGAAGCCGCCGGCAGGCGCGGAATCGCTGCGGTACGTCGCGGCGCCCACCTGATCGTCGGCGCTCGCCGACGCGCACGCGCCGCCGCCGGTGATGGGATCGAACGCTTGCCCGACCGGTCCGTCGCTCGGCACGCTCGACGCGACAATCTGCTGCGCGGCGCTGTCGATGCGGATCTCGCCCGGCGCGAGCGCCGCCCAGGTCGGCGCCTGGAACGGCTGGTCGGCGTCGGGATCGTCGAAGGCGCCGGTCGCTCCGCCCGACGGCCCGTCGCAGGCCTGCGTCAAGGTGCGTACGCCGAGGAATGGCTGCGTGCTGGTGCCTTTCACGTAGAAGTCGAACCAGGCGTGACGCGCGCGATCGCGAAACACCCCGTCGACGATCTTGTTCTGGCCGCGTTGATGACCCGCGTCAGTGAAGATCAGCGAGATCGGCGTGCCGGGATGGTTCGTGCGCGTACGGTTGTAGAAGCGGATCGCCTCGTCGGTCGGGAAGAGGTCGTCGGTCCAGCCGTTCGAGATGAGGAGCGGCGCCGGCGGGATCGATTGATCGATGTAGTACGACGAATGGTGGGTCGTGATCTCGTCGACGATGTCGGTGGCCTCCGGAGTGCCGTCGTACGGCTCGCCGACGTCGATGGCGCCAAACCACGTGATCAAATCGGCGTCGGGATCGGTGCCGGGCGGCGCGTAGTTGCTGCTCGCGAACCCGGTGGCAAAGAGGCCGGCGACGAACGATTGTTTCTCGACGCCGATACGGCCGCGCTGCAGGTAGGGCGCGTCGGCGACGTAGTCGAGCGTGTGGCCGTTCGGCTGCAGCGAGTTGGCAAGGTCGGTCCACGGAATGTCGGGCTGCGCCGCAGCGATCAGCATCGGCTTACCGCCCGTGCTGACCCACGGAACGATGCTGCCGTCCGGGAGCATCTTGCGGTTTTTCAATGCCGCGAGCGCCATCGAGATGCCGCCGCCGTAGGAGCTCCCTGCCACGCCGATCCGGAGCGGAGCGATCAGGCCTTCGCCCGCGGTCGCGCCATCGGCGAGCTGGTCGGCGAGGCCGGCGAAGACCTCTTGCGCGTCCCGCACCTCGTAGCGCGTGTCCATCAGATGGTTGTAGCCGTGATCGCAGACGCCGGGAGTGAGCCGCTTCGAATCGGTCGCGCCGCACGAGTTGCCCCAGCCGCGGTCGCTCATGGAGAAGACGGCGTAGCCGGCGTCGAGCCATTCCTGCATCGAGCCGTCGGTGAGCGACAGCCTCGAGCCACCCCAGCCGTGGAAGATCCCGATGATCGGGAAGTTGCCATCGGCGCCGCTCGCCGGCGCCGGCGGAAAGCCGACGTTGACGTCGATCGGTGCGCCGTCGAACGTGGTGAAGATGCCGGAGCAGTGGCGCTCACCGGCATTCGCGCCCGTCTGCACGGTGCACGACACGGCGCCGTTCAGCACATTCGCGATGGTCGCGTGCGCGGCCGATGACGCGAGCAACGCTCCAAGGACGGTGACGACGGCGCCGACGTGTCTCATAGGCAGGACTCTCCTCGCGTGAAGTGGCCGCACGGTAGGAGAGCGTTTCGCCACCAACAATTACGTGAAACCCCGGAAACCGCCGCGAAAAGAAGGGTGTCGACGACCACGAACCACGTGCAATGCGCGACGGCCGGCGTTATACGGACGCGGCCAGGAGGTGAAGTGGTACCGTGAACGTACGAATCGTCTATTGCGTCGTCTGCGGTTACCGCCGGCGCGCCGAGCGGCTCGCAAATGCGATCCGCGATCACTTCGGCGTCACCCCGACGCTGGAGCACGGCCGCCTTTCACAATTCGACGTCTTCGCCGACGATGAGCCCGTCGCGTCGCGCCAAGGAGGCCTCCTCAATCACCTCACGTGGGGCGGCTTCCCGGACGAGACGGCGGTCGTCGAGAGGCTGAGCGCCCTCGCCTCGGAACGCGCACGCTTGCACTTGCATTGACAGTTCCACTTTGGAACTAATGGCGCCATGCGCTGGCGCGACGTCGGGAAGCTCGACTGCACGATCGCGCGGACGTTGTCGGTGATCGGCGACCGCTGGACACTGCTCGTGCTGCGCGACGCGTTTCTGGGGACGCGGCGGTTCGACGCGTTTCAGGCGAGTCTCGGGATCACGCGCCACCGGTTGGCGGATCGATTGCGAAAGCTGGTGGGACACGGGGTGCTGCGGCGCGAGCGTTATCAGGCGTCGCCGCCGCGGTTCGAGTACCGGTTGACGGAGAAGGGGCACGACCTCTACGGCGTCATCGTCACGATCGCCGGCTGGGGCGACAAGCACATGGCAGGGAAAGAGGGGCCGCCCGTCGAGCGCGTGCACCGCGGGTGCGGGCACGTCACGGCGTTGCGCCTCACGTGCGACCACTGCGGCGACGCGGTGACGGCGCGCGACATGACGGCGCGTCCAACGAAACGATACCGCGACACGACGACGCGCTCGACGAGCGACCGTCGATCGAAGGAGCGAGCATGAGCCACGAACACGACCACGCGAGCGTCCCGGCCGACGCCACGGATCTGCCGACCGTCTGCGTTCTCTGCAGCCACAACTGCGGTATCCGCGTCGACGTGCACGACGGCCGCATCGTCGAGGTTCGTGCCGACGAGACGAACCCGATCAGCAAAGGCTACATCTGCAACAAGGCGTTCGGCATCCAGCACTACATCGAGCATGGCGACCGCGTACCCTATCCGATGCGCCGCCGGCCAGACGGCGGCTTCGAGGAGATCGACTGGGACACGGCGATCACCGAGATCGCCGCGAGGCTCGATGCGGTTCGCCGCGAGCACTCGCCGCGCGCGATCGCGCTCGTCGGCGTCGGCGGGCAGGCGAACCACATGGACGCGCCGTACGCCCTCGGGTTCCTGCGCGGTCTCGGCTCGCGCCGCTGGTTCAACGCGTTCGCGCAGGAGAAAACGCAGCACAATCTCCTCGATCAATGGATGTTCGACGCCTCGCCGACGCTCTTCCTGCACGCCGACACCGCGCACGCGCAATTCCTGCTCGTCCTCGGCACCAATCCGAAGATCTCGAACCGCGGTCACAATGCGACCGACACGTTCAAGATGCTCGCCGACGATGCGAGTCGTACCGTCGTCGTCGTCGATCCCCGCGAAACCGAGACGACGCGCACGGCGACGCGGCATGTACGCCTGCGCCCCGGGACCGACGCGTACCTGCTGCTCGCGATGGCGGCGGTGATCGTCCGCGAGGGGCTCACCGACGAGGCGTTTCTCGCGGCGAATGCGATCGGCGCCGACATATTGCGCGCGGAGCTTGCGGCGGTCGATCCCGCGGTCATGGCAGAGCGCTGCGGCATCGACGCCGCCGAGATCCTCGACGTCGCGCGCGGCTTCGCGGCCGCCGAGACGGCGGCGATCTTCTTCGACCTCGGCGTCGAGCAGGCGCCGTTCTCGACGCTCATCTCGTATTTGATACGCGTCCTGCTGACGGTCACCGGCAACATCGGCCAGCTCGGCGGCGACGTCTTCATGGAGACCTTCCTGCCGCCGGTCGTCGATCCCGAGAAGGTGCGCGAGCCCGAGCGTGCGCTCGCCTCCGGCATTCAGGCGATCCGCTCGCTCGGCAACGCCGCGATGATGTCGCCGACGCTCGTCCCCGAGGAAGTCCTGATCGACCATCCTGAGCGCATCAGGGCGATCATCGTCGAAGGCTCGAATCCGATCCTCTCGTATTCGGACGCGGCGCGGTGGCGTGAGGCGCGGGAGAAGCTCGATCTTCTGGTCGTCATCGACCCGGCGATGACCGAGACCGCGCGGCTCGCCGATTATGTGCTGCCGGTGCCGACAGGGTACGAAAAATGGGAGACGGCGGTATTCCCACGCGGCGCCCCGGAGATTTTCGTCCAGGTTCGGCCGCCGGTCGTGCCGATGCGCATTCCGGCGCTCACCGAGCCCGAGATCTACGTCCGTCTCGCCGAGGCGATGAATCTCTTCGGCGCGCCGCCACCCGAGCTCTTCGAGCTGGCGAAACACGTGCACACGCCCGAGGGAGCGATGGCGTACGTCGCGAGCGCACAAGCCGCGGCGACGCAGGGTGAGAACCAGCTCATCTACTGGACATATCGCGCGGTCGGTCCGCTGCTGCCCTCACCGTCGCTCGCGGCACTGTGGCTGCTATCGCATCTGAACGGGATCTTTCGCACCGAAAGCGTCGTGCGGGCACTTGGCACGGAGTTCGACGGCAAGACGCCCTTCGAGCTCGGCGCCGAAGTTTTCCGCCGCATCGTTGCGCATCCCGAGGGAGTCGAAGTCGCGCGCCAGCGGATGGAGACGAACCTGGTCGATCACGTCGGCTTCGACGACAAGAAAATTCGTCTCGCGCCGGAGCCGATCCTTCCCGAGCTGCGCCGCGCCGTTGCCACGGCGCCGACAGTCGATCCGGCGTTCCCGCTCGTCATGGCCGCCGGTCTGCGTACGCGCTGGACGGCGAACACCATTCAGCGCGATCCAGCCTGGCGCAAAGGCAAGGGTCCGCACTGCGCGCTCAACCTCTCTCCTGCCGATGCGACCACGCTCGGCATCCGCGAGGGCGATACCGTGAGCGTCTCGACCAAGCGCGGCAATCTCACGATGCCCGCCCACGTCGATACGAAGCTGATGTCCGGTCACGTGTGGATGCCGAACGGCTTCGGGATGGTGTCGTCGGATGGGATGCTCACCGGCGCCAACCAGAACGAGCTCACCGACGTCGCCGATCGCGATCCGATCACGGGCATCCCGCATCACCGTTACGTGCGCTGCCGCGTGGAGCGCGTCTCCGGCTGACGCGCTCTCCGGACGCTGCCCGCCGCAATCGACAATCGTCGCGCTGGCGGG
>Ga0137359_10004855_pt1 | contig 11046 bp, 8 predicted proteins | sample Mad1_40_16metaG_FD_108281 | JGI IMG/M metagenome (GOLD analysis project Ga0137359, IMG submission 108281) | Vadose zone soil microbial communities from Angelo Coast Range Reserve, California, USA - Mad1_40_16 metaG | ecosystem: Environmental > Terrestrial > Soil > Vadose zone | place: USA... | reverse complement strand
CTGCTTATGACGGGACTGGTTGCGGCTGCCATCATTCGTAACCGGGTGGCGCGACTAATCGAGCTCGAGCGCGTGCGGACTCGCATCGCCGCCGATCTACACGATGACATCGGTTCGGGCCTGTCGCGCATTGCGATTTTGAGTGAAGTGGCCCGGCACCAGGTGCCCCCGGATGCGCCCGTTGGAAAGCCGCTCTCGGTGATCGCCACCGCCTCGCGCGACCTGGTTGATTCGATGAGCGACATTGTCTGGGCAATCAATCCGAACAAAGATCAGCTCAGCGATCTCGTACAACGCATGCGGCGCTTTGCCAGCGACCTGTTCACTGCCCGCCAAATTGAGTTTACTTTTACGGCGCCGGGAGAAGAGCAAACTTTGAAAATCGGAGCGGACCTGCGCCGCCAGGTCTTTCTAATTTTCAAAGAGGCCGTTAACAATATTGCGCGCCACTCTGCGTGTACGGAAGCGCAAATCGAGCTGCGGATCGAAAACAAATCGCTCACGATAAAAGTCGCCGACAATGGCCCGGGCTTTGATCCGGCACAGATAAGCGAGGGCCAGGGGCTCGCCAGTATGCGAGCACGCGCACAGAACCTTGGCGGCGAGCTTCAAATCATCTCGAATGACGGCAAGGGCGCCATGATACTGCTGAAAGTTCCTTTGGCAGCCAGGGTGAGTCACCGAGATGGCCAGGTGCGTTAGAGAGTCGGCGCTGGATAACTTCTTACCTATCTATTTAGACGGGGAATTTTTAAATAGTTTGGTGTAGGCTGCTCCCGAGTGCGGCGTCTCGAAAATGGCTTTACGTAAGGAACCATGCTCACGTGTTTCTTCAATGAAATAGAGTTCTGAGAGTTTAGTGGTTTTTCGTGTGATTTAGTGGATCGTATTCTGCGCAAAAAGACGATCCACGAAATCACACGAAAGGGCACGAATAAAACTCACTGTATAGTCAATTGAGGCACTACACTAGCCCGCCATTCCGATGGCCGCGACCCGAGAGATGTCTATGGCTTCTGAAACCCAAACCGCAGCGCTTTCCCAATCACTTTCGGCGCCGGCCGTCATTAAGGTGGCAATTGTCGAAGACCAACGCGATATCCGTGAGGGTCTGGCTTCGTTGATCAAATTCACCAACGGTTACCAGTGCACTGGCAGCTATCGTTCGATGGAAGAAGCGCTGGAGAAGATTCGCTTTGAATTACCTCACATCATGCTCGTTGATATTGGCTTGCCGGGAATGAGCGGCATCGAAGGCATTCGGCTTCTGAAAGAAAGCTGGCCGGAAATTTTACTGCTCATGCTCACTGTCTATGAAGATGACGAGATGATCTTCGACGCGCTATGCGCGGGAGCCTGCGGGTATTTGCTGAAAAAAACGCCGCCCGCGCGCTTGATCGAAAGTCTAAACGAAGCGATGAGCGGCGGAGCGCCGATGTCGCCGGAGGTTGCACGCCGAGTGATCAAATTGTTTCGCCAGATTAGTCCTCCCGACAAAGCAGACTATCAACTTACCCCACACGAACTGCGGCTCTTGAAGCTCCTCGTCGAAGGCCACAACTATAAAACAGCAGCCACGGCGCAGGGCGTCAAAGTCACCACCATCGCGTTTCACATGCGCAATATTTACGAAAAGCTGCAAGTCCACTCCAAATCAGAAGCGGTCGCCAAAGCGCTACGCAATCGCCTCGTCTGAACAAGGCAAAAGGAAAAAGGCAAAAGGAAAAAGTGAAGAGGACACCCCCTGAACTCTTTTCTTTTTCTTTTTTCCTTTTTACTTTTTACTTTTCCCCTCTCACCTTCCCTATCTAAACAGACGGCGACAACACCCTCCGTCCGGGAGTATTCATTGGCACTTGATAGCGAAATGGTCCCCCGACAACACCGAATTCAACTTAAACATAAGGAGCTGAAGATGAAAGTTGTCAATACGCGATGGAGATTAGTTGCGCTGGTTCCGTTGGTGGCTATCACGATCCTCTCGATCGGAAACAGAATAGGAGCCGTGCCGGATCAAAATCGCGAAGTACGTGAGGCGGCGCGGGAGGTTGGCATCGTCGTGCGGGGAGGCATCATGCACGGGGAAACTCTCCGGTTCAGTGTCTTTCACTCGGCGGACGCCGGCTGCGAAACACACGAGCAGATGCTGCTGACCGTGTTCGACAGCCAGGGCAACGTTGTCATGCAGCAGTCTTGGGTGACTAACGCGAACCAGACAATCCATTTCGACCTCAATGCTGACCAGCTTCCTCAATCGTCATTCGACAACAATGGCAGGGCCGAACTCATCGGGCTGCTAACCCATCCCGGCGGGGTCAATGCTGGTGGAATCCCCGGCGGCGGATGTGTGGTCGCGGGAGAAGTATTCGACAACAATACCGGCCAGACGTTGATTCACATTGCCGGCACACCGATATCAGAGTGTCGCAACCACTAGAGTTGAGCTGGATTCGAAAGCAATAGCAGACGAGGAAGAACAGGCATGAAGAGAAGATTTTTATCATTGCTGATAGGCGTCGGGATGGTGGCCTTGATCTTTCCACCCTTCTCAGGAAACAGGGCAGCGAGATTGGCAGATGATTATCCGCTCGTCTGCCGCGGGACAGAGACCTTCAAACTCGACCCTCCAGTGCCATGTGAAGGGTGCGTAAATGTAACTACAGATGAACCTCTCAGGTATGTTGCCTTCACGTTCATTCGTGGATCTAAACCGTCTGGAAAGGGCCTGGCTCCTGGCGAGTGCTCCTGGTTGGATCGTGGTATGTGGGCGGATGAGCCAAACAGGCTGGTTCAGGAAATCGAAGGCGTCGGCGTAGGCGAGAAATATGAATGGATCAAAGAACTTCATTCTCGAGATAGTTACTGGACATTCAATGTGCACAGCGCGCGCGGGCTGTTGTGGGCGACGGGATCAGAACGTAATGGAAAGCCTGTCGTCTCCGATAAAGGGTTCCCGGCGGGGCGTGTGGAGTTTAAGAGTCCCGATCTCTACATTGCTGAAGTAAAGATAATTGACTCTCCTCCGCCCTTCTCAGGCGCAACTCGACTGGCCGTGCGCGTCGGCAACAAAGGAACGGAAGACGCTGGGGAAGTCGTCTTAGATTTAAGGCGGATGAGAGTTTGCAAAGATCATCCGATTGCACGCTCTTACCGGCAGGTGACGGTGCCTGCACTTAGGTCAGGTCAGGAAGAGTGGGTCTACTTCGAGGGCTTCGACCGCGAGTGGGGCACGTACATAACCCGTGAGGGTAAGACGGCCAGTCGGCTCGAGCTCACTATCAACCCGTCAGATCTTTATCCCGATTGCACCAGCGTCTCACCAGTTACGAATTACGTGAAGACTGAAAAAGAGACCGCCAACAACACACTTGCCTTCGACCCGAAAGCCCCTTGAAAGTTTCGCTCGCGAAGCGGACCCGCTCAAAAGGAGTTGGATGATCGGAAAATCGGCAACTGACCTGACCACACAAGCGAAGGAGGAGAAACAGATATGAAGAGGATTCTCTTATCAGCGTTGATTGGCCTCGGTGTGACGGCTGCGATCTTTCAAATCTTGTCAGGAAGCGAAGCGGCGCTGACGCAAGAGAGTTATCCGCTTGTCTGCCGCGGAAGCGCCAATCTACCGATAGGTACGGCACCGGGTGAAGGAAATTTCGGCTTCGTGTTCACCCGGGGAACTAAGCCGGCAAGTCAGGGGCTGGCTCCCGGCGAGTGCTCGTGGGTGGATCGCGGCATGCGCCCGCAAGAGCCGGACAGGCTTTCTCAGCATGTCGAACCTAACTCCCCGAGTTTGAAAGGTAACCTTGCTCCGGAAAACCGTTGGTACGAGGAACTTCATTCTCCGGATAAATACTGGACCTTCCAAGTCTACAACAACGGGCAAGGACAGATGATCGTAACTGGGGCTCGACCAAATGGAGGGATGAGTGGATCTCCCCCGGCAAGAGTGCCCGCTGAAGATTTAGCCCTCTCAACTCCGGGCGTGTATTCAGAGGATAGAAATCTTTATCTGGCTCTGCCAATCACTAATGTTGGCGCAGGACGGGCGCTCAAGGTGCAGGTTGAGTCGGTTAGCATCGGGCCCGCAAATCTGTTGACACCTGCCACGCTCCCTGCCGTTCTGGGCGACATCGAGCCGGGCGGAAGGAGAGTCTTAGACGCTTCTTTCGCGTTGCCAAACGAAAGGGGTCTCCTGTCGTTGCTTTCGGGTCGCCGTTTGGTTCTCACCTTAAAGGGGAGTTATTCGATCAACAATCAGGCACTAAGTTTCACTCTCAATAACGTTCTCAATGTTCCGAAGGCCAGCGGCGAAGCAGTAGCGGCGAGCGCGTCCGTAGATCCACAGGTGGAACATGGCTCTCCGTTTCCAGCGCAGCCGCTGCCGGCCACGGAAAAATTTGAGCACGAGCAGGGTAACGTCCCGCCTATTCCACTCGGCCCTTTTCGTAAAGGCGCTCCAGTGCCCGATACAAATGTGCGCGTTCCCGGGCTGACTGATCTGCGCGGCGTGCGTGATTTTCCCAACGCGACTTACATTCACAATGCGTCTTATAAGGCCCCGGAACCGTCTGATGACATATTGGTCAATCGCGATGCGCCCTTTGGGACAAACCCGGGAGACCCCCCGGACCTGAGCGGCGCCAGCGGCAGTGGCGTTGTCTTTGCAACGGCAAACACGTTCGGCGCGGTATCCACGAATGACGGCCTGACTTTCACGACCGTGAACCCGTCCACAATCTGGAAGAATGTTTTTTCTCCAACCAAAGACGCTGCCGGTAAACTGATGGACGGTGGCCTTTGCTGTGACCAGATCGTGCGCTACCTGCCAACCATCGACCGTTTTGCCTGGTTTCAATTATTCAATGTCATTACGACTCCGAAGGGAGGCTTGATCAATAAGGTTCGAATTGCCGTCGCTAAGCCGGATGACATTCGCACCAAGGGAGTCAGTGGTCCGGGCGTATGGACCTCGTGGGATATGACGTCTGCTACATTCGGCCTGGGCGAGAACTGGATGGACTTCCCGGACATGGCGGTTGGAAAAAATTTCCTGTACTTCAGTATTAACAAAGTTAATACGGGAGGGTTTGTCGTACGGATTCCGTTGGCCGATCTGAAGGAAGGCAAGAGTCTCCACCTGGACTATACGGCGGCAGGAGTCTGCGCTAAGATGACGCGCAATGCCTCGACGGAAGTCTTCTGGGGCATTCTTAGCGGCAGTAGCGTCATCGTTTACTCATGGAGGGAGGATTCCGACAAATACTCCTGGCGAACTGTGCCGCTGGCATCATGGTCCAAAGATTTCAGCTCGTACGTTCCGGCGCCAGATCCTGCGGGCAAGCGTTGGATCTACGGCGCTGTGGGCTTTGACAATGTACAGGGCGCTGCTCGGCGCTATGCAGTGAACCCATATGGCGGATATCTGTTCAACGAACTGTGGTTCGCCTGGAGCGCTGGACGCGACGCTCCGAACCCTTATCCCAACATCGAACTTGTACGTATTGATGCCAGTACGTTTAGCCTGATCCAGCAATATAAAATCAAAAACAGTAATTACGCGTTTGCGTATCCTGACCTCGCCGCGAACGAGCTTAGAGGAGGAGAGTTGGTGGGCTCCGATGTGGGCATCACATACCTCTGGGGCGGTAATTCGTATTATGGCAATCCGGGCGTCGGGTTGTTTAAGCTCGGCGCTACCCCCGGACAATTGGTGAAATTGGACAACACTGAACTACTCAGCGTAGGAACCAGTAACGCCTCCCCCGCCTTCGGTAGGTCGGGTGATTACCTCACCGTGAATCCCCATTCACCGAAGCCGGGAGTATCTCCGCCCGGAGTATTTTCTGCGTTTGTGTATCGTGTATTAAAAGACTCTACTGTTACTGGTGGCGTGCGCTGGGACACTCGGGCCGTTCGATTTGGAAGGCGATCCTTTTTCAATGAAATTCCTGAACCTCCTAAATAGACGTTAACGCAGCTCGCGGGACAGCAGACATTCATTTGCGGTTACGCCTTTCGAGGCTTCGGTCAACTAACAGTTTTCAGACCGTCTCAAAGCGGTCTGAACCTCTAACACTAGCTGACCTGAATTCGAAAACAACAGCAGAGAAGGAAAGATAGACATGAAGAGGATTTTCTTATCAGCGTTTCTTGGCGTCGGTATGGTGGCTTTGGTTTTTCCGCTCTTCTCAGGAAGGAGTTCGGCGCGGACGCCGGAGGATTACCCGCTCGTCTGCCGCGGAGGAGGGAGTTTGGTGATTGGCATTGCGCCGGGTGACAGAAACATTGGCTTCACATTCACTAGAGGAACCAAGCCGGCGGGCGAGGGGTTGGCGCCGGGAGAGTGCTCCTGGAAGGACCGAGCGATGTACCCTAACGAACCTGACCGGGTCTCGCAGCACGTCGAAGAAGGTTCTGATAGTCTTAGAGTTGGAGGAACACTCGCTCCGGAAAACAGATGGTATGCGGAACTTCATTCTGCGGATAAGTATTGGACCTTCATGGTATCCAATAACGGGCGGGGACAGTTGATTGCAACCAGCGCCAGGCCAAATCCGGGGATGGAGGTATCACCCACGGCAAGAGTGCCGTCCGACTCGATGACACCTCAACCGGCAGCTTCACCGGGGCCGGGGATGAACGTGCGTACGCCGGATGAAACGCCGAAGATGATCGTTCTCAACGGCCCGGCCGGACCCAGATCCAGAACGGAAGTGATGAAAGGATTGCCGGGTGGACGAAGCATGGATGTTCCGCCGGCGCCGCGTGCGCTGAGCAGGGAAGAAAAAATGGGACTTTTAAAGTCAGCGGGATTGGAAACTTTGGATGAAACACCCACGCCATACGTCACGCTAACTCCGCAACAACCTCATGTGGCTGGTAGAGGTACTCTAATCTTTCTTGCTCCGCTGGAAGTTGACTCAGGAATTTATGACAACATCGCGGAATTTCGCCCGACGGCAGACGGCGCAGGTTGGCTGACTGTCCGTCTCAACTTTGACACGAAAGGGATGTATTTGGTGACTTTCACTGTTCATTCCTCGAGCTACGATAGATTTGTTATTAAGGAGTATGACGGCCATTTCACCGACCAGATATTTCCAGACAAGAAACCGAAAGATTGGCAGCACTTGAATATGATTGTCGAGGTGGCTGACCCCGGCAATTACTACTTCAAACTTACACATGAGGCTCCATTAGGAAACCACTGGGACTTTGGCTCCTGCGATGTAACGATCTGGAAGAAGTAGCTCTAGATCCTTAGGTTCTTCACAATTAGAAAACAACTTTCCATCGTAAATTCCGAAGTTGCGTTCTTTCCAGACATCCCCTCGTTGGGGCACCCACAAAATTGCAGCTTTGAGGTTTCTCCGTGTGCCTTCAGATTTCTTGAGCTTGAGGCCCTTGAAGTGTTATCTTTCAACCCGGCCGCCGGGCCGCGCAAACGAAAGCGTTTATCCAGGTTCCTGAATTCATCGACCACGCAAGGAGATCGTTAATGGCAATATCGTCGCAGCAAAAGTTTTTCCTTCGCGCTCTGAGCACGTCGATTGGGATCCTGGCGCTGACGATCGTCGCTTCAGCGCAGGATACCGCTAACCAGAAGCTCAGTGCCAACCTCCAGATCATCAGGATCGAGAATTTCGGCCAGATGGACGAGCGGTTTTACCGGGGCGCGCAACCGAGTGAGAAGGACTACAAAGACCTCGCGGCGCTGGGCATTAACACTGTAATTGATCTGCGTGACGATCCGGAGCGGAACGAGCGGCCCATGGTCGAATCTCTGGGAATGAAATATGTGAACATCCCCATGGCTGGTAAGAAGTACCCTACTCCGGCAGTGACTGAGCTGTTTTTGAAAACCGTAAACGATCCTGCGACCGGCAAGTTCTTTGTTCACTGTGCGGGCGGCCGGCACCGCACCGGAGCGATGGGAGCGGTCTATCGCTTCCAGTTCTACCACTGGACTTTTGATCAGGCATACAAAGAAATGAAGCAATACGACTTCTACACGACTTGGGGCCATCAGGCCTTCAAGGATTTTGTGGTGAATTATTACGCGCAGACGCAGACAGGCAATCCGGGCTCAGCTCAAGATGCTAATGCAGTTAAAATTCAGAACAAACCCTACAAGGCTTTCCACTTCTCTCAACGACGGGCCACTCTGACATCAGGGTGGCCTTCTTCTTTTCCAGCAGGAACTCCGCTAACGATAACTGTACGTACTGCTTTCTTTCTGGTCCCATTCGACGCTATCGATATTCTCTCGGTCGCCCGAGAGTATCTCTTCGCTCAACTGGCTGGTGCTGATGATTGTGTTCAGGTTCACGAGGTAAACAATCTTACCCATCGGGTCCTGCTCGTCCTCACGATTAAGCTCGCGAAGTTCAGCGTCAAAACTGTGCTGAGCAAACACCTTCTTAAGCACTTCATTGGTCTGCTCGACGTTGCGGGTCTCCACACAAACTTCCATCGAGCGAAAGACCTGCGACTGCTCGAAATATTCCAAAATTGCCAGAGAGACCAGGACAAACAACGTCAATATGACGGCCATGTCCCAGCGCCCGACGCCGGCGGCCAGTCCGACCCCCAGGCAGATCAGGAGTACGGTAATCTCTTTTGGGTCGCGAATGTTCGTGCGGAAGCGGACGAGCGAGGCGGCGGCAAAGATACCAAAGGCGCGGGCCGCACTGTCCCCAACCACCATCATCATCGCTCCCGCCACCACAGCCATCAATATCTGTGTCTGGGCCACGTAGGGATTACGCCGGCTGAAAGAGACACCGCGACGTGGACGGAAGGCCAGGAGCGCGGCTAGAAACGCGGCCAGCGAAAACCTTAGCAAAATTCTAGCGGCAGTCGATTCCCAACTGGCGTAAGTGGTAGGTGAGAGCCCCGAGCTGTCCGGTCCGAAAAGCTCCCAGAGCAGAGGATGTGTGCTGCGCTTGCCTTGCTTCTCAGTGCCGGTAGACGGCGTCGCCGCGGCGTTGGATGGATTTAACGGGCTTTCCGATTGCGTTCCCGCACTTGTGTCGGCCGAGCGATCGCGCAGAACGTAAGCGAGCAGTCCGCTCGCGAGCAGGATCGCGACAAAGGTCGCCACCAGCCCCAACGTCAGCCTGTTCATGTCTCGCCATCCTTCCTGGTGTCAAACCAGCTAGCGCGTAATCGGATCACCGCGATCGAAGCGTGCTGCTCTCGTCAATCCCGCAAGGCGATTAACTGATTAATTCTCGCCCTCACGGCGTGAGTCAATAATTGAACTTCGTCCGGAGTGTAGTTAGCCGCGCGAAAGGCGTCGCTGATCTGCTTATCGCTCAGACGTGCGAGCCAACCGCCGAGCCATTTGGCCTCTTCGACGGTTATGTTGCTGAAAAGACCTGAGTTTTTGCCGCTATAAGAGAAGCGAACTCTGCCTCCTTCGACACCTTCGATAAACTTGGACTTAGCGAAATCCTCAGGCTTGCTACGGGTCCGCGACATGAGGCCGCCTGTCTTACCAAAAGTCGCGCCGAGGTCACTGAGTATGTACCGGAGTTCCGGTCCACTCGGTCCCTGGGGCACGAAGACTATCTTGTTGTTATCGTCCTTCAAATCCCAGTTGTTCATCAGAGACATCAGCGCGATCATTCCCCGAAATTCCCTCGTGCCGCTGAAGGGATTGCTGGCCCAGTGCCAGTTCTCCAAACGCTTCACGTGCTTGGGCCGCGCTTCAAACTTGACGTTGGCAAAGCCGTTTCCCTCGCATCGTTTCACGCTACTCGCTGGCGCCCCCTCAATCTTGACGCAGGGGACCAGATAATTGATCTCGGTCATGTAGCCGACCGCCCAGGTCAGCCGGACGGCCGCAGTTTCCGGCTGCGCTTCGGATCGAAGTTTCACTACCCAAATTTTTCCGGCACCGTCGCGCACGCGATAATTAATCGAGTAGCCGCCCCCGGCCTGGTCCTTGATAAAAGTGACGCGCGACAAGTCAGGCTTCATCGACTCGCCACCGGGACCATTAAAGAGATCGCGCGACTCAATGTCGGCGGGCTCCCTCCATAGGACTTCCGTGCCTTGCGGCCTTGGCTTGTTAGGTTTTTTCTTCTTCGTCTTCTGCGCAAAACCGGCGGTTGATACGCTAAGAAGAATGATCGCCAGGATTATTCTTTTGCCCATAGTCGTTTCCTCGGTGAACGGACGCCCACAGCCGGAGAGCTGTTTGCGCCTTCGAAATAGATTTGGCTATTGAACGGTTCTTCGCCGGCGACAATCTGGGGCTGCTGATATGTGCCGTCGGCAGTCAGGACTCGTGATTTCACATTGTCGCGTAGGTAAGCAGCCAGCACCGTGTCTTTCAAATAGACCTTCAGCCGCGAGTCAAGCACCGGCACCACGACTTCAACGCGACGATCAAGATTGCGGCTCATCCAGTCGGCAGAGCCAATATAGACATCTTCATCGCCTCCGTTGGTGAAGTAGAAGATTCGGCTGTGCTCGAGAAAGCGGCCAACAATACTTCGGACGTGAATTGTTTCGGAAAGCCCAGGGACGCCCGGTCGCAACATGCAGGCGCCGCGTACGATCAGATCAATCTTGACGCCCGCCTGCGAGGCCCGATAAAGCGCATCGATGATATCCAGATCTGTCAGGCGGTTGACCTTTGCGGCGATGCGGGCGGGACGACCCTTTTGGGCGTGGCTTGTCTCGCGCTCTATCAGGGTCAGCATGCGATCGCGAAGGTTCAAAGGTGCGACCATCAGTTGGCTGTATTCCTTCTGCAGGGAAAAGCCCGTCAAATAGTTGAACAGGTCGGTCGCATCGTCGCCAATTTCCGGGTTACTCGTCAACAACCCGAGGTCGGTATAAACCTTTGAGGTCGTCGGGTTGTAGTTCCCGGTAGCGACGTGGGTGTAGGTCTGAAGGCCGCCTTCCTCGTGGCGCACTACCAGCGCTACTTTGCTGTGCGTCTTAAGATCCACCAGGCCGTAGACGACGTGAACTCCGGATTCGGCCAGCCGCTTGGCCCACTCGATATTGTTCTCCTCGTCAAAACGTGCCTTG
>Ga0137359_10004851_pt1 | contig 11050 bp, 8 predicted proteins | sample Mad1_40_16metaG_FD_108281 | JGI IMG/M metagenome (GOLD analysis project Ga0137359, IMG submission 108281) | Vadose zone soil microbial communities from Angelo Coast Range Reserve, California, USA - Mad1_40_16 metaG | ecosystem: Environmental > Terrestrial > Soil > Vadose zone | place: USA... | reverse complement strand
TGTTTCGGCAACGAGCGTTTTCCCTCTCAAAGTGACTTCATCAAGTCCATCAGAACCGTGGACCACCCACGCGCGCTCTGTCCCAAGCGCTGCCAACGTATGGGCCAGCGGCTCGACCAGCTCCGGGTGCCACACACCAATTATCTGGCGCGGCGCTCCGGCGGGATTAGTCAGCGGTCCGAGCAGGTTGAAGGTGGTGTGAACTCCCAACTCGCGGCGCACGACGGCAACACGCGCGGTGGCTCCGTGATAGAGCGGCGCAAACATGAAACAGATCCCGAGTTCGTTAAGGGACTTTTCCGAAACAGGCGGCGGCGCGTCGACCTTGACGCCGAGTTTCGTCAAAGCGTCAGCACTTCCCGAACGACTCGTTGCGGCGCGGCTGCCGTGTTTTGCAACCGGCAATCCAGCGCCTGCAATTACGAAAGCTGCGGCCGTTGAGACATTGAAAGTTTTGACCGCACTCGAACCGCTGCCGGCGGTATCGATGAAATTTTTGTGCCGAGACGCTATCTTCGTGGAGCGTTCGCGCATCGCCGCAGCCATCCCCGCGAGCTCTTCAACTGTTTCACCCTTGACCGCCAAAGCCACAAGCGCAGCGGCGATCTGCGCATCAGTCGCTTCTCCATCGAGCAGCGCGCCAAGCAGCTGCCCCGCTTCGAGGCGTTGCAAGTTTTCACCGCGCATCAATCGCAACAATAGCGTTCGCAGGCTCGACGCTTGCTGCGGCTCATCGCGGCGTTCCGGAGTTGGCAGCAACCAGGCAGGCCGGCTTGTTTTTGTTGTAGTGTCGTAATTCATAAGTTAAGAAAATTATCGAGAAGTCGCTTTCCTGCCGTCGTCAGGATTGACTCCGGGTGAAATTGCACTCCTTCAACTTTCAACTCGCGGTGCCGGATTCCCATGATGACGCCATCCGCGGTCACGGCCGAAACTTCCAAACACGCCGGCAACGACTCAGGCTCTATCACCAGCGAGTGATAGCGTGCTGCCTTGAAAGGACTGTCGATGCCCGCAAAAATCGTGCGTCCATCGTTTGAGACTTCTGACGCCTTGCCATGGACGCAGCTTCCAGCTCGTACCACGCGGCCACCAAAATGCTGACCGATGGCCTGATGGCCGAGGCATACGCCTAATATGGGAAGCGTGCCCGCAAAGTTTTCAATGAGTTCCAGTGTCATCCCGGCGTCATCGGGAACGCCCGGTCCCGGCGAGATAACGATTCTGTCCGGTCTCAATTGTGTCGCAACGTCTTCGACCGACAGTTGATCGTTGCGGCGCACAATCACGTCGGCTCCAAGCTCGCCAAGGTATTGCACGAGGTTGTAAGTAAATGAGTCGTAGTTGTCGATTACGAGGATCATGTGATCTGACTTTCGAGATTCGCCCTGCTTCCTACGTCGGCAAGCTAAAGCTTGTACTCTTAACTGCTTGAGTTTGCTCGCGTGTTGAACTTTCTTCGGCGATCTCAATAGCGCGAAAAAGCGCGCGTGCTTTGTTAACTGTCTCTTCATATTCGAGCTCAGGAATCGAATCGGCCACGATCCCGGCGCCGGCTTGCACTGACGCCACACCTTCCCGGTTCAGTACCAGTGTCCGAATCGCGATGCAGGAATCGAGATTGCCGGCATAGTCCGCGTAAAGAATCGCGCCCGAGTAAACGCCCCGCGGCGTTGGTTCAAGCTGCTGAATAATTTCCATCGCCCGCACTTTCGGCGCGCCGGTAACCGTCCCGGCGGGAAAACAGGCGGCGAGCGCATCAAAGCGATCGAGGCCATCACGCAGTTGCGCGCTCAGGCTGCTGACCAGATGTTGCACATGTGAATAACGCTCGATGGTCATTAAGGATTCCACTTTCACCGAACCATAATCGGCGACCCGCCCAAGGTCGTTGCGGCCGAGATCGACCAACATGACGTGCTCGGCAACTTCCTTCTCATCTGCGCGCAACTCGTCCCCCAAACGATCATCTTCTGCCGGTGTGTCTCCCCGAGGGCGCGTGCCCGCGATCGGGCGATAATCCAGTTGGCGTCCACGGCAACGGACCAGCATCTCCGGTGAAGCTCCCAAAATTGCTTCTTCACCCAGACGCAAGAAAAACATGTATGGAGACGGATTTGTGGCGCGCAGTGCCCGGTAGATCGCCAGCGCTTCCGCGCTCGTTCTTCTTTTGAAACATTGCGAGATGACAACCTGATAACAATCGCCGGCGAAGATGTGTTCTTTGATTGTTCTGACCGCGCCTTCAAAGGATTCGCGGTCCCAGTTGGAAACAAAAGGAGCTCCATCGTTAGTTCGCTTCATGCTAGCGTTTGTGGCCGGGATCTTTTCGTCGGGTAAACCTTTCTTCAAGGCCGTTTCAAAGCGCGCAGTGTTCTCGACAGCCTGCTCGTAAAGTGTTTTCAAAAGGGAGCGAACAGCTCCGGCTTCTTCCGTGAACACGATTGAAACAATTTGCGTCGTTTGGCTGCCGCGTTCCATCACCACAACTGTTTTGAAAAACATCCATACTGCATCGTCGCCGACCGCAGCGACTTTGTTTTCAAAGGCGGATTCGAACCATTGCGTCGCCTGGAAACCCAGATAGCCAATGGCTCCTCCCGCTAGAGGCGATAGACCGTGGGCCGGCGAGAGTGTTCTCGTGCGAAAGTAATCTGAAATAAACTCAGGAGCGGAAACGTTCAAAGTCTCGAAAGCGCCGGCCCGTTCGATGATTGTTTGGTTTCCTCTCCCACGCACGATCATCTCCGGCTCAATGCCGATGAACGAATGACGCGCGAGACTTTCGCCACCTTCTATCGACTCAAACAGAAACGAATACTTGACACTCGCACCCAAGCGCTCGAAAGCGTCAACCGGTTGCTGAAACTCACTCACGACTGTCCGCACGACCGGAACGACGTTGCCCAGCGCCGCCGCGCGTTCAAATTCTTCAAAGGATGATGGAGTCACACCTGTCATAGCGATGTTTTATGTCAGACGGCGACCGCCTCAACTGAAGCAATCACCTCATGAATAGCCCGCACCTCAACGATGAGCTGGTCATACTGTTCGAAGGTTAGAGATTGAGCGCCATCAGAAAGCGCGCGTTCCGGTTGATTGTGCACCTCAATAATCAGGCCATCAGCGCCCACGGCAACGCCCGCTCGAGCGAGTGGCCCAACCATATAGCTCTTTCCCGTGCCGTGTGACGGATCCACGATGACTGGCAAATGGGATACAGCTCGTACCGCTGGAATGGCGGCCAGATCGAGCGTGTTACGCGTGTGCTGAGTAAAGGTGCGAATGCCGCGCTCACACAAGATCACGTTGTAGTTGCCTTCGGCCATGATGTACTCCGCTGCCAACAACCATTCATCAAGCGTCGCCGACAGCCCACGCTTGAGAAGAACAGGAAGGTGCGAACGTCCGGCGCGACGCAAAAGTGTAAAGTTTTGCATGCTGCGCGCGCCGATTTGAATTACGTCAGCGTACTTCTCAACCAGATCAACGCTCGAATCGTCGAGCGCTTCAGTAACTATTTTTAAATTAAACCGCTCGCGCACTTCCCGGAGAATCTGCAAACCCTCTTCACCCAACCCTTGAAAAGCGTAAGGCGAGGTTCGTGGTTTGAAGGCTCCGCCGCGGAAAAATTTGGCGCCGCTACGCTTTACCCTTTCCGCAATCGCAAAAGTCTGTTCCCTGTTTTCAATCGCACATGGTCCGGCGATTATGGTCAGGTCGCCATCGCCAATGGTGGCATCACCGCAGCGCACGATTGTCTTTTCAGGTTTGAGGTCGAGAGTAATCAACTTGTAAGGTTTGGTAACGCGTATCACTTCGGCCACGCCCGCCAAGTTTTCGAAATGAGTAGCATCGACGGCGCCCTGGTTGCCGGTTATGCCAATGGCTGTGCGCAATGCACCGGGCACCGGGTGTGCCCGCAACCCACTGCTGGTCACAAGTTCAATAACAGCCGCCACCTCGCGTTCAGTGGCGTTTGTCTTCATTACAATGAGCATGATTGTCTCCGCTTTACCTCAAATGTCATGGGCCACGTCCGGTTCGGCTTTGCCGCATCGACGAAAAGCAATGTTCTTATCCAGGCAGCAAACAAAAAAACCCGCCGCCAAACTTTGGCAGCGGGTTCCTGGAATAGCCGATGTGGCTCTTATTATTGCCTACATCTCACACCAATAACACAGCCGCCAACGCTGACGCTCCACCAGTACCAGGCGGCGTTGCTTGTGCAACTGTTGTAATTGGTCTTTTTCATTTTAAAGAAGTCGATCCGAATATGACGCACCCTTATACGCTCTTCGCGAATTTCTTGTCAACTGCTCGTGTCACTGAGGCTCAATTTGAAGCGACAATAACCTTGCCACGATTCCAAACTGGATCCCGACGCTGCAGATTTCTCCCTCCTCTCGCTTATCCCTGATTTACCGTTTACGATTTGCCAGATATGAAACAGATCGGCCGCTTAATCCTGATCGCCGTAGCACTCTTCATAACGGCTTTCTTTGTGCTCAGCATCTACTGTCCGTCTTCCGGTCTCGACCTGACCAAGCAACGGCGCGAATTTCAGCAACTAAAAAACCGAACCGCCCTGCCAGAAGATTCGGATTTCGACAGCCGAGTTACACTGGAGACGCTGTTGCTGCCGGGCGGCGACCAGTCTCGCTGGGCCACGTCGCGCGCTGCCCGGATTGAAGGCTACGTTATTTCCATATCTTCGGGGCCGCGTGAAGCGGCAAATTGTTATTGCCGTCGCGATATCCACATCATGCTTGCGCCGCGTCCAGACGCGCCGGCGCAGGAGCAGATCGTATTGGAAGTGACACCTCGGATTAAAGCAACCAAACAATGGTCGTTGGAAACATTGCAGCGCGACTTAATTGGACGTAGCGTTCGTTTTGAAGGTTGGCTGCTCTTTGATCTTTCACACGCTGCCGAATCTGAAAACACCGCACCGGGAAGAGCGAATAACTGGCGCGCTACCGCCTGGGAACTTCATCCCATAACGAAAATCGAAATACTGAAGTGATTAGTAACTGCAACGTCCCGCTGAGTGTTCTCGCAGCTCCAATTCAATTTCTTGTGCCAAGCACTCAGTTCCCAACGCTTTCCCATTTCCGGGCGCTCGAATTACTATTCCCCCTCGCGAGAGGAACTTATAAAAATGAAACTTGTTTTTATTCATGGTGCGCCGGCCGTTGGAAAGCTGACAGTGGCGCGAGAACTCTCCAGGCTTAGCGGACTTCCCTTGTTTCACAATCATCTGACAGTCGATTTGGTCAGTTCCCTTTTTGCTTTCGGCACTGCGCCTTTTGTTAGCTTGCGAGAACAGATTTGGCTCGCTGCTTTTGCAGAAGCCGCGCGAAGTGATCTCTCGCTGATCTTCACTTTCAATCCAGAGCGCACAGTTAACGAAGAATTTATTCAGAAGACGATTGATACGGTCGAAGCGGCGGGAGGTCGGGTGGTTTTTGTGGAATTAACTTGTGCTCAAGAGGAACTGGAGCGGCGGATGGAAGACCCGTCGCGGAAAGAGTTCGGCAAGTTGTCTTCCGTCGATCAGTATCGATCTCTAAAAAGCGAAGGCGCCTTTGAGTTCCCTAAACTGCCGAGCGGAATCTCAATCGACACAACGAATCAATCTTCAGCCGATAACGCGCATATGATTCGTGAATATCTCAGCCAGCTATAGCTTCTTGTTAGACCCGCGTGTTCAGAGTTCAACTTTTAGCTTGGGAGCCCGGACGTCACTCCGCGCTCCCAGTAAGAACGCTGACTCAGTCTAAAACAAAAACTTCACAGCCAACTGCACCTGCCTCGGATCGCCGACGCCCTGGCGTAGGAAACCGTCGAAGTTGAAGAGGCTGGGCGCGGTCAGCGAGTTCTGATTTCCTGCGCCGCTGAGGGCGTTGATGAAGTTCTTGTTGTTAAAAGTATTGAACATTTCCATCGTCGGAATCAGCTCATACCGCTCACCAAATTTGAATGGCCGAGCCAGGCGCCAATCGAACGAGAAATACCGATTGTCTTTGCGGAGGGTGTTGCGATTGGTCGCAGTGCGCGTGGCAGGAGTCGCCGGCTGCGCCGAGCGAGCCTGAACACGCGGAGTGAACTCAAACCCCCAGGGCAACTCTGAGTACATAAAGAAATTGAACTTGTGACGAATGTCGCGGTCGGACAATGCGTAATCGAGTTGCAGATTGTTAATGTCAAACGATCGATCAGTAAACGGATCGCGCTCGTTCGAATCGTCGTCCTTGTCTTTAGAAAAAACATAGTTCCCTTCGAACTGGTATTTGTGGCTTAGGCGTTTGCGCATGCCGACCGTAAAACCGTTATAGAGTGACTTACCTACCGCGCTGGTAACCGCTACTTCGCCAAGATAGTCACCAAAGATTGGAAAACCAGCTGCATTTAGCTTCCGATTTACATTCAAGAAGCGAGTTAGATGGACGCCTTGCGAGTGCGTGAAATCGAAATACATTGTCAGGTCGTGGGTTATCTGCTGCTCAAACTGTGCGTTCGTTGTGTAAATACGCGGATTGGCATAGTCGCGGCTGAAAACGCGAACACCACTGAAGCACGGGAACGGGTTATTAAATGGACCAACAGCACCGAAATTGTTAATGGTGTTGCAGGAACTTGCAGCCGGTGTGACGAGCCCTGGCCAGGTCGGCGCGGGCACGCCAAATGAGATTAGTTGCGAACTCACAAAGATCGTCTGTTGCTGGACGCCGTTGGTAGTGATTGATCCAACTTGCGACAGCATGTTCTGACGAGCGTAATAAATTCCATAGCTCGCTCTCAGAACGGACTTCCCTTGCTTGGATATGTCCCACGCAAAACCGACGCGCGGCTGAACTTCTTTTTTCGGGCTGTGCAACGTGCCGTCTGAGGGAAACCGCGGGTCACTCAAGAAGGGGGCGTAAGCGGTTTGCGAAGGCGGCACAGTTACGGCCGGAAAGATCTGCGCTTCCCAACGCAACCCGTAATTCAAAGAGAAGTTGGGCCGCATCTGCCATCGGTCCTGTGCGAATAACGAATAGTCATTGTTGGTAATTTTCGAAGCGCCGGCAGCATCAGTGGCCGGACCGTTCCGCCCGGCGCCCTGCAGGAAGAGTAGCAATGGACCACCGACACTGCTGCCGGCGGGACACGCCTGATTAAAAGGAGCACCGGTTGTGATCCAACCCGTAAATGCGAAGCCGGGCGTTAGACATTCACCGGCGTTCGGTCCAAATCCATTCGCCGCTGGCGCAGAGGCGTATCGTAGAAAACCAGCAACGCTGTCGAAAATGTATCGTCCCTGAAAGAAACCGCGGAACACCTGATCATTCAGCGTATGCAGCCATTCGCCGCCGAACTTGACATTGTGGTTACCGGAAACGATTGAAAAATTATCTTTGATGTCGGTGCGCCATAAGGTTTCGTCAACCGTTGGGGCGAGAAAGAACGGATGACCAAATCTGAATGTCGTCCCGAAACCCATGGCCGTATCAGCCGGTACGTTAGAGGTGGTCGCAGAGCGCGGTCGCAACTCGCGCGTATATGAGAAGTGCGCCTCATTCAATTTCGTTGCCGAGATGGTGGTGAAAAGATTGAGATTGACATTGTTGATTTTCGACGGTCCTTCAGTGCCATTCGCAGAAGTTCCGTAAGTAGCAACGTCGAAAGTTTGGTTGGTGTTTTTTGAGTAATCAAAGTTGTACGAGATTCCCAGTTTGTTGTTCGGCGTAAGGTCCCAATCAGTCTTGAACAAGATCGCTTCGTTGCTGATTTGATGTTTAACGGGCGCGCCTTCCTGCTGACTGCGCGACGTCTGGAAAAAGTTTAGGAGAGCCTGTCTCTGACAATCAGAGCTGCCATTGATCAAAGCCTCGTTCGCCAGAACTGTAGGCGCAGCCACCGAACAAGGTGTGCCAATTGGGACACTGAGATTTGCACGATTCAGATTTTCTCGGATACCTTCGAAAGCAAGAAAGTAAAACGCTTTATCTTTCTTTATTGGTCCACCCAAAGTTCCACCAAATTGTTCGCGACGAAAACCATCAAGCTTCTGGCCGACGGATGTCTTGGCGGTTAACGCTTCTAGTCGCTGAAAATAAAAGATACTGCCGTGTGTGTTGTTGGTACCTGACTTGGGAATCACGTTGATGATCCCACCGGCTGTGCGACCGAATTCTGCCGTGGCTCCGGTTGCGACCACTTGAAACTCTCTGACGGCATCAAGGGGAATATCTATTGCAGCGCGCTGGCCGCCGAGCTGTTCGCCAAAAAACCCGTTGTTGTAATCGCCACCATCAAAGCTGACGTTATTAAAAACGCCGCGCTGACCGGCAAAATTTATCTCGTCGCCATCTGGTCCCTGCGAGATGCTGACGCCCGGCGTCAACGTAAGCAAGTCTTCAAACTTGCGACCGAGAATTGGGGTGTTTGATACAACGTTTTCATTGATGGTGGTGCTCGACTCCGTTTTTACTGTATCAACTGTCGGGGCCGTAATCGTGACGCGTTCTTCCACGCCCGAAACTTTTAGTGACACAGGGAGGGTGAGCGCCTGCCCAACTGTCAGATCAACATTCTCTGCCACCGTGGTGCCAAAACCCTGCTTGGTAACCGTGACCGTGTATCTTCCTGGCGGCATAGCCAGGGCGACAAAGCGGCCACCCTCATCGGATGTGAGTGTTCTGGAAAAATTCGTGTCGAGATTCTTAATCTCCACGGTCGCTCCCGGAACGATCGCGCCGTTCGCGTCAGTCACCGTACCTTGAATAGTTCCAGTGGTGATTTGCGTTTGGCTCAGCGCCGTTGACGCAAGAATTACCAGAACAAACAGACAAAGACTCAATCCTTTGACCTGGACGGCCAGGGAGCGAAGCAGGGGGTTGCGCATGTTTTTCTCCTGTAGAAAAGATCTGACTTGCAATTCAGATCAGGGTCAGAATCTTCTGCGGTAGTTCACTGCGAGGCGGGCCAATCTTATTAACGTCACGGAGCGCTGTCAATGATTACTTTTGCAGCCCAAGCTGTTATTTTGCAGCGCACTTTTATGTTACGAGTATTCAACTTTTTGCACTGCCAGGTAGTCTTCTGGTTTGGCCAGCGCTTCCTGTAACTGGTCTACATAACGACCAACATGCAGGCCGTCCATCAGAGCGTGATGAACTTCTACAGAGAAAGGCAACAGCGTGCGCTCGTTCTCCTTCACGAATTTTCCGAAGGCAATTCTTGGCACTGAATCCTCGCGACTCCAATTCCGGGCGTGCGCAAAGCTCGTAAAAGCCACCCACGGCAAAGTAGTGAAGTAAATCGTATCGTCGCTTGCGGTCGGCTCGAAGCTGTTGCCCGCCTGCGCTTCCCTTACCGAGCCTTGCGCCGCAAGCATGAACCGCTCGAAATCTGTGTCGTGGTCAAAATACGCAAACGTAAAACTCTCATTCGGCAGGAGCACTGTGGTCCCGCCGTTAATCACCTCATGAACGATCACTTTTCCATCCCTCAGGCGATAACGAAAGGGTTCGATCTCGTTTGCAACTCGCAGGGCAAAGTAGTGATAGGCCAACGAAACACTGAAGTCCGGCCGCGGACGCAGAAATGCGAGCAACTCGGTTATGTCGAGGCGAGTACAAATATTAAAGTAGGGATTGTCGTAAGTACGGAAGAACTCAAACAGATCACGACGCGACCAGGTTGTAACGTCAAGATACTTTGGCATGGCTGAATTGTACGCGCTTCGATGGCCAGCGCAATAAGTCAAAAGAAGGCTTCAATTCAAGGGGTCCTGGGGTTCCGCTCCACTTCACCCCAGGCTTTATGCTATCGCCTGCTTCGCGGGCTGAGTTCGGCTCCGTCGCCGCGCGACTCTTTGTGCAGAAACCTGGGCTCCAGTCGAGTCTCGATGCTGTTTCCTTCAGGCGCTTCTCAATTCCCTGCCTTCATTGTATTTTCTAGTAAACGAAATTACGGGAAGGAACAAATTCTATGTGTCGCAACATTAAAACCCTTCACAACTTCAAGCCACCAGCAACGGATGAGGAAATTCGCGCGTCGTCATTGCAATTCGTACGCAAGCTCAGCGGCTTTACCAAGCCATCGAAAGCTAACGAGGTCGCCTTCGCATGTGCCGTGGATCAAGTGGCGCAAGCAGCCCACCAACTCCTGGAGTCACTGGTGACCAACGCGCCTCCAAGAGATCGAGGAGTTGAAGGCGAAAAAGCCCGGGCCCGCACGGCGGAGCGCTTTCGTTCTGCGGTTGCCGAACACGCACAGTGACGAAAATCGACAAACCTTACGTCGACTGCGGTGAAAGCCATAGTGCTAAATTACGAACGTAGGTCTTTACGTCTTCGAGTTTCTTCGGCTCGCGCTTGATGTCGTCTCCCGGTTGCTCGAGAACGAAACTCGGGCTGCCGCGGTCAACATCCCAGTTGTAGTCCACAAAATGATGGAAGCTGGACTCCGCTACGCCGCGTCCCAGTTTGTTGCCGTGCTTGTCTTGAGCGCTCTCGAACGCTACAACCAAATTGAACGGACGACCAGTCGCCTGACTAACGCTCGTGGCGATTACGCGAGCGTGCCCGTCCCCCTGAGGCACTCCAACACCACCTTCGTGGGGATGCGCCGGAAAGAATTCAATCAAGCCTGAAGGTGAACCACGGCGCAGTAATTCATGAACTGGCTCGACCGCAGTCACGCGTTGGTAATCGCCGTTGCGGCCTGAATGATAATTGGGCCAGGAGATCGAAGCCGTGTCCTTATCATCGGGCACGTGTCTGGCGGGGTCGGGTTCGGGATGTTTGGTGTGGAAGAAATGCGCGCGGCCTATGCCGCCCAGGGTGCATAACGAAATTCCCAGGTCCTGATGATCGCGAGTCGCCAGGATGCCGCCGCCGCGCTGGCGAAAGCGCGCGATGCCCTGGCAATCGGCTGCACTCAAACCGTCGCCGGTATCGATCGCAAACAACCACAGCTGGTCAAACTCTGTCAGATCAAGGGTGCTGAGAACCGGATCATTACCGGCGGCGTCAGCTTCACGATTCAGGAAGTCGCGATA
>Ga0137359_10004848_pt1 | contig 11051 bp, 9 predicted proteins | sample Mad1_40_16metaG_FD_108281 | JGI IMG/M metagenome (GOLD analysis project Ga0137359, IMG submission 108281) | Vadose zone soil microbial communities from Angelo Coast Range Reserve, California, USA - Mad1_40_16 metaG | ecosystem: Environmental > Terrestrial > Soil > Vadose zone | place: USA... | reverse complement strand
CTGGACAGATCCGACACCAGTGCCGAGCGACATCGTTGCACTGGGTCTGGCGGAGAACCTGGCCGACGATCCTATCGCCCAAGAGGCAGTGCGCGCCTCTGCGTACGCCGTGCCGCCGCTATCGACTAGAGGTAATCTCCACTTTTAAGAAAGAAACAGCGAGAGGCCCCATGATCGGTGACGCAACACAGGCCGCCCCGCGATGAGAAGTGGATCAACAGGCCGAGCGGCGCACTCGACAGGAATGATGATCGAATTGACGGGCCGCGTCTCGGCGCCGGTTGCTACGTTTTTGTCATTTGTTGCGGGCAATAGGGACGCGCGGGAATCGATCGGGCGGCGATCGGCTTGCTGTCACGACCGAATTCTCAAAAGCGACCGAGCAAAGGGGCCATGCCGCAGCTTTCGTCGCCCACCCTGAAACTGCGCCGGTACTGACCAGGCGTCAGACCTGTCGCCTGACGAAATGCCCGTGTGAAATTGGCTTGGCAGGAAAAGCTCAGTGTGAGAGCAATATCGATCAAGGAGCGATCTCCCTGTATCAACAGCGCTTTGGCACGCTCGACGCGCTTCGCGCTGACGTATCGATGGGGAGATTGACCTATGGCGGCCTTGAATGCTCGCGCGAAATGGAACCGGCTCAGGCAGGCGATCCCTGCCAACTGGTCAATCGTAAGGTCGCCTTCCAGATTAGCCTCTATGTAGTCCAACACGCGGGACAGTCTGCGTCGATCCAATCCTTCCTGTGTGATTCGCGCGACTGCCTGATCAGGCGATGCGCTGACATGGTTTTGAACCAGTCTCGCCGACAGTCCGACAGGGTCCATGCGGGAAGCCGATATTGCCGACGAAGCGATAGGTTCTCCAATCAGGTGGATGACCGGCTGGCCATTTGCGTACAGCCAGTGGCCGCTGACGCTAAATGGCGGATGCGGACCCTCGCTCAGCCCAACGATGGCGCAAAGAAAACGCCGCGCGGATTCGAGGTTCTCGGTGAAAATCGTTGCGTGGTCAAGCGTCACGGCGGGAGGATGGTAGTCTCTGACACCCGTCGCCGACCTGCCTGTCACTGCTTCGACGTCACAATTTGAGGCGGTCACATCGATTGGCGGCATGCGGTTGCGCCATTGTCAGCAGGTTCCCGAAGACACGCGCTGGCAGATTGCGGCATCAAAGCTCTTCTCGCCATTCCTCAAGCGGCACATTGACATGGCGGATCGTGGAGGCGCGCAATGAGTCATAGACCGTTGTAGACAAGGCGGGTGAAGAAAGCCGGATCGATCACGAAGCCACCCCATTTGGCGTCGTACGCCGCCGACGGCTTTGCCGCGATGACCTCGCTGAGCGACTTGCCCTGCTTTTTTAGAGCCGCCACGTTGTCGCGAATGCCGACCAGCATGTCGCGATACGCGACGAGCTGCGCCCGGCCTGATACGGGACCATGGCCTGGGACGATAATCGTCTTGTCTGTGGCAAGGGCAATGTTGGCGTTTGCCGCTCGGATCATGCCGTCGATACCACCGCCGGCAACCGCATCGATGAACGGATACAGGCCGTTCCAGTAGGTGTCGTCCGTCGCCAGGACGTCTGCCTTCACGAAGTAGACGTAGAGATCGCGATCGGTGTGGGATGGATCGTAGGCTCTGACCAAGACGGTTTCTTCACCAAGGTTGAGTGTCAGATCGCTCTTGACGATCAGCGTGGGAAGTGCACCCTTGGGTGACGGGTCGAAGGTGTACTGCCAGTCGTCCACGCGAATCCTGGTCGAGAGATGTTTCGCCGTGTTCTCATGCGCGATGATTTGTTGCACCCGCTTGATGGATCCATTTGTTGCCGCTCGTGTGATCCCAATGCCAGTGTGTGTTGATGGCGTACTTGAGAGGCACCATCGTTGCATGGGCATCGCCGAGCATCAGGGCGCCGGCACGTAGGGAGGAGCCCAAGACGATCCTGCGGTTGACCGAATTGCCCCGGTGATTGTTGCTCATGCCCTCGGCAATTGATATGGTGAGCTGATCCATTGGTTTGGCTCTGAACCAGGTCCCGGTCAATACTGGGCGTTGCCCTTGCGCAGGGACTCGCCGTCCTCGGTGCGCACCACGGCCCCGAGGGTCAGCAGCCAATCCAGCTCGTCCGGACCGTCAATGCGCAGCGCGGTGATATTGCGCTGCACGTCGGTGACCAGATCGCCGGTCTTGAACCCGTAATAGTCGGCCAGCGCGTACGTGCTATCCGTGTGCTGGCTGCCGGCCGCGGTGATGTAGCGCGATTGGCCGTGCCTGTATACCTCGTTGAAAGCGAAGCGGCTCAGATCGGCACCGGAAAACTGCGCCTTGTACTGGGCAAGGTTCTGGTACACACGCATGGTCTGAGTCATTTTCTGAACGCCCAGTTCGTAGATGAGTTCTGGTTTGGAATCGACCGGGTACGGGGATCCCTGTTCGTCGTTGGCTAGGCTGCCGACCGTGTAATAGGCGGTCGCGATCGCACATTGCGCGGCGTCGGAATCGTCGCGATTGTGATGGCAAAGAGCCAGCGCGTCGGACACGTAGTGGCCAGTTGCGTGATTCGAGTCACGGTCCATGGCCGAGCTCAGCATGCGGGCGATGATGACCGCCTGGCGCACCGGCACGTTGTCTCCCAGCCGGCGTTCCACGGAAAGGATTCCGTAGGCGTCGGCCGCGGCCTCCTGCGCAAGCCATGGAAATGCGCTGGCATCGGCTGCGCCGCCGTCGGACCGATTCAGGAACGCGTCACGCAGCTTGCAGTGTCCGACCTCGTGGCCCAGTGCGAACATGGCCTGGGCCCGCGGCTCGATGCGACCGTTCAGGAACCGCCCGAGCGGCTTCAAGGCCTCAGCGATGCCGGGGGAAACACGCAGAATGCACTTGACGCGGTCGCCTTCGACCCGTGACACCGACAGCGATCCGCTTTGCGAGTCCCAGTAAAAGATCTCGACGTTCGGATCCAGTTCGCGTACAAAAGCGGCGCCCGCCTGCATGTATTCGTCGGGAGCGCCAGCCGGCACGGAAAACTGGGTCGCCTCATGCGTGCCTGCGGTCGCGTCGAGCACAATGGATTGCAGACCGACCACTCCGGCCATCAGCACCAGCGGTGCCGCCGCCAACCAGAAGGGCGGGTCAGGGCGTAAAGTGGGGCGGCTGCGCATGAATCGTGGTTCCGACATGTTGGCCCTCTCCTCATCATTGGTGCCCGGAACGGTTTCACACCGCGAGCACGGAGAACCTTGATCCTGGGGCGGCGCAAATGAACCTTCCCTGATCGCCTTTCCGATTTTCTAATTGCACGTCGGGAAGAGAGGATTCATGGTGGTGCTACCGGTGCTCGTCTGGCTCTGGCGATTGCGTCATGGTTTGAGTGCTATCCCCACCGCTTGCTGCTACTTGCCCCGACCAGCGGCGGCCAGGATCAAGTCGGAGATCTCCTGTGGGTGGGAGACCAAGGAAAGATGACCTGCATCCAGTTCCACGGTTGTCGCTTTCATGCGTGTTGCTAAAAATCGTTCCAAGTCAGGCGAGATCGTCTGATCGAGTTTCGACACTGCATACCAGCTCGGTTTGGAGCGCCAAGCCGCCACTGTGGTTCGCCCGCCGAACAGAGAGGCGGCGGTGGGTTCTTGTTCGGCATAAAGGACTTCTGCCTTTTCGTGCGCGACACCGTTCGCGAAATATTTGATAAAAGCCTCCTCGGAGAGATTGGTGAAGCCGTCGCGTTCCTGAACGCCTGCCCGCACCGGCATGGTGGGGAACTTTCCGGATAGGGCGACGAAGTCCTCGCCCGCATCGGGCGCCCGCGCGGCTACATAGACAAGCGCCGTGACCTTAGGGTCCACTCCCGTTTCGCTAATGACGGTGCCGCCCCAGGAATGGGCCACCAGCACGGTCGGTCCATCCTGCAGCGCCAATGCGCGGCGTGTCGCGGCGACGGAATCGGCGAGCGATGTCAGTGGATTTTGCACCGCAGTTACATGCAGGCCGGCCGCCTGAAGGCGCGCGATGACCTCGGTCCAGCTCGAGCCGTCCGCCCACGCCCCGTGCACTAGCACCACATTGCGCGCTTCCGCCGGCTTGGCGGTCTGCGCTGACGCTTCCGCCGCAAAGAGCGTCGCCGAAAGCATACTGATTGCGACCACCGCCAATTTCTGGAGTGTCTTCATCTCCCTAACTCCTTTATCAGTCATTCATTTCGGAGCGTGCCGCTCCCGGCTGGCGGCGGGGATAGATATCGGGCACCCCGAGCAGGAACGATCCTGATCCCGAGGCGCAAATGAATCTTCTGTGATCGCCGGTCCGGTTCTTTAATTGCACGTCCGGAAAAATCACCAGTCGCTCGGAGTATTGACGGTCGGCTCCAACAGCGCAGTGCCCGCTCGAGGGCGTCCGCAGCGATGCCTTCTCAGGCCGTGGGGCCATCGAGCAGCACGCCGAGCGACGCGTACCCCGCGCGTCGCAAGCAGAACTATCCGGTGTGTACACCACGGGAATCGCGCCACGCGCGCGGTGGTTGCCCCGAGTAGCGTTTGAAGACGCTGGTGAAGTGCGACTGGGTCTGGAACCCGACCGATAGCGCGACATCCACCAGCGACCTGCCGGTTGCGACCAGCATCTCTTGAGCCCGCTCGATCCGGCGCCGCAGCAGGTATTCGTGAGGCCGCAGGCCGGTGGCAGCCCTGAACTGCGCTGCAAAATGCATGCGCGTGAGACCGGCCGCCGTGGCGACATCGGCAAGACTTACGGGCTCGCCGAGGCAGGCCTCGATATAGTCGAGGGCTCGCTTCAGCCGCCATGGCGCAAGTTCGCCAGCCCTCGATCGCTCGGGAGTGCTCACGCGGCTGGCCGAGGCCAGCAGCCGTGCGACGATGGCCATGCTGATGCAGTCCGCGTAGGTCTGTCCGAACGCGCCTCCAACTCGGTTGGCTTCAAGCAAAGCGCGCCCCAGCGAATCGATCGTTATATCTTTGCTTGGAACGGCCCTCGAGCGAAGCACCGGCGCCTGGCGGCTAGGCATGTCGTGGGCGCACTCGGCGATCAGAGTGTTGGGTACATATAGGTGCAGGACATCGTATGGCCCGCGAAAAAGGCAACGAACGGGCACGGCGGGCTCGGTTACGTGAACCGTCCCAGGGGTGGTGACGCCATCCTGCACGGTTCGGCCGGACACCGAGAACCGGATATTCATGGTCCGCAACACGATCTTGACCACGTGGCAGTCAGCGGTCGTTTCGGCGCCAAACTCCAGCGTGTGCTCGCTGCCGGCATGCCATCGCGTGGCGATTACCCTCGATGCGGATAAAGCCGTCGCGCAGGCTTGGCGTGGAACTCGCCACTCAAGCTCGTCATCGACGATATTTTCGGGATGCATCGGGCTGCCGTGCACTTCGAATACGGAAGCCGCCAGAGAGCCTGTCTGGGAATCGGAACAGTGCATCGGTCATCTCGCTGATTCGGCATCCGTGTGTCGGCAAGGTGAGTCATGAGACCGTAACGCTCCTCCCCGATCCGCTGATCGAAAATTACCGGAGACGTCCGCTGTCCGCATCACGACATGCAGGGACGCTTTGCTACCACTTTGGGGTAAGGGCGTGGCGTCGAATACCCAAGGGCCTTGGCACGCTGCGCTATGATTCCCCGGTACGTCGAAGTGCCGCTTGCAAAAGCCGGGGCTCAAGTTCGTCAGTCAGATGGGGCATCGTCCTATCCGCCGCTCCTCTATCGACCGCTGTCGACGGCGCTCAGTTCGTTTTGCATACCGACCCAAGCTATGTGTTTGCACCTGCGTGGCGGCGCTGCTGCTTTCGTGGCGCGCGTGCGCGTTGCCGCCCGACCTGAGAATCACGCAGTTCTATCACTCTGCCTGGACCGCCAAAGAAGGCGCGCCCACGGGTATAGGGGCCCTTGCTCAGACGAGAGACGGCTATCTCTGGATCGGCACTACGGCCGGACTGTTCCGTTTCGACGGGGTTCGCTTCGAGCGAATCGACGCCATTCGTGGGCAGCCATTGCCCTCCAGCAACGTATACACGCTCTGGGCGCCGCCGTCGGGCGGCCTTTGGGTCGGCTACGCGTTTGGTGGTGCGAGCTTCATCAGCAACGGCAGGATTACAAATTACGGTGAGCGGGAGGGCCTCCCGGTCGCCAGCGTTCGCGGTTTCGCGCAGGATAAATCCGGCACTGTATGGGTGGCGACCTCGCGCGGTCTAAGGCGCCTCGAAGGCTCGCAATGGGTCGACGTAGGTGCCGCACTTCTTTTGCCCAAGACATACATGAGTACGCTCGGCTTCGATGGAAGTGGAACTCTCTGGATCGCCGTCAACGACTCGATCATGTTTCTGCAGCCTGGGCAGCACGCCCTCGCAACCACGGATATTCAGCTCGACGGCGAGATCAGGTTCCTTGAAGGCCCCGACGGGATCTTGTGGCTGATGGATGCGATTAAGGGCGTTCGTGCCTTGTATGTACCGTTTGGCCCAACGAATACGAGCAAAGACTGGATTCGACTCAGAGGCCCGCGATCAGACCCGATAGACGTACTGTTCATTGACCGTGAAGGCACGTTCTGGATGTCAACGCCAGCTGGCATTCGTCGCCTGAGAGACGCGGCGGGCCTCCTGCGCCATGGATTGGCCGACGGGGCATCGGTGGACGTCTTTTTGGGCACCGATGGCCTGACAGCAAACGGATCATTCACAGGCCTTGAAGATCGAGAGGGCAACGTCTGGCTCGGAACCACCGGAGGATTGGACAGGTTTCGCGAGTCGCGCCTGAGTAGAGTCGACCTTGCTGCCAATTCGGGGGGTTTCGCCTTGGCGGCCGGCGACGATGGAGCCGTGCTGGTCGGCGAATATTCGAAGAATGGCGCTTTCAAGGTCACGGAAGGGTCAATCGTCGAGGCGGTGCCCGGCCCGCGCAATATCACCTGCGCCTATCGCGATCCTGACGGCATTGTTTGGTTGGGCGGTTCGGACCGGATCTGGCACTCGGCGGGGCAGCGATGGGTCGCGATGGATCTGCCCGTCCGCATAGTCAATCAACAATGCTGTTCAGGTGTTCAGGCCATCGCCAAGGATCGGTCAGGCGCGGTGTGGGTGTCAGTCGTGGGTGCCGGTGTGTTCCGCCTGGCCGATGGCAAGTGGAAACGCTACGGAGACCCCGCGGTAAGCCTGACAACCGACAGCGATGGTCGCGTCTGGCTGGGATATCCGAACAATCAGGTTCAAATCGCAGACAAGGATACGGTACAGCGCCTGTCCGCCGCCGACGGGCTCAATATTGGGGTTGTGCTCTCGATTGACGCGCGGCCCCGTCACGTCTGGGTGGGCGGAGAGCATGGTCTCGCGCTTTTCGATGGCCGCCAATTCCATGCGGTCACGCGCCAGGGCGGCACATCACTGCCGAGCGTCTCCGGAATTGTCGAGACCGCGGAGGGCGATCTTTGGCTCAATACCAGCGAAGGCGCGATGAAGGTACCGGCAAATGAGGTGCGTCGGGTCGCAAGCAATCCGCTCTACGCGGTTCAGTACACTCTACTTGATTTTCTCGACGGCATGCCAGGTACACCGTCAGCCGTTCGACCGCTGCCAACCATGGCAGAGGGCACCGATGGCCGCCTGTGGTTTGCCACGACCAATGGGATCGCGTGGACTGATCCGCGGCACGTGGTGCGGAACGCGCTTGCGCCGACGGTCGACGTGCAGTCCATTATCGCGGACGGCATCCGTTACGAGCCGTCGGCGGGCCTGAAGCTACCGGTCAGGACGCGCAACCTGCAAATCAGCTACACGGCACTCAGCTTGTCAATTCCACAGCGGGTCAGATTTCGGTACCAGCTGGGCGTCGGGCAGCCGTTGCAGGACGTAGGTCCTCGGCGAGAGGCGTATTTTACCGACCTTGCCCCCGGGCAATACAGATTTCGCGTGATCGCCTCGAACAACGATGGTGTCTGGAACGAAAAGGGAGCGACCGTTGATTTCGATATACCCCCGGCATTTGTCCAGACGAAATGGTTCCTGGCGATCTGTGTAACCGCAGGAGCGGCGGCGCTGTGGCTACTCTGGACCCTTAGGTTGCGACAGATCCAGGCAAGACTGCGCGACAGGCTCGAAGCACGGATGTTCGAGCGCGAGCGCATCGCCCAGGAATTGCATGACACGCTGCTGCAGGGCCTGCTCAGCGCTTCTCTGCAACTGGCCGTGGCGAACAGCCAGATCTCGCCCGGTGCAACGGCGAAGCCCCTGGTGGAGCGGGTCTTCCAGCTCCTGCGACAGATGATCGATGAAGGTCGGGACGCCCTTCGGTGCCTTCGGACCGGAAAGTCCGGCCTTGATGACGACCCCGGTGACCTCGAGCGCGCGTTTGCGCAAATCCCCGAGGATCTGGCGGCTGATAAGAAGATCAAGTATCAGTTCATCGTGGAAGGTACTCCCCGATCGTTACGGCCCTTGATCCGCGACGAGGTATATCGCATCGGCGGAGAGGCACTCGCCAACGCGTTCCGCCACTCGCATGCGTCGGTCATCGAGACGGTGCTCGACTACGCCCAGGATCGCTTTCGCATCGTCGTCCGAGATAACGGCCGAGGAATCGATCCAGAGGTTCTGCGCCGCGGCCGGGACGGTCACTGGGGACTGTCCGGGATGCGCGAACGGTCCGAGAAAATCGGCGCCCGGCTCAAAGTGCTGAGTGCCGCCGGGGCGGGAACCGAGATTGACTTGACCGTCCCGGCCGCCGCAGCCTTCCAACACTCGGCCCGCAGCGGCTCGATGGACTGGCTGGCCCGATTCTATTCGCGCAGCGCGAAACCATGACCGACCTCACCCGCATCCGCATTCTGTGCGTGGACGATCATCCGCTGTTTCGCGAGGGCATTGCAACGGTCATCGCCCATCAGAAGGACATGCAGCTCGTCGCGATGGCGGCCACTGCAAAGGAGGCCATCGAAGAATTCAGGCAACAGCAGCCTGATGTCACGCTGATGGACCTGAGACTCCCCGACATGAGCGGCATCAGCGCCGTCGCCTCGATTCGGACGGACTTCCCTGAAGCCCGGATCATCATGCTCACCACATTCGAAGGCGACGTCGAGATTCAACGCGCGCTTCTGGCCGGGGCTCGCGGTTATCTGTTGAAGAGCACGCCGCTCGAGGATCTCGTCGAGGTGATCCGCAAGGTTCACTCGGGGCGCAAACACCTGACGACTGAGGTGGCGCAGACTCTGGCCGAGCGTTTCAGCGGTGATTCACTGACGGTGCGCGAGATCGAGGTTCTGAAGCGGATTGCCGAGGGCGACCGCAATCGGGAAATTGGCGAGGGCCTCGCGATCTCGGAGGAGACTGTGAAGGTCCATATCAAGCACATCATGGACAAACTCGGTGCGAAGGATCGAACGCAGGCCGTGGCCATCGGCATTCGCCGCGGCGTCATCCACATCTAGACCGCGGCCGCGGCACGACTCAGACATGCCTCGATAGTGTTATCGAGGGGTACCTTGCCGGTGGGATCTCCCACCAGCAACGCGCCTGTACGCTCCAGCCCGCGTTGCCGAATCAGCAAGGAGCATGTCACTGCAAAGGACATTTTCGAGCTTCCCGTCGGGCTGGGCGGGCGCGGCGTTGCTCGTCTTGCGCGTCGTCGTCGGAGCCTCGGCGACTCTCCAAGCCGGCTTGCTAATTGCCGGCGGTCACCCCGTGCGCGTGGCAACGGTCGCCGCCATCTCGATGGCGATCGCGGGTCTGGCGCTGATGATCGGCTTCCTGACACCGATTGCGAGCGTGTTGGTTTGCCTGGGAGGTGCGGGGATCATGCTTACGTGCATTCCTCCAGCACCGCTGCTGCTGTTCGATTCGAGGATGGCCGTTTTCGAGTTCGTGGTGATGTCCGCGGCGCTCGTTATCCTCGGGCCTGGCGCAATTTCACTGGATGCGCGCCTGTACGGCCGCAGAGAGGTCGCGATCCGCGAAGCGCCGCGCCGGAATGATTCCTGACGTGCGATTAGAATACCGGACGGGCAATCAGGGAAGATTCATTTGCGTCCCGGAATCAAGGTTCTCCCTGCCCCGCTAAACCATGTGGACACCTGACGCCTTGCAGCTGGCCCGGATTCAATTCGGGTTCACAGTCTCGTTCCACATTATCTTCCCGGCGATCACGATCGGCCTGGCGAGTTACCTCGCCGTGCTCGGGATCCCCTCGTTTTCGGTGCAATAAGTGACGGTGCGCAGAACCAGCAACGGCGCGGGGCAAGATTCGTAAGATGTTGATCCGGTTGACGTTTCTGTTCCCACCTGAAAGCCTGTCTGATGGCGTCAATGCGTGGTCGATTTCAGCCGCCGGCGCTGGTTTTCGCTGCACTTTGTGACGGCAGGATCTGGTCGGCGCAGCGCTCGATGGGGAAGCGGAAGACGCCCCGCAAGTTGATCCCTTCGAGCCGCGTTGGCGCAATGCGGCCGATCAGCTCAGCCGGGATGACCTGGCGCCTATTGGCCCAGCGATCCAGGATGGTCTGCATCTGCGCTGTGTTCCAGGCCATCACGACGTTGGCCAACAAGCTCAACGCGTCGGCCACCGCCTGCATCTCGTCGGCGCGTTTGGCCTGTGCGGGGCTCACGCGCCCGGTGTAGATGGCGCGCTTCAGTGCGTTGACCGCCTCGCCACGATTGAGCACCCGCCGCAGCTCGCGCCGGAACGCGGCGTTGACGAAGTAGTCGGCCAGGAACGCCGTTCGCAGCAATCGGCCGAGCTGCACACCGGCGTCGTAGATCGGATCGCTCCGGGCGGCCGAGCCGAAGCGCGCCAACGCCGCGACCGCACTCGCATGCCCGCTCATCACCGACGCCGTCAGATGCACCAGCGCGTCCCAAGGCGATTCGATCAGCTCCGTGTCGACGTTGGCGACGCACACGGACGCGATCTCGGCCGGGATCGCCATGCCGCGCGGAACATATAGGTGACGCTGCTTCAGCTCCCTGAGGCGCGGGCATAGATCGAACCCCAGCAGCCGGGCCAGCGCCATCGCGAAGTCGGTATAGCCGTGCG
>Ga0137359_10004843_pt1 | contig 11061 bp, 12 predicted proteins | sample Mad1_40_16metaG_FD_108281 | JGI IMG/M metagenome (GOLD analysis project Ga0137359, IMG submission 108281) | Vadose zone soil microbial communities from Angelo Coast Range Reserve, California, USA - Mad1_40_16 metaG | ecosystem: Environmental > Terrestrial > Soil > Vadose zone | place: USA... | reverse complement strand
TGAATCAAATGTGCGCGGGGTCAATGCCATACTGCTTCGAGTACGGTGTATACTGCCGTAAATCAATCCGAAGGTTGTCAGGGACGATGTGACGACCTACACACCTCGAGTATGTAGATCGCAACTCCAACCACAATACCTTGGTCTCGACCAAATAGAGAAGACGTCTACAAAATTGTTGTGCCTCAATGTCATTCCACGCCTATTGAAGAGCCCCAAGTTATGTCCAGTACTCTTGTGATAGATTTATAGATTTAATAGTGTTTTGCCCATGCTAATGCAGGCACTGGCAGCCAGGGGCGTAAATGAAGCTTGGCCCAAGAGGCAGTTGCGATACTCGTTGGAGGATGAAAGACTCGAACGCTTCCAAGTTTGGCCCGAGTCATGGCAGCGAGTTTGTGGAGATTCCCAAATTGAATGTGAATTCGGCTCAGCCAAAGGAGTGGAATATGTAGGTGGGCTATCGCGAAAAGTAGTGCGAGAAATTTCCTTTGGTCTGCGTAATACTGGATCATTGAGCATCTATGTTTGCAGTGTACTTGGGGGTTTCATATTCACCGCGCAAGAGATCGTTGTGAGCTCTTTCAAGGTCAACTCCCAAATCATCATCCCCCCCCAACATCGCAATGAGTGAACGGCTACCTCGTGTATATATTTGATCGGTCACAGGGTATCAGGTGCCAAGGTACCCGCTGCCAATGATTGACGTGAACGCAACAATCAAAGGATGCGACGAGGAGCCTTTCCAAGCGACGGATCACCACATCCTCGGCCTTGACAATTCGATGCGACCAGATCGTAACAGCTGGACCAAAACATAAAACGACGCCCTACCATTTCCAGTGATGTAACGCTGGGCACCCCATTACCTTCGCGACGAGCCTCAAACTGCATGTGTGGGAAAGGTGGTTCTTATTGTTTACCGTACAGACGGTCAGCGTTTAGTCTCCTAGTGGGGTAAGACACAAAGATAAGGAAGCCGCATTTCTTGGTAAGAACACAGTGACGGTAAGAACACAGTGACAGTTTGTGCTTCACGCTTCGGAATGTATGAGATGCGTTGTTGAATACAGCGGTAAGTCAAATGGACACCCTTTGACTTCAGGCAAGTGAGTTTCAAGAACAGAGAAGGCACGGTTGATAAAATACAATCTCGTAGAAGTTGTCTGACAGACAGCGACCCGGCTCGGGAAGCATCGGCAGTTCGAGTTTGATCGGCAATAGCCGAATGATAAACAGAGTTAGGATCTCCTGGCGTTGCCCGACTATGCCCTCATCACCACGTTTACACCGATTGAAATTGCCAATAAACAAATCTAGGTTACAGTGAGTTCGCCCTTTCTAGATAATACGCTGACTTGTTTCTCAGTTCTCTTGATTGGGCTCATTATGTCGCTTTGCGACGACAAGTCTCGCATGGTATGGCGTGACCACCTCATGCTTCTGCTTGATGGGCGTATCCTCTGGCTGCGACCGACTTGGTCATGACGTACGGAGGTTACTGTCATACATCCTCTGTTGGCTTCAAAAATGCGCTCCGCCTTCCCCTTCGCAACCGGTCCGATGGATCGTCGATGGGTCTTAGCCTAGACTCCTAGGTCTACTGAGTCTCATGCACTGGTTCCACACATCCCACTACTTTCCCAGTGTATGGAAAGTTTTTTTATCCGCTTCGTATCACATTCGATGATTTTGACCTCCGTGACTTATATATTATATTTCCCATCTCTGGGGTCGGGGGTATACTTGAGCCTGGGCGTAGTTGGTGCTTCTTTCGTACATCTCCTAACGGCCTGACATTCAACGTGGGCAGCGCCCATCTGTGATCGGGTCTACTACAGCACCTGGAAGCACACTTAGCGTAATAGCTAGCAATTGTACCCCGTCCCTGGGAACCCAGAACATTTCTCTGCTTCGCCGGTTCGGTCTCATTAGGTTCAAAGTTGCTTATCTTTCATCTATTTCCCCCTAACAACAAGTTAGTTCACGATGGACGCCATTTTTATCCGACATTTCGATATGTCCGGTGACAAGCTTTCAAAGTTGCGAAAATGAGATCGCGCTGTCCATTGGGGCTCTCCCGCCCCGTAACTGCGATGGTTATTCTTCCGGGTGAACGACCTTACTCTCAATGAAGTCCCAATTCCCTACGACTCAACAAATGGCCAGCATCTATGATCCCAGAAACTGTGACGTTGCACGGTACCAACCGGTCCAAGGCGACATCATTGGCATGATAGACTAATGCCATTTGAGGGCAGAAGGCCAAAGCGAATGCACCAAGGATACTCGGCTCCTTCTGCCCTGTCTCTCCGTAGATACCAATCGCTACGCCCCCCATGACTTCTATTCGCCGTTCCTTCGGTCCAATCTTGCAAGAAAACAATTACATTTTCACGTGGACGAGTCGTACAAACTCAGAACACAAAAAGGGAGGCGCTAATTCTACATACACGTAACTCGGGTCATCAATCTATACAATAACAATAAGTAGATCCAAAATTGATCCAAAATTACAGGGTGCAGCGCTTCCTCGTCTTCATCAGCGGGGGTCTCACGTCGCCATATATGGGCGGCGGGGGTGGCGGGACTATACGTCCGCGTAGGTGTACAGGGTGCCAGTCGTCTGTACGCTCGGGTTGACTTTCCAGTACACGATGCAATGTTGACTTGTTAATCACGCTCATATTAAACCATGCAGCTAATCCGCGGTCACGGACATCACCCAGGCTGCGCGCAGGTACATTCGGGGATGCAGCAGGTGGCGGATAAGCTACATCGTTCGTGAGACGACCGTGAGCGATATTAAAAATCCGCAAGTTGCGCACCTGGGTGGTGTGTGCGCCCCGTAGGATGACGGGATTGCGACATTGCAGTCGTAGGACCCGGCAGAAAGAGAGGAGACGGTGGTTCATTGGACCCCAGGGCACTCGTTAACGTTGTCCACAAATCGATGAGACCCTCAAGATCGGAGAATTTGTATTCGTGCTGCACACCTGGAGCATGGGGGTACGTCTTTGGCCTCGATTCTGCCTGTTGTTGCGAGCGGCACCATGGCACGGCCCAGCGATGCCAGCAGTCCCAAGCGCTACGGGGTTGATGATTTGCAACGGTGTTAAGTTTGTCTGCGATATCCTCCCAGTCCGCTTCTTCTTCTTTGCTGCAAGGGGGAATAATTGACAAGAGTAGCAGGTATTCGGGAAGCGTCCAAGGGCGCAAGGTCAAGTAGACAAGGGGGGATAGCGGGGGCGACGGAACTGCAAGAGATGCGAGTTCGGAGTCTGATTTGCTTTGTGAAGTGGGTCGAGACTTACTGTGGGGCGTATACTCCAGTTCAGATACTGCATCCAGTGCGGTCTTCCCGACCTGCGGGGAGAGTGCGAAATTACCAGCGGATAAGGGCCACGGAGAGACTTTGATATCATCTGGCCGATTTGGAGATTGTTGAAAACCGGGAATAGCATAGTACAACGCGCGGGGTTCCTGCCCCGCGATAGCGCTCTCGGGAGACTCCTTTACAAGTATGCCCGTTGGAGCAGAAGACGTCCAAGGTGTGCATATGGATATGGAGGAAGCGGTTGTCACACTCGTGGCAGCGGTCGAGGAGCTGTGAGGACCTGGTGTCCATACGAGTTGCTCGAATGATCGCTTTGAGCTGATGGAGATAGAAGAGTTCAGGGTAGGGTAACTCTGTGGAGCGCGGAGGTGGAGCGCACTGAATTGTTATCGGCGGCGGCCGTTTCTTATGCCTGACCTTGATAGTGGGAGGAATTGTCCTCCACTCTATCGCAGCCGTAGATTTTCGTCTCAGATTCTTGGATTCAGTACGCCCTAGATCTGTGGCGGCCATGAGACGTGTGCTGTGGGGATGATAGCTTGACAGTTAGCAGACAAAAGCAAGAACAGAGCGAGAAAGAATAAAACAAGTAGAAAAAAACAAAAGGGGGAAAAGAATAAGAGAACGGGCAGCAAGTCATCTGTAGTCGTAGGTTAAGGACGGCCTGGTTATGAACCTGGCCATGTTATTGTCTTTGTATCTACTGGGCGCTTGTCAAGTCCGATTGTAAAGCCAAGTTCCCGGCGCTGGTGTCTCGCATATGGGGCACGTGATCAGATATGTCACGAGTCAAATTTTCGGGGCCGACGGTTACTTGACGCGGACGCGGCTCTCAACCTCAACTCAATTCCATACGTGAACGACATGGCCAATCCCACCAAACATCCTCTCTATGGTTTCTTACCGCGAAGTGTGACTTCAAAACAAGTTCAAGGTGTTATGGTATGCGATCGTCATGTATCTCAAAACAACTGACCTTTGACATCCTTGCAGGAGGGCAAGGAAAATCCTTTCACCCGTTTGCCACATTCAGCTCAATATCATAAAATTCTCGAGTCCCGTAAAAAATTGCCAGTCTTCGCGCAAATTCACGAATTCTATAAAATGGTAAGTTTTGCTCTCTCCTTTGTTCGTGAGGGGGCAATGGAACCCGCGCCCCAGGTCGCTCCTGGAATCAAGGCCATGTGTCGCTAATGCCCCAGCCAAGTTTACTAAATACCAGATCATCGTCATGGTTGGAGAGACAGGCTCGGGAAAGACTACTCAGTATGCCATCTATCGCTAGTTTCGTACCACAGCTCGAGATTAACATCCCTTCAGAATACCGCAATTCGTCGTTTACTCTGATTTGCCGCAGACGAAAAACAAGATTGTTGCGTGTACGCAGCCTCGACGGGTGGCCGCCATGTCCGTAGCGAAGCGCGTAGCTGACGAGATGGATGGTGTGTGCGCTAGCTTGTCGATCTTTTCCCTTCCTCATTTTAGTCCAGTTCAGCTTGGGAAGCAGGTCGGATATTCTATCCGTTTCGAGGACATGACCGAACCAGGGACAACTTTCTTGAAGTACATGACTGACGGTATGCTCTTACGTGAAGCCATGCACGACCCCGATCTTCAGCGCTATTCCACTATCATTCTCGATGAAGCGCACGAGCGTACGCTCGCCACCGATATCCTTATGGGCCTTCTCAAAGCATTAGTAATGCGGCGGAGCGACCTCAAGATCATAATCATGTCTGCCACACTAGATGCACTCAAATTCCAAAAGTATTTCACCGTTGACGAACCTGCCCCACTTTTCAAGGTCCCTGGCCGCACGCACCCTGTGGAGATCTTCTATACACAAGGACCTGAACCAGATTACGTAGAGGCTGCCATTCGTACTGTTCTCATGATCCATCGTGCTGAAGAACAAGGTGATGTCCTCCTTTTTCTCACTGGAGAGGAAGAAATCGAGGACGCATGTCGTAAGATCAAGATCGAGGCCGATGATCTTCTTGCTCAAGACCCGGACACTGTTGGGCCCCTCACCTGCGTTCCCCTATATTCATCTCTCCCGCCTCAGCAGCAGCAGCGCATATTCGATCCCGCACCTCCACCTCGTGTCCCAGGTGGCCCACCTGGTCGGAAGGTCATAGTATCGACGAACATTGCGGAGACGTCACTCACCATCGATGGGATCGTGTATGTTGTCGACCCGGGTTTCTCCAAGCAGAAGTTATACAATCCACGCATCCGGGTCGAATCTCTCCTAGTATCACCCATCTCGAAAGCCTCCGCACAACAGCGAGCAGGTCGTGCAGGTCGCACCCGGCCCGGGAAGTGCTTCCGGCTATATACTGAGAAAGACTTCATGAAGGAGCTCGAGGAGCAAACGCATCCCGAAATCTTGAGGAGTAACCTAGCGAACACAGTCCTCGAACTTGTAAAAGCAGGGATCAAAGACCTGGTTCGATTCGACTACGTCGATGCCCCGGCCCCAGAGACGTTGATGCGAGCGCTTGAGCTGTTGAATTACCTTGCCGCACTCGATGACGACGGGAACTTGACAGCTATGGGGAGTATGATGTCGGAGTTCCCGTTGGACCCTCAGGTACTTGTTTTTCGCCTGCAATCCGTACCGCACATGCTTATTTAAGATGGGCAGATGTCCAAGATGCTCATTGTCAGTCCCGAGTTTTCCTGTAGTCAAGAGATCTTGACCATTGTGGCAATGCTTTCTGGTAGGTGGTGTCTTTGCGAATCATCGCTATAGAATTCATCGCAAATCTCGCAGTCCCTAACATTTGGCTACGACCGAATAACCAAAGGAAAGAAGCAGATGCTGCAAAGCAGCTGTTGACGGTTCCTGATGGGGATCATCTCACCCTCCTCAATGTCTTCAATGAGTACCAAAATAGTGCGTCTTATTTTAGGCTATTCCCTCTGTTGTTAATAAGCTTCTCTACCTGTGCAGACTTATCCGATCGTAACTGGGCATGGAATCATTATATCTCGGCCCGCTCACTATCTCAAGCAGACAACGTTCGCTCGCAATTGCTACGGATCATGGAACGCCTGGAGATCAATCTCCTCACTAAAGCATACGATGACCAGACTCGACACTACATAAACATCCGGCAGGCGCTCGTGTGTGGGTACTTCATGCAGATTGCGCACAAGGAAGGAGAGAAAGGTTCCTATCTCACCGTGAAGGACAACCAGGTATGATTCACCTCGGCGACGGACCGACGGGCATTAATACCTTTTATCTTTCCGATCAGGTCGTTTCGCTGCATCCCTCGTGCGGACTCGACACGCAGCCTGAGTGGGTTCTCTTCAACGAATTCGTGCTCACGACGCGGCCATACATCCGTACTGTGACTGAGATTCGCGCCGAATGGCTGCTAGAGTTGACCGCAAATTACTACGACCTGGCATCGTTCCCTGATTGCGAGGCGAAGCGCGCGCTGCAACGCGTGCAGAAGAAACAGATAGGGAAGAATGCAAAGGCAGCGGGATCCGACAGGCCACTGAAGAAAGTCAAGGCGAGCTGAGTTAATGGTCTCATATATTCCGGTCATATTGTAGATTTATGGGCCATACGTTAAGGTAGCCTAGATCTGCCGGGTGTTAGTCACAACGATATCTTGTCGTCCTTGTTTTCTTGTCACCTTTGCCCGTGTGGGTGTGTACGTTCATGATAAATGGCCACTCTTTCGCGTGAGCCCGCTTAGAGCTTCTAGCATTGCAGGGATCCACTGCTGAAAAATGATGGGACCAGCGATATAGTAGCGAGGGCCCCAATTATTGGCCGAGCCTCACATACGCGGGACTCAAATTTCGCAAGCTTCGCTCGTTTGACGAGGGGGTGCCTTCTAATGCACAATGTCGTATGGTGGCTGCACATATATGGTAGGCTATCACTCCGTTGGGAAGCGCGGGCGCCATGGCGCCAACCAACGCTTGAATGTGCGGTGTGGCTGTACATGAGAAGAGCTCCGAGAGCACGAAGCGCACAAATTGAACGACGACGGGTGGGAATTTTTTGCCATGGCCGAACTTAACTGAAACGCGCGAAAATATACTGTCGAAACTTGTGAGAGTCATTCTTTGTTGGGACTCGGTACTCCAATGGCTATCTTAACAGCATACACAAACGCTGCCAACGCTCCTCACTTGCATCGAGTTCTTTATCGGTTGGTGGAATAATTCCCAACGCCTAAACGGGACCGTGACGAATACACTTAACCTTGATCTTTGATTGATCTTGATGGATTTGACTCGTCTGGCCCACACGCTGTGGAAAATGGAGGGTTGAAGTGGCTGCGGGTTTTTGATCTCGAACAAACCTCGGCCAGTTCGACTAAATATCCAGATGTGACGCAGTGACCGCAAAACAAGTGCAGGGTATATTGGTATGCACAAATTTAGGAGGGCAGTAAAAACCCTTTCACTCCTTTCCCCCATTCACCTCAATACTCGGGCTGCATTGCCAGTCTTCGCGCGAATGTATAGTTCTATCAGATGGTGAGTTCTGTTCTGGGAGGCAATGATACTCGTGTCCAGGTCGCTCCTCGAATCAGGGACGTGTCGTTAATGCCCTAATGAAGTTTGCTAGATATCAAATCATCGTCATTGTCGGAGAGGCGAAAGACTACTCAGTACGTCCGTCTATTGCCAGTCCGATAGCCCAACTTACGATTGATTTCGCATCAAGGTTCCGCGATTTGTCGTCTACTTGACATGCCGTAGACAAAAAAAAACAAATTGTGGTGTGCATGCAATCTCAGCGGTGGCTGCCTTCACCGTAGCTAAGCGCGTGGCTGACGAGATGGATGATACGTGCTCTGTCTTCTAGATCACATCACTTCCTCATTTCGTCCCTGCTCAGCTTGGGAAACAAGTCGGATATTCTATCCGTTTCGAGGACATGACTGAATCAGGAACAACTTTTTCAAATACATGACTGATGTGAAGCAATGAAAGGCCCCGGTCTTCAGCGGTCTTCAACTATCATCCTCGATGAAGCACATGAGCGTACACTTGCCACCGATATCCTTATGGGCTTTCTCAAAGCGCTGGTAAAGCGGCGGAGCGACCTCAAGATCATAATCATGTCTGCCACGCTAGATGCACTCAAATTCCAAAGAATATTGGAGAACCTGCCCCACTTTTCAAATTCCTGGCAATGGCCTATTTGGTCATTGTATCGATGAACTTGACGGAGACTCGCTCACCATAGACGACATTGAGTATGTTGTCGACCCGGGTTTCTCCAAGCAGAAATTAGCTTGCTGATGTGCGGAGGCTTTCGAAATGGGTGATACCAGGAGAGAATCTAATCGGATGCGCGGGTTGTAAGGTCGCACCCGGCCTAGGAAATGCTCCTGACTCTACACCGAGAAAGACTTCGTGAAGGGGCTCGAGGGACAACGTATTCCGACTCGGAATCCTGAGGAGTAACCTCGCGAACAAAGTCCTCTAACTTGTAAACGCGGGATTAAGGAACTGATTTGATTCGACGTAGTAGACAATCCATCTACAGAGTCGTTGATGCGGGCTCGAGCTGTTGAATTACCTTCGTGCACTGGACGACGACGGGGACCTAACGTTTGTGGGGCGCATAATGTCAGAATTGCCGTTGGACCCTTAGGCACTCATTTTCCCTTTCGTATGCAATCCATAGCCAATTCTTATTCGCCTGAGTAGATGTCCAAGATGTCCATGAGTTTCATTGCAGTCAGGACACCTTAACAATTGTCGCCATGCTTTTCGGTAGGTATCTTCATATATCATCACCGATAGAACTCATCACAATCCCGTAGTCCCCAACGTTTGGTTACGACCAGACAATCGTCGGAAAGACGCCGATGCAGCAAAGGGGCTATTGACCGTTCCTGGTGGGAACTATTTCACTATCAACGTCTTCAATGAGTATCAAAATAGTACGCCTTTTTTTGTGCTCCTTGCTCCTTACACTCTATTGTTAATGGGACTCTACTTGTCCGGACCTAAACGATCGTAATTGGGCACGGAGTCTCTATCTTTCAGTCCGCTCACTCTCCGAGGCAGACAATGTTCGCTCGCATCTGCTACGGATCATGGAACGCCTGGAGATTGACCTCGTAACCCATCACACGATGACCAGACACGACATATGGGAACATTAGAGCACTTCTGTGCGAGGTATTTTATGCAGGTTGCGCACAAGGAAGGGGAGAAAGGTTCCTATCTCACCGTTAAGGACATGAGGTGTTCCACTGACATGTATAATTCTGATCAGATGGAATCGCCGCATCCTTATGCTGTCTTGATACCCAGCCCCAGCCCAAGAGGGTTCTCTTCAACGAATTTGTACTCACGAAACGACCATATATCCGTTCGGTGATGGAGATTCGCGGCAAGTGGACCAAGTGGCTTCTCGAGCTGACCGCAGATTACTACGACCTGGCGTCGTTTCCAAATTGCGAGTGGAAGCGCGTGTTAAAGAAACAGATAGGGAAGAATGCGAAGGAGCCAGGGTCCAACTGGCCAGCAAGAATGGCACCGCAGGGTGAATAATCGACTCACGTATTGCGCCCACATGGTGGATTTATGGGCCATGTGCTGGGCGGTCATAATGATGTCTTCTTGATTGACGGCCACAACCTTTTCTCGATGGTTCCAGGCTGCAGGTTCGTATGGAATGAACACAGTCCTCTGCGTGAGCCTCCCCCTGTTTTAACCTAGAACCCAGGTCTTGTTACGATTTCAGGACTTCGGCGTTCCCGGGGATATTTGCGTCGACTCCATGAGAGTGCATCATTGCGCATCTTCTGTTGCAGGGATTTAGTACTAGCACCGATGGCGAGTTTAAGCGAATGCCTCCTCGCAATGAGACATGCACATTTTGTTTTTCGGTCTGTAGTATGAGCAACAAGAATGGCGGTAACACCAACGGTACAGTAGCAACAGTCCACAAGTACAGGCCAAACGCATGCCATGGGACTCAACATGGTGAATGACGTTTCGCCTTTTTTTTACTCTTGCTTTGCAAGTCTCGCCTGTTTCGCAAGTGCACGCCTCCTGATATCCTTATGCATCGCGTGCATGTATGCCAGCAGCGCCGTGGGAGGCGCCAGCGCCATGGCTGCACCAACCAACGCGTGGGTCCAGTACGGTGTCATGGTACCCGGGGCAATCTTTGCAAGCACGGAGCGCACGAATTCTTTCGGGGTTGGGATGAATAGCGACGGGCGGCGAATTTTGGACATGGCTGACGTCTATAGAAACGGACGGGGGCCAATGCGTTACATTTACCCAAGGAGCAAACCAAGAGGTAAGAAAACGTACAACAAAGTATGTGTTTACGTGTTCGACGGTGATCCCCTTGGGCGTCAGCTCGGCCGTGAGCGCATCAGACCAAGTGCGGAGGAAGGCCTTGCTACCCGAGTAGACGGCGAGCATGGGCGCAGGCGAGGCACCCGCGAACGAACCCATATTCAAAATGAGGCCCTTTTTGCTACACGACGGTCAGCGTGCGATACAAAGAAACAGGGGTAGGTAAAAGTGCGAAACCCACCGAGAAACCATGGCTGGCGCGATGAAACTGGTGATGCGCAGCGTGGCGGAGACGTTGATGTCGATAATCGAGTTTAGCTCCTCAGAGGATGTGTCGACGAAATCGGCTGGGAACTCGTGGGAGACGCCGACGCAGTTGACTGCGCGCACATGCAATGGTTGTCGTCAGTCCCACGTAAGGG
>Ga0137359_10004839_pt1 | contig 11068 bp, 11 predicted proteins | sample Mad1_40_16metaG_FD_108281 | JGI IMG/M metagenome (GOLD analysis project Ga0137359, IMG submission 108281) | Vadose zone soil microbial communities from Angelo Coast Range Reserve, California, USA - Mad1_40_16 metaG | ecosystem: Environmental > Terrestrial > Soil > Vadose zone | place: USA... | reverse complement strand
TAACTCAGTCATCCGCGCGACGATGAACGGTTGCGAAATCGTCTGATTGAAATCAATTGGCAGGGCGTTATCGTCATAAGAGCGCCCGCGTAGCGCTTCCGTGACGAAGAAGTGCCGCGGAACCAATCGCATCGCTTCAAGCACCTTCGGATCGCGGATACCGTAGTGTTCGCGCAAGCGTTCAGTCATACGCTCGCGCGGAATGCGATACTCGGCCCGCAGAGCTTGTTGCCGTGATGGTGTGGAACTCAAGTTCTTACCGAAGGAGGGTCCTGTTAACTATGTAAGAGTTCAGAAGATACCAAGTAATTCCAGGAACCTATTTCTGACAACGCCGAATGATCAGTCATGTCACTCCTCAGCGGCGTGACCGATATGTAGCCATCCTCTATCGCTCGATAGTCCGTGCCATCTTCGGCATTCGAACGGAAATATTGTTCACCGATCCAAAAATACCGCTTACCGCGGGGATCTGTGTGCTCACTGATCACTGGGCGGGCATTCTTAACGCCTTGTCGTGTCACTTTCACGCCCTTGATTTCTCCCGGTGGCACGTTCATGTTGAGGAGCGTCCCATCAGGCAGACCTTCGTTTAGGATTTTCCGGACGGCATGTACGGCGAAGCGGGAAGCCTCAGTAAAATCATAGTTGTCTCTGGCTACAAGGCTTATTGCGATTCCGGGAACTCCCAGGATCGTAGCCTCCAAAGCTCCTGCGACAGTGCCTGAGTAGGTGGCGTCATCCCCCAGATTTCCTCCGTGGTTAATTCCTGACACGCAAACGTGGGGCAGTTCGTCATCCCTCAGGATCTGATGAAGCGCCAACGTCACACAGTCGGTGGGCGTTCCGTCCACCGTCCAATGACGATCATCGATTCGGCGAATCCGGAGTGGGCGCGATAGCGTCAAGCTGTGTGAAGCACCGCTCATTTCGGTCGCGGGCGCGACGACAAAGACGTCGCCAATTTCTTGCAAGGCGCTTTCAAGCCTCACTAAACCATCCGAATGGATCCCGTCGTCATTCGTTAGTAAGATGCGCGTCATCGCTTTGCCTAAACTGAAGAGTTACGATTCAAACCCTCGCCTCGCACACGTGCGCCCGCGGACTTAGGAGCGCTTGCCGAACTCCACTTTTTAGTTCTGAACGACGTGAAGAGTCTCGTGGACTGAACGCTGCACGACTGCTACCTTGCGCCGACGGGACGCGGTCGGGGACGCCCCTTCTTCTTATTGCGTTTGCGAGCCAAAGCAGATTTGAGTTTCGCCTTTTGCCCCGGAGGCATAAAAAAGGCGTGCTTTTTTGCATCTTTAATGATCTCTTCAGTCATTACCTTCCGCTTGAAGCGACGCAATGCGCTTTCAATTGATTCGCCCTGATTAATTGTCACTACTGCCATCTATTTCTCCAATTGATCAATTTTGAGTCTCCCGCCTTCAAACCCTATTTAACACGTCCTTCTGCATCAGGGTCAAGGAGAGCAACGAAAAACCCCGCGAACGTGTCAGAACATTCGCGGGGACTTCCCAAAAAGTTTTGACCCGGACTAAGGCGAAACAACTGCTAAGTCCTTTTTACGGCTCAAGCTCTGAATCTGTACCGGCTTGTCGCCGTTGTCCGACTTAATCTCTTGCTGCTTGAGCACCATCTCCTGATAGAGTTTGCGCATCATCAAGGTTTCCTCGTGCGCGGTCTTTGGTCCCTCCATATGAGGTTTATTCGGCCGCATCAGATCAACTTCGTTCAGTCTTAAACCGTGAGTCGGGTCCGCTAGCTCAACAGTCTTACCACCGGCAAAAATCTCATGCCGTCCATGTTCTTCGTACCACTTAGCAACAGTCGCATTTTGGTGCATGTGCTCAATTATGTTGCGCCAGCCGATACCCGTATTGTAAGCGCAGAAGCTAATCTCACCTTCCTGTGTTCCGTAGGGGATAATGCACATCTCGGTACGGCGAAAGTCGTAGTTGAACAAATCCTGAAACCACATGCCCGCGATGAATAGGAAGTTCCAACGATCCGAGCGGCGCTTTTCGATGTCCTCGGTACTGCGGTCACCGCCTACCTTGCCGTAATCTTTTCCAGTTAAGCCGAACGATTTGTCGAACTTCTTGAAGAGTTCATAAAGGTTGAATTGCGAAGGCGCCATCTTTGGTTTGTAATGCTTCAGAAGCGCAAGCCCCATCATAATATTCGAAGCCCACTTCCCACGTGCCGCGTCCGTTATCTTCCGCATGTCCTTAACAAGACCAGGAATGTTAAGGAACGCAGGCACCGGGCTCATCTCCTTCGTTTCCTTGTCGATCATAACTGCTGTGCCGACGCCACAGTTCGGATGACAACCGCAGGAGACTTGACCCCATTCTGAGTTTGGCCCGTGAACCAGGTCCGCGAAATCCGCGAAGGCCCCCATCAAAGAGAGCGGAAACCAGTCGCGCGTTGGCTCCGTAATGCCGACTTGGTTCTTGACGTCATGGGCTAGATGAGAAAGGGTGTACCTCTGTTGCAGCCGCCGTTCTGCTGTAATAGCCTCATCGCGGCCTGTAAAGGAAACCGGCTGGAAAGAAAGAAATGCGATCTTCTTCGGGTTATCGAGCGCAAATCGAATGATCGATCCGACCTGATCATTGTTAATGCCGTTTACTAGGGTCGTGACCAAGACAATCTCAACTCCAGCCTCGTGGAGATTATTAATCGCTCGCAGCTTCACGTCGAACAGATTTCCGACCTGGCGATGGCTGTTCGCGTCATTCCCAATGCCGTCGAATTGGAAGTATACATAACGTAATCCAGCTTCGGCTGACTGCCGGCAAAATTCCTTGCTTTTTGCAAACTCGATTCCATTTGTGGCTGCTTGTACCGAGTTATACCCAACTTTGCGCGAGTACTCAATCGCTTCGAGGAAGTGAGGCGAAATAGTCGGTTCACCGCCTGAAAACTGCACAGACATCTGTCGTCGGGGCTTGATCGAAATCGCGTTATCGAGGATTTCTTTGATATCATCCATACTCAACTCATGGACGAAGCCGACTTGGTTCGCATCCATGAAACACGGATCGCACATCATGTTGCAACGATTCGTAAGGTCAACTGTCAAAACCGCCCCGCGACCATACTTAATGGTGCTCGTCCCGTGGTTGTGAAGCGTCTCGTCATTGTGCGCAGGGATGTCTCGACCGGGGAACATCGTCTCGATATGGGTTAGGAACTTCGAGTCAATTGCCATCATGTCCTCGAAGTGTCCATGGATAGGGCAGTCCTTAACCATCCAGATCTCACCATTGCGTTCAATAATTTGCGCCTTAATCTCCCCAACCTTTTCGCTCAACAGAACCGAAACATCCTTTTTGCCGCTAAGAATCTCCTCGCGCGCCTCAATGACGCAGTTCGGACAAAGAGAGTCTGTGACCCGAGGCCAGCCAAGCGTCGGTTTTGTTTTCTGCCACGACTTTAGGAGCGGCTTGTCCGACCACTTCGGCGTGAATGATGGATTCGGCTTATACTTGTTAAATACTTGAATCGTGTCGAAGAGTCCTCCAGCCATCGCTGTTAGGCCCCGCTCTGCTAACCTAGTAACTTTCATATAGTCCACTCCAACTTAAGTCGTATCCGCACCAAGTGCAGTCCGTCAAAGCCATCAGCAAGGTGCGTGCCGACGCTGGTTTAGTTAAAAACTATAGTCCTCATTGCCTTTCTGTCTATAAACCAATTCCTTGCAATCGCGCCTACGCGTATCGCAAAAACTCGCTTGCTGATCAGCGTTTCATTACGACCCGTCACTTGGCCGACGATCACCGATGAGAGGATGCTGGTTGGGTCTTTCAAAAAAGGAAAACTGAGCAGACGAGGTACGAACCGCATTTTCGTTCGCCGCCCGTACGCCTCGTTAAGCGCTTAATCAGCCCTACCTGATGTAACTGTTGAGCTTAGCTTGTTGAATTGTTGCAAAGAAATGCTATTGCCTCAAGATCCATGCAGGTGGTAAAGTCGGCCACACTTGCGGTAAAGCATTGTCGCGCAAGGAATTGAAAGCGCCATAGACCCTGTATCTTGCGTGCGATAACAATTGCAGATCGGTCATATGGTGGTTAGGCCACGAATCTAGCAACAGGAGCACTTAGTGAATGCGGTCAAGATCAACCACCGGATGGATGTCTCGCCAGTCTCGCGCAAGCATCACCACTCGGAGAAAGATGGCATCGCTGCGGGTTTCATTGCAGCGGAGGCAAACCCGCTTGAAAGAACATGTTCGAGATGACATCTCACTCGACGAGACGGAAAAGCCATTCGACGTGAACCCCGCAAAACGTCACACGATGCTTCAGACAATGGCGTTAACCGAGAAGTGAAACAGAAATTAAACTTGAAATAGGCGACGTTGAAGACCTGAGGAGGTGTTCCTTGAACACGGTAGGAAATACTTACTGGCTTAGCAACAGACAAACGAACCAAGGAAGCGCGGCCCAGAGGCTTACAGCGCTCTCGGCACGTGAATTTTCTCGCGACTTGTTTCCGACTGCGCTTAATGGATTGCGGTTAATACCTTCGTGGATTCTTTTGGCAATGATACTCATAGCCACCTTGGGGATATGCTCTACAGTAGTTTTCCGATCGAGGGAGGAACTAAAGTTTTCAACGCTAGAGTACGGTCGGATCGGCAACGAAATCGCTTCCATTCGGCGCTCCAATAATGCGTTGGAAGTGCAAATTAGTCGCATTGGGAGCGACCCCGGCGCCATTGAGTCAGCCGCAAGGGAGAGACTGGGAATGGTAAAGCCCAGTGACATCGTAGTGCCGATCGAATCGAACAGTTCCGTGTCAAATTTCAGCACGTTATCGTTCGTCCGCTAATTGTATCCGCTTTACCCTGCTGCCGTGTCCACGAAATCGGGTCCCTCCGAACTCGCGCGGCTGTTGCGACGACAGCCGCGCCCCTTCTCGTTAGCCGAACAGATGCATTCCGGCAACCGAAGACACGCGTCCTTGCCAGAAGTAAAACGATCCACAAAATCACGAAACGGAACTCGCTTTGTTGCTGCGACTTCGTATGATCTCGTGGATCGTTCTCCTTTAAGCTGAAAGAAAGCACGAAACCAAAATCGGGACACTATCTCCGAAGCCGCCCGATTGACACACCTAAAACCATCAACTAACATCCAAACAACGTTTACTTTTGATCCATAGAAGGCGACAGCGTCACCTTTCATCAAACGAACCTGGACATGCAAGAGCTCAAAGAAACCTCTTCTGAAGACCAAGCGAAAGAACGGTGGGAAGAAGAGATCTTAAAGCCTTCTCTGCAGCGCCAGGGTGAGCGTAAATCCAATTTCCAAACTGTTTCTCTCGAGGAAATCAACCGGCTCTACAGCCCCTCGGACGTTGCCGACATCGATTTTGATTCTGATGTCGCATTCCCTGGGCAGTTCCCCTATACGAGAGGCATTCACGCGACCGGTTATCGCGGCAAGCTTTGGACCATGCGCCAGTTCGCCGGTTTTGGCACGCCCGAAGAAACGAATCAAAGATTCAAGTATCTCCTGAAAGAAGGCCAAACCGGTCTCTCAGTGGCCTATGACCTACCGGCCCTGATGGGTTATGACGCCGATTCCCCGCTCTCGGAAGGAGAGGTGGGCAAGTGCGGCGTTGCGGTATCCTCACTCGCCGATATGGAAGCGTTGTTTGACGGAATTCCTCTCGAAGAGGTCACCGTATCCCAAACGATTAACGCTCCCGCGTCCGTCTTCCTGGCCATGTATCTGGTGCTGGCCGAAAAGCAGGGAGCAGACTGGAAAAAGATTTCCGGCACGCTGCAAAACGACATTCTCAAAGAGTACATCGCCCAGAAGGAGTGGATATATCCGATTCGCTCCGCGATGAAGCTGGTGATTGATACGTTTGAGTTCTGCACCAAACACGTTCCCCGATATAACCCGATTTCGGTGAGCGGCTACCACATCAGAGAGGCCGGAGCGACCGCGCTACAGGAACTCGCTTTTACCTTACGAGACGGAATCGAATACGTTGATTGGGGCGTTCGCGCCGGGCTCGATCTGGAACGCTTTGTGCCGCGAATTTCGTTCTTCTTCAATGCTCACAACGACTTCTTTGAAGAGATTGCCAAGTACCGGGCAGCGAGGCGAATCTGGGCCCGCACAATGCGCGAACACTTTGGGGCCCGGACTGAACGAACCACGCAGATGCGTTTCCATACTCAGACCGCGGGCGTTTCTCTGACCGTGCAACAACCTCTCAACAACATTGTGCGGGTTGCGATTCAGGCACTCGCCGGCGTCCTGGGCGGGACCCAATCGTTGCATACGGATGCTTATGACGAAGCACTCGCTCTGCCCACGGATCGTGCAGCACTGATCGCGCTGCGAACGCAACAGATAATCGCTGAAGAAACCGGCGTCGCTAATACCGTCGACCCGCTGGGCGGTTCGTACTTTGTCGAAGCGTTAACGAAGAAACTCGAAGACGGCGTCCTGGATTACTTCGATCGTATCGACAGCATGGGCGGCATGGTTGAAGCTGTCGAAAAGGGATTTCCGCAACGCGAAATTCAGGAATCCGCCTATCAATATCAGAAGGCGCTCGAACGTGGCGAGCAAACGATTGTCGGTGTAAACAAGTACGAAATGAGCGACCAGGGACCGCAGGTCCCGACTATGGTCATCAATGAATCGGTGCGGGAACGGCAACTCGATCGACTCGAGCAGACCCGTACCTCAAGAGATAAGGGCGCTGTTAAAAAATCTTTGGACTCCCTTAGAATCGCCGCGCAACAGGGTGACAACACCATGCCTGCTACCATCGAAGCCGTCCGCGCCTATGCAACGCTCGGAGAAATCTGCTCAGCCCTGCGAGACGTTTACGGAATCTACGAAGAGCCCGCGATCTAGCTTGAAAGGACCGTTCCCCAACTCATATATGAATCGTCTTCGGCCGTCTCTCAAAGTTTCCACGCTGCCGATCACTCTAATCGCGGTTCCGACAACCGTCGCCGCTGATAAATATTTTTTCAGTCATGCTGGACTCCGGCCATACGCCAAACGGCGCGGACCACTCGATACTCTCAAGTAAGACAGGTAAAATGAACGAAAAGAAAATCCGTGTGCTAGTTGCCAAGCCCGGCCTCGATGGCCACGACCGCGGCGCCAAGGTAATTGCGCGAGCGCTCCGTGACGCCGGCATGGAAGTGATCTACACGGGGTTGCGGCAGACACCTGAGATGATCGCCGCGGCGGCTTTACAGGAAGACGTTGATGCAGTCGGAGTTTCGATCCTCAGCGGCGCGCACAACACGCTGTGCCCGCGCATCGTTTCGCTGTTACGCGAACAGGGAATGAAAGACACTTTGGTAATTCTAGGAGGGATTGTTCCTCAGGAAGATATCGCCAAACTAAAAGAGCAGGGCGTCGCCGAAATTTTTCTCCCCGGAACTTCCACGCAGGACATCGCAAAGTTCATTCGCGAAAATGTTCACCCGCGGACCTGATTCCAAGCCCGCTAATGAGCCTACAAAGCATGACTTCCTTCATGACTTCTTCAGAAATCGTTCAATTCCCTTCCGGCAGTCTTCCGCCATCCGCGCAATCACGTTGGTGTCGACTCCGCACTCCAGCGCATCCTTAAAAGTCATTGCATCGGTTTCATAGAACAGGCGTTTGGACAGGCTGACCGCCGAGCTGCTGACCCCCTCAAATTGGTGCGCAAACACATCGAGTTCATCGGCAAACGCCTCATCATCCAGCACGCGATTAACCAGACCGTACGACACAGCTTCATCAGCCGTGATCTCGGTCCCCAGCGTTAAGAGTTCGAACGCCCGCTTCTCAGACGTATTGCGGCGCAGGATAGCCATCACCATCGCCGGGACAAATCCGATCTTCACCTCGGGAAAACCAAAACGCGCCGAGCGTGACGCCAGGAGCATGTCGCATGCCAAGGCCAGACCGCAGCCACCTGCCAGCGCCCGGCCCCGCACCGCCGCGACCACTGGAACGCGCACACCTCTGATCAGCAGAAAGAGTTCCATCAAAGATCGCGCGTCTGCGAGGTTCTCCGCCACAGTGGCCGTCGAAATCTTCTGGAGCGCCTCCAGGTCGGCGCCGGAACAAAAGTCTGCACCTGACCCAGAGACAATGACGACGCGGACATTCTCTTCATTATTAGCGCGACGCATCGCGTCCTTGAGGGCGTCGATCAGTTCCTCATTCAAGGCGTTGCGCTTCTCCGGCCGGTTGAGCGTGATGCGCACGATACCGCCGTCGACGTCGTACAGAACTGTTGACTTATCTTCCGCCATAATTAGTTCGCAACTAACCCCTCGCCGCTTAGAAAATTCAACAAAGCGGCGTTCACTTCCTCGACTGCTTCGTTCTGCACCCAATGAGCGCTATCGGGAATTCGCAATTCACTATAAGGCGCATCGATGAATCTGCCGATGCCGCGCACCGTCTCTGGCAAAACGGCATGATCCCGCTCGCCATAAATGAACAGTGTTGGGACCCGGATCCGGCCATCATTCTCTTTGGGTGACTCAACTCCTCCGCGGAACAGCGACTTAAAGACATTCGCCCGATAGTAGTTGATTCCCGCCGTCAAAGCACCCGGCTGGCGCAGCGCTTCTTTATAGACCTCAATGTCCTCGTCTGTGAAGACATCGCTGCTGACGGTAGTCTCTCTATACATCCTGGCGAGTCGGGCGAAATCATTCGCGCGCGCCCAGGCTTCGGGCAGGCGCGGCAACTGGAAAAAGAACATGTACCAACTGTGTCGCAGTTGCCGCAGAGTGAAGTTCGAGCGCCAGGCCGCCGGCGGCGGCACCTGCATCGCCACCAATTTTGAAACCAACTCCGGATGTCTTTGAGCCAGCGCCCAGGCGACACCGGCGCCCCAATCATGAGCCACAATGCCGGCTTTGGCCTTACCGAAATGCTCGATAAGTCCGACTATGTCCTGCACGAGGAATTCGATGCGGTAGTCTGCGACTCGCGGAGGCTTGTCGCTCAAATTGTAGCCGCGCATATCCGGGGCAATCACGTGATGGTTCCGGCCCAGCGCCGGCAATTGATGCCGCCACGAATACCAACATTCGGGAAAGCCATGAAGGAGAATTACGAGGTCATTGCCGGCGCCGCATTCGGCATAATGCAGACGAACATCACCAACATCTGCGAATCCGTGGTTGATAGCGAGCTGGGGCTCAGGCTTCATGGGGATAACACCGGCTGGCGAGCCAAATCGGCGCTAAAGGCCGAGACCTTTAGCTTCCTCGTCAGGGACGTCGATTTTCATTCTGAGCAGAGCGGTAGAAAATGTCTTTCCCTGGGCGTCGGTCATCAGCGAAAGCGTGCCGCCGCCGCCGAGACTTTCATGCAGGAGAAAATTAAGCGCACCGAGATTGGGCAATTCAAACCGCTCGACCTCACCTTTACAGATTCCGCGGAAGTGCTCCTTTACGCGAGCGGCAGTTACTTCACGAACCAGTAATGGGTAGAATTCTTCTTCCAATGCGATCAACCCGATATTAGCGGTATCACCTTTATCGCCGGAACGCGCGTGGGCGAGTTTGGTTAGTTGGATTTGCATGTCGATGTCTTCTATTTCCCTCTCCCTCTGGGAGAGGGTCAGGGTGAGGGCTTGAGCGCGAACGTCGCTTAGTTTCATATTGTCGTTCGGCAAACACAAGGAACGCCCAAAAAATATCTGGCCCTAAGCTTCGCACCCTCACTCCTAACCCCTCTCCCAATGGGAGAGGGGAAAAGAAGAACCCATGACCCCATCAAACTTCGATTATCTCAACATGCGAGGTAATCTCACTCTTCGAAATCAGCGCCGGCCAGTAGGCGACTATCTCCTCAACCTTTGGCCGCCCACCGGCAAAACCGGTCACACCTGGTGGCCCGGTTAGAACCAATGGCGCGATCTCTTTGGTGAATCTCTCAACCGCCGCGCGATTTTCACTGCGTACGCCGACGCGCAATTGAACTTCCGGCGAGTCAGGCGACGGTTCCGGAGCCAGCGGGCCATGCGTCGCATTCGCGCCGACGAATTCCGTCAGGATTTGGTCAAACTTCAGCCCCAGCCCATCAAGACGTGCCCGCAGTATCCTGTCTGCGGCCTGGGCTTTGTCGTAAGCCTCCGGCCACGAGTACACGAGCGTGCCCACAGCTTTGTAGCCCGCTGAATAACTTATCGACACCTTGAAAGTGTCGGTTGCCGGTCGTCCCTCGATTCCGAACACACGAACGCGATCGCGGCCTTCGTACTCGAGACGCACGGTAGTGAAGTCCGCAATGCAGTCGGGCGTAATGTAGGAATGCGGATCGCCCATCTCGTAAACCAACTGTTCTTTGATCGACGGAATAATCACCCAGCCACCGGTGCGTTCGTGTTTGGTTACGACGAAGGTGCCGTCAGCCGATGCCTCGACGATCGGAAAACCAACATTGGCGAGACTGGGAATGCTGCGCCACTCATACTGACAATTACCACCCGAGCATTGAGCGCCGCATTCAATAATGTGGCCGGCAATTGTGCCGGACGCGATTCTGTTCCAATCGCCCGGCGACCAGCCAAACTCATGCATCAGCGGCGCCAGCGTCAACCCGGTATCGGTACATCGGCCTGTAATCACGATCTGCGCACCGCGATCCAGGGCCTCTACGATCGGCGCCGCGCCCAGATAAACATTCGCGCTTTGAATTCGTTCGCGGACCGTAGACAGCGGTTCTCCAGTGTCCATGTTACGCAGCTCGACTCCTCGGCTGAGGAGTTCGTCCAGTTTCCCCATGATGTCGTCGCCGGTAACAATGCCAATCCGAAGTTTGCCTGCCAGGCCAAGGCCGAGGGCGACCTCTCGCACAGCTTTCGCACAACCCGGAACGTTGACCCCGCCGGCATTTGCCGTCACCCGGATATTGCGTTCGACACAAGCCGGCAGGATCTGCTTCATCAGCGGCACAAAGTCGCGCGCATAGCCGGCATTAGGATCGCGCGCCTTCTGTTTCTGCAGGATCGACATAGTGACCTCAGCCAGATAGTCGAGCATCAGATAATCGATGGG
>Ga0137359_10004836_pt1 | contig 11069 bp, 9 predicted proteins | sample Mad1_40_16metaG_FD_108281 | JGI IMG/M metagenome (GOLD analysis project Ga0137359, IMG submission 108281) | Vadose zone soil microbial communities from Angelo Coast Range Reserve, California, USA - Mad1_40_16 metaG | ecosystem: Environmental > Terrestrial > Soil > Vadose zone | place: USA... | reverse complement strand
TTTGACACGCACCTACCCGCGTGGATTGGATACTGAGATAATGACGATGGAAACTCTTACGCGAGCCTGGCATGAGGCCACCGAGCATTTCCAGCGCGCCCACGTCACTCCTTATATTTACCAAAGGCACGATCTCTTCAGACTTCTTTCAGTAGTAGCGGACGCCGACTACAGCGATCACCGCTGGACTGTGGATACGCCCGAAGATCTGGAATTAGTTCGCTCGATTTACGAGCGGCTCGGCAACGATGGTTCTTTCGGTTGGCAGAATGTGTTGACTTTGCTCGCAGATGAGCCAAGCCTGAGCGAACTGAACCGACACGTCCCGCAAAAGTCGTTGGCAGAGGGCTGACGATGCATGAGAAGATAATTATTCGCGCTGACGCGAGCGAACAAATCGGTTCGGGCCACTTGATGCGCTGTCTGGCGCTGGCCCAGGCCTGGCAGGATAGTGGAGGAAACGAAGTTTTCGCGAGTGCCAGGGAATTGCCAGGTCGATTGCGAAGCGAGGGAATAGAAACTGTTCTCTTACCAGTCGAACCAGGAAGCGCAGAAGACGCAGCGAGGACAATCGCTTTAGCACGAAAGATGAGGGCGCGCTGGATTGTAGCTGACGGATATCATTTCGGTGCTGAGTATCAGCGGGCCGTAAGAGATGCGGGACTAAAACTGTTGTTCATTGATGATAATGGTCACGCAGGCTCTTACCATGCTGACATCGTTCTCAATCAAAATGCTCACGCCCACGCAAGCTTGTATGAGAACCGTGATGCCAAGACCCATCTTTTACTCGGACCAAGATATGCCTTGCTGCGGCGCGAGTTTTTGAATTGGCGAGGATCGCAGCGAGAATTCTCAATCGTTGCCCGAAAAGTCCTGGTGACCATGGGTGGTGCTGATCCCAATAACGCGACATTGAAGGTGGTTCAGGCTCTTAAGACCTTAGATATTGATTTGGAGGCCATTGTTGTAATAGGAGGGGACAATCCGCATTTTGAGGAATTAAGAAACGCCACCCTGGATTCTCACGTCGCCATCCGCCTGGAGAAGAGTGTGACAAACATGCCTGAACTAATGGCGTGGGCGGACGTGGCAGTGTCAGCTGGCGGGAGCACTTGTTGGGAGCTGACTTTCATGGGTTTGCCCTTCATGGTTTTAGTCCTGGCTGAGAACCAGTATCATGTCGCGCGCCACTTGGTCTCTTCCGGAACAGCGATGAACATGGGATGGTTCAGCGAGGTTTCACGCAGCGCAATAACCAAGGAAGTGAAACGGTTGTTGATGGACAAAGAATTGCGCGTCCAAATGAGCAATCATGGCAAAGACCTGATTGATGGCGAAGGGGCCGCAAGAGTTGTAGACATGATGAGACCCCCAAGATGAAGTTGCGACGCGCGCGGGAAGATGATTGTAAACTGCTTTGGGAATGGGCGTCAGATCCAACCGTGCGCTCAATGTCATTCTCGTCTGCCTCAATTCCCTGGGAGGAACATGTATCCTGGTTTACACAAAAACTGCGCGATCCAAATTGCTTTATCTTTATTGCCGTAAACGACCAGGATCTGCCCGTAGGACAGGCGCGGTTCGATCTCAAAAATAAGCATGAGGCCGAAATTGGCGTAATTGTTGCCGGAAGCAGGCGCGGACTGGGATATGGCAGCGCAATGATTGCTCTATCCGTGTCCAGGTTGTTTAGCATTACGCCGGTACGGACAATCCACGCGTACATAAAATCGGATAATCAGGGATCGATCAAGGCATTTGAAAAAGCAGGTTTCAATAAACTAGGATTGGAAACCGTTAAGGGGCGGGCGGCACATCATTATATAAGGTCAGAGAGTGACGCACTGACTGGACAGGAATGACGATCAATCATGTCATATATTGAAGTTGGAAGCCGGCGGATTGAATCGGGCCACCCAACCTATATTGTAGCCGAAATGTCGGCGAACCATAATCAGAGTTTCAGAGAGGCAGTTCGTATCTTGCATGCGGCTAAGGAAGCTGGAGCCGATGCTGTCAAGTTGCAAACTTATACAGCCGACACGATGACTCTGGCTTCGGAGAAAGAGCATTTTCAAATCGGCAAGGGTACGATCTGGGAGGGACGTAACCTTTACGATCTCTATGGTGAAGCTTTCACCCCCTGGGAATGGCAACCGAAACTGAAGGCTATAGCCGACGATCTCGGGATAGACCTGTTCTCTACGCCTTTTGATTTTTCGTCGGTTGATTTTTTGGAAGAAATGGGTGTGCCGGCTTACAAAGTGGCGTCATTCGAACTTGTGGATATTCCACTAATTGAGAGGATAGCCCGCACTGGTAAGCCCATGATCATGTCCACCGGGATGGCTACCGTGGCGGAAATCGAAGAAGCCGTGCAGGCAGCCGGAAATGCTGGCGCAACCCAAATCGCTTTGCTCAAGTGTACGAGCGCGTACCCGGCGCCGCCTGATGAAATGAATCTGCGCACCATCCCGCATTTGGCTGAAACTTTCCAGGTTCCTGTTGGTCTCTCCGATCACACGATGGGAATAGCAGTGCCCGTAGCGTCGGTAGCACTAGGCTCGTGTATTATTGAGAAGCACCTTACTCTCTCACGCAATACCCCCGGCCCTGATAGTGCCTTCTCGTTGGAGCCTGACGAATTCAAGGCGATGGTAGAAGCAGTTCGCATCGTGGAGCAGGCGCTGGGGCATGCGCGTTACGGTGTTACCGAACACGAAGCGGCTAGTCGAACTTTCCGACGCTCTCTGTTTGTAGTCCGGGACATTAACGCAGGGGAAGAGTTCACCGCGGAGAATATCCGTTCAATACGACCAGGATACGGTCTGGCGCCCAAGTATTTGAAAGATGTTTTGGGAAAGCGCGCTGCAAAAGAGATCAGCGCCGGCACTCCGTTGGATTGGGAGTTCGTCTCCAGATGAGTGCAGGTTAATCGGGCGTTAGTGCAGGTCAAATTTTAGTTAGAGCTATAGTTATGATGAGAACCAGGATCAGAAACTTAGCCTACAGGCTTGGGGTCTTGCCCGTTTTCTCGAGAACGTTGAATGTGGCTCGACGGATGAAGCGCGCCGCGAGGCCTCGTAAGGCGGAATCGCTGCCCCAATTTGCATTTCAAAGCACCATCGGACTTCACTTCCACCCTCACGCATGTTCGACTGGTCTGGACTCGAGGCGTCCCGGGACAAAAGAGTCACTTGCGGTTATGGACCGATCGGGTTTCCCGTATCAGGCAGACTATTCTCATCATCCGGCCTTCGTCGAACACCTGGTGTGGGATGGCAGTAGCGATGCCGCGGTCGATGAGGTGGTCGATTGGTTGAACGAGCAGTTGCTTGACCTCGAAGCGACGCTTAGTCTAAAGCTGACGACGCTGCCTAACGCGATTGAACAGGTAAACGCAAAGGTCGGTCTCCTGGTGAATTTACTGGTGGCGGCGAACGACGCCACCGGCGCCGACTTCCGTCCGTTCGCAAAGACGTTTCACCTTGAGATCTTGCGGGTGATGATAGACGATCTCGCCTACTTCGAGCGTCGAAACAGCTACGAGCCGGTGATAAACAACGCTACGGAATTGGCGCTTCGCAATGAGCTGGCAATAAACGGGTTTCTCGAATGGGATCTGAAGAGTGATGAGTTGGATGCCTTGCGTCACCAGCTTAAGAGATATGCAGAGTTGATCGAGAGCCGTTACCAACAGGGCTTGAGGTCGCGTGAGGAGTTGTCGACGAATGAGATCGATCCCGAATCGATAGCCATGGTCGGTGGACTATTCGAACTACGGGGACTAAACAAAGCCGTGTCGAACGTACGTCATGAGTTAGCCATGGCAGGCGGCTTTGCCTTCGAGATCTCGCCCGATGACAACGATTGGTGGCACTCCCGCTACGAGGATGTGGGCCTTTTAGCCTCTAACCAGGCAGCGTATTTCCATAACGATGAGTCACGCGATGTTTACAAAGCAATCATCTATCTTGACGATGTGGATGATGAGCTGGGTCCGTTCTGCTACTTACCTCAATCATACTCAATGAAACGGCCTCGATTCGAGTGGGTCGTAGCGAGGGCGAATCTAACAACATTGGCTGCAGACGAAATACGACCGATGATGTCCGACCTTCGCCCAAGCCGCGGCGTATTCACGTCGCAAGCTGCCCGTCGTTTCTTCGGGATGTTGCCGCGACGATTACGGCTTAATTCCCACTTTGGTTTCGACGCCCTCGACGATAGTGAGCCAGGTAGGCTGCTGCAATCCCAGGAAGTCCGGATGATAGCGCCTGCGGGACATGTGATCGCGTTCGACGGCTCGAGGATTGTTCATCGGGGAGGGTTGGTCCGGCGAGGGCGGCGCACGGCGATCCAAGTGAGTTTTGACGTGCAGAAACAGAACGGCGGAAATCTATTCCGCGAAGTTGCCAGTCGTTTAGTAAGGTGACACGCAAATGTCAACTGAATCGCTCGTGCAGATACTGGATGGTCAGCCGCTGGTCTTGGCCGACGTAGGTGCGTCGTATTTTATCCCTGACACGTGGAACTACCTTCTGTCCCTCCCGACTGCCCGCTTCGTGCTCTTCGATCCAGTCGGAAAGAATTTGGAATATGCGAAACTCCTTCCTTCTGACCGTGTCACCCTCGTTCCCTTTGCGCTTTCGCGGAACGGCGAAGTATCGGAGTTCTTTTTGGCGAACATGGATTCGGGTAGTTCGCTATTTCCTCCGCATCCCTGGCCCGGTCGTCCCCCGTTGAATCATGACTATTTCTTTCCGCTGAAGATTATCGACATTGAGACCAAAACGATGACGTCTTGCCTCAATGAACATGGGATCGACTCCGTGCACGCGATCAAGCTGGATACGCAGGGTTCTGAATTAGACATCGTCAAAGGACTGGATGCCGCTCGTCTGGAGAAGCTACTCCTGGTAGAAATGGAGGTAAGCATGGACTCTTATCCGGTGATGCTGGGAGCGGCCAGGCTGCCCGAAGTCATCGACTATTTCGAAGGGAATGGGTTTCGCCACATTAACACGCGAATCGCGCGCAAGTCTTTGGACCAGAGCGGTTGTGTGGGACCAGGGTTTGGCGCCACACTTGCGGCCCAGCACGAGTGCGATGTTCTATTCGTCAGGGATATTCTAAACGCGCCGCACGCCGATACCAGGGAGTTCATTAGTGTGCTGCGCCAGCAATTGACGCTGCTGTGTATCTACTATCTGCATGCCGAGGCGATCGAGACGGCACGTTTGGCGGCCCAGACCGTGCCCGCTGCAAGGGACCTATTGGCCGCCCTGGAGCGGTTTATTGCGGGGTTCGCCAGGTATCAATCGGCGCGCCTCAAAGAAGGAGCGCAATCACTCTGGCACCGCGATCAAACGTGACCGCACTGGTTTTTTTGTGGAACGAACTGATTGGCCGATCCACGCGGTTCACGCCAAGGCCCATGGTTCGGCTTCTGAAGAAGGCGAACCACGGCCCAAAAACTATTCACGTCCTCGGATAGTTGAGTCGTCAGTAAACGTCTTAAGTGAGTTCGGTGTTAATAATCAAACGTTGAACCTGGGGAGTATGTAATCTCTTCAGCTCCCGACCTGGCGAGAGGATTTCGTTTGTGGGTAACCGTATACACGACCTATTAGGATCGGCGAGAAGATTCGCCGGGCGCGTAAAGCGACGCGAGCAGCAGAAATCACGGCGGCGCGATATTAGTCGTCAAATCAAAAGGTCCTCGATCCTGCCTGAGAAGAATTGTGCCGACGGGACGATTCTATTTTTTTCTCCAGAGGCGGGAGTCCCGCCGCACTACGCCGCTCAATGCGTGCTCGCTCGCACACTAAAAGAGATGGGGCATAAGGTGCTGTTCGCGCGCTGCTTTGAAGTTTTTGAGAGATGTCCGGTTATGGATATGTATCAACTCCCCTACGCCGGCGGTCCAGAAGTCACTGCGGGAACTTGCATTAACTGCGCCGCAGCATCCATTGAGATGCTCGATGCCTACGGTCTCGACAGCCTTGATCTCAGAACCCTGGTCACTCGCGAAATAGCCGCCCAATACCAACGGGCACTGATGAGTCTGCCCGACGACTTGAACCTCTTTGAATATGATTCTATTCCCTTTGGTAAGCTGTGCATTAACGATCTGGTGCTGGCGACAAAGATTTTGGACTTCGAGAAAGTAAGCGAAGAAATACGCCAAGCCTGGTTGGAATACATCAAGAGCAGTTTGTTAAGCTACCTGCTGATCGATCGTTTGTGTCAGAGATTCACGATTAGCCGTATCGTTCATTTCAACGATTATTCGGTACTGCTCGGTGCTCGGATGGCGGCACGCAAACACGGCATCCCCAGCTCGACCGTGACGCTTGCTCCGCACAACGTCATAGATCGTCGCCGCTTTCTTATTTCCTCCGACATCATATGGGCGATTCTTGCAAAGCAAGAACGAGCTTGGCCGGCCTGGCGTTCCCTACCTCTCTCAGCAGACCAGGTTAAGGCCGTCGCAGGCGACCTCCTGGCACGACTTGGAGGCCAAGGCTCACATACCTACTCTCCGTCCAAGACTTTCCAGGCAGATGACATACGTTCAAGACTTGACCTGGCGAAGAACCGAAAGCTAATCGTTGCTTATACGAGTAGCCTGGATGAAATGCTTGCCGGGCGAGCGCTGAGGGAATCCGTTGGCGTTCCGGTGACTGAGCCTTCCCAGCCATTCGCCGACCAAATCGCGTGGTTGCAGGAACTGAGCAGTTTCGTCGGCGCCCGGGATGACTTACAACTGGTGGTCCGTATTCATCCCCGGGAAGGGGCGAATAAACGAGATTCGGTAAGCTCGATGCACTTGACGAGACTAAGGAACGCGTTTGGGCGTCCACAGAAGAATTGCGTTTTCGTTTGGCCCGCGGAGCCAATTTCCAGCTATGATTTAGGAGAAGCCGCTGATGTGGTCCTAACCAGTTGGAGCGCCATTGGATTGGAAATGGCTCGCCTCGGAGTTCCGGTTCTGACATCGACGAACGGCCTCATGCCGTTTCCCCATGATGACTTTTTGGAGTGGGGGCAAACAGCTACAGAGTATTTTTCCAAACTGGAAATGCTTCTTGATCGCCCAACTACGATGGATACGATCGCCCGCGCGTTTCGCTGGTATAACCTCTTTCACTTAGGTACATCGCTGGACCTGGGAGACTTGGTGCCGACGCATGACTTTGAAGGACTGCCCGTCTTTCACCTGCCAAACGAAGCTGCTGCGATCGAAGAGATCATTGTCAAGCGAAAAGATATTCTTGAATTGAATCTGGAACGTCAAATAATGTCCCAGGATTCCGCCAGCTCGGAGAAAGAAAATGCTGCCGTCGAAAGACAATTGCGCCGAATTATTCACTTTCTATTTACCGGTGGAGATTCCCACGCGGACGTGCCACTGTGGCTCACGGAATCTGACGAAACCAACGAGGGCGAGTCTCGGGTTCAAGTCAGCTTTGAAAATGGGGCGAGAACGCTGAAAATTAAAGACTCGAATGTGAGTTATCAGTCATCCGGAAAGACCTACGAAAGATACTCTCCTATGATTGTGCGATTAGCGAAATTGTGTGCCCAACGGGGCGGTGTGCGCGAGGGTTCGGCGGCAGTCTGCATTTGAATCTCAGTTCAGTTCGGTACGGGTATCGGTTATGAAGCTGTCTGGGTGGTGGTCGCGGAATCGCTCCGTGGAACGACGGGAGTCGTTTTCGCTTAATCAACTTGATTTAAAATTGGAACCCTATTTGAAGTTCAAGAGCGGGTTCTTTATCGAGGCGGGAGCGAACGACGGAATTTCCCAAAGCAATACTCTGTTCTTTGAGAAGTATCACGCTTGGAAGGGAATCTTAATAGAACCGATTCCCGAGCTGGCGGCAAAGTGTCGAACCAACAGGCCAAACTGTATTGTAGAAAACTGCGCGTTAGTGCCTTGTGATTTTACCGGCAGCGATATAGGAATGCGCTATTGCAATCTTATGTCCCTTGTGAAAGGAGCTATGAAATCGGAGGAAGACGACTTAACCCATATTAAGCAAGGCTGTGAAGTTCAAAACATTGAATCCTATGAACTAAGAGTCCCCGCCAGAACCTTGACCTCCATACTTGATCAGCATTTGATTCAGAGAATCGACCTCCTCTCTCTAGACGTTGAGGGCTTTGAGCTCGACGTGCTCAAGGGCATTGATTTCGATAAGTACAAGCCTTCTTTCATGCTAATAGAAGCGCGCTTCCGGGATGAAATCGATTCTTTTTTGAACCCGCTGTACGAGCCGATCACGGAATTGTCCTACCATGATGTCCTGTACAGGCATAATGCCCAATAAGGAACTGGCTTCGAAGTAGTGGATTTCGGACTGAGATGACCTATCTTCGTCGCCGCACGAATTGGGCTTCGCGAGCTTTGGCTGATCTCCAGGAGAACACACACACCCAATCAGATAAGCTGAAGCATGCGCGTCCTCATCGTTGACACCTACTATTCCGCGTTTTTGTCCACAATCTATGCCCACGGGCCGGATCTGGTGCGGCAACCATATTCTGAGCAGTGGCGCTCTCTGATGGATCAATGCTTTGGAACAGCTGATTTCTATTCGACCAATCTGATCGCCCTGGGCCACGAGGCGACCGAGGTCGTCGTTAACTGCGAGCCCTTGCAGCGCCGGTGGGCGAAAGAAAATGGGGTGAAGCTCGATCGTTGGATCTTAAGAAGACGCGCAGGGGTGATTCCATGGCCGCAGTACGTCCACTCTAACTCCTGGTTCTATGCTGTGTTGGCCGCTCAGGTGAAGCATTACGGTCCCGACGTTCTGCACGTTCAGGACATGAACGGCACAAGTGCCGCGTTCCTTCGTGAGGTGCGGCCTTATGTAAAGTTGATCACGGGTCAGATTGCTTGTCCGCTCGCTCCAGATGCTGATTTTCGAGAATATGATCTTGTATTATCTTCTTTCCCGCACTTTGTCGATCAGTTTAGAAGCAATGGGTTGCGCAGCGAATACTTTAACCTGGGTTTTGAACCTCGGCTCTTGGAGCGCCTCCAAAAAGGACCTCAACATCCGGTGGTGTTTATTGGCGGACTGTCGAGTGAACACGCTGAGAGAATCCGATTCTTAGAGCACATCTCAGCATCTCAACCGGTTGATATTTGGGGATATGGATTCGACTCGCTGGATGAGAATTCAGTCCTACGCCGGTTCCATCATGGCGAGCTTTGGGCTCTTGACATGTACCAGGTGCTCTACAATGCGAGCATTGCGCTAAATCACCATATCAGCGCGGCTGGACGGTATGCCAACAATATGCGTCTCTATGAGGCAACCGGAGTTGGCACGATGCTGATTACTGATTCCAAAGATAACTTAACTACTCTGTTCGAATTGGGTAAGGAAGTAGTGGCTTATCATTCACCGGAAGAAGCTCTCGAACTTATCGATTATTACTTAGGGCACGAAGAGGAGCGGAAGGCAATCGCGCAAGCCGGACAGGCGCGCACTTTTCGAGAGCATACTTATCATCATCGCATGGAAGAATTCATCGATATTGTAAGTGATTATTTATGAGTAGTATTAAACCTGACGATGATGTCAGGGCAAAGATGAAATATCTAAATCTCGGTTGTGGCACTCGTTATCATCCTGAGTGGATCAATATTGACATTGCTCCCAGCGGGGAAGGCGTCATCAAACATGACCTCAGTCAAGGTATTCCTCTGGCTGATGCTAGTTGTGATGCCGTCTATCACTCGCATTTGATTGAGCACCTTCGACAGCCAGACGCCTTGCAATTTATGCGGGAATGCCACCGCGTGATGAAGCCGGGAGCGATTCTAAGGGTGGCCGTCCCGGACCTGGAGCAAATCTGCCGTGTGTACCTGGAGAAGTTAGAGCAAACCCTGAAACATGACCAGAACAATCCCGATGATTATGATTGGATCATTCTGGAATTATTGGATCAGACTGTGCGCGAACAGAGTGGAGGCGGTATGCTGGGTTTTTTGTCTCGGTCGCGCATACCTAATGAAGACTTTATATACGAGCGCATCGGCGAGGAAGGTCGCAACCTTGTCCGTGTGTTGAAGCAGCAGTCAATCAATAAATCAGATCCTTCGTCGGGGCGGATAGAGAAGCTCACCCGGCGAAAGCCGATCCCTACTCTGCAAACTCTGCGAAGTAAGATACGCCGTAAGCTGTTGACGCGCTGGCTCGGCTCCGACTGGCGACGTCCTTTAGAGATCGGGCGCTTTCGACTGGCTGGCGAAGTGCACCAATGGATGTATGACCGCTACTCCCTGGCGCGATTAATGCTGTGGGCGGGTTTTCAAGATCCTATCCAACAAAGCGCTACCCAAAGCCAGAGTTCGGATTGGCCCAGTTTCAACCTGGACACACTGGCTGACGGCACCGTGGTAAAACCGGATTCGCTGTTCATGGAGGCCAAGCGGCCGGTTTGACTTGCTAAATCCCCGGAACATCGGCGCAGCAGCTATGGGCATTCTTGGTCAAATCAAACGCCACTTAAGAGGGGCGGCCAATTCATCAGCGCCTCTGGCAGTGGAGACGTCGGTAGGTCATAGAATCCTGAACGAAGGCGTGCGCCCGACGCTGGAAGGGTGGCGGGACGCAGCAGTGGCAGAACAGCAGCATCAAGCATTTGTTCCGCTATTGCAGGAACTAAGATCCGGGCAGCCTCGCCTCGACTTTGAAGTTGCGGCTCGTGCGGTTAGTGCGACTAAGGTAACGAATCCTTTCATCATCGAAGTCGGATGTGGCAGCGGGTATTACAACGAGGTGTGGACTTTCTTATTAGGACGCCCGGTCCGTTATCTGGGAGTAGACTATTCGGAGAGTATGACAGCATTGGCCCATCGGCATTATCCCGGAGTCCAATTTGTGACCGGAGACGCTTGCCGGTTACCCTTCAAATCCGATTGTTGCGACATATTGCTTTCCGGTACGTCGCTGATGCACATCGCAGACTACGGGCTGGCAATCACCGAGAGCGTTCGCGTAAGCCGCCGTTGGTGCATTTTCCATACGGTGCCGGTAATGGCGGAG
>Ga0137359_10004835_pt1 | contig 11070 bp, 16 predicted proteins | sample Mad1_40_16metaG_FD_108281 | JGI IMG/M metagenome (GOLD analysis project Ga0137359, IMG submission 108281) | Vadose zone soil microbial communities from Angelo Coast Range Reserve, California, USA - Mad1_40_16 metaG | ecosystem: Environmental > Terrestrial > Soil > Vadose zone | place: USA... | reverse complement strand
CCGGTATCCTGTCCATCGCGGTGCTCCTTCGTGGAGGCCGGTCGCCAAACCGAACCTCGTTGATTTCGCCTATCAGGCGAGGGTGCACCCCAATCCTTTTTCCAGCAAGCTTAGGACTTCACCGCTCTTGATCATACAAGTACCGGAATTTTGTATGCGCATTTGCTAGAATGGAGGCAGCGGTAATGTGTTGTTGTCGAACCAGCAGCCTTGCTGACGTTGCCATAATTGCTTCAAGTTTTCCTTTTATTAGCTCGTGAGCGCTAGATATCCTTACTTCATCTTCAAAGCTGCGCATTTCATAAGCCCTCAGTGAGCCGCGAAATCGTGCTATGCGAGACGTTGTAGGAGCGGGCAATCTCGCGCACCGGGTCACCGTCGCGGTCGCAGCGGCGAATCGCCTCGCGCGTCTGGTGATCTGTCAGTTTCGGTTTGCGGCCGAGCTTGACACCGCGAGCCTCGGCGCGAGCGCGTCCTTCACTGGTGCGCGTGCAGATCAAATCCCTCTCGAACTCGGCCAGCCCGCCGAGCACCGTCAGCATCAAGCCGCCGTGCGCCGTAGTCGTGTCCGCCCATGCGTCGCCGAGCGAACGGAAACTAGGTTTCTTGCCGGTGATCGCCGCCAAGGTGTTCAACAGGTCGCGGGTGGATCGCGCCAGCCGGTCGAGCCGCGTCACCATCAGCACGTCGCCGGCGTCGAGCTCGTCGAGCACGCGGCGAAGCTGCGCCCGGTTCGTCTTGGCCCCGCTCGCCACTTCGCGGAACACCTTGCCCGCCCCGTGTTTCCTCAATTCCGCTACCTGAGCGGTGACGTTCTGGCCGTCCGTCGATACCCGCGCATAGCCGTAAATCATGGGTTTGTTTTGCACCAAACTTCTGCACCAAAAAAGCGTAATCGGTTCAGCGGTCTAATTTGGTACGAATTTCCTTGATTTTCGGCCAATAGCGCGATGCCGTTTCCGGTCTCGCGCGAATGCCCTTCAAATTGCCAGAGTTGCCTGACGCGGAAGCGATCGGGCTCGTGGTCGATTTACTTTCAGAGCCGCCAAAAGCCGTGCCCGGCACGGCGGCACTTTCAGCTATCCTTTGTACAGCGCCATGTCGAAGATTGCCATTTTTGAGTCGGGTTCGAAATCTGGAGACGGGTCCATCAGTCTTTTTACCAACAGTTCCTTCCTCGCCCCTGCACTATTGAGGAATGGATCTGTCTCGTTGTATGGATCGCCTTCAAAATACATCTGCGTTACGATTTTGTCCTGTCGACTGCTCACCTGCCGGCGGATCTGTGCCGGCCTGATGCTGTCGGGTCCAGCAGGATAGGCTGCGGGGTTAACGGTCTTGGACCGATACCGGCCTTCCGAGTCCGTGGTCAGGGCGGCAGAGCCCTCTAAGTTCGGGTCGAGCGGCGCGGGATTGGGATCGCTGGGATGCGTGTAGCGCCCGTAAGTATTGGCTTGCCACACTTCGATCTTTGCATTGCGGACGGGCTCTCCCGCAAGGTTCAGCACCCGGCCCATGACGTTGAGCACCTGCCCTTCCGCACGACCAGACCGACCCGATACTTTCGTCAGATCGGAGGTTTGAGGCAGCTCCGAGAGCGGATAAAAGGGTCCCAGTATCTGGTCCGGCGTTCGCTGCAACGCGGCTTCCGCAACGGCAAGTTTGGGTGAAAAGACCATGCCGGATCCGGCGAGCACGGCGGACATCACCAGGATTTCGCGGCGACGGAGATCGCGGATAGAGTATATCGCCATGCGGCTCCTCCGTGACGGTTCGTTAAAGTTGCTTTTCGAATCCTCAGTCCTTCGCCTCTAATACTTTCCAGAGTCGTAAATCGCTTGGCCGGCCCGGACAAAAAACACACGACACCGGAGTCCATGGTATCCGACCCCTCGGTGTCCATGTTCTACACGCGCGAAGAGCAGCGGGATGGCTCGTCGACGGCAGGGGCTTCCGCCCTGTAAGGATCAGCCGAGACCGGAATCCTCCTCATCGCCGATCGGCGTCTTCAGGCTGATCGGCTGCTTGGCGATCTTTAAGAGTTTGCACACGTTTTCGAGCGGCATCGCCAGCTTTTCGGCGAGTTCCTCGGGGGTCGGCTCGCGGCCGATCTCGGGCAGCATCTGGCGCGAGGTCCGCACGAGCTTGTTGATCGTCTAGATCATGTGCTCGGGGATGCGGATCGTGCGGTCACCAACTTCTTCGCGCTCGGTCTATGTGATCGGGCCGGACAAGAAGGTGAAGTTGACGATCACCTATCCGGCCAGCACCGGGCGCAACTTCGACGAGATCCTCCGCGTCATTGAATCGCTGCAACTGACCAGCGACTACCGGGTTGCGACACCGGTCAATTGGCAGCACGGCGATGACGTCATCATCGTCCCGGCGGTGTCAGACGCAGAGGCCGACAAAGCCTTCCCCAAGGGTTACCGCAAGCTGAAGCCCTATCTCCGCGTCACCCCGCAGCCGAACCTACCCTAGGAACAAGGAGGCTCAACATAAGAGCGTCGCCGAAGACCCTACGTCGCCCGGCGATTAGCGCATCGCATAGGAGGATGGCGACGGCGAGATCGAAGTGACGCTCTTCGGCGGGGAGGCCGCCTGGGCGGCAGCGATCTGCGACCTGGCGGCGGACCAGATCGTCCGGGACCCAACAGCATCGCCGACTCATTCCCGTGGCGCACATCACCGACCTGCTGCGGGGGCCAAGCGAGAATTTTGGGTGCGACGGGCAGCTGTGCCGGCATGTCACGACTGCTCGCTGCTTGGGTGTTGGTGAGCATCGCTTCCGATAGAACCTGTCGCTCGCCGCGCGAAAAGGCCGGTCAGCGGGCTGGTCGGCCTCGCCGCCACGCGCTCGGCCGCCAGCGCCTTGGCAAGATCGCGCTGCCCCACGCGAAAAGCCGCCTCGATCAGGGTCAGGTCGAGCACATCGCGCTGCGCATGGCTGCCGCCGAAACGATTGGCGATGCTGCGCACCGGGCGGATCAGCTCCACGACCTCGTCGTATCGTTCATCGCCGAACGCCTGCACAGGCGCGTCACGGCATGGCCAACATCGCGCGTGAAGCCCGCGATATCGTCGTTTCGCGCCATCGCCTCGTGCTGCGCGGCCAGCACTTGTTCCGCCAGATCGGGGCGCGCGGCGCCGACAAAGGCCATCATCGCGTGCATGTCGTTGAAGGCGTAGTTGCCGGCCCCGCCGCCGGCGCGAACGCGTCCGCCACCGCCTGCCAGCGATCGCCGACATCGATGCCGCGCAGGTGCAGCCGCCACAGCAGCGCGGCGGCATCGATCATGTCGAGCATCACCCGCGATCGCGCGCCGTATATTGGCCCGTCGAACAGGCGCAGCACCTCCTCGATATCGCCGAGCTCGAGATGGTAGAGCGCCAGGTGCCACCAATTGTGCACGGCGAAGAAATTATCTTCGGACCACGCCACAATATCGGCACGCATCCAGTCGATGCCGTCCTGCGTGCGCCCCTGCATCTCCATCACATGCGCCACCGCGTGCTGCGCCCAGGCATCCCGCCGTTCCAGCCCGATAGCCTCGCGTCCTGCGGACTCGGCGGCCGCATAGTCGCCCATCTCCTCAAGTCCGAAGGCGTGCATGCCGAGCAGCGTGTGCCAACCCGGCAGATCCGAGGACCACTCCGGCAAGGCGCGCGCGATGCGGTCGCGCAGCATGCGGGAATGGCCGGTAAAGAAGTCGAGTTGATGCCCCACCTGCAGGGCCAAGAGATCCCGCGGGTGGGCTATGGCGACGTCCTCCAGCACGCGCGCAGCACAGTGCCAATGCCCATCCAGCAGGTCTCCAATGGCGGCGACGTGCCCGGCCTCTTGTGTCGCGCCAATCGATGGGAGAAATAGTTTTTCGCAACGCGCCGTCAAACATAACTAAAGATCTACAATAGGGCCGAAAAATAGTTTCTTATTCTTATCGCGTATAGTCTTCATTCCATAATTGACAATTCTCCTCAACGAAGCGAATGACTCGCGACAAGGCTATGAAAATTGCCATCCCATGGCCCTATCCTGGAGCGGTCTTGTCGGTATCGAATAGAGGCATGCGTATGACGAGACGTCGCGTGCTGGCATTTGCCGGCGGCCTTCTGGCCGTTCGACCGCTTAGGGTCGGCGCCGCGGGCGAGCTGTGGCCGGCGACGGTTCCGCCAGGGACCGCGCTGGCTGTTGGCGATCAAAACGAGGTGTTGCAGACCTTGATGGCCGCATCCAGTCAGGCAACAACGCTCGGTGGCAAAGTCACCTACGCCAATTTTATCGGCGGCCCTGCCGTTCTAGAGGCGCTTCGGGCGGGCGCGCTCGATTTGGCGACGGTCGGCAATACGCCTCCGGTGCAGGCGCAGGCGGCGGTGAGCGGATCCTGATTGTCGCCGCGGTACAGTCGTCGGGTCCCGCTTATGGCATCGCCGTCCGGCCTGGCCTCGAGCTCGCCCGTCTCGAGGAGCTACGCGGAACGCGCATCGCCTACGGCGAGGGCACCGCGCGCCAGCCCTTCGTGCTCAGCGCGCTGAAGCTGGCCGGGCTGACCCGCAAGGACGTGACCCTGGTTCCGTTGCGAGCACCCGATTTTCCCGATGCGATCCGCAGCGGCCAAGTTGATGTCGCCGCGCTGAACGAACCGCACTTTTCCCGTTACCTAGCCGACTATGCGGATCGCGGCGCCCGCGCGCTTCCGGCATCCGAAACCGCCCGCGTGCCGAGCGGCCCGTCCTATCTGTACGCAAGCGACGCGGCGCTCCGCGACCCCACCAGGACGGCCGCGATCGCCGATTTCGTGGCGCATTGGATTGCCGCGCTGCGGTGGTCCAAAGCCCATCGCGATGAATGGGTGGATGCCTATTACATGCAGCGCCAGCGATTGTCGCCCACGGACGGCCGGAAAATCGAGGACGCGGCCGGCGAGCTCACCTTCCCGCCTCTGAGCAGCCTGGTCGCCAAGCAGCAGGCGATTGCTGACCTGATTTACGAGGCGGGTGACCTGCCGAAGCGGCTTGATGCACGCGACGAGTTCGACTTCCGGTTCGACGATGTCATCACCGCCAATGCCCGTTGACGACGTCTACCGGCGGAATGCCGTGAACCAGCCCGCAGTCTTACGGGCGGCAGGAGTCGACCGTAGCGACACGGCTTCTCAAACGGGGCTGTCGCTGGCGCGGCATCGAAATCGCCGCTTGGTGCCGCATCGGCTGCCGCCCGGCGGCATCCTGCTCGGACCTGTCGCGTTGGTCGTCGTCTGGCAGATCGCCTCGATGATGGGCTGGCTGTCGCCGAAAATCCTGGCGGCGCCTTCGACCGCGGTGCTCACCGGGTTCGACATGCTGCGCAGCGGCGTGCTCGTCGATCACTTGCTGGCCTCGGCCGGACGCGCCTATCTCGGGCTCGCGATCGGGGTGGCATCCGGGCTCGTTTTCGCGCTCGTCGCGGGCCTCTGCATGACCGGCGAAGCCGCGATCGACGGGCTCGTGCAGATCAAGCGCGCGATCCCGACCCTGGCGCTGATCCCGCTGGGGATACTGTGGCTTGGCATCGGCGACGCCATGAAGGTGGCGCTGATCGCCACCAGCATCCCCGTTTACATCAATACCCATGCCGGGCTGCGCGGCATCGATCTGCGCTATGTCGAGCTGGCCCGATCGGTCGGCCTCGGGAATCTCGAGTTTCTGCGCCGTGTCGTGCTGCCGGGCGCCTTGCCCGGTTTCCTCACTGGGCTGCGGCTGGCGGTGACGACGTGCTGGACGGCGCTGGTAGTGCTGGAACAGATCAACACCACCAACGGCATCGGCTATTTGATGAGCCGGGCACGCGATTACGGCCAGACCGATATCATGGTCGTCGGGCTGGCGGTCTACGCGATCCTGGGGCTGGTTTCGGATTCGGCGGTCCGCCTGCTGGAACGCCGGGCATTGTCGTACCGCAAGGTTCTCGGGTCGTGACCGTCCACCTGCGGCGCCTCACGCGCCGTTTTCCCGGGCGACCCGTGCTCGACGGCATCTCGCTGGACATGGCGCCGGGCGAATTCGCCGCGCTGATCGGCAAGAGCGGGTCGGGCAAAACCACGCTGCTGCGGGCCATAGCGGGGTTGGACGACGGCGTCGAGGGAGAGGGAATCGTCAGGGTTCCCGACGGCCGGTCCATCCTCTTCCAGGATTCGCGCCTGCTGCCGTGGCTCAGCGTGTTGTCCAACGTCACGCTTGGTTTGCGGACGCCCGATTCGGAGGAGCGCGGCCATGCCGCCCTGGTCGATGTCGGCCTCTCCGGTCGCGAGGATGCCTGGCCCAACGAACTCTCCGGCGGCGAGCAGCAACGCGCCGCACTCGCCCGGTCATTGGTCCGCCATCCCGAATTGCTGCTTGCCGACGAGCCGTTCGGCGCGTTGGACGCGCTGACGAGGAGCCGGATGCACGAACTGATGTTTCGGTTGGTCGAGCGCTACCGCCCAACGGTGTTGCTGATCACCCACGACGTTGAAGAGGCGCTCGTCCCTTGCCGACCGGGTGCTGGTCATGGGAGCGGGGTCGGATCATTCTCGACCGTGCCGTTACCCTGCCGCATCCACGGCGGAAGTCTGACGCCCCCTTCGAATGGCTCAGAAGTCAACTATTAGCCGCCTTCGGCGTCGCCACGGAACGTGTCGAGTCCGGCCTGCACTGAACGGCGGAGGCCGGCCGAAAGCGGCGAAACCGGCAAGTTTCGGCACAGGCTTCGACTTGCCGCCTCGCCCCGACGCGTTCGGCGCGAGGCAGCAAGTCAATGGGGCGGTCAGGCGCTCGGCGGGAAGAACACCAGCGTGCGCACTTCGATGCTTTCGCGCGGTGGCGCGCCGGACGTCAGCGGGTTCTCGAAGGACGTGTGGAACGACAGCCGGGCGCGGCCGTCGTTGGCGCTGTCATGCACCCGGATCAACAGCACCTCATCGGTCTGCATCTCTGAGAAATAGTACCAGCGGTGCGCCGGGTTGTACGCGACCCTCGAGGTCTCGCCCCACACATGGGCGTAGACGAGGTCGCTGGCGATCAGGTCGTCGTCGGTGAAGCTCTGCGCGTCGCATAGGGCCAATGGCGAATCCTGCACCGGCCCGCGGACCGGACGCCAGACGTTGACGATGCCGAACCGGTGCTTCAGCAACCCCTCGGCGTCGGCGCCGAGATGGTCGCGCACCCGCCGCGGCGCCGAGTTCACCGTGTGGTCGTTGTGCACCTGCCGCGAGGGTGTCGCCAGACCGGGCCGCGTCGCGTTGCGCACGTTGTGGTCGAAAACGAAGACGCCGCTGGCGCCCAGCGTGTCGCGCAGCAGGCGCTCGATCTCCGGATAGTAGACGCGCTTGATCTCCTCGGGCGAATAGAAGTCGGCCACCGAGGTCGACGCCTTGATCAGGGCGAAGCCGTTGCGGTCGAGCGTGAACTCGGACTCGCGGCCGCGGGCATCTTCGATCGTCACCTCGTGCGGATCGTCGACGCCGTTCCAACGCGGCACGCCGGGCGGCGGCTCGATCCGGTAGCGCGCCGGCTTTTCCGTGCCGCGTTCCAGATAATGGAGGGTTGAGGTGAGATTTCTGGGGGTTACAGCAACATTAAGCGGCATGATTGGACTCCTCCGATGTTAAGCAGCGGCCTTCGACCTCGCCGCGTCACGGTCCAAGCCGAAGATCGACGGAGCGTGCGCAGCGCCATTGCCGGCCCTCGATCGGGACTGATCGCAGCGAGACGATCGAGATTGCCAACTACTCCATGTCATCGAGTAGATGTCAATCGGTTATCACATTAAAGCGTAGTGAAAAAAATAATTTAACAATTTATACGAGTTATATAACCGACGCTCGATTTCGAGGATGGCGATACGGCAGCCCGTGGCTGATCGCTCAGGTGTCGTCGGTGCCGTAGAGTATCTGGGCCGCCACTCCCGAGCGGCGCGGTCCTGACTTTCCTTCGGGAGGAAATGCCTAATTGGCGGTTTCCGCCTGTGTACTTCAATGATTACCACTGCCGCAGTATCGCTGAGCGGCGCTCGGTAGCAGACGACGTGCTTGCTCAGCCTCCCTTCGGTGATTACCCGCGCGCGAATGAGGGCGTCACCCGTCGCGTTAGCGAGCACGAGACGCGCGATTTGCTGGAAGGCGCCGGCTTTGCCGTGACGCGGATAGAGACGCGCACTGGCGCTCGCATCGAAACCTCGCCGGAGGCGATGATCCGCTTCTCCGAGGCCAGCTCGTTTGGCACTCTGCCCGGCCATCGGCCTGAGGAACTCCGCCCACAAGCGGGAGCGGTGATCAAACAGCGGCTGGAGCAGATCATGACGCCCGATGGCATCCGTCGCGAGGGTCGGTACCTCGCCGCTTTCGGGTGCGGCGATGACGGATTTCCTCCAAGGCCGTGCCGGCGGAGCGACCTTCTCAGCGGCTCGGACGACGTCTCGGCCGAAAGGGATCGGGTCGCGAGCAAAATACGCCGGCAACCATGACAGCACGTTACTTGCGGAGGCGCCGAGAGCGCGGTTCTCATAGCGAAGCATGGCCGCCGCTGCGTTTCGGCGCGATCGCGCCAAACCACTACGTTTCAATCGTTCAAATCGGAATCCGCTCGACCTCATAGAGTGTGATCTCATCACCGGTACGGTCGTAGAGCTTGGTCGTGCGCGGGCTTTCGTGCGCCGCCATGGCCTGTGCCTTCTCGAGGGTACCGCCCGCTTCGAGATAGGCGGTGATACCGATCGCCCGGAACACGTGGCACCCGAGCTTTCCCTTGAAGCCGGCCTCGGCCGTGCGCCGACGGATCATCTCGTAGGCATCGACGCGATGCATCGGCCGGTCGATCAACATCCCGGTTCTGCCGGCTGCCGAGCGGAAGAGGGGGGTCTTGTCGAAGAGTCGCCCGCCTTTCTCCTGCGCGATAATGCCGTCGTAGGTGAGCGTGACCTCGGCACAGAAGCCGTCGGTCAGCATCCTTTCATTATCGCGTACCGGCTGATTGTCGATGCGGACATCCCTCAAGTTCAGGCTCGGTAGTTCCGCGACATAACAATCGTTCTTGGCGTCAAGCCGGGCGCGGAGGATATCGATGATCCTGACCGATCCCGTCTCCTTGGCGCGCGCCTTGAACAGCTCCTCCTCGCCAGTTCGTACAGTCCGATCCTTGAGCTGCTTTTCGACGATCTCCAGCCCTTCAGCGATCTCGCTTTCGTCGACGCTGGCGCGGTATCGTCCAAGCAGGAACTCGACGACATAGGTCGGAATCGGGTACTGCCGAGAGTATTTTCGGACGAGGTCCTTGCGGACGAGGTATCCGTCGAATACCGACGCAGCCAGCTTATCGAGTTGATCGAGTTGCATGCTCATGCATCTTCTCCGACGGTCGTCGGCTTATAGTCGAGCACCCGTCCCGAGGCGTCGGAGACGACAACCGAGGCAGCCGCACCCTCGTGCTTGTCGTCAGCGACGGCAAGGCTCGCTTCGCCGTTCGTACCCAATTCCCTGGCGGCCGCAACGATGCTCGACTCCACCTGTTTCCAGTTGAGCCGCAGGTCCACTTTCAGGCCGGCAGCGTTCGTCTTGACAGAGACCCGGCATCGCATGCCGCGCCAGCTGATCGCGGCGATAATGGCGGCCACAACTTCCTCGCCGCGCTGAACGGTACGACGCATTCCTGCAGGCTGCCGTCAATGACTAGCGCGGTTATCCTCCGGAATACCATTGAACTCACCAACATCGCAGGCGCGGAGAATGACTCGACGCGACATGACCGTGCCGTCGTCATTCGCTTCCCCGCGCACAGAGGCGAAGATCTCGCCGAACGCAAAGGCTATGACACGCCGGCGTCGGTCGAGAACGCAGTCGCGGCCTGGGTGCCAAACTGCAGCCAGCGCTCGATCCGACACTCGTAAAAGATGAGCGCAACCAGCTAAATGGATGCCCCATCGCTGGGCGTGGGAAGGCCCGGCGATTGCGATGCGCGCATCGAGCAGGCTTTCGAAAGTGGCAAAGAGTGTGTTCTGCAGATCGATCCGGAGGGCCAGGACGCGCTCATTCTAGACCCTCCTTATCGACGGATCAATCGTGGCGAGAGTCATCTTTTCGCACGCACCATTGGCGCGTGCAAATGACCTAATGATGTAGATCTCAACCTCCCATTTAGCTTAATATGAGCAGATTCTGCCCGAGTGGCATGACGGCCAGGGGTCGCGCCGCCGCTTACCGTCATCGGCTCAGCTGCAGCGCATCGTCAATCGCGCCGTCGTATGAAGGGCGGTGCCGCTCGGTTCGACGGTGTTGGTGCCCGGCCGCGGGTTTAGGTCGCGGCCGGCGATGTAGAGTGCCGGGAGGGTGGCTTCGGGGTCCTGGGGCAGGCCACCGCGGCCGGCCTCGACCAGGCTCGAGATCGGACGGTCGGCGCGCGCCGCGCAGGCCTCGCGCAATACCTCGGTACGGCCGCGCAACTGGCTCGACAGCACGACGAGCGCACCGTTGACGTCGACCCGCGGACCGTTGATCACGACGGTGCCGGAGATGCCGAGCTCCGAGCTCGCCGAGACGATGCTGTCCGAGGACGGGATGAACTCGCCGGCGGTAATCGTGATGTTGCCGCCATGGCCCTCGATCGCCTGCGCGATGATCTTGCTGTGATCGAGGATCACCAGCTGCGGATCGATCGCGATATTGCCACCATTGCCGGTCTCGCCTTTGACCGAGGTCGAGATCTCGCTGCTGACGAGATAGAGAAAATCGCGCACGTGCAAGGTGATGTTGCCGCCATTGGCGGTCGAGGTCTCGCCCTCGGTCGAGATCGAGGCACCGTCGCTCATCAGCAGGCGCGCCGCCGAGAGGGTGATCGAGCCGGCGTCGCCGCTGCCGGTCGAGCGGGCGGTGATTTGCGGTCCGGGGTCAGGCAGCACGATGTCGGAGGCGACGGTAACGTTGACGTCGCCGCCCTTGCCGGGCCCAGCGGTGGAGCTGGCGATCTGCGCCTCGCCCGAGACAGTCAAGGTGCCGGCCTGGACCGTCACCGCGCCGCCCGGCCCGGATTGCGGCCCGGTCGCCGAGGCGGCGATCTGGG
>Ga0137359_10004832_pt1 | contig 11073 bp, 9 predicted proteins | sample Mad1_40_16metaG_FD_108281 | JGI IMG/M metagenome (GOLD analysis project Ga0137359, IMG submission 108281) | Vadose zone soil microbial communities from Angelo Coast Range Reserve, California, USA - Mad1_40_16 metaG | ecosystem: Environmental > Terrestrial > Soil > Vadose zone | place: USA... | reverse complement strand
CGTTCGGTGCCTTTGAAGGCCATGTGCTCGAGAAAATGCGCGACACCATTGATGTCAGCCGGTTCGTGCCGCGTACCGACATCGATCCAGACACCGAGCGAGACCGATTCGACCGTGTCGACCCGGTCGGTAGCGACCCGCAACCCGTTCCCCAGTGTGGAAAGCTGAGTCGTCATGCTGCGGCCCCCCGGCGCGCGTGGGATCGGATGAACCGCGTTACCACGCCGATGTCGTACGGCAGCGCTGTCGTCCGCTCAGGACGCTCGAGGAGGTCGCCGAGCGCTGGCGGCAAAACCGGACGGATCCCGGTCGCACGTTCGACCGCCTCGGGAAACTTGGCCGGATGGGCACAGCCGAGAGCAATCATCGGTCCGCCCCCCTCACACGCGGCGATCTCGGCTTGCGCAGAGGCAACGGCGACGGCGGTATGAGGATCGATCAGGATCCCGGTTCGGGCATAGGTTTCGGCGATCGTTTGCATCGTCTGAGTGTCGTCGACTTTGTGTGCGGAAAACAAGCTGCGCGCCGCACGCCATGCCTGGTCATCCGCGGGCAAGACACCGGTGCGCCGGAAAGTCTGCATTGCCTGGGCAACCGCGGCGCCGTTGAGGCCTTTCAGCTCGAACAGCAAGCGCTCGAAATTGCTCGACACCTGAATGTCCATGCTCGGGCTGAGGCTAGGCTCGACGGCGGTGAGCGCCATCCGCCCGGTCGCAAAATAGCGGGCGAGGATGTCGTTGCGATTGGTGCCGATCACCAGCCGGTCGATCGGCAGCCCCATGCGGCGGGCGACATGTCCGGCATAGACATTTCCGAAATTGCCGGTAGGCACGCTAAACGAGATCGACCGCCCTGGGGCGCCGAGCGCCACTGCGGCGGCAACGTAATACACAGTTTGCGCCGCGATCCGAGCCCAGTTGATCGAATTCACTGCCGCGAGGTTGAGCGCCCGCCGAAGCTCGGTATCGGCGAATAGAGCTTTGACGAGATCTTGGCAGTCGTCAAAACTGCCGTCGATCGCGATCGCATGCGCGTTTGCCGATTCGACGGTCGTCATCTGCCGCCGCTGCACCTCGGAGATGCGATCGCGGGGATAGAGGATGAAAATGTCGATCGCTTCACGGTCGCGACAAGCCTCGATCGCGGCGGAGCCGGTGTCTCCCGAGGTGGCCGCGACGATCGTGACGTGTTCGCGCCCCCGAGCCAGCACCGCATCGAACAGCTGCCCGACGAGCTGCAGCGCGAGATCCTTAAAGGCGAGAGTTGGACCGTGAAAGAGTTCGAGCAGCCAGAGCCTATCGTCGAGCTGCACCAGAGGTGCCACCGCGGCATGGCAAAACCTGCCGTACGCTGCCGCCGTGAGCCGCTGCAGCTCGCCCGTCGGAAATGAGTCGCCGGCGAAAAGCGAAACGATGCAGGCCGCAATCTCCTGGTAAGGCAGTCCAGCGTAACTGCCTAGAGTGGCGGTGTCGAGATCGGGCAGCCGGTCCGGCACATAGAGCCCGCCATCCTCGGCGAGACCGGCAAGAAGCGCCTCTGTAAACGAGAGGGTGAGCGGCGCAGCGCAAGGGTCGCGAGTGCTGAGATAACGCACGAAATCCGATCCGATCAGTACGTGTGGAGCCTATCGCTGCTTCTCCCCCACCGCAACCGGATGCGGCCGCAGCGTCTGACAAATCCGCCTTCGGCCTTACCGGGGTAAAGGCTAATCCACGCGGCGCCACCCTATCTTGGAATATAAAAGACGCCATCTTGAGAGCGTCGTCCAACCTGGTAGTAACGATCTATCGCATAAAGGGTTTCGTCGGTAAAACGATTGAACTTCTGTGGGTAATGCAGGATATGGCAGGAGGCGGTTGCTGGATCATCACAGATTTCGCCGCGAACCTGGATCACCGCAAATTCGTGGGCGGCAATGCGTCGGGTGAGCTCGCCTTGGTCGAGCCTACCGGCTAGGATGTATTGGCGTGAATTAAACGGATCCAGAATAAACGGTTGTCCCGAGACATAACACAAAAGTAGACTTTCACAAATTGCTGGTCCATGGCTTTCGGATATATACTTTGCCTCAGCCAAAAATGCCCCTTCCGCTCTACGGTTAAACTCAAGCAAGGCACCACTGTGATAGATTTGCAGGAGGGCGTTCGTGGTCCTCGCGAAAATTGGCTGAGCGAGAAGGAGCGGCAAAAGGCCTAATACAATCGCGGCGAACCGCCGCCGGATAGCCCCTCCTGCGGGCATACGCTGGCGCAACTCGCAAAACATGACGCCCGCAGCGATCCCCAGAAATACCGCCGCGTCCTGAAACATGTTGTAGGACGTTCCCTCGAAGCCCGAGAAAATCGTAGCGACCACGATGGAAATGATCCCCCAAGTGGCGAGGACGATGCGCCTACCTGTAAAAACCGTGGGTGAAAACAGAACGATCGCGACCAGCGGAAACTTGAACAAACGCAGATACTTCATCAGGTGATAACGGGCGCCATACCACGTGAAAATGCGAGGCGACAGCAGATGATCGATAAAGGTGCCGCCGGCGGCGATTTGCGTGAACCCGAGAAAGCACGCCGCAAAACCGGCGCAGCAGGCCAGCCAGAACGGCAGTCGCCGCGGTGAGCGAATTGCCAGATCGAGGGTGATCGCGAGCGGGATCGCCACCAGATTATGCTTGATGAAGCCGCCGAGCACGACGAGGAGTGCCGCAAGGGATAGGCTGACACGGTCGGGCGATCTTGAGACGTAAGTGGCGAAACCGCCGAGCATCACCGCTTCGCCTAAAGTCTGCGGGTCATCGGCCATGATCCATGCAGGGGCGACTAGGTAGCAAAAACCCAAGGCACAGGCGCCGCCAAAGATCGCATCGATTCGGTCACCACCGAAGCTCCGCGTCACGATAGCGGCCAAGGCGGCGATCGTGACCAACGACGCCAGCGCGACGATTCGCCCACTCAATAAGAGGTCGTGGGTCAGCAAATTAATGCCCGCAACGATCACAAAAGAGCCGACTGGATAATTATTCACCCTCCAGTAGTTGCCGTCGTAAACAAGTTCATGATCTATGATTCTCTCCGCATTATAGACATTCCACCCTTCGTTGTAATTGTGTTCAAACAGAAAACCAATAGAAAGTAGGGTACTTGCAGTCAGCATAATCGCGCAAATAAGGACTAGACCCGTCACGATTGTGAAGAAGATCGTAAGGTTAGCTAATGTCGGCTTCGCTCGCCTAGCAAAGCACGATCCTCGGGACCCAGCATTTTCGGGCTGGTCATATCGCTCCTTTGTCGTTGTACGCACTGCCCCTCTCGCACTCGCAGGGTCGACTCGATCGTTTCGTCTGGCACTATACGCGGGCCGCGGGAATGGGGTGATTGGCCGGAACTGATCGGGCTGTAGGGCATCGCGACCCAGCTCGGAGCGCCTGGCGATAGTGCCGATTCACTTCAAGGAAGCGTAGCCAGCGCCGCCGTCTAGGCCTTTCGCTGAAGGGCCGATTGGGTCCGCTGTGGCCGCCACCGCCAGCCGCAACGGTCGCCGGACCAACCGGAGCGGTCGCAGGGGGGGTGAATACAATCAAGATTGGCGATAAAAAGTGGAATACGCGTATCGGCCGCAACGCACCCGGGTCACGCCGGGAACCAGGGTGACCTTTATCAATGTCGGCGACATCCTGCACACCGCCACCGCGACGAAAACGGCCGAATGGGATACCGGCGCGCTGGTCAAGGGCGAATCGAAAGCGGTCACCTTCACTGAACCCGACGCCCACTTCTACATCTGCACCCCATATCCCTGGATGTACGTTCAGGTCATCGTCGAATAGGTATCACTCAACGGGTGTACGGACGCGCTAGGCGCATGCCGAGCAGCGGTGCGGCCGCCTCTGGGGGCAGTTTCGCATATCCCTGCGGCACCTCGAACAGCGCGGCCGCCTGGTTGCCGATCTTGACGTGACGCAGTTCCCAGTGAATTGTTGAGATCTTGCCGTTCTTCCCCTCCACCTTGCCGTCGCACCTCATCGGGATGCCGTCCCCGCTGAGCCAGAGCGAGCCGGCCGCATGGCCTGCGGGCGAGTCCTCTTCCACGGCGTATTTGGTCGTCGCGACGCCATTCACGGTTTCCTGCCCGATGGGCTTCCGCAATAAATCGGGGTCACCGAGTAGCAACAGTTCCTTGGGAAGGGCAAATTCGACGACCGTGTGCAGCGCCGGTAAGACCACGTCGCCAACTGCGCTGCCGGCTCGCAGAATGAACACCGGCCTCAATGCCGGCAGATCCTGCTCATGCCGCTGATGACCCGGCATGTGCCACATCCTGCCCACATAGCTCTGGCCGTCGATGATCAGAACCCGCTCTGCGCTGAAGCCGACACGAGCATCACCGAGGGTCTCGGCTAGCGCTCCCCACGGGTTTGGCAGCAAGGAGGCCAGCGCGATCAACGTTAAACGCAGCGTCCGCATCTCCAGTCCTTGGAACGGATGCAGCCAGCTGATAAACAGGCAATTTGGCGGTTTCGCGGCGCGCTGGACAGGAGCGGAGCAAAGCCTATCTTTGGACGCGTGAAACACACTTTGAGACGGGGCAGCGGCAATGAATGGGAGCGGCGGAGCACACCTCCTCGAAAACCGGGACTCGAGCCTGGGATGAACGATACCAGCGGCACTATCACGGTCCGGGTTCATGCTTCGATCGCCGAGATACCGGCGGAGACATGGGATGCCTGCGCGGGCGATGTTAATCCGACCGTTTGCCATACCTTCCTGCAAGCCCTCGAGGAAAGCGGCTCGACGATTCCCCGCACCGGGTGGACGCCACAGCATCTGTCGCTGGCTGGACCCGATGGCGCGGTCAGCGGCATTGTGCCACTCTATGCAAAGACGCATTCCTACGGCGAATACATTTTCGACTACGGCTGGGCGGATGCGTACGAACGCGCCGGGGGGCGGTACTACCCCAAGCTCCTATCTGCCGTGCCATTCACCCCGGTGCCGGGACCCCGACTATTGTTGCGTTCGGGTACGCCGTCGGAGGCTCGCGAACATCTCCTCGCCGGAATGATCGAGTTCACGAAGAGCCGCCGAATTTCATCGCTGCACGTGAACTTTCCCGAGCCGGGCGAAGCCGAGGCGTTCTCCGAGGTAGGCTTTCTGCAGCGGCTCGGCCAGCAATTCCATTGGACGAACGAGGGCTATCGTAATTTCGACGACTTTCTCGGGGCGCTGAATTCGCGGAAGCGCAAAGCAGTGAAGAAAGAACGGCGCGAGGCACTCACACGGGGTCTCGATATCGAGGTGCTGACCGGATCAGATCTAAAGCCCCGCCACTGGGATGCATTCTACGAATTCTATCTCGCCACCTCAGACCGCAAATGGGGGTCGGCTTACCTCAATCGCCGCTTCTTCGCGATGATCGGTGAGCGAATGCCCGAAAAGATCGTGCTCGTAATGGCCCGCCGCGGCGCCACCTATGTGGCCGGCGCCTTCAACCTGCTCGGCAAAGACACGATCTACGGCCGCAACTGGGGTAGTTATGGAGATTACAAATTCCTCCACTTCGAATGCTGTTATTACCAGGCGATCGAATTTGCGATCAGACGCGGGTTGAAACGGGTCGAGGCAGGCGCACAGGGTCCGCATAAGATCCAGCGCGGCTATTTACCAGTACCGACCTACAGCGCTCACTGGATCCCCGATCCGGCCTTCCGCCGGGCCGTCGCGCAGTTCCTTGCCCGCGAGCGCGAGATGGTGGCCCACAAAATCGAGGGGTTGACCGAATTCTCCCCGTTCCGGGAGGAGGACCGCTCCTGCTCTTCCCCCACGAGCCAGAGGGAATAGGAGGGTTAGACTATTCGACCAGCTCGGGTTCCTTTGGCGCCGGCTCGGCGGGGCGCTCTTCGAACGAGAAGGACAACACGTCCTCATTCGGCCGCTTCGTGACGCGGACGATCCCGCCCTTCGACAGCCGCCCGAACAGGAGCTCCTCGGCGAGCTGCTTTTTGATGTGCTCCTGGATTACCCGAGCAAGCGGGCGGGCGCCGAACAGGCGATCGTAACCCTTCTCCGCAAGCCACGCCCGGGCGCTGTTATCGAGCTCGATCGTGACATTGCGGTCGGCGAGCTGCACTTCCAGCTGCAATACGAATTTGTCAACGACCCGGCCTATCGTTTCAGTCGACAGCGCCGCGAAGGAGATCGTCGCATCGAGCCGGTTACGGAATTCGGGCGTGAACATGCGATTAATGGCCTCCTGATCGTCGCCCTCCCGGATACCGCTGCCAAAGCCGATCGCCGGCTTGGCGAGGTCCGAAGCGCCCGCATTCGTCGTCATGATCAGGATGACGTTACGGAAGTCGACATTCTTGCCGTTGTGGTCAGTCAGCTTACCGTAGTCCATCACCTGCAACAGGATGTTGAACAGATCGGGATGCGCCTTCTCGATCTCGTCCAGCAGCAGCACGCTGTGGGGATGCTGATCGATCGCATCGGTCAACAAGCCGCCCTGGTCGAAGCCGACATAACCGGGCGGCGCCCCGATCAGCCGCGATACGGTATGCCGCTCCATGTATTCGGACATGTCGAAGCGGGTGATCTCGATGCCGAGCGTACGGGCGAGCTGGCGAGCCACCTCGGTCTTGCCGACCCCGGTCGGACCAGAGAACAGGTAGGAGCCGATCGGCTTCTCCGGGTCGCGCAGGCCGGCACGTGCCAACTTGATCGCCGAAACCAAGGCTTCAATCGCCGTGTCCTGACCGAACACCATCGTTTTCAAGTCACGGTCCAAGTTCTTCAGCACCTCGCGATCGTCGCGGGACACGCTCTTTGGCGGGATCCGCGCCATCGTCGCAACGCACGCCTCGACCTCCCGCGCGGTGATCGTCTTGCGGCGTCGGCTCTCGGGAACCAGCATCTGGGCCGCTCCGGTCTCGTCGATGACGTCGATCGCCTTGTCCGGCAGCTTGCGGTCTCCGATGTAGCGATGCGAGAGCTCAACCGCGGCGCGCAACGCCTCGCTCGTGTAACGGACCTTGTGGTGCCGTTCGTAGTAGGGCTTTAGGCCGCGCAGGATCTTGATCGAGTCCTCGACAGTCGGCTCGTTGACGTCGATTTTCTGGAAACGGCGTACCAGCGCCCGGTCCTTCTCGAAATAGTTGCGGTATTCCTTGTAGGTGGTCGAGCCGATACAGCGGATCGCGCCGCCGGCGAGCGCCGGCTTCAACAAGTTCGAGGCATCCATGGCCCCGCCGCTTGTGGCTCCAGCCCCGATAACCGTATGAATCTCATCGATGAACAGGATGGTGCCGGGTTGCGCCTCAAGCTCGGAGAGGACGGCCTTCAAGCGTTCTTCGAAATCGCCGCGATACCGCGTGCCCGCAAGCAATGCGCCCATATCGAGCGCGTAGATCGTCGCGTTCAGCAGAACCTCCGGCACCTCGCGCTGCACGATGCGACGCGCCAATCCCTCGGCGATCGCCGTCTTGCCGACACCGGGGTCGCCGACATAGAGAGGATTGTTCTTGGCCCGCCGGCACAGGATTTGGATCGTACGCTCGACTTCGGCTTCACGGCCGATCAGCGGATCGATCTTGCCGCCCTTGGCCTTTTTGTTCAGGTTGACGCAATAGGCATCGAGCGCGTCATGGTTACGCTTTTGGGATTTTTCGCTGCGATCGTCCTCGTCGGCCCCCTGAACGCGCCGCGTTTCCGATCGCCCAGGCGCCTTGGCGATGCCATGTGAAATGTAATTGACCGCATCGAAACGGGTCATATCCTGTTCTTGCAGGAAATAGACGGCGTGGCTTTCCCGCTCGGCGAACATCGCGACGACTACGTTTGCACCGGTTACCTCCTCGCGGCCCGAGGACTGAACGTGAATTGCCGCACGTTGCAACACACGCTGGAAGCTCGCTGTCGGTTTCGCGTCGTCGCCATGGGTGGCGACGAGGTTGGCAAGCTCGTTGTCGACGTAGTTCAAAACCTCGCGACGCAAGCGGTCGAGGTCCACGCTGCAGGCGCGCAACACCGCGACCGCATCCTGGTCCTCGGTAAGCGCGAGCAGCAGATGCTCGAGCGTGGCATATTCGTGCCGGCGCTCATTGGCGTGAGCGAGAGCCCGATGCAGCGACTTTTCTAAATTGCGTGACAGCACGCCTGCCTACCTTCCTTGCCTAGTCCTTCTCCAGCGTGCACTGCAGCGGATGCTGGTGCTGCCGGGCGAAATCCATGACCTGGGTCACCTTAGTCTCGGCGACCTCGTACGTGTAGACACCGCAGATTCCGACGCCGCGACGATGCACATGGAGCATGATTCGTGTCGCCTCCTGCCGGTTCTTGTTGAAGAACCGCTCTAGAGTGTGGACGACGAACTCCATCGGGGTGTAGTCATCGTTCAACATCAATACCTTGTACATCGAGGGCTTCTTCGTCTTCGGCTTTGCCTTGACGACGACACCCGTACCCGGTCCTTCCTCGCCGCGCTTTCCGTTGTCGCTCATTTCAGTCCGAAGCGATGACGTTGCTCGCTCCCTCATGATATTGGCTTTCGGCCGATCCGGAAAAGTGTTTTCCCGTTTCCCGGATGGGGCCGTCCGCCATTCTTTACCATGGTGGTGCTACTCGGACCGGTAAGGGCGGCTCAACAGCAGATCGATCATCGCGTCAATCGACTCGCCGCGATGCAAGAGCGCGTCGACCGCCTCGCTGATGGGCATCTCGATCCCCAGATGCACCGCCAGTCGTGAGACAGCAGCGGCGGTGTCCACCCCCTCGACGACCGAGCGGCGACCGCGGAGCACGGCATTGAGACTCTCGCCGCGACCGAGTGCAAGCCCGAGCGCATAATTGCGCGACTGGGCGGCGCCGCAAGTCAGCGCGAGATCGCCGAGCCCGGAGAGGCCACTGAACGTCCCGGTGCGGCCGCCCTTGGCAACCCCCAGCCTGACCATCTCGGCGAGGCCGCGCGTGATCAGAGCGGCTCGAGCGTTGTCGCCCAAACCGCGTCCGCAAACGACCCCGCATGCAATCGCCAGCACATTCTTGACGGCGCCGCCGATTTCGGCACCGATCGGATCGTCCGATAGATAGGGTCTGAACCTGCCGTTCCCAAGCGCCGCCATGAAGTCGCGACCGAGCGACGCATCATGGCTGGCAATAGTCACCGCCGTCGGCAGGTCGCGGGCGACCTCCGCGGCGAAGGTCGGCCCCGAAAGCACCGCGGACGGGGCATCCGGGATGATCTCGGCGGCAACCTCCGACATCGTCTTTAGCGAGCCGGTTTCGATCCCCTTGGCGCAATGGAGCACCGGCATACCAGGCGGGAGATAAGGCCCGAGCACTTCGATTACGCTGCGAAGGAACTGAGCCGGAACGACAAGCAATGCCGCCTCCGCACCGGCTATCGCCGCCCCGATGTCCGAGGTTGCAGTAATTCTAGGGTCGAGCGTCACGTCGGGCAGGAAAACCCGGTTTTCATGCCGCTCGTTGACGGCAGCAACCACATCCGGGTCGCGGGCCCATAACACCGGAATCGAGGCGGCACGACGGGCGACGATGGCAAGCGCGGTACCCCAGGCGCCACCGCCAATGACCGCCAGTCGGTTCACCGGATCACACCTTAATCCCCGCTCCCGGCCGCGGCGGCGCGCCTGCATCGAGCGGCCAACGGGGTCGCAGCGGCGCGTCGAGGCCGTCAACGAGCCCAAGGCGAAACCGCTCAAGCCCAGCCCAGGCGATCATTGCCCCATTGTCGGTGCAGAGAGTTGGCGGAGGCGCAACAAAACGCAGCCCGGCACTCTCGGCGAGTGCGGCGAGGTGCCGTCGCAATAGACCATTGGCGGCGACACCGCCGGCTGCGACCAGGGTCTTTCCGTCCGGATGATGGCGGCGAAACCAACCAATCGCGTTCATGGTGCGATCCGCCAGCGTATCGCAGATCGCAAGTTCGACCGCGGCGGCGAAATCGGCTCGGTCGCGAGGATCGAGACAGCCGCGTTGGGCTATGATGTGACGCACGGCAGTCTTCAGTCCGGAAAATGAGAAATCACAACCCGGCCGGCCCTTGAGCGGGCGCGGCAAGACGTAGCGCGAGGCATTTCCCTCACGGGCGGCCCGTTCGATCGCCGGCCCGCCGGGATAGCTGAGCCCGATCAGCTTCGCCGTCTTGTCGAAAGCTTCTCCAGCTGCATCGTCGAGCGTCGTGCCGAGGCGGGTGTAGCGGCCGATCCCACCGCAGACGAGGAGCTGACAATGGCCCCCGGAGACGAGCAGGAGAAGGTAGGGGAAGTCGATATCATCAGTCAGGCGGGCGGTCAGCGCGTGACCTTCGAGATGGTTGACAGCGAGGAACGGCTTGCCAGCACCCCAAGCGAGGCCCTTCGCCATCATCGTGCCGACAATCAGACCGCCGATCAGACCGGGTCCCGTGGCAGCGGCCACGCCGTCGATCTCGGCGAACGTGACCTCCGCCTCGGCGAGGGCCCGGATTACGACCCCGTCGAGATGATGGAGATGCGCTCGGGCGGCGATCTCAGGCACAACGCCACCGTAGGGCGCGTGCTCCCCGGTTTGTGCTTGGATCACGTTGGATCGGATCCTCGCACCCACGGGCGTAGTAGAAGTGACCGCTGCGGCTGTCTCGTCGCAGCTTGTTTCGATGCCAAGGACAATCATGGGTCGAAACGACGGCGTTCGAGAGGCAGGCGTCGCCCCACGTTCGCCCAGAGATTCAGCCAGGCGGTGCGACCTCGTAGGTCTTCAGCGTCTTATCTGTCGCGGCGTCGACTTCGAGGAGTTTGACTGAGTATCCCCACAACGTCGCAGCGTGGCGGATCACTGCGCGGCAACTCTTTTCCTCGAGCAGCACGCCGTTATGGACATAGTGGGCAAGAATGAGGCAACGGTCGCCCCTAAGATCGACGTCGACGACCTGGATATCAGGCTCGCGCCGAGAAAGATCATATTGACGGGACAGGGCGCTGCGAATCTTGCGATAACCGACATCGTCGTGGATCGCCTCGACCTTGAGCGCCGGCTTGGTGCTATCATCCGAGACGTGGAACAGCCGGAAGCGGCGGATCAT
>Ga0137359_10004829_pt1 | contig 11074 bp, 5 predicted proteins | sample Mad1_40_16metaG_FD_108281 | JGI IMG/M metagenome (GOLD analysis project Ga0137359, IMG submission 108281) | Vadose zone soil microbial communities from Angelo Coast Range Reserve, California, USA - Mad1_40_16 metaG | ecosystem: Environmental > Terrestrial > Soil > Vadose zone | place: USA... | reverse complement strand
CGATCGCTATCGCATCGTGCGCGTGGACCCGAAGAAGGACAAGCGCGTGATAGCCAACCTGAAGATCGGGATCACCGGGCACGTCAAAGAAGAACAATCGTTCGTGAAGGCGACGGCCGAGCCCGTTTCCGCCGGATGGGTGGCCAAGCACGGCGAGTCGCTGCTGGTGCCCGACGTGTATACCGATCCGCGCTTCACCGCGCGCGTGGACGAGATGACGAAGTGGAAGACGCATTCGATCATCTGCATCCCGCTCAAGGCACGGCAGCGCGTGCTGGGCGTGATCCAACTGATTAACGCGCCCATGGAGAGCTTTGGCGAATCGGAGATGTTCTTCCTGCAGGCGCTGTGCGACTACGCCGCCATCGCGATTGATAACGCGCGCGCCGTGGAACGCATTCAGGAACTCACCATCACCGACGACTGCACCGGCCTGTTCAACGCGCGGCATCTCTATAAGACGCTCGAGGCCGAGGTCTATCGCTCCGCCCGCTTCAGCTACGAGTTCAGCGTCATCTTCCTTGACCTCGACCACTTCAAGCAGGTGAACGACACCCACGGCCATCTGGTGGGCTCGAAGCTGCTGAACGAAATCGGCTACGCCATCAAGGCCAACCTGCGGTTGATTGACTCGGCCTTCCGCTACGGTGGCGACGAGTTCGTCGTGCTCCTGCCGCAGACCGGCAAGGAGCCCGCGCTGCTGGTGGCCCGCCGCCTGCGCGACGTCTTCCGCCACAGCACCTTCATGCGCGACGAGTCGCTCAACCTGAACGTGCGCAGCTCCATAGGCCTGGCCACCTACCCATCCGACGCCAAGAGCGCCCACGAAATCATCCGCCAGGCCGACGAGATGATGTACATGGTCAAGAACACTACGCGCGACAACATCGCCGTCGCGCAGCAGGGCCTGGTGAAGTAAATGCTCAGAGGTCGGCTTCTTCTGACCACTAGCTACTGACCTACGGCTTCGGTCGCTTGTTCAGGATAGGGCTGTCGCTTGCGCCGGTGCGGACTTCCTTGACGGGCGCGGGCTTCCACGCGGTGGCGTTCTGCGGTGCTGAGGGATTCACGCCGAAGTCCCACACGTAGAGGTTCATCTGCTCCGGACCGAGCATTTCCACGAGCGCGTATTCGCCGGGCGTGAGCTTCTGCTGCGGGACGATCTTGACCCATCCGGCGGAAACGGGCTCGGCCGTCGCCTTCACGAACGACTGTTCTTCTTTGACGTGCCCGGTGATCCCGATCTTCAGGTTGGCGATCACGCGCTTGTCCTTCTTCGGGTCCACGCGCACGATGCGATAGCGATCGGGCTGCTGGTCGAGGTCGCGCTGCGCCGAAGTGACCTCACCGTTCTCGCCCACCGCGGTGGAGCTGCTCGCATCCACGTTGGCGTAGATGACCGGCTCGCTCACGTGCGCCTGCACGCCCGCGTGGACGCCCTTCAGCTCCACCGTTTGCCGATTCATGGGAATCGGAATCGGAATGATGACGGCGCGCACCATGTTCTTGCCCATCTGCTTGTTCACTTCGCCGCCGTTCTGCACCACTTCGACGAGTTGCGGCTGTCCCTGCCAGGCATCGAGCAGGAAGACGCCACCCTGCGACGGCAGCCGAATGCCGGGCGCCACCTGCGGCGACGCGGCTTCCTGCTTGGCGCGCTCGGCGCGCTCTTCCGCGTCGGCCCGGCGAATCGTAGGCGCGTCGGCGGATTCTTCCTTCAGCGCGGCGTTGTATTTTTCCGTCGCGGGCCAATCCACGAGCGACGCGGGCAGCTCCTCCCACTCGAAACGCTCGGCGCTGTAGTAGCGCACACGGTCGCCCTTCATCTCCCATTTGGTCGCTGCCTGGTTCGAGCCGTCTTTCAGCACCAGCCGCTGCGACCGCGCCTGCGCATGCAGCAGCACTGCGAGCAGCACGGCAAGCAGCGCCCCGCAGGCGAAAAGGACGACGCGTTGGCTCCGAGGCTTCATCGTTAAGGTAGAGGAGTATGCCTTAAGTTGGATGCAAGCTGCCGCTGCTTGGTTCACCAAAGGGGGAACGATGAGGCGGCGTGGAATTGCGGACCGATTCGTGGTGATGGATTTTCGCCCCATCCTCTGCCATAATCAATCGTGCACCCCTGCACGGCCCAGGTACCAACGTCCAGCCAACGCCTGGGATCAGTAGCCTCTAAATTGAGCCGGTTTGTGGGCATGAGCGAATCCGCGCATGCGGATGAGCGGGAGCCCACAGGCGAAATCCTGAGTCCGCCGCGGCGGACGGAGGAACTCTCACAACCAGTTTGCGAGCGGAGGGTGAAGCATGGGCGCTAAATTGAGGCGCTTAGCGGGCGTGAGGCGAGCGCAGCGAAGCCGGGAGCCCGCTGCCGAAATCCTGAGCGCAGCGAAGGATCTCTTCCAGCAAACATTCTGCGACAAGAGGGTGACCCATGGGCGCTAAATACATCTTCGTGACCGGCGGTGTGGTTTCCTCGCTCGGCAAAGGGCTGGCGGCGGCTTCGATTGGATGCCTGCTGGAATCGCGCGGGCTGAAGGTCACGCTGCAGAAGATGGATCCGTACCTGAACGTGGATCCCGGCACGATGTCGCCGTTCCAGCACGGCGAGGTCTTCGTGACCGACGATGGCGCTGAAACCGATCTCGACCTCGGGCACTACGAGCGCTTCACCCACGCGCGCCTCACGCGCGACAACAACTGGACCACCGGCCGGATTTACGAGCAGATCATCGCCAAGGAGCGCCGCGGCGATTATCTCGGCAAAACGGTGCAGGTGATCCCGCACGTCACCAACGAAATCAAAGCGGCGATGAAGAAGGTGTCGCAAGAGGTGGACGTTGCGATCATCGAGATCGGCGGCACCGTGGGCGACATCGAGTCGCTCCCGTTCATCGAGGCGATCCGGCAGATGCGCCAGCAGCTCGGCCGCGAGAACACACTCTTCGTGCACGTAACGCTCGTACCGTGGATCGGTGCCGCGCAGGAGCTCAAAACCAAGCCAACGCAGCACTCGGTGAAAGAGCTGCTCTCGATCGGCATTCAGCCCGACATTCTGCTCTGCCGCACCGACCGCTTCCTCTCGAAAGAAATCAAGGGCAAGATCGCGCTCTTCTGCAACGTGGAAGAAGAAGCGGTCATCACGGCGAAAGACGTGGCCAGCGTCTACGAAGTGCCGCTCGTCTTCGCGCGCGAGCGGGTAGACGACCTAGTGCTGCGCTATCTGCATCTGCAAGCCGGCGAGCGCGACCTGGCGAAGTGGGAAGACATTGTGCATCGCGTCTACAACCCGCAGGCCGAGGTCAAGATCGGGATCGTCGGCAAGTACGTGGAGTACGAAGATTCGTACAAGTCGCTGAAGGAAGCGCTGGTGCACGGCGCGCTGGCGCACAATTTGCGGCTGAACGTCACGTGGGTGGAGGCCGAAGGGCTCGAATCGAAAAAAGATTCCGACGACCGCGGTTACGAATCGCAGCTCGAAGAATTCGACGGGCTGCTCGTCCCCGGCGGCTTTGGCAAGCGCGGCATCGCCGGCATGCTCAACGCGATCCGTTACGCGCGCGAGAAAAAAGTTCCGTACTTCGGCATCTGCCTCGGCATGCAGACGGCGTGCATCGAGTACGCGCGCAACGTCTGCGGGCTGGCGGAGGCGAACTCGAGCGAATTCGATCCGGCAACGCCGCACCGCGTCATCTACAAGCTCCGCGAGCTGCGCGGCATCGAAGAGCTCGGCGGGACGATGCGCCTGGGCGCGTGGACGTGCAAGCTCGAGCCGGACTCGCAGGCGGCGAAGGCATACGGCGCGCTCGAGATCAGCGAGCGCCATCGCCATCGCTACGAATTCAATCGCGAATATGAGCCGGTCCTGACCGGCGCGGGACTGCGCATCACCGGCGCGACGCCCGACGGGACTTACGTTGAAATTGTAGAGATTCCCGACCATCCTTATTTCCTGGGCTGCCAGTTCCATCCCGAGTTCAAGTCGAAGCCGCTCGAGCCGCATCCGCTGTTTCGGGCGTTCATCGGCGCGTCATATGAAGATGGGAAAAGGCGGCGCGCGGAGAAGCAGAAGATAGAAGAGGAGTTGTTCTTGCGGCGCGAGAAAGTGAAGGCGTGAGCGACGGCGCTAGCCAACAAGCGCGGGGAGGGCATAGCCGACTCCTTGGAATTGTAGGCGCGAGCGTCGCTGCACTCTGGTGGATCTTTTTTTATTATGTTTGGATCGGTGCGACTTTTTGGCACGCTTGGACCGAGGCCGGGGCGTTTGTACTGCCATTGGCGATGGCCCTGATTGGCATTGCAGCCCTGAGATCGCGCAACTGGTGGTTCGCACTCTGGACAGGGATGCTCATGCTCTCGTTGCTTTCGTGGTTCTACCTCCTATTTCGTGTCTGGATAAGGCACTAAGTCTCCGAGCGCTTTTGAAGGAGCACGGCTGAAGCTGTACCCCTTTAAGACTTTCAATCGCAGACTGCCTTTCCTGTCTTTCCTTTCCCTCCGCGCCTTCGCGGCTCCGTGGTTAAATGAGTCCGTGCCTTACTCGTTCCAGGTAGACAACGTCCGCATCGGCGGCAATGAGATGTTTCTCATTGCCGGACCGTGCGTCATCGAATCGGAAGAGCACGCCATCAAGATGGCCGAATGCGTGGCGGGCGTGTGCCGCGCGCTGCATCTTCCCGTCATCTTTAAAGCGAGCTACGACAAGGCGAACCGCACTTCGCTGCGCAGCTATCGCGGACCGGGGCTGAAAGATGGCCTGCGCGTCCTGCGCAAAATTAAAGACACGGTGCGGATTCCCGTCCTGACCGACGTGCACCAGGCGAGCGACGTGGCGCGCGTGGCCGAAATCGCGGACGTGATCCAGGTGCCGGCGTTTCTTTCGCGCCAGACTGATTTGCTGCTCGCCGCGGCCGCGACCAAGCGCGCCGTCAACATCAAGAAAGGCCAGTTCGCCGCGCCGTGGGACATGCGCCATGCGGTCGCGAAGGTGCGTGACGCCGGCAACGACCGCGTCTTCCTCACCGAGCGCGGCACGTCGTTCGGCTACAACAATCTCGTGGTGGACATGCGCGGGCTGGCGGTGATGCGCGACTTCGCGCCCGTCGTGTTCGACGCGACGCATTCGGTGCAATTGCCGTCGGCGGGCGGAACGGCGCCTGTGTGGACGCGGGCGACCTCGCCCGCGACGCAGCACGCGGGCGAGTCGCCCGCGTCCACACAATCATCCGCGGAACGCCGGAAACGTGCTGCTCGCCGCAAGGCCGACGACCGTCGGCCGAAAGCCGACGCAGTTCAGTCCGGCGGCCAGCCCGAGTACATCCCGCTGCTGGCGCGCGCTGCCGTGGCCGCCGGCGTGGATGGCGTCTTCATGGAAGTGCACGACAATCCCGCGCGCGCTCTTTCCGACGGCGCGAATGCGCTCGACCTGAAGAACCTGCGCGAGGTATTGCGCCAACTGATGGCGCTGCGCGCGGCGCTGGTGCGGCCCGCGGTGGCGCGCGCAAGAGTCAACTAACACGAATTGTCATTGCGGCATTAGGCTGCTCCTAATTCGAGGAATGGGCATCCTTTTCGCTCGTGGCTCGCAGCCGCTTCGCCTTCATCAGCACGTCAATTGTATCCGGCCGGCCGTTGACGAAGTCCACGCGCGTCAAGCCCTCAGGCGTCTGGCGCACGACGGCGGGAATCGACAGCGCGGTGAGGTACCAGCCGCGCGGCAGCACCACGGAGTTGCGCGGCCGGCCGAGGCTCCGCTCGAAGACGAGCTCGTCGCCCTCCAGGCGATAGCTTTGCGGCGCGGTATAAGTCTCGGAGAGGCGCAGCCGAATGGACTGCCCCTTCTTGACGGGCGCGAAGTGTGTCACCACGACTTCCTGTTCCGGCCCCACCCGCTCGCCGCCAGCATCCATGCCCGCGGCCTTCATCTGCGCGCCGGTGATGATCTCTGCCTTCAGCTCCTCGCCCGTATCCAAGATCTTCCCCGACGGCTTCGACACCTTGCTCCCCGTGCGCACCACGTTCAAATACTTGTCGGTCCCTTCGCGCCCTTCGGTGTAGTCGTGATACAGGCTGAAGGAATTCGTCGCCGGCTCCTGCAGGAAGTAGACGATGTCGCGGTCCTGGTGCGCCCGCTCAGCGAGCCGCGCGCGTTCGGTGGGACCTTGCGCCGGAGGCGGCTCCCAACTGCGCGCGGTCGTCAGCGTGCGCGGCCTGGCGGCATCACCGGTCGGCGCGCCGGGCTTCGCTTTGATGATCAGCGCAGCCGCGCCCGGGGCTTGATGCATAAAGCTGACGCGCAACCGTCCGTCCGGCGCCGGCAGCACTTGCGACGGCACGTTGCACTCTGCCAGCCAATATCCCGCCGGCAGCACCACGACGTTGCGGCGGATGCCGAGCGGGCGATCGAAGACGATGGCATCGCCCTGCTTGTAGTAGCTCTTCGCGTCCTTGTACGTTTTGACGATCCGGATGCGCGCCTGCCCGCCCTCGGGCGGCACCGGCCGCGCCAGGTGCACTTCGATGTAGTCGCTCTCCAGGTCGGCGTTGGCAAGGCCATGCTGCTTCGCCTGTTCGCCCGTCACCTGCTCGAACTTGAGCGGCGCGCCGGTCATCATGTCGTACACCGCTTCGTCGCTCGCGACGCTTCCCTTGCGAATCGGATTGAAGAACGACGTGGCCCCAGGCGTGGTCGCGGTGACTTCGTACTCGATCTTGAACGATGCAGTTTCGGGTGCGAGCAGTTCGTACAGCGTGTATTCATCCTGCGAGGTCTGCCGCTGTTGTGGGCGCGCGGGGAACGCGAGCGCGAGCGCCGCCAGCGCGACAGCAATCGGCACTCGACAATCAGCAATCCGCAGTCTCATAGGCCCCGCAGTATACCCACGCTCCACATGCTTGCACTTGTGTTCTAATTCCCCGCTACTCCTCATGCCTGCGTCCGCCCACTTTACGCCCGAGCTGTTCGCGTTTCTGCGCCAGCTCAAGCGCAACAACAATCGGCCGTGGTTCGGGCGCAACAAGGAGCGCTACGAAGCGCTGGCGCGCGATCCGGCGCTGGTGTTCATCGCGGAATTTGCACCGCTGCTGCGCAAGCTGAGTCCGGCGTTCGTGGCCGATGCGCGGCCCGCGCGCGGTTCACTCTTTCGCGTCTATCGCGACACGCGCTTCTCCGCCGACAAGACGCCCTACAAGACGCACCTCTCCATGTATTTCCCGCACGCCGCGCCGGCCAAGTCCGCGCATGCGCCACGCGAGCGCGATCTCCGCAACGAGGCGGTCCACACGCCCGGCTTCTACCTGCACGTAGAATCGCAGAACTGCTACGCAGCGGCGGGCCTGTGGCGTCCCGACACGCGCGCCTTGCAACGCGTGCGCGAGGCGATGGTGCGCGATCCGCAAGCATGGAAACGCGCGCGCCGAGGCCTGGAAATTGAAGGCGACCACCTGGCACGACCGCCGCGCGGCTTCCCTGCCGGTCATCCGCTGATGGACGACCTGAAGCAGAAAGACTTCACCACCTCGGTCGCCTTCACCGAGACCGAAGTCTGCCGCCCGCGTTTTCTCGCCGACTTTGCCGCTGAATGCCGCCGCATGGCGCCGCTGGTGCGCTTCCTGTGCAAGGCGCTGGGGATGAGCTACTGACTATCGCGCGGTGGCCTCGCGCGTGGGTTTTTTCAGGTGTATAGTACGGCCCCAACTCCGCGTCTGCGCCGGATGGAGGTCACAATGCAAAGACAGAGTGACACGAGGATCGCGAATCGGTGGGCTGTGACAACAGTGCTCCTGGCACTACTTTGCTGCGCTGCGCTGGCGGCGGCACAAACATCCACCACCGGCCAGATCGTCGGACAAGTGTCCGATCCCACGGGCGCCGTGGTTCCGGGGGCCAAGATCGAGCTGCGCGATACCGCTACCCGAGCGTCGCGCTCCACCACGACGGACGCGGACGGCCAATACAGCTTCCCCCAGGTCGCGCCCGGAGTTCATTCCCTTACCGTCACCGCCAGCGGCTTTGCGCAAACCGTGTTGCCGTCGGTGACGGTCGAGCTGGGAAAAAGTGTCCGCATCAATGTGGGCCTCACGCTGGGTAAAACTTCGGAAGTCGTCGAAGTGCATGCCACTCCCGGGGCCGAATTGCAGACGATGGATGCCACCGTGGGCAATACGGTCGGCGGGAACGAGCTGGTGGCGCTGCCGACGCTGGAGCGCAACACCACCAGTTTGCTGCTTTTGCAGCCGCTCGCTACGCCGCAGCAGTTCGGCTCGCAATCGAGCCGTTTCGGCGGACAGGTGGCCGGCGCGCGCAGCGACCAGAACTCATTCATGGTGGATGGTGGCGAGATCACCAATCCCGTCTCCGGCAACTCCGATTATTACAAGAACTTCAACGGCGGCCCGGAGGGCGCCATTCCCACGCCGGTGGAGAGCATCCAGGAATTTAATGTCGAGACCAATAATCCGAGCGGCAGCCAAAGCTTGAGCCTGGGCGGCGGCGCGCAAGTGGTCATGGTGACTAAGCGTGGCGGCGAGCGCTACCACGGTTCGGTCTACTACAACTACAACGGCGCGGTGCTGAACGCTAACCGCTGGGACGCCAACCGCGTCGGCCGAGCGCGCCCGAACGTGGTGAACAACCGCTTCGGCGCCAGCCTGGGCGGGCATCTGTTTCCCGACGAATGGAAGACTTACTTCTACGCAAATTTTGAAGGACGGCGTCGCAACGAGGCTGTCTTCCTTTCCCGGCTTGTCCCCACCGCGAGCCTCCGTCAGGGCTTCCTCTATGGCATTTCGCTACAGCCAGGCAAGATCGATCAGAAGTGCGGAACAACGGGCACGGGCTCATGCGATCCGCGCAATCTCGGCATGAATCCCTTGATCAGCCAGTTGTGGGCCCTGGAGCCGGCGGGGAATGATTCCTCGCAAGGCGGCGGCAGCAATACGATAGGCTTCTCTGGATTAGGCAAGCTACCGCACACCCACAATTTTGGCCTGATCCGCGTGGACCACGATTTCGGATCGCGTTTCCGCTGGACGGCCAGCTACCGCCATTACACCGAAGAGGCGGGCTTGTTGCGCCAGGCCGACATCGGTGGGGTCATCTCCGGCGATACCCGCGGCGTTCCCAAAATCCTTTCCGTCATCCCCCGTCAGCCGCGTTTCCTGGTCACAGGTTTGACCGCAAACCTGACACCCAGCTTTACCAACGACGTGCATTTCAGCTGGCTGCGCGACTTTTGGCAGTGGAACTCGCTGCCGCCCTTTCCCATCGTTGCGGGCACGCCGGCAGCTCTGGTCCCGGGTGGCGACACCGTCAACGCGCTCGTTCCGGTGAACATCGATACACAAGGCGCGCGTACCCGCCGTTGGAACTCGCACGGGCTCGCCCTGCGCGACGATGCTACCTGGCAGCGCGGCAGCCACCTGATCCGCATTGGAGGCTCGCTCAATCACACCTGGGCCGATTTCGTCCGCGATGACGGCCAGCAAAACTCGCAGAAGACCCTGCAATACTTCATGGGCAACACGCTGAGCGGAATTTCCTTCCCGGCGTCGATTCGGCCGCCCAGCCTGGCTTCCAATCAGGTTTCCAACTACAACAATTTGTATGCGCAACTGCTCGGCATCGTGGACGCGGCGACCATCCTGCGCGCGCGCGACGCCAACCTCGGCCTCCTGCCCGCTGGCAGCGACCTGAGCAACACGCTCACCTACAAGCAGGCCACGCTGTACCTCCAGGATAGCTGGCGGCTGCGTTCCAATTTAACGTTGACTTACGGTATGGCTTGGGCCGCCAGCGTGCCATCCCTTCCCAGCGGCAGTAATGGCAAATTGATGATGACGGTGGCGGCCGCAAATAACAGCGTCATGTTTCCGCGCGGATATCTGGAGCAGCGCCGCCAGGCCGCGCTGGCAGGCCAAGTGTTTAATCCGACCATAGGATTCACGCCTTTCAGCAAGACGGGCCGCAGTTATCCCTGGCCCTTCGTGGCGCACAACTTTGAGCCGCGAGCGGCCCTGGCCTGGCAGCCCAAGTTCACCTCCGGCTTGCTGGGAACGCTCTTCGGCGACGGCAAGACCGTGTTGCGCGGCGGCTACTGGCACTTTTACGATCGGCTGAACGGTGTGCAGGCGGTCATCAATACCCTGCAGTCGGTTGGGATTGGTCAACCGCTGTTGTGCCTGGCGCCGGGCCTGAATGCCGGGACCACCTCCGATTGCCGCGGCAACGGCGGCAGCGACCCCAGCACGGCGTTTCGTGTTGGACCCACCAGCGCTGGATTCAACGGCAGCACCATCACGCTGCCGCCTGCCGCCGCCACCCTCACGCCCCCGATCGTGCCGGGCAATGCGCTGGTGCCGAACGCAACCATTGCGATAGTTCCGAACGCCTTCCAGCAAGACCCGCAATGGACTCCGGGCTCGCACAACCAGTGGGACTTCACCGTGCAACGCGAGTTGCCGGGCAAGAGCCGCATCGAAGTCGGTTATGTCGGCCACACCGCGCGCAACATCTACCAGGGCATCGATATTAATCAGGTGCCGTTCTTCATGAGCGCAGGCGGCCAGACATTCGCGCAGGCGTTCGACGCGCTGGCACAGCAGATTGCCGCGAAGGCCACCATCACGCCGCAGCCGTTCTTCGAGACCGCGCTGGCAGGGAGCACCACCTTGTGCGCACCGGCGTTCACCAGTTGCACCGCCGGGGTAGTCGCCAAGCAGTCTTCGGGTATCTCGACCCAGCGAGTGCGTGACGTTTTCCAGGGAATCCAGTCACAGTTCAAGCTCGGCCCCGCCACCGCTGCGGGAACGCAGGTCAGCGGCGCCTTCCTGTATTGGTCAAGCCTGGCGCGCTCCAATTACAACGCGGCGTTCGCCTCGTATCGCATCCGCGCGTACCGGGGCCTCACTTTCGACGCCAACCTCACCTATTCCCATAGCCTCGATAACACGGGCGTGAATCAGGACTCTGACCAGTCATTTACCAACAGCTACGATCCACACTACGACTATGGGACCTCGCTGTTCGATCGCAAGATTGTGTTCACCGCGTTCGGGAACTGGGAGCTGCCCTTCCATTCGT
>Ga0137359_10004828_pt1 | contig 11075 bp, 5 predicted proteins | sample Mad1_40_16metaG_FD_108281 | JGI IMG/M metagenome (GOLD analysis project Ga0137359, IMG submission 108281) | Vadose zone soil microbial communities from Angelo Coast Range Reserve, California, USA - Mad1_40_16 metaG | ecosystem: Environmental > Terrestrial > Soil > Vadose zone | place: USA... | reverse complement strand
TTCCACCTGCATGCGCTCGACATCCGTCAGCACTCGCGAGTCCTCTCGAATGCGCTGACGGAGCTGGCATCAACAGGAAGACGATCCGCTGGAGCAACCCGGGTATCGCAAGAGCTCTCGCCAAAATCCGCGGAGCTCATCGACACCTTTCGCGCCATTGCGCAAATAAAAAAGACGCACTCTCCGAAAGCAATTCGCAATTTCGTCATCAGCAACACGCAGACCGAACATGACATCTTCGCCGTCGTCCAACTGCACAACCTCAGCGGCGTTGAAATCGCAGCCAATAATGCCGATCCCGGCCTGATGCCGGTGCCGCTATTTGAATCGATCGAAGCACTGCGCTCCGCCCCGGCAGTCATGCGCCGCGTCTGGAGCGACTCCGAATTCCGAAAACTCCTCGACTCCTGGGGACGCACCCACGAAGTAATGCTCGGCTACTCCGACTCCAACAAAGACGGCGGCATGCTAACCAGCACCTGGGAATTACACAAAGCGCAGCATCAACTACACGAAGCCGCACACGAATGCGAAGTCAATCTCCGAATCTTCCATGGCCGCGGCGGCACCGTAGGTCGCGGCGGAGGCCCGACTCACGCCGCCATCCTGGCCCAACCAGCCGGCGACTTCTCCGGCGCAATCCGCATCACCGAGCAAGGTGAAGTCCTGAGTTGGAAGTATGCGGACCCGGTACTAGCCGAGTGGAATCTAGAAATCATGATCGCGGCGTCCCTCGAAGCGGTTACGCTGCCCACGCAAGCCGCATCCGAAACCAAACAGCGCTGGCACGACGCTCTCGAAGCGATGTCCGCCGACGCCTTCGCCTTCTACCGCAAACACATCGCCGAAAATCCCGAAATCCTCGAATACTTCGAGCAGGCCACTCCGGTAAACGGACTGGAGCACGCCCGCATCGGATCGCGCCCCGCACGCCGCACCGCCAATCGCAGCCTCGACGACCTGCGCGCCATCCCATGGGTCTTCGGCTGGATGCAAAGCCGCCACGCCGTCCCCGCCTGGTTCGGAGTCGGACACGCTCTCGAACATTTCACCAAGCGCAGCGCCGGAAACGCGCAACTCCTCCGCGAAATGATGCAGGGCTTTCCGCTCTTCGCCAGCCTGATTCGAAGCGTAGAGATCGCCATGGCCAAAGCCGATTTCGGCATCGCCCGCCACTATGCAAATCTAGTGCCGGACACCGCTCTCCGCGAGCGCGTCTTCAAAATGTTGCAAGAGGAATTCGAGCGAACGAGCCGGCTAATTCTCGAGGTCACTGGCCAAAGAGAATTACTGGAGAACAATTCTGTCCTCTCCCGATCCGTGCGCCTTCGCAACCCGTACGTCGATCCACTCAGCCTGATTCAAGTCGACCTGCTCCGCCGCAAACGTGCCGGTAAGGCCGACCCATCTCTCGACTACGCCATCGGCGCCACTATGAACGGCATCGCCGCCGGCCTCCACAATACGGGATAGCTTTATTCACTGCGGCGCCGCGACGACCGACTTCAACTGGAAGTGTCTGCGTGAGAATTCTCGCCTGACTCCGCCGAATCGATTCCGCGATCTCGAAACATCGTCGTCTTCAGCTGCACCCGCACAAAATATCCGTCCCGCTCCCGCAAAGCCAGATGACGCCGTCAAGAGCTCCCCACAATCACTCTCCCTTTGTTTCAGGAACCAATACTGCGGAAGTTGACATATAATGCCTGCCTGTTTCGGGGCCTGAACAGGATCCCTAACCCCCGATCACGGAGGCATGATGGCTACCGCAACAGCGCAGGTCAACGTTCGCCCAAAGGTGGCAGCAAGGCGGCCGGGCAGCGTTTACGATCATGTGTTTTTTTCGGGCATGGCAATGCTCATCCTGGCCACCGTTTTTGCCGGGTTCGCTCCAAGCTATTATTTTGCCGGAGTATTCCGCGCTCCGTTGCCGAGCACAATCATTCATGTGCACGGGGCAGTGTTTTCCTGTTGGATCCTGCTGCTGATCACGCAAACCTCTCTTGTGTCGGCGGGGCGCGTGGACATTCATCGCCAACTCGGCATCGCCGGATTCGTGCTTGCGTGTCTTATGGTGGTGGTCGGGGTTTTAGCTGCCACGGATGCACTCATTCGGGGGTTTCCCCTGGGTCGGGATCCGCTGGCGTTCTACATAATCCCGATGACCGACATGGTGGTTTTTCCCATCCTTGTCCTGTTTGCTTTCCGGGCCCGGTTTAATCCGCAAGCACATAAGCGCATCATCATGATCGCAACGATTGCGCTGCTGACGGCTCCGATTGCCCGTTTGCCAATCGAAGCCATTCACCGCAAGCCGCCGATGGCCCACCTTGCTTCCTATATTTTTCTGCTCTTGCTGGTGGCCTACGACTTATGGTCGTCGCATAAAATTCATCGCGCCACGGTTTGGGCGGGCGGCTTCCTCGTCTTTATGCAACAGATCAGCGCCCCAATTGCAAGAACGGGGGCCTGGCACTCTTTTGCGGGATGGGTGCAGACGATGGCGCGCGGCTGAAACCGGGTTGACCAAGTCGGCTTGAATTCATACGGCGCCGCGCTTATTTCGGGGCAGCAATTGGTTTCAGAACAGCGGTGTTGCGTTCGTCGCTCGCGACGATGCGATAGAACTTCTTGAGTTCCTCCATTTTTTCTAGAGGCACACTCAATTCCTTGACTTCAAACGTTCGGGTGTAGTGAATCACACTTCCTTTTGCTTCACTGCGGGAGTGGTAGCTGGCAAAACTGTAGTCCGAGTCAACGGGAGCCGGCAGGTCGTCGACCTCGTATCCGGGAGGGATGGTGATTTCAAAGCTGTCTGTGTCTTGGACGGGCCCTTCGAATTCGAACGGAAATTTGCGTGGCTCCTTGGTTTCGAGAATGCCAGACGACTTGGTTCCTACCACTCTCGGACGCAGCAGGAGCAAGTTACCAGCATTCTTGGCGTAGCTGTCCGATTCGAACGAGTAGTCAAAACCGAAAGGCCGATCGGTTTGCTGAAGGTTGACAACGGTGGCATGCGTAATTCGAAAACTGGAGAGCGAACTGGCTAGCAGGCTCTCGATCGGCTTGATCCGGTCAATGTCCTTGGTCACTGTGCGCAATCGCCAGCGCTCGGATGAGGCGCGGTCCCCTAGCCGAACCTCATTGATTTCGCCCTTCAATGTGCCCGTGAGGTCGAGCGTCAGTTTGGCAGTGCGCTGGATGCTGTTCATGTTGGAAGGTTGCTGCGGCAGCTGAACTAGCTCTCCTCCTTCCGGTGTTACTAGCAAGCCATAGTTGGCCTGGAGGTATCCTCCAATCTGGCCAAAGGGCGTCACCTCATTGGTCGGATCAAAGAACAAAATCCTTCCGAGCTTGGGATGCTGTGTCAGTGCAATCAACGATGGATCCTTCACGTCATCCGGCACTTTGATTGCCAGAATCGCGTGCTCAAACTCTTTGCGCGGAGGTGTCGCGCGCGTAACACCACCTCGACGCATGTTAATCAGAACGAGATAGGAGTCCACACCAATCTCGCGTAGCATCGTATGCATCAGCGTCGCTTTATCCTTGCAATCTCCGTACTTATGCGAAAACACATCCGGAGCTGCGTGCGGCTGCCAGCCTCCGATGGCCAGTGAGATCTCGACATAGCGAATGTCGTGCTGCAGGAATCCGGCAATCGCTTGCATCTTAGCCAGGGTTGCGGACTTCCCCGCCGCCAAGCCGCTTACCCCTTGCTTGATGGCATCGGACGAGTCCATCCGTCCGCCAGTCAGATTTGCGTACCAACTACCCATGCCTTCCCACGTTGCCAACTCATTTTTTTGGGTGCTCCCACCCGCTGGGAAAAATGACACGACCAACTGGCCTGCCAGGCCCTCCCATGGCGGCATCTCCGGTTCATGCCTAATTCCCGTCACGTCGCTGACCGTCCATGAAGACACATTGCCGCCACGGTCGGTCGGCTTGATCTCGGGATAAGACACCCACGAAGCCCTGTATTCCCAACCGGGAGGAAGTTGGAGCGAATAGTGGCTCTCCCGCACGGGATCAGTCTCCTGGAAGTGCCAAATGTCCTGCAAGAAGTAGGGCTGCTCCTCTACTTCATATTCATAGCCAATTATGTTTCCTGGGTCGGGCGCCGGAATACGGAGCACTCTGAACTTGACGTCCGAGAACACTTCAAATCCTTCGGCTGCGGACGTATCGATCGCCTCCTTCTCTTTGACCTCGTAGTCCTTACCTTGCGCCGGAATGCACCAGCCGCGAAGATTCGTGATCTTTCGGCCCGGGTGGAAAAAGGTACCGACTATCCCGCGCTTTCGGCCTCCGGGTCTCAAAATCTTGTAAGCTTCGCGCACCTCCGTTTTAACTTTCTCCTGCGACAAGACAGTGACGCTGGTTTCGGAATACAGCAACACGGCGTCCGTTTTCTCGTCATAGGCAGGCAGCGGCACGCCGACGAGCGCATGCATCCATTGCGGAGCATCACCGCTGGCCATCGCGGGCAAGACGCTGGCCAGTAAGAAGGCAGCAACCAAGAAGGACCACACCGAATCGCGGCTAGTTACTCGCGCTTGCTGTACTCGGCTGCAGCACAATCTGTTCGTCATCTCCGGACCTCACCAGCTGGAAAAAATTCCGCAACGCAGGATAGTACTTTTGATCGAGGATCAGGACGTCGACGCTCAATTTCCTCGTCAGATGCAGCGTTCCCTTGTTGTCCTCGACTTTCAGGTCGTAACCGATGACGTGTCCGTCTTTGCTCTGCGGGCTTGGCAAACTGCTGATGTGCCATCCCGTGGGCAGTTCAATCGTCAGGTCATCCACCTTCTCGAAGGGATACTCAAAATAAATCGGATGGACACGGTTGGCGTGCTCAAAGATTCGCTTTTCGGCTGCGGTAAAGATTCCGACAGGAACAATGGCGCGTTTGCCGGCACTGGAAGCCCAGCCCGGAATTTTCAGGTCATATTCAGCAACGAGCGGCGTTTCCGAACTGCTCCAATCTGGCTTGTTCGTCAATTCCACTTCCGCCCCGGCGGGGATCTGTTCCTTCAACTGATCCTCAAGGAACTTCTTTCGCTCCACCTCATCGGAGTAGCGGTTCTCGAGTCTCCGGGGCATGGCCTCCAGCCCGGAATAAGTGACAACAAGTCTTCCTTCCAAATCACCGGTGTCGCTTAGTTTCAGTTTTGACTTGCGCTCGATTTTCGACTCCGAGCTTAAGGGCAGAGTAGTGCGGATCCAGTCGCCTCCGTCTTTATCCAATCGCAAACCTGCTGTCCCGGTCTCCGACCACATCAACATGCCAAAAGGCGTGAATGCAGCTCCGGGATCGAAGTAGACGTCTTTGCCGTTGAGTTTGACGAGCACGACATTGGAATTCAACTTCTGGGCTTGCATTGTATTGGGAACGAAAAAGTAATTTCTGCGATCGGAAACCCAGCAGCCATAAGCCTCGAAACCAGCGGCTCGCGACAGCGCGAGAAACAACCACGTGAGTTGCCCGCCATCGGCATAGCCTCGTTTCCACAGCTCCTCGACATTCTCCACCGGCTTTTCTTTGGCGCGCTTCTCCTCCTGTTCGGTTTTTCGAATCTCGTACGAGGTGTTTCGGATCGTTTGCACGCGGTCGTAAATCTTGCGCAGCTTCACCTCCGGCGAATCGCCGGGTCCGACGATCTGAGCAACGGCAGCCTCCATCGCCTTGCGTTTTCCAATGAAGCTCTCCAAATAGTCGTTCCGCTTCTTCCCGATGTGCTTCCAATATTTGTCGGGCTGGGTTTCCGAGAAGTCGTCTTCATAGATGAAGTCCACGCGCGACTTCAGTTCATTTTCCGGCGGCATGAAATCTTCAGTTTGAAATGCTGTGATATTGCTGGCTTCCATCCGCACGATGCCATCCGGGGCCTCTTTGGGGGCCGCGCCCGCGGGTAGACCCTGCCACGTCCAGCGGAGCCGAAAAGGATTATCGAAGCTGCCTTTGTAGGGTTTCAAAGAAAACTGGGCTCTTCTTGTGAATAATTGATCGCTCAGAATCCAATGGGAATCGAAGAGAGAATATTCCTTGAAATCGTCCGTGTAGTAGTACTCGATGATGCCTCCGACTTGAATGTCGGGAAGAGTGAAGGTTTTCGCTAGATACTTCAGGCCTTTCGCTTTGACGATGGTTTTTTCGAAGACCTTTCCGTCAAAATTCACGATTGAGCCGTCCGGCTTAATCGTGCGAGCTCGAACATTGACGATGTTCTCGCTTTGCTTCAGGAACGGAATCTCGATGTCGGCGTATTTGCGTCCCTCTTCGGTGAGGATCTTGATGCGAAAGTAATTGTCTTCATGGCTGGTGCGACCGTTGTCATCCCGGTCGACTTGGTGATAGAGCAGGATGGCGGCTGCCCCGGGCGCCTGCGGCTCGCTGGCCATCTTGAGTTCGTCGGGGGAGACTGGCTGGAATCCCGGGCCGGCCCATGCGTCCGGAGTCGCGATCGTCCAGATCAAGGCTAAGAACAATGCCATCAGATACTTAGCGAGTGAACGAAAGGAATCCTTCGAAGCATCTGGGAAGCGACAGGGGAATTCCCGAGGATGCAGATCGTCGCCGCGCGAAGAAATGGAAACACTGGGGACCGGCAGAAGCAGCTGCCAACGTAGCATGTTGCCTCCTCCGAGTTCCGTGCCCCCTCAAGCCGGAATTCGGTATTCAGATTTGACGTTTGAGTATATTCGGAACCGGCCGCCCGTCAAGGAAGAAGATCACAGCCAAATGCGGCATTTGTGCGGTTCTACAGCTCGTACTTCTTCATCAAGTGACGGAAGGACCGGTAGGAGATACCGAGCACTTCGGCGGCTTTGACTTGAACGCCGTGAGTCTGCCCGAGCGCGGATTGCAGGAGCGAGCGCTCGACCTGCGCGACGTAGTTCTCCATGTTGACGCCTTCGGGTAGAACGGAGCCCGACGGAATGGAAAAGGCCGTCTCGGCACCGGCAGCCACAGCGCGGGCCTTGGGACGCTCGGCCGGAAGCTCGACGCGGAGTTCACTGCCCGACTCGAGAGCGACTGCCCGCTCGATCGTGTTTTCCAGTTGGCGAACGTTGCCCGGCCAGTCGTAACCGCACAGCGCATCGAGCGACAACTTGTCCACGCTGTGGATGCTTTTGCCGGCCGCGGGAGCGTATTTCTTCAAGAAATGGTTGGTGAGCAGGGGGATGTCCTCGCGGCGCTCGCGTAATCCGGGCACGCGGATGGGAATCACGCTCAAGCGATAGTAGAGGTCTTCGCGGAAGGTTCCGTCGGCTACTTGTTTGTCGAGATCGCGGTTGGTGGCCGCGATCACGCGGACGTCGACTGCGATCTCGCTGGTTCCACCCACCGGACGGACGGTGCGCTCCTGCAGCACGCGTAGCAGCTTGACCTGCATGGGCATGGTCATTTCGCTGATTTCGTCCAGGAAGATGGTGCCCTGGTCGGCGACTTCGAAGAGTCCGCGTTTGTTCTGGTTGGCTCCGGTGAATGCGCCCTTGACGTAACCGAACAGCTCGCTTTCGAGCAGCGTCTCAGGAAACGCGCCACAGTTGACGGACACAAAGCCCTCGGTCGCGCGCGGAGAGCAGGTGTGAACGGCGCGGGCTACCAGTTCTTTTCCGGTACCGCTCTCGCCGTAGATCAGAATAGTGCTCTGGGTGGAAGCCACGGTTCGGATGGTTTGCTTCAGCTTCTCGAGGCTGGGGCTGACGCCAACTATGTTGTCGAGCGAGTTGCGGGTTGCGGCGTCGCGGCGCAGGGCAAAGTTCTGGCGGCTGAGAGAAACTTTCTCGAGAGCTCGGGCAATTCCAAGCTTCACTTCATCGACCAGAGCGGGACTCTTGCGGATGTAGTCGGTTGCGCCGCCCGCTTTGACGGCTTGAACGGCAGCTTCGTAGTCATCGACGGCGGTCATCAGGATAACGGCCGTGTCGGGCGAAACCTGGTGGGCATAGCGAAGCACTTCGACGCCATCGACGTTGGGCATCTTGATGTCGGTCACGATCACATCGAAGAGCGCGCTCTCAATCTTGCGGCGAGCGGCGTCGCCGCCAGTGACGGTTTCGACTTTGTGGCCTTCGCGGCGCAGGGCAATATCCAACAATTCGCAGATGGAGCGCTCGTCGTCGCAGACCAGGATGCTACCCACGAGTCCCCCCTCCCGCAGCGGCGGCAAGGGCGCCGGTCAATTGCGATGTCACGGACGGCGTTGGAGAGATACCCGCTTCCATCCGCCGCAACCGCACCACGAAACTGGTACCCTTGCCCACTTCCGAACGCGCCCAGACCTTGCCTTCGTGCGCTTGCACGATCTGGTAGACGATCGCCAGGCCGAGTCCGGTACCCCCTTCGAAATTCGACTGGAAGGGCTCGAAGATTTTTTCAGTCTGCTGAGGGCTGAGGCCGGGACCGGTATCGGTAAAGCTCAACTCCCAGTCGGGGCCGCCTTCCACCAGGGCAGCCGTCAAGATGCCGCCTTTGTCTTTCATGGCGCGCAGCGCGTTTTCGCTGAAGTTCCAGAACACCTGCTTGAGCTTGTCTCCGTCGGCCAAGACCCAGGCCTCAGAGGCAGGCAGCGTTCGCTGCAAGCATATGCCGGCATTTTCGGCGGTCAGGCGATTTTCGAGCAGGGTGAGCGTGTCTTGCAGCAGCGGGAGCAGATTGACCCGCTCGAAACGATACTGCTTGCCGCGAGAGTACGCCAGGAAGTCGGTGATGATGTTGTTCAGGCGGTCAGATTCGCGAGTGACGATTTGCAAAAGCTTACGCTGTTCGCCGGTGAGAGCAGGCGCGTCCGACAGCATGCTGACCGATCCCGCAATCGATGTGAGCGGATTGCGGATCTCGTGCGCAATGGCGGCCGCAAGGCGGCCGACGGCAGCCAAGCGGTCCTGCAGGCGCACTTCGCGCTCCAGGCGGCGGATCTCGGTGAGGTCGTCGAAGGTGTAAACGAATCCCAGTTCGCCGGGCACATTCACGTTCAGTGCGGAAGCCATGACGCGAAAAGTCTTGCGGAACCCATTGCCGACCGTATAGCGAACTTCGGCGGCGCCGCGTCCGGAGCCAACGTGGGGTAGCGGATCGAGAAACAGATCGGTGACCGAACGGCCGCGCAATTCCGTTTCGGAAATTTCCAGCAACTGCTGCGCGGAGCGGTTGACGAGCGTAATGCGGCCGTCGATTCCGGTGGCAATCACGCCTCCACTGATGGATTGCACAATATTTTCATGCAGAGCCTGAAGGTTCTGGAGCGCTCCACTAGCGTCTTTCAGCCGGACATCGGCCTGGCGGAGTTTGGTCACCAACAGGCCGGCCAGATAAGCGATCGCAAAATACGCAAACAGGTTGACGAACATCACCACCTGGAGAGCTTTCAGCTTGGGGTGCGTCGTGGCAAACGATGGAATGACCCCGTAGTAGTCAAGTTCCAAAACTGTGCCGAAAAGGATGAACGCCAGCGCCCCGATGAGGAAGCCCCAGGAACGCGGCAGGAGCATACAGGCCACGATGATGACAAGGGGATAGAGAAAGTTGAGCGAGCTATCGATCCCGCCGGTGAGGTGGACGACGAGGGTGACCATCGCAAGGTCACTCAACACCTGAAGCGCGGCCTGCAAGCGGCTCTCGTTCCACACCGAAACCAGAAAGAGAAAAAACAGCGAGAGAACGAACCACAGCACCATCGCGGTAAGGAACGGCATGATGGGCAGCGGACTTGGAGTGAGGCGGATGACCGCCAGTTCGATGGCGAGCAGGACGGTCAAGATCAGGAGGCGAACCTTGACCAGCCAGGTCAGCCAGTTTCGCTCGTCAGAGATGGAGTACATGGGGTTTCGTCGTTGCTCGTTTGCTGTCCGCAGCCGTCGCCGGACCATTGTTTCGAGCTACGAGCTGCGAGCCTGAATTTCTTGCTCGGAGCTCGCAGCTCAGGGCTCGCAGCTATCCAGCCAATTTTCCGATCATCGCGAATAGCGGCATGTAGAGCGAGATGATGATGCCGCCGACAGAAATGCCGAGCATACCGATGATCAACGGCTCCAACATCGCGAGCATGTCTTTGGTCGCCGCGTCGACTTCGTCCTCGTAGAAGTCGGCAATCTTCTGGAGCATGGCGTCCATCGCGCCGGTGGCTTCGCCGACGCCGATCATCTGCGTGACCATGTTGGGGAAGACTCCGCATTCGCGCAGCGGATCGACGATGGTTCGGCCTTCTTCGATCGCCTTCCGCACTTTCATCAGCGCCTCTTCCAGCACCGCGTTGCCCGAAGTACGGGCGGTGATGGCCAAGCCTTCCAGGATGGGAACGCCGGATGTAATCAGGGTGCCAAGAGTCCGAGTAAAACGGGCTACAGCGATCTTGCGCAACAGAATGCCGATCGCCGGCAACTTCAGCAGGGCGGCGTCGAAATAGTAACGGCCGCGCGGATCTTTTCGGACCTGTTTCATTCCGAAATAAATGCCCACTCCGCCAGCGATAAAGAACCACCAGAAATGGCCGACGAACGTACTGAGGCCGATTACGATCCGCGTGGGCAGAGGCAAGGCCACGCCCAGCCCGACAAACAGGTTCGCAAAGATGGGCACCACCCACTTCAGCAGCGCGCCCACGATAATGACCGCAATCGAAACCACGGCCACCGGATAAATCAAAGCGGACTTGACGGCGGCCTTCATTTTGACCGCCTTTTCCACGTAGATGGCCAGGCGCTGCAAAATGATGTCGAGAATACCGCCCGTCTCGCCCGCCTCAATCATGTTCGTGGTCAGGTCATCGAACACCTTGGGAAAGAGGCGCATCGCATTGGCCAGCGTGGAACCACCTTCGACGGTGGTGCGGACGCCGGTGAGCGTCTTTTGGAAATTGGGATTCTCCTGGTTGGCAGCGAGAATTTCGAGACACTGCACCAGCGGCAAGCCGGCATCGATCATGACGGAGAACTGCCGGAAGAATACCGCGATGTCCTTCGTCTTGATCTTGGCGCTTCCGAAGGTAGGCAGCGAGAATTCTTTGCCCTTCTCGCGGATGGACCCGGGCGTGATGCGCTCGCGCCGCAGCGCCGAGGCTAGC
>Ga0137359_10004827_pt1 | contig 11076 bp, 11 predicted proteins | sample Mad1_40_16metaG_FD_108281 | JGI IMG/M metagenome (GOLD analysis project Ga0137359, IMG submission 108281) | Vadose zone soil microbial communities from Angelo Coast Range Reserve, California, USA - Mad1_40_16 metaG | ecosystem: Environmental > Terrestrial > Soil > Vadose zone | place: USA... | reverse complement strand
CAAAAAACGAGCACGGAGCCGGCGTTTACGAAGCGCTGCGGCATTTCACGAAACGATAAGGCGGCGCCGCAGACCCCGACTAATTTGGCGGCTCGCCAGAATCTCGCCCTGCCGAATCCGCAATCGCTAACGCGAGCGGCGCGTCGGCTTCGATTTTTCCGCCAAAGCGGTTCGTCATGTAAGTGAGCAACAAAACCCAGAAGGTCAGCGCGAGCGCGAAGAGCGGGAACTGCAGTGGATAGGGCAACGAATAAATGATTGCCATGAGCGGGGCCCAGACCACCCAGGTAGCGAGCAAGGTCGGAACGATCTTGTCGCGATAATGATTCCAACTCAGAGCGCGCCTGACTGATGCCCAAGAAAACCCGTCGTTTTTCCATTCGTAGACGAGCACCTCTCCCGGCGCGGCCAGGAACGGATTGTAGCCGAGTTGATCGACGCAAATTTTCGCGAACACAACCGATGCAGTGACGGCGTCGCCGAACCAAATCATATTGGCGCGATACATAAGATCGACAAGCACGGCGTCAATCGCCCAAGTCGGAGCTGTGAACGCGAGATTCCGAAAATTCTGCCCGCTCAGTTTTCCCTTCTGAAAAAAGAAAATGAGAAAAATCTCAGGCAAAAGTGCGCCAGCCAAAATTCCCGCGGCAATGACGAAGGTGAGACCATGCTGTTGTTTGTAATGGGCCAGCCGATCGAGCGAATTCGCGAATCGCGCGCTGGTGTAATACGCGATCAAAATCGACAACATCGCGCCCTGTAAAACGAATCCTGGGACGGCATTCGCCTTGGCCGCTTCCCAGCCAATGGTCAGAGGCGGGCGCGATTTCTGCATCGCGCAAATAGTCCGGTCACGGCCTAACCGATCAAGAAAAAATTACCAGCGCACACTCGCGTTCGGGCCCGTCCCGGGCCCGATCCGGCCTTCATCGGAAATTTTTTCTCCGGGGACCGCCGTCTGTGTGGCGGATGTGTCGGAACTTTCTAGAGACGCGCAGCCGCCAATAAAAAACAAAAGCAATGAAATCGCGCAAAAGCCGAATTGTTTCACAGCAATCCGACCTTAGCTACCTTTGCGTTTATCTCCAGCGTAAATCTTGTAGAATGGCATGTGAAGAGCGCTGGTAAGATCGACATAAAATCCTTACGACTCGAAGAGTTCCAAGCAAAGCTTGGCGAACTAGACGAGCCAAAATATCGCGCGGCTCAGATCGCCGATTGGCTTTACAAAAAGCGAGTTACCTCCTTCGACGAGATGACGGACTTGCCGCAATCTTTGCGCGCAGAACTTGCGCGGCAATTTTCGTTCGACAAGATCGACACCGTTCGCGTGCTCGGGTCCAAAGATTCGACGCACAAATTTTTGTTTCGTCTGCCGGATGGCAATCTTATCGAGTCGGTTTTAATTCCAGCTTCGCCGGCGCTTTACGGCGAAAAATCGGACCGGCGCACGATCTGCATCTCGACGCAAGTTGGCTGCGCGTACGGCTGCAAATTTTGCGCGAGCGGCCTGGAAGGATTTTCGAGAAACCTGCGAGCAAACGAAATTGTCGATCAAATCATCGCGGTCGAGCGCGCAAGCGGACAAAAGATCGACAATATCGTTTTCATGGGAATGGGCGAACCGCTCGCCAACTTGGACAACTTGATGCGGGCGATCGGGATCATCAATGCGCCGTGGGGCCTCGGCATCGGCGCGCGGCACATCACGGTTTCGACCAGCGGACTTGCACCACAAATTCGAGAACTGGCCGATGAACCGCTGCAAATTCGCCTCGCGATTTCGTTGCACGGGGCGACCGACGAAGTGCGCGACCGTATCATGCCAATCAACCGCCGTTACAACATAGACGTGTTGCTTTCAGCTGGCGATTATTACACTTCGCGCAAAAAGCAGCGGCTCACGTTCGAATATATTTTGATCGCCGGAGTGAACGACTCCGACGAGCAAGCGCATCTGTTGGCAAAACACGCGCGAAGACTCTCGGCGAAAGTGAATTTAATTCCCTACAACACGGTGGCCGGCCTGCCGTGGTCGCGACCATCGAGTAATCGCCAGGAGAACTTCTTGTCGATCTTACGCGCAGCCGGAAGTGCAGCGACGCTTCGACGCGAAAAAGGCCACGACATCGAAGCAGCTTGCGGTCAGTTGCGCCTGCAAACCAACCGGGAAGAGCGGCGAGAGATCACTGTTTAACCGAGGTCACGCGAAAGTGCCGAGGGCCTCGTGCACTCCCGCGATCGCCATGCCGCCTTCGCCGACAGCAGCGGCGCAGCGTTTCACCGAACCGGAACGCACATCGCCGGCAGCGAAGATTCCGGGAAGACTGGTCTCAAGCGGCCCGGGCGGGCGGACGCTTCCTTTCCAAGCCGGTGTGTGAGCGATGGCAGACCCGGTTTTGATAAAGCCTTTTTCGTCGCGTTCGATCTGGGGCGGCAACCAATTTGTGCATGGGTTTGCACCGATCATGGAAAAAATCGCCGGCGTTTTCACAGTGCGCCGCTCGTGCGTTTTCGTATTTTCCAGTTCGACGGCTTCCAGCATTTTGCCGCCCGTCATTTTTCGAACCTCAGTGTGGCGCAGGAGCTCGATGTTTTCGCATGCCTGAACGCGCTGCGAGAGATAGCTGGACATGCTTTTCGAAAGATCGTCGCCGCGGATGACGAGCAACACTTTCGCCGCGCCTTCGGACAGGAACATGGCAGCTTGTCCGGCGGAATTGCCGCCGCCGGCGACGATCACGGTCGCGCCGCGACAAAGCTGACCTTCGAGTGCAGTCGCGGCATAATAAACCCCCGAACCTTCGAACTGCTCGCGATTCTCTGCCTCTAAGCGTCGGTAATCTGCACCCGTCGCGATAAGGATGCTTTTCGCGCGCAGGGTCGCAGGGCAACCTTCAATTTGCAGGCTCGCGCGATACTCTCCGCCATCGTGGTAGTGGAGCGAAAGGGCCTGCGCCGGCGTGGAAAATTTCGCGCCGAATCGGTAGGCCTGAAGCTGCGCGCGATACGTCAAATCTCCGCCGCTGATCCCGGTGGGAAAGCCGAAAAAGTTTTCGATCAAAGAAGAGGAGCCAGCCTGGCCTCCGGGAGCGTAGCTTTCCAAGACCACCGTCTTCAGTCCCTCAGAGGCCGCGTAGACCGCTGCGGCAAGGCCCGCCGGACCCGCGCCGACGATCGTTAGGTCGCATAGAATCTCGCTCTCCCCTTCGAGCACAAGGGGACGGAGTAAACCGGCCACTTGCGCAACTTCGCGCAGCGACGGCCGGCGCAGCGGCGCGCCAGTCGCGGTGATAAGCGCGGGCAAATCGCGAGTCGTCAAATGCAACCGCTTGCCGAGTGCCTGCCCTTGCTCGCTCTCGAATTCGATTAGCCGATGCGGGATGCGGTTCTTGTCGAGAAAATCGTGGAGCTGATGACCCTCGCGCGTCTCACGCAACGCGATGACGCGCAGTCCGGCGAAGTCGCGGTCGCGCCGGAGCCGCCGTCGCCGCATGATGAGAGCGTTTACAATGGGCTCGCTCACCCCCGGGAGCTCAGCGAGCGCGCGGCGGATTTCGACTGCCGGAACCTCCAAAATCTCGGAGTCTTCCGACTTCACGCGCGCACTGGCCAACGCGGAGGTGCCCTGGAGCATTGCGACGTCGCCGATGAAATCGCGCTCCCTCGCTGTAGCGAGAATTAGTTCCGTGTCTTCGCGCGCTTCAAAAACTTCGATTTCACCACGCAGAATAACCGTTAGACCCAGATCGCGCTGCCCTGCTCTGAAGACAAACTCGCCAGCCCGCAGCGTGCGCCGTTTCCCCCGCGGCTCAAGCAACGCGAGTTGGTGATCATCGAGCTTCGGAAAGGCGATGCTCTCTGTATCGCGGTAAAATTGTGCGTCCTTATCTTCGTCAGTCATGAGATTAATTGGGTGGATCGCGACAGCTTACGCGGACATCTACGAGGCCGTCAAAAACGACTGTGATCGAGAGCGACGAAACGATCTGCCGTCGCTGCAAAATCTTTTGCGCGTACACAGAAGCTGGCGTTTAGTCAACATCATGCCCAGTTACGATCGCGAACCGGAAAGAGCCTGGGATGAGTACGATTGGGAGCGTTTTCTCCAGCAGCAAGACCAAAAGACAGAGAAATACATGGAGCTGTTGGAAAAGTATATTGATGATCCGCAGCGGGACGAAATTATTGCGCGGGAAATGGGCTGGTCGCAGTTGCTCGATGATAAGGGCTGGGACGCGGAAGTAGACGCACTCGTGAACGAGGATTGGCGCTCGAGCGACGACGAGCCATTAAGCGACGAAGAACAAAGGCGAACTCCGTCGCCGGAAACTTTTGAATACCATAATCTATATCGGGCAGCGTTCGCGCTTACAGTCTGGATCGATCAACTTTTCGATGAAAACGCGATGCTTCAAAACGAACCTGCCGCTATTAAACTGGCCACTCACTCCGCACTGGCCAGCGCGAAGCTTGCGGCGGCCCTGAGTGATGACGATGTCGATGAAATCGGGATGACCATTGCTTACCTGAAGCGAGCGTTGAAAGCGATCACGATATCGATGGACGCGGCCGCCCAGCTCCTTTGCGAGAAGCTCATCACCGCGGCTCAGCATTCGGTTTTGCAAAAACGGCTCTTTCAGGTCCGCGACGGCATTATCAGTCTGATGGGTGAATATCGCGGCGAATGGCGACGCCGTTTCGGCAGCCGTTAAAGGCTGTTGAATGAAATAGCCCCGGCTCCCGTCAAATTATGGAAACGGAAGCGACTCTGGCTCAAGTCGATGTATCGGATCTGGAACTGGTCAAGCAATGTCAGGCCAGCCAGACCGAAGCCTTCGACGAGCTCGTAGCCCGCTACCGAACACGGATATTCGCCATGATCTATAATATGGTCCATAACGAACAGGACGCCTGGGACCTGGCACAGGAGAGCTTTGTCAAAGCCTGGAAATCGATCAAGCGCTTCCGCCGTGATTCCTCTTTTTACACCTGGATGTATCGCATCGTCATGAACGTGACGATCGATTGGCTGCGCAAAAAACAAATCAAAGGGGCGGGCTCAGAGTTTGACGATTCCATTCAGTTGAAAGAAATCGATCCCGCTTCCAAGACGGTGCCGAAAGAGGACCCATTACCGCATGAACGCATGGAGCGAAACGAAATTCGCGCCAAGATCGACAATGCGATCGGCCAGCTTTCCCCCGAACATCGCGCTGTCATTTTGATGAAGGAAATTGAAGACATGCAATACCACGAAATCGCCGAAACACTTGGCTGCTCCATTGGCACAGTGATGTCGCGCCTTTTTTATGCGCGCAAGAAACTGCAGAAGTTATTGCGGGACGTTTATGAAAACATTTGAGGAAAAGTGGACAGCCTGGCTCGACGACCAGTTGAGCGGCAAAGAGCTGGCCGAATTTGAAGCGTCTCTGCCGGACAAAGCCGCGGCCGAAGCAGAAAAGCGCGATGCGCAAAAACTCGGCGCGCTACTGAAGGAAGAGCTCGGCGCGCAGGTGATGAGCAATGAAGAATTTTTTAGTCATCAATTGCGGGAGCGGATCGGGCGAGAGACCGCGTCACAAGATCGATATGGTGAAAGATCGACATGGTGGACGGTGCGGAGGCTCGCTTGGTCCGGCGCGGCCTCGCTCGCGGTTTTTGTAATCTGCGCCGTCTTCGTCCTGCGCGACAAGAATCCGGGAGAACAATCGCAGTATCTCACGCAGATCCTGAATGCGCGCGTCGATCCCGCGATCAGCCCGAACGCCACGATCTCCATGTTCGAGACAAAAGAAGACAAAGTCACCGTGCTGTGGGTCGAGGGATTGCAGTCTTTGCCTGCCGATTACGCGGCAAAATAATGGTTCATGCGAAGTTGCGCTTTCGTCGTCGCCGCCTTGCTCGCGCTGGCGAGCAGCTCGGTTGATTCGACAACCGCTGCCGAAACCGTCTGGAGCGGCCTGGTCATGGCCGAGAACGTTCCTCAGCCCGCGCCCATTCCGGCCGAACTAACGCGCATCGAAGAAACGCTGAAAGAACTTTTCGGCTACAATCAATTTCAGGTCATCGGGCAGTCTCGCAAAACCCTCAAAACCGGCGAGGAAGACTGGCTTGCTTCCAGTAAATATTTCGCGCTGCACGTCGATTCGCGGGGAGAGACTGAAACGGGCTACGTTTTAAACCTGAAGCTTTTCAAGGAACAGGAGCTTCTGCTCGAAATGGATACAAAGCTAAACAAGCGAAGCCCGCTCGTAATCAAAGGTCCGCAGGTAGGCGGCGGGCAATTACTGCTCGTGTTGGTCGTCCAATAGGTGGATCGAGCAGTCCCATGCTCGATGGCGAAGCCACGTATTAGATAACATCGCCCGCGGCGCAGCCGATCTACCAATAGAAACTCGGCAGATGCAAATTCAACGACCTGCGGTTTAGTGGCGGAGATGCGACTTCTTTTGCTTCTGGCGATCTCATTTATTTTTGGAGCCAAATTGAACGCCGAAAAACCATTCAACTTCGAAAGCACTCCTGGAAAACTGCCGAAGCAGGTTGTCCCGCTTGAGTATTCCATTCGAATTGTTCCTAACATCGACAAGCTCACCTTCACTGGAGCAGAAACGGTGAAGCTCGATGTGCGCGGTCCTGTGCGCGAGCTGACGCTCAATGCACTTGAAATCGAAATCGCGAATGCCTCGATCGATGACAAACCGATTCCGGAAGGCGCGATCAAGATCGACAATAAAAATGAACTGCTCACGATCGCGCTTCCGTTGCAACTTCCGGCCGGATCGCACACGCTTGCGCTTGGTTTCTCCGGCAAAATCAATCAGCGAGGACGCGGGCTTTTCTACATGCGTTATCAGGAAGAGGGTACCGGCGCGAAAAAGATAGCGCTCGGCACCCAGTTCGAGGCGACGGATGCGCGGAGCTTTTTCCCGTGTTGGGACGAACCCAGTTTTCGCGCGCGATTTCAACTGACCGCTGTCGTTCCGGAAAACTGGATCGCCGTTTCGAACATGCCGGTCGAAAGCGAGCACAAGATTGATAGTGGAAAAGAAGTGCGCTTCGCACCAACGCCGCCGATGGCGAGTTACCTGAATGTTTTCGTCGCCGGCGAGCTGGATTCGATCGAAACGAAAGCAAGCGGCACGCAGATTCGCGTCATCGCTACTAAGGGCAAGGCCGAGTGGGGCCGTTACGCGCTCGAAAGCACGGCGCAGATTCTCGAATATTTCAACGACTACTTCGGCGTTCCATATCCGCTGCCCAAGCTCGATCAAATCGCCATTCCCGGCGGATTCGGCGGCGCGATGGAAAACTGGGGCGGCATCACTTACTACGAATCGGTACTGCTTTTCGATCCCGAGAAATCCTCCGCCGCAACGCGGCAACGCATTTACGAAGTGATTGCGCACGAGACCGCGCACATGTGGTTTGGCGACCTGGTGACCATGGCGTGGTGGGACAATCTTTGGCTCAACGAAGGTTTTGCCTCGTGGATGGGAACGAAATGCACTGCCCGTTTCAATCCGCAATGGGAAGTCTGGTTGGAGAACGTCATTCCGCGCGATCCGACACGGCGCACCGGCATCTCCAGGGAATTAGAGATGGAAGGCGATGCCAGATCGACAACTCACGCGATCCAGCAACCGATCGCGAACGAGGCGGAGGCCAACAGCGCCTTCGACGACATCACCTACCGCAAAGGACAGGCGTTTCTGCTCATGCTCGAGAGTTTTCTCGGCGAAAATGTTTTTCGCGACGGCATTCGGCGCTACATCGCCGCCCACAAATATTCGAACTCGACCACGGCGGATTTGTGGAACGCGTTAGGCGCCGCTTCCGGCAAACCAGTCGGCGAAATCGCAACGGCGTGGACGGAACAGCCAGGATTTCCAGTGGTCAAAGTGAAACGCGACGGCGGAAGAGGTTCACTCACGCAGGAGCGATTTACGATTCATTTTTCAAACGCTCCGCCGCTGCAATGGAAGATTCCCCTCACCTACTTCCTCGTCGGCGATGCTAAACCGCAAAGCCGATTGATGACGGGCAAAACCGACAATCTCTCTGATGTTCCATCGGACCGCGCCCTAAAATTGAACGCGGAGGGAACGGGAAATTATCGCGTCGAATATGACGAGGCTTCCTGGAAATTGCTGCTCAACGCGCTGCCGAAATTGAACGTGCCAGATCGCGTCAATCTTTTAGGCGACGCCTGGGCTCTCGTGCAAAGCAATCGCGCGCCTCTTTCCCTTTATCTCAGCCTGATCGAAAAATTACCATCTTTGTCGGAGCTGGCGGAGCGGGAGCAAATCATTAACACTTTCGATTTCATCAATGGCTTGCTAGTTGGAAGTTCCGTCCGCGAAAAATTTCAAGCTGCCGCCCGCTCGATTCTGCGCCCAGGCTTGGATCAGCTCGGCTGGGAAGCAAAGAAAGATGAGGCGCCGCGTGCCGCTAGTTTGCGCGGAAGCCTGATCTCGGCGCTCGGCGATTTGAACGATCAGGAAATTGTCGCCGGCTGCCGCGAACGATTTCAAAAGTACGTTGTCGATCGTCGGTCGGTCGCGCCGGATTTGCGCGCGCCGGTCCTCTCGGTCGTGGGGCATTACGCCGATGAAGCAACCTGGAACAAATTGCGCGAGCTTGGCCTGGCAACGACGAGCAGTGAGGAGAAACAAAACTACTACGATGCCCTGGCCGGAGCACGCGATCCAAAGCTGGCGGCAAAAAGTCTGCAAATTTCGCTGACTGACGAATTGCCGACGAGCCGCGCCATTTTTCTGGTCGGGAAAGTCGCGAGAAGCGGCGAGCATCCGGATCTCGCGTGGAAGTTTGCGAAGGCAAACATGAAGGTGCTGCTGGCGAAGACCGACGCGCTGGGCGCAAACAGTTACGCGCCGAGTTTGTTCACGTTTTTCTCGGATCTGTCACGCGTGGCCGAATTGCAGGCCTACGCAAGAACCAATCTGCCCGCGACCAGTGCAAAGGAAGTCGCCAAAGCGGTCGACGAAATTGAATTTCGCGCCGAATTCAAAGGCCGCCTCGCCTCGCAATTGACGGCGTGGATCGAGAACCAAAAGCCGCGGAGATAATTTTCTCGGTTACAGGCTCGTATCTGTCTGCTCGGTCCCGGGGGTAATGAGTAGCCGCATCGGGATCATGGAAGATTCATGGAAGCCATGCCGGCGGAAAAATTCCTGGGCCAGGTTTTCCGGCCGGTCGGTCAACAACGTGATGCGAAGGAAATTCTTCTGCTTAGCGAAATCGATCGCGTGCTGGAGGAGCTTTGCGCCGTATCCATGTCCCTGAAATTGTTGATGGATCACCAAATCCTCGAGGAGAATGACAAAGCCGCCTTCAGCCGTGCTGATGGTAAAGAGCAAATTGATCATGCCGACGATCGCTCCGTCGCGCCGAAGGACGAAAACGCGGCCACGGCTCGGTTGTTCGAAGATCAAACGCAATCCGCGCAGTTGCTTCTCCTTGTCCGGACGAAAATCGCCTTCCTGGGCAAACAGGCCGCCGAGCATCTCGGACAATTCGTCCAAGTCCGCCTCCGTCGCCGGCTCAATCACTATTTTTTCGCTCATGCCTTCCCTTGATTATTCAAAAAGTTGAAGCGCTGGCAATCTGCGAATGAAAGGCCTGTTCTGAGCGAAGTCGAATGGATCGACAATCAACTTCCAGTGCGAGATTGACAATGCTGTGCTCGTTCTTACCGTAGCCGCTCTCGAATCGCGCGGAAGCCGCTTTTCGGTCTTATGAAACGCACTTATCAGCCATCCAAGCGCACGCGCAAACGACAGCATGGATTTCGCGCACGCATGAAGACGAAAGCCGGACGCGCCACGCTCGCGCGACGGCGACAACGCGGCCGCAAGCGCCTGCTGCCGAAAGGCGTTGAGAGGCATTACGCGCGCCACACTCAGGCGTAGTCTTTCCCTTGTGCGATCGGCCCGATTTCGCGAAGATCGACAATCGAGAGTTTCGCACCGTTAGCTCAATTGGCAGAGCAAGTGACTCTTAATCACTGGGTTGCTGGTTCGATTCCAGCACGGTGCAACTTATCGCTCTGTTCCTGAGCCACTTGAATGGGCAAAGCGCCCGAGTTTGGTGTAGCCAGGTGTAGCTGTGTATATAACTACCTCAATATGAATGACTTACGATATTAAATGCCTGATAAATGAGCACTGGACAGACACCCCCTAATGTTCCTCAGCGCCCTAACGGAAAAGGAAAATCGCAGACGTCTGCGCCTCGACATTTGGCTTCTCCTCAAGATAGAAGCGAATTATATCAGTGCATTTGTTCCGCGCGGGCCGGAAAGCTAAGCTCCACTGCTTTTCTTCAAGACCAACGGCCATGGCTGGCGTCGTTCCGATCGTCTTGTAATCCGTCGTCTCCATTTTGCGGACGCCTTCATTGCGGAATGGCGGGAAAGCGCCATTTAGAATATCGTAATTCGTTCCTCAATGCAGAATGTGATTTCCTTTATTTTTGGCGCGCTCGCCGTAATTGTTGCTAGCTGGATTTCCCATGTTTTTATTCTTAATCGGGAGACTCGCGCTCGTAAGATCGACTTCCGGGGCTTTCTTGGTCGCTGGCTGTCCGACATTCAGAGGGCCCCGCGTCGCGACGACATCGCGACCTATCACGCTTACGCTCGTTACATACAGGATTTTCATGGGTACGCCGCAAAGTTGAGCAAAGATTTTTATCGCAAGCGTCGGTTCAAAACGTTGTGCGACGATCTCGGCAAGCTGGAGCCGCGTCACATCGGCATCGGAAATGAGAAAGGCGGCGATTGCCGCGAAGTGGTCACTCGAAAAATCGAAGCGTTAATCGACTTTGTCTAATTTCGGTGTTGGTACGCTTTGGTTATGGAAATTTAAAAGGCCCGAATGTCACCGCTTACGGAATCTATTTTCCTCGCGCATTCTCTGCTTACAGTAAGCATCCAATCGAGTTCTAAGGGCCTCCATGATTTCTGTGCGCGACGCGTTCGTGTCTTTGCGCGCGTCATCCAAAAGGCGGTTCAGCGACGCCAACGCGGCGGCCTTGTGCTTATCCTCT
>Ga0137359_10004826_pt1 | contig 11076 bp, 7 predicted proteins | sample Mad1_40_16metaG_FD_108281 | JGI IMG/M metagenome (GOLD analysis project Ga0137359, IMG submission 108281) | Vadose zone soil microbial communities from Angelo Coast Range Reserve, California, USA - Mad1_40_16 metaG | ecosystem: Environmental > Terrestrial > Soil > Vadose zone | place: USA... | reverse complement strand
GGCCCACTCGTCAACCAGGACAACGCGGGATATGCCGTCAAGAGAGCGAGCGCGGTAAATGTGATCAGCAGCGGAGTCCGTCCCACGCGATCGGAAAGCGCGCCCATCACGGGAAGCCACACGAAGTTCGAAATGCCGACGCACAACGTTACGATGAGAGTCTGGCTATCCGCCAGATGGAGCACCTTGCCGCCGAAGGTTGGCGTATAGGCCGTAATCATGTAGAACGAAACCGTCGTCATGGTGACGAGCATCGTTCCCAGGACCACCAGCCTCCAGTTCGCCGCGATGGACTCGAGAATCTCCCGCGTTCCGGGACGATATTTCCTCGCCAGGAACTCGTCCGTTTCGGGAAGCGTGCGGCGGATTAGAAACAGGAACGGGAGAATGCAACATCCGACGATCATAGGGATTCTCCACCCGTACGCGGACATTTCCTGGGGCGACAGCCTGGAATTCAGGCCGACGCCTAGAAGCGCGGCGAAGACCACTGCGCACTGTTGGCTTGCCGATTGCCAGCTTACGTAGAACCCCTTGTGCCCTGGGGTCGCAATTTCCGAGAGATAAACCGACACGCCGCCCAATTCCACACCCGCGGAATAGCCTTGGAGCAGTCGTCCCAGAACCACCAGGATCGGTGCGAGCAGCCCGATGCTGCCATATCCCGGTACCAGCGCAATCGACAACGTGCCCACAGACATGAGCGCCAAAGTCAGGATCAGGCCGGCGCGACGTCCTTTCCGATCGATATAAGATCCCAGCACGAGCGCGCCGAGAGGGCGCATGAGGAATCCGGCTCCGAACGTGGCGAGCGACAACATGAGCGACGCGAATTCACTGCTCTTCGGGAAGAATGTCCGCCCGATTGCCGCCGCGTAATAGCCGAAGACCATAAAGTCATACATCTCGAGAAAGTTGCCGGTCGACACACGAATGACGGACTTGATCTTTGCTATTCGATCGTTCGATCCCATTCGAGGCAACCCTAGCACGGGCCAGATGAACGTGCCATGAACGTGTTGAAAAAACGCGGGTGGGGATCAATCGGCGCACGGGCGGGTTGCCAACCCGCCGCAGGTTAACAACCTGCCCCACGCTTTTCATTCATCTTCGGTTCATCTTGAGAGTGATAGAGTCCATCTATTCTGAGTTGGAGGGAGTCATGCCGAAAATCTCAGCTCGAACCTATGGATTCCTACTCGCGTTGTTCGTGCTCGCGAGTGCTATCGCCCTTGCCCAGGTGGTCGGCGCAATCTTGAGCGGAACCGTTACAGACCCAAGCGGAGCCGCGGTTCCGAATGCCAAGGTGACCATCACCAACGTGGCGATGGGCATCGTCACCGCGTCGTTCAGCAATGGCGCCGGCATCTACAACGCTCCCAACCTTCTCCCTGGCAACTATGAAGTCTCGGTCGAGGCGGCGGGGCTCACCCAGAGGCAGCGCGCGAGGCTGACGCTCACCGTGGGTGAAAAACAGGTGCTCAACCTGGAGATGCAAGTCGGCGCGGCAGCGGCAACCGTGGACGTAACAACAGACGCCTCCACCGTCGAGCTCGGCAGCGCCGCAATGAGCCAGGTGGTCAGCGGCCACACGGCTCGTGAACTGCCTCTTAATGGACGAGATTGGACGCAGCTTGCGACCCTCGAGCCCGGCATCAGCGCGATCCGCAGCCAGCCCGACGCAAACGGCCTCAACAATCGCGGCAACCGCGGCTTCGGCGGCCAGTTGACTATCTCCGGCGCACGCCCGACCCAGAACAACTACCGGATCGACGGTATCAGCGTGAACGATTACGCCAACTCATCTCCGGGGAGCACCGCGGGCCTGAGCCTGGGCGCGGAATCGATCGAGGAGTTTTCAGTTGTTTCGAGCAACTACTCAGCTTCCTATGGACTCACTTCGGGGGGAGTGGTCAACGCCATGACCCGCGCGGGAACCAATGCGCTGCATGGCTCGGCGTATGAGTTTTTCAGGAATGACGCTCTGGACGCGCGCGGATTCTTCGACGGATCGAAACTCCCCTTCCGCCGCAATCAATTCGGGGCTTCGGCCGGCGGGCCGGTCATCAAGAACAAGACGTTCTTTTTCGTCAACTACGAGGGGCTGCGCCAATCCCTTACGACGACGACCATCGATACGGTTCCGTCGCTTGCGGCGCGTAATGGACAGCTTGTGAGCGGGACCGTCAAGGTGGATGCGGCCGTGCAGCGCTACCTCCCGCTGTGGCCTGCGCCGAACGGGACGGTGACCGGCGATACGGGCATCTATTCGTTTGCGAGCAGAGCCGTCGTGCCCGAAAATTTCTTCACGGCGCGCGCCGATCACACGCTCTCCGCGCGCGATAACCTCCACGGTACGTATTTGTTCGACAAAGGCTCCACCAGCCAGCCGGACGGCTTGAACGTGATCTCGAATGTGAACCGGACAAAGCGGCAAGTAGGCTCGATCGAGGAGAGTCACATCCTGAGCGCGGCGCTGGTCAACAGCGCGCGCGTGGGCGTGAATCGCGTCGAAGCTGCCACGCTTCAGACCGAAGCCGGCGCGAACGCCCTGGGCCTCGATCAAAGCCTCGGCGTGGCGCCGGGTCTGTATGCTCCCGTGATTCAGGTAACGGGCATCACGCAGTTCTCCGGCGGATTGAATGGAACATCCTTCGGGAATTACTGGTTCACCACCTATCAGTTCTACGACGATGCCTTCTGGAACGTGGGAAAACATTCGCTGAAGTTCGGTTTCTCGTTCGAGCGAATCGATTCCAACTTCCTGCTGGCGGCCAATCCCGACGGCGTCTTCCGGTTCAACACGCTCTCGGATTTCCTCACCAACAAGCCGGCTTCGCTGCAATTTCAGTACGGTACGCTGACGCCGCGAGGCGTCCGGCAGAGCGTCTTCGGGGGCTACGTCGAAGACGATTTTCGCGCGGCGCGCAATCTCACGCTGAACTTCGGCGTGCGGTATGAACCATCGACAGTTCCAACGGAGGTGAATGGCAAGCTGGTCAACCTGAGAACACTCGGGTCGTCGCAAATCTACACGGGCGATCCTTTGTTCCACAATCCGACGCTTCACAACTTCGAGCCCCGCGTAGGCTTGGCATGGGATCCGTTCGGTAGCGGTAAGACGTCGGTTCGGGCGGGCTTCGGAATGTTCGACGTGCTCCCGTTGACGTACCAATTCAATCTGATGCAAGTGTCGGCCGCACCGTTCCAGTCGGTGGCCAGTTCGTCAGCGCTGCCGGCCGGCTCGTTCCCGGGCGGCGCGCTCAGCCTGGTCCAGCAGGGCACGGGACTCAGGACGTCTTACACCGAGTTCGATCCTCCGCGGAATTACGTCATGCAATGGAACGCGAGCGTTCAACGCCAGGTGGCCCGCAACTCTACAGTCATGGTGGGTTACGTCGGGTCGCGTGGCGTGCACAATGCGATACGGACCACGGACGCGAATGGCGTGATCCCCACGCTAACGTCGTTCGGGCTGGTGTGGCCGTGTGCGGGCACCTTCACGAACGGTATTTGCAGCAAACCCGGCGGCGGCGCGCGTTTCAATTCCACCTACGGCCAAATCGACGGCCAGGTCTGGAATGGAAGCTCGGCTTACCACGCGCTGCTGTTCTCGGCGCGGCAGCGCATGTCGCACGGACTCGATTTTCAGGTTTCCTTCACCTGGTCGCGAAGCCTGGACACAGGGTCTTCGGTCGGATCGGGCGGGCCGTTCCAGAATTCCGTCTCCGGGCAGTTCCTGTTCGCGCCGATTCGAGGACTTTCCGACTTCAACGTCAGCCGGACGTTGGTGGCGAGCGGCACATGGGAGATTCCGCTCGCGAAGACGCGGCCGTGGGGCGGGTGGCAGCTCGGCACGATCCTGAACGTCAGCGACGGGCTTCCGTTCTCCGCGCTGATCTCCGGCGACGCGCTGGGTCAGGCGAATCAAAGCCTCTACGATGTACCGGATCGCGTGAATCAATCGGGCTGCCAGAATCCGGTGAACGTCGGGAATCCGACGCAGTACATCAAGCTAGCCTGCTTCGCCTTCCCGTTCCCGAGCACCCGCTTCGGAGACGCCGGACGGAATACGCTGGTTGGTCCAGGGCTGTTGTCGGCCGACCTGTCTCTGTTCAAGAACATAAAGATTACCGAAGCGGTGCGGCTTCAGTTCCGCGCGGAGGCTTTCAATATTCCGAATCGCGCGAACTTCGCGGCGCCGCTCGCCAACAACAAACTGTTCGACACCAAGGGCGCGCCGGTCAACTTCGCGGGGCAGATCACCACGCTGCAAACCAGCCCGCGGCAGATCCAGTTGGGGTTGAAGCTGCTGTGGTAAGGTTCAGGGCGGCTCTACTGGTGCTCTGCGCCGGCGTGGCGCCGGCGGAAACGATCGAGTGGCGTTCGTATCAGGATCAGGCCCTGGGGCTGCTGCGGAGATACCTTCGCATTGACACGCAGAATCCGCCGGGGAATGAAGTTGCCGCCGCGCAATTCTTTCATGAACTGTTCGATGCTGCCGGAATTCCGAACACGACGTTCGTCTATGCTCCGGGCCGCGCCAACATTCTTGCTCGCGTCAAGGGAAATGGGCGGAGCCGCCCGCTGATTCTGCTCAATCATCTCGACACAGTTCGCGCGGATTCGACGCAATGGAAGGTTCCTCCTTTCTCGGCGCAGATCGTCGATGGCGAACTGTATGGCCGCGGCGCTCTCGATATGAAAAGTCTGGGCATGATGCAGGCGATGATCCTCCTGATCCTCGCGCGCGAACACGTCCCCCTGCACCGCGACGTCATCTTCCTCGGCACCGCTGACGAAGAGGCGAACGATACCGGAAGCGCCTGGATGATCGAGCGCCACTCGGATTTGCTCCGCGACGCCGAGTACCTGCTTACCGAAGGCGGCACGGCCGTGACCTCTCCCGGCGGTCGCACGCTTTACCGGATCGGCGTCGGAGAGAAGGCCCCTCTGTGGATCAAGATGACCGCAACCGGAACGGGAGGGCACGGGTCGGTGCCCATTCCGGATTCGGCTCCGAATCGTCTGGTGCGCGCGGCGGAGCGCCTCGCGCGATGGCAGGCGCCGGTTCGATTGTTGCCCGCGGTGGAGCAGTATTTTCACCAGATCGCATCACTCGAAGAGCAGCCGCTCGCCGGAAGGCTGGCGAATATCGCCGAGTCTTTGAAAGATCCTTCGTTTGTCGCGAGCCTCGCGTCGCGCTACCCGCGATACAATGTGCTCCTTCGAAATACGGTGTCGCTCAGCGCGCTCGAAGCCGGCGGCCAGTACAACGTGATTCCGGATGTGGCGACCGCGAAGCTCGATTGCCGGCTACTGCCGGGCGAGGACCCTGACGCCTTCATTCAGCAGTTGCGCGAGGTCGTGAACGATGATCGAGTGCAACTCGAAATCGCCACGCAGTTCGGAGCCGCAAATTCATCGCCGACCACCAGCGCGTTATTCAAGCTGCTCGAAACCTGCGTGCACGAAATCGATTCGCGTGCCGCGGTCGCGGCGTTTCTCGATCAGGGTTACACGGAGAGCCAGATGTACCGGAAGCTGGGGATTCAGGCGTACGGCTTCAATCCCATCGTAGTAAGTCCGGACGTGAACGCGACCAAACACGGGGCCAACGAACGCGTTCCGGTAAGGCAATATCGCGAAGCTCTGCCGGTTCTGTACGAGGTCGTGCGGCGCATCTCGAGCGAATAGGACTAAACTCAACCAATAATAATGAATTCCTTTACGAGGAGGATCGCTCAAATGAAAAGACGCGTCGCAATTCCGATGGCGGCCGGACTGCTGCTGGCGACGACCGCGTACGCGCAGGTGCAAACGGACCAGACCACGCCGCGCATCGCAGTGAATCAGGAAGCCAAGGACGTCCAGACCCAGCTTCAACTGTTGCAGCAGGAACTGTATCAGGCGCAACAGCAGGTCATGTATCTAAACCTGCTGCACCAGTATGAAGATCGAATGCAGATCCGCCGCATGCTGTTTCCAAGCGGCAAGGAAATCGTGCCCGGCTATATTTTCTCTCCGAAACAAATCGACAAGAGCAGGAAGTATCCCGGCCTGGTGATCGTGCACGGCGCGTTTCACGGACATCTTGACTGGCGCTTCTTCGATTTGATCGATTACGCAGTCTCGAAAGGTTATGTCGTGATGTTCCCGGAATATCGCGGGAGCTCGGGATACGGCGACGTGCATTACAAGAACAACTACGGCATCACGGACGTCACGGACGTGCTGGCGTCGGCGGACTACCTGGTGAAATCGACGCCGTATGTGGATCCCAACCGGCTCGGCATCTACGGCCATAGCCGCGGAGGGATGGTGACGCTGCTCTCGATCGAGCGCGCGCCCACCAAGTTCAAGGCTGCGGTGGATGTCGCGGGCCTGGCGGATTTCGTTGCGTTCATGGCGTACAAGCCCGACTTCCGCCGGATGGAGACGGCCAACGATCCAGTCTTTGGCGGCAAGCTGCCGGCCGAAAATCTCGGACCTTACATGGAGGTCTCGCCGCTGAATCAGGTGGATCAGATTCAGACGCCGCTGTTTGTCGCGGCCACCACGGGCGACAAGACCGTGCCGCTTACGCTTCACAGCGGCCGGCTGATCGATGTTCTTCGCTCCCGGAACAAAGTATTCGAGTCGAAGATTTACGATTACGCTCCGGGCGATCACATCTTTCTGTTCGGCGATTCGGACGAACGGAAGGACCTGTTCGAGCGGACCTTCGCGTTCCTGGCGAAGTACCTGAAGCCATGAAACTACATCACCTGATCATGATGCTGGCGGCCGGCGCCATGAGCCTGGCAGCGCAGGAGCCATTCTCGCAATTACGCGGCGGCGGCCCGCAAACCCTGATGATCGCGTATCGATGCGACCCCGCCCAACGTTTGGCGCTCCGCCAAAGCATGCTGAACGGTATGGCCCAATTCGAACACTGGAAACGGCAGGGGGTCCTGAAGGAATACCACATCCTGTTCAACAGCTACCTCGACTCGGACACGTACGACCTGGTATCGCTGCTTACCTTCAATGATTATTCCGGAGTCGCGAAGTGGAAAGAGATCGAGAAGATCATGCCGGGCGGACTCTCGAATGAGGCGCTGAAGTTGGTTCGTTCGGCGATCACTTACTCGCTCGATGGCATCCGGCACGGCGCTTCGCCGGAGCCGCCGGCGCCAGGCAAGAGTGTCTATTTCATCATTCCGTACGACTATCTGATCCCCACCGATGATTACGTGAAGTATGTCGACTCGTATGTGATCCCGCAAGTGAACGGGTGGGTCGACGAGAACGTGCTCGCGAGCTATACGATTTACATCAGCCGCTACTCGACCGAGCGCCCATGGGGCAGCCTGTTCGTGCTCGAGTATCGCGATCATGAAGCGTTCGGCAAACGCGAGGCGACCGTAACGAAGGTGCGAGGGAAACTGAAAAACAATCCGGCATGGGTGGCGGCGAGTGAGAATAAACAGAAGATCCGCGTAGAGAAGCAGACGATCATCGCCGAAGAGCTGCTGCCGCGGTGAATGGAGGCCTGAATCATGCATTGGCTCGCGATGGTTCTTCTGGCGGTTGGCGCGATAGCCGAGGCGCAGCTCGTCGAACGGCCGCTCGTCACGGGCCGAAAGGCGATGGTGACGTCGCTCGATCCGCTCGCGTCGATGGCCGGCATGCGGATCCTGATGGAGGGCGGCAACGCGTTCGATGCGGCGGTCGCTACGGCGGCTGCGGTCACGGTGGTCGATCCGAGGATGTCGTCTCTCGGCGGCCACGGTTTTGCGACGATCTACGTCGCCAAGACGAAGCAGGTTCGCGCGCTTAACTTCTACGGAGACGCGCCGAAGGGCGCCACAGCCGAGGCATACAAGGGGAAGGATTACCAGGAAGGCTATCTCTCCCCGGCGACGCCGTCGTCGCTGAAGGGCTACGCGGTTCTCCACGCGGCGTACGGAAAGCTGCCGTGGCGGCAGGTGCTCGAGCCGGCGATCGAGCTCGCCGAGCACGGTTTCGTGATGAATCGCTTCCTGAGCGCGAGCCTTCAGAAGAATCAGGAACACCTGACGAGATTTCCCTCGACCGCGAAGGTGTTCTTCCCGACGTGAGCAGAAACTGATGGATAGTAGTACAGAGCAGCATCGCCGCAACCAAATCGAAGACGCCTAGCCGGCCTTCTGGCCGGGTTGTCTTCACCACAAGAAAACCGGCCTTCCATGCACTAGTTCACTCGCTCGATGATGGTCGCCGTGGCCATCCCGAATCCGATACACATCGATTGCAGGCCGTAGCGGCTCCCGGTGCGCTCGAGAATATTCACCAGCTTGGTCATCAGCACTGCTCCGGTCCCGCCGAGCGGGTGGCCGTGCGCGATCGCGCCGCCCTGGATGTTCAGCCGGTCCATCGATGGCCGGATCTCGCGCGCCCACACCAGCGGCACCACCGCGAACGCTTCGTTGATTTCGAACGCGTCGATGTCCTCGACCTTCAGGCCGGCCATCCCGAGCGCCTTCTGCGTGGCCGGGATGGGACCGGTGAGCATCAACTCGGGATCGCTGCCGACGACAACGCGGGCCACAATCCGAGCGCGCTTGCGCAAGCCGAATTTGTCGGCTTGTTGGCCGCTCGCGAGCAATACGGCGCCCGCTCCATCCGAAATCTGACTGGAATTCGCGGCTGTGACCACGCCGTCGGGACGGAACACCGGCTTCAGAGCACGCATCCTCGCAAGATCCGGATTCGCGCGCACGCCCTCATCTACGTCGAGTCCATTCGACGGAAAAATTTCGGATCGCGTCCATCCGTTGCGCTCCGCGGCAGCGGCGCGGCAATGGCTCTGCGCTGCGAATTCGTCCAGCTCTTCGCGCGGCACGCTCCATTTCGCCGCAATCAGTTCCGCGGAGATGCCTTGATGCAGAAGCTGGCATGGAAAATCCTTGCGGAATTCTTCGGTGAGTGCGCCGTCAGAGCCCATGGGGACGCGGCTCATCGATTCCACACCGCATCCGATCGCCAGCTCCATATCGCCCGCCGCGATCGCTTGCGCCGCAAAATGGATCGCCTGCTGGCCCGATCCGCAGAAACGATTGAGCTGCAACGCGGGAACTTCGACCGGAAAACCTGCCTTCAACCCGGCGAGGCGCCCGATGTTCGTGCCCTGTTCGCCATGGGCGGTGACGCAGCCGGCGACGACGTCCTCGACCTTGCTCTTGTCCACGCCGGAACGCTCCATCAGAGCGTTCAGCGTCTGAGCGAGCAGATCGACGGGATGCACACTGTGCAACGCCCCGTCTTCCTTCCCGCGCCCGATCGGCGTTCTGATCGCGTCCACAATGAATACATCTCGCATGCAATTCCTCTTGACAAAAACCTAAGAATATCTTACTTTCGTTGCAAAGTTGGTCAATAGTCGAATCCCTGGGGAAAGGGTCTTCATCTCATCTTAGGCACACGGCTCCTCGCATTGTAGACTCAAAGGTGCCCACGATGTCGATCGAGTACGGGTCAGGCCAATCGCGACGCGACTTCCTCCGCAGCGTCGGGTTGTCTATGCCGTTCATGTTCGAGCACAGCGCGCGGATCCTCGTGGTGGTGGAACTCGCGGGCGGCAACGACGGCTTGAACACAGTGGTGCCGTATCGCAACGACGAATATTACAGGAAACGGCCATCGCTGGCGGTGAAGAAAGAGAGGGTGCTGACGCTCAACGACGAGATCGGGCTACACCCGTCGATGACCGGAATGAAGCGGTTGTGGGACGCCGGCCAGCTCGCCATCGTGCAGGGCTGCGGCTATCCGAATCCGAATCGCGACCACTGTACATCGATGGAATATTGGCATACCGCGGTGCCGGACGGCGTCGAATCGCTGGGCTGGTTGGGGCGCTTTGCGGACGATTATTGGCCGGCGGAGCAAGGCGCGACCATGGTCAACATCGCGCATCGAAAATCTCTCGCGGTGCAGGCGCGCCGTCATGCGGCGGTGGTGTTTTACGATCACCTTGCAGACGTCATCGATAAGGGCGCCAATTACAGGACGCCAGTTTCCTATGGGTCGGAAACGCTCGCGGCCACTTTGTCGACCGACCTCAAAAAAGTGGCGGCGCTGATCCATGGCGGATTTCCGACGCGCGTTTACTATGTCAGTATGGGCGGCTTCGATACGCACGCCGCCCAAGCGGAGGCGCAGCAGGAGCTGCTGATGTACACCGCCGACGCCCTCGAAGGATTCTTGAAGGACCTGAAGCGCATTGGACGATCGAGCGACGTGGCGATCATGGTGTTCACGGAGTTCGGCCGCCGGGTCGAAGAGAATCAGAGCGGCGGCACGGATCACGGAACCGCGACGCCGATGTACGTGCTCGGCGAGAAAGTGAAGCCGGGTTTGTACGGCTCCTATCCCAGCCTGAGCGATCTGGACGCAAACGGAGATCTGAAGATGACCGTCGATTTCCGATCGGTGTACGCGACGATGATCGACCGATGGATGGGCTGCCACGACGCGAATGCGATTCTGAAAGGTAATTTCGCGCCGCTCGAGATTTTTGGGTAGTATGGGCAGCTTGACTGTGAGCCGGACGGCAAACTGAAGTTCGCCGCAGCACGCTGAAGCGTGCGCCACAAATCCCGCCAGACGTGGCGCACGCTTCAGCGTGCTGCCGGCGGCTTCAGCCGCCGGGCAGTCCCACAAGCCTTCAGGAAACGACGAGCACCGCCGCCCCGCGGATCGCGTCGTTCTTCAGAGCATTCAGCGCGACGTTCGCCTGCTCCAGCGGGAACGTCTGGACTTGAGTATGGATCGGAATCTTCGCCGCGAGTTCAAGGAACTCTTCTCCGTCCTTTCGAGTGTTATTCGCCACGCTGCGGACAACACGCTCGTGATAGAGCAGCTCGTACGGCATCGACGGAATGGGGCTCATGTGGATCCCGCCCAGGACCACCGTTCCGCCCTTCTTCAGGTTCCGGAGCGCCGCTGGAACCAGTTCCCCCGCCGGAGCGAAGATGATCGCGGCGTTGAGTTTTTCGGGCGAAATGGCATCGCCGCCACCGGCCCATGCGGCTCCAAGTTCGAGCGCGAGCTTTT
>Ga0137359_10004819_pt1 | contig 11081 bp, 10 predicted proteins | sample Mad1_40_16metaG_FD_108281 | JGI IMG/M metagenome (GOLD analysis project Ga0137359, IMG submission 108281) | Vadose zone soil microbial communities from Angelo Coast Range Reserve, California, USA - Mad1_40_16 metaG | ecosystem: Environmental > Terrestrial > Soil > Vadose zone | place: USA... | reverse complement strand
CGAGGTGGAAGAAGATTTTCTGCCGACGACGGTCCTCGCCCGGGTTGGCTGGCTGGACATCGCGCTTCGTAGCAATCACATCCTCGAACAGGTGGCTTCGACGAACTGCTGCAATGAGTATTCGAATCAATTGACCGGTGGCAAGTTCTTCCGCGCGTTCCGCGATCATTACGGCTTGAAACCGCACGACATCGAATTCTTCGCCGAACACGGCGAAGCGGACACGGAGCACAGCAACATCGGCTACGAGCTCGTCGAACAGTTCGCCACCACTAACGAATTGCAGGTGCGAGTGTTAAAGGCGCTGCGTAAAGGCCTGGCAATATGGTGGGCTCTGACCGATGGCGTGGCGCGGGAGGCCGCGAAGTTAAGAAAGTAGGAGCGTTGGCTCTCATAGCTCGAGAAGGAATTCCCATGGAACTGCTTTCCACCGTTCATCTCAAGAAATGGGTTCAGGACAATTCCCATCTCTTCAAGCCGCCGTTTCGGACAAACCAGCTGCTCGTTCATCACAAAGATTTTCTAGTCATGGTCCTGCGCGGGCCGAATACGCGGCTAGATTTTCATATCGATCCGGGCGATGAGTTTTTCTATCAGGTCGAGGGCGAGATGGAGTTGGTGTTGAAGCCGGAAGGGGAGCGCCGCCAGGTGGTGAGAATTAAAGAAGGCGAGATCTTCGTTTGCCCGGGCGGTTTGCCGCACTCGCCGCGCCGGTTTGAAAACACGTGGGGTTTGGTCATCGAGCGCAAACGCCGCGAAGAGGAAAAAGAGGAATTCGCCTGGTTCTGCGAACAGTGCGACGACCTGGTTTTGTCCCGCGTCGTGAATCAGGGCAATATCCCTTCGCAAGTCTCGGCCGTTTACGCCGAATTCAACGCCGATCCGAACCTTCGCACTTGCCGTGCCTGCGGTTATGTCTTTCCCGAAACACCGATGGCGGAGCGGCTAACGTTCTTAGAGAAGAAATAATCAATCGTTCCGATAACGTCTCCGATCGTCATCATGGCCAACGCCAAAGAAGCTAGACCCTGCGCCGTCTGCGGTAAGAGTTTTTCGACGCGCGATCTCGTGCCCGGCATCGCGGTGCGCGACGTGATCGCCAACGAGATTCTGCGCGAGCATTCGGATTGGTCGTTGGATAGGTTTATTTGCCGCGCCGATCTCAACCGGTTTCGTTCGACGTACGTCCATAACTTGCTGGAGTCCGAGAAGGGTGATCTGACGACGTTGGAACATGAGGTCGTGCAGAGCTTGCGCGATCACGAAACACTATCGAAGAACGTCGATACGGAGTTCGAGGAAGATTGGACAGTCGGCGAGCGCTTGGCGGATCGGATCGCTACGTTCGGCGGCAGTTGGACTTTTCTCATCTGTTTTGCCGTGTTTCTAGCGCTCTGGATCGGTTTCAATTCGGTCGTATTGTACAGCCGGCCACCGGACCCTTATCCATATATCTTGTTGAACCTGATTCTATCCTGCTTGGCAGCGATTCAAGCCCCGGTTATTATGATGAGCCAGAACCGCCAGGAGGCAAAAGATCGGCTACGCTCGCAACATGACTACCAAGTTAATTTGAAAGCCGAGCTGGAGATCCGCCACTTGCACGAAAAAGTCGATCACCTTTTATCGCATCAATGGGAACGTCTCGCGCAAATCCAAGAAATTCAGCTCGAGTTGCTTTCCGAGCTCAGCAGAAAACGGTGACGTCAAGTTAGAGAATAGGAGCACCGATGAATAACAAGTATCAAGACAAGTTCGGTTATCCCATTGGACGGACAAAGGGAAAAGTGCGGCCGTTTATGGCGGCGTGGATTCAGGACTTCATCAAGCACTCGCCGTTCTGCGTGATGGCGACGAGCAATGCCAAAGGCGATTGTGATGCGTCGCCGAAGGGTGGCATGCCGGGGTTCGTGAAAGTGCTTAACGACAAGCAGTTGTTTATTCCCGACGTCGCAGGCAACAAGCTTTTCCACGGCTATAGCAACATTGAGACGAATCCCCAAGTCGGCCTAATTTTTTTTATACCCGGCCACAACAACACGGTCAGGATCAACGGCCGGGTAAAGGTGGTCGAACGAACGGAACTGAATGGCACCAAGCTTGAAGTTTTCAACCCGGATGAGAAAGCGGAAGTGCTGCAAGGCCTGTTGTTGGAAGTCGAGGAGTCCTACAGCCACTGTCCGCGCGCGCTGAAATTTTCACGCCTCTGGGACGTTGATGAGATTTCCAAGAATATTGCGACGCCGCCAGTGGGCCTAAAAGAACCGGGAATTTAAGTTCAGCGATGCTGATAGCGATCCCTCGTGATGCCCTGTCTCGGAGACAGTGAATTATGCTTCATGAGCGCGCGCGAATTGGCGCAGTTGATTCGCATTTGCCGCACGTCAGCGCGCGAAGTCATGGGCGCATTCCTACGCCAAATTAATCGCCTCAACCCGAAAATCAACGCGATCGTAGCGAAACTCGATGACGTGAAGTGCCTTGCGCTGGCGGACGACGCCGACCGGCGAATAGCGCGTGGCGAGGAAATCGGCGCGCTGCACGGCCTGCCCTTTGCGTTCAAAGATTTGGACCCAGCCGTCGGGTTTCCGATGACGCGCGGTTCGAAAATCTTCAAGGACTTTGTGCCCGCCGAAGATTCAGTACTTGTCGAGCGATTGAAGCGCGCGGGAGTTATTGCGATTGGGAAGACGAACGTATCCGAATTCGGTATGGGTTCGCACACGTACAATGACGTGTACGGCACGACGCTCAATCCCTACGACTTGACAAAAAGCGCCGGCGGTTCGAGCGGCGGCGCCGGCGCTGCGCTGGCCGCAGGTTTGTTACCGATCGCGAGCGGAAGCGATCTTGGCGGTTCGCTGCGCAATCCGGCGAATTTCAACAACATCGTCGCCTTGCGTCCGTCCATCGGACTCGTGCCGTCGGCGCCCACCGCTTTGCCGTTTCTAGGTTTTACGGTCAACGGACCGATGGCGCGCTCGGTCGCCGACGTCGCTTGGCTATTGAGTGTCATGGCGGGAGCCGATGCGCGCGATCCCGCCTGCTATCCCTCGCAGCCACAAGAGCTTGCCGCGCCCCTGGATCGCAATTTCAACGGCGTACGAATCGCCTGGTGCCCGGATTTGGGCGGACTGGCGCTCGACCGTCGGGTTCGATCCGTGCTGGAAAAGCAACCCAAGACCTTTAGCGATCTTGGCTGTATCGTTGATGACGCTTGTCCCGACTTGAGTGGCGCCGATGAGATATTTCTTACGATCCGTGCGTGGAACTACTGGCACACGCTCGGCCCGCTGCTGGAAAAACATCGCCACGAAATGAAACCGGAAGCGGTCTGGCAGATCGAGTTGGGCAGTAAACTCAGTGGTGAGGACGTCGCGCAAGCCATGACACGTCACGGCGAGCTAATGCAGCGCATGCGCCGCTTCCAGGAAAAATATGAATTTCTTCTTTGCGCCGTGAATCAGGTGCCGCCTTTCGATGCGACAATCGCCTGGCCGCGTGAGATCGAAGGAGTCAAGATGGAGACCTATCTCGATTGGATGAAGAGCGCGTACTGGATCACGCCGACGTTTTGTCCGGCGATCTCGGTTCCCGCTGGATTCACCGACGATGGGTTGCCCGTGGGCATCCAAATCGTCGGCCGTTACCGCGACGACCTTGGGGTATTGCAGATAGCATACGCTTTTGAGCAGGCAACTGGCTTTGCTAGAAGACGGCCGAATATCGTGCTGCAGTGAGGGGCGACCCGCTTGCCAACGAAAAGAACTGGACCTAGAGACTATTTCTGTTGATAGAGTTTCGCGACGAAGCCGCTTTTCTCAATTTCCCGCAAGACGCTGCCGTCGATGAATTGCTCCGGTTTGGCCGCTTTCGCGCGCGGATCGCGCTCGGCCATCCAGGTAAGCTGAGTTTGAATCGCCGCTGATGACACGTGCGGGATCGTTGGATAGATCTCGCGGTAGAGGCGATAAACTTCTTCCAGCGCCTCCCGGTCGTCGATCTTGAGGTATTTACTGAGCGCCCGAATGCTCGGCTCAGGATTGTTTTTGACCATATATATACCTTCGATAATGGCGCGCAGATAGCGGCTCGCCAGGTCCGGCTGAGCTTTGAGGAACGCCCGGCTGGTGATGACTTCCAGCTGCGGGAATGGGATATCGTACTGCGTCGGATCGACCAGAATCGTGAAGCCCGCCTTTTTACCCACGTTAAAGAATTCCGGCGTGAGAACGGTGCTGTCGATACTGCGCTTGCTCAGCGCGGATAGGCGCGTGCTGGTGCCGCCGGTTTGAAGGATCGTAACGTCCTTGTCGGGAACCAAACCGTAACGCTGCAAGATCAGGCGCGCGGCGAGATCCGAAGCGCTGCCGAAGCGGGAAACTGCCAGGCGCTTGCCTTTCAGCTGATCGATGGTTTTGATTTCCTTTTGCGCGAGCAGCGCGTAGGGCAACCGGCTCTCGATACTAGCGATGGAAACGATGTCGCTGCCCGCGAGGTTGCTGCTTACGGCGACCGTGCCGCCGCCCATGGCGATCTGAGTTTCGCCGGCAGTTAATGCCTGAACCGTGGTGACGCCGCTTTCGATCAACACGACGTCGACGCTCAATCCATGCTTTTCAAAAATCTTGGCGTCTTTGGCCAGCCAATAGGCGGCCATATTCGCGGTGAGCGCGCTGTACGAAGTCTTGAGGCGAGTGAGTTGGGCAACGGCGGATGGAGTGTTGGAGTGATGGAGTAATGTAAGGACGAAGAGTGCGATGGAAATCCGACGAGCACGAACCATTCATTCCTCCAGCGAGGTCATTCACCGAGCAAAAACTCTGTCAGCACGCGGTTGAACTCTTCGCGCTCTTCGATTTGTGGTTCATGCGCGGACTTCATAAAACGATGCACCTTCGAGCCGGGTACGATTTTCTGGAAGTTGACGTCCCAGTCACGCTGATTGAGCGGGTCGTGCTCGCAGGACATGATCAATAGCGGGATATCGAGTTGCGACAGCTGCTTGATGAATTCCTCCGTGGTCGAGCGCACCTGATGCGCTGGGCTGCGCAATCGCGCGGCGGATAACGTTTCCCAGGCGCCGGGGATGATCGAGGATTCGTATCGCTCGCGGATATTTTGTTCGGTTTGCCACTTGGGGTCGTGATAGAGCAGTGTGACGATCTTTTTCATGTTCTCAATCGATGGCGTGTAGTTATCAAGATCCGCTTGCGCGGTGGTCTTGAACACGCTGGCATTGCCGCAGATCGTGACCATTTTCAGAATCTGAAACGGCGCTGGATGCCGCACGACGGCACGTAGAATGACCCCGCCGCCGGCCGAGTTGCCAACGAAAAAAGCTTTACTGATGCCGAGAGTTTCTAAAAACTTCTGGAGATGTTTGATCCGAATCCCTGCGGGATCCGAGAAACTGTAGATTTTGTCCGTCTGTCCCCAGCCGAGAAGATCCGGTGCGACGACGTGAAAATTGCCGGCCAGCGCTTCGATGTTAGAACGCCAGGTGATTTCCGCCGAAGCGCCGTACTCGCCACCGTGCAGCAGCACGAGATCCGGCCCGCTGCCGGCTTCGAGAAAATGGGTCTTAATATCGCCGACTACAATTGTTCGATGTTGGTATGAAGCCATCGCGCGCCAAAGATATCTTTAGAGAAAAGCTACGCCGCCGTCGACGGCAACCGTTTGCCCCGTCATGAAATCACTGAGTGGGGAGGCGAGAAACAGCATCGTGCCGACCAAATCCTTGGGCAGCTGGACGCGCTTCAAGGCGCGATCGCCGACGCGCGCGCCGCGCATTTTCAGTATTTCTTCGGACGGATTGTCTTCCGACAGCGTCGAGCCGGGAGCGATGGCGTTGACGTTTATGTTGTCGTCGCCGACCTCGCGCGCCAGGGTGCGAGTGAAGCCGATCACGCCGGCCTTGGAGGTGACGTAATGGATGCGTCCGGCGCTCCCGTTGAGCGCGGTGCCGGAGGAGATGTTGATGATCTTGCCGGATTTTTGCCGGCGCATGGTCGGTAGCACGGCGCGCGTGCAAAAAAACAAACCCTTTAAATTCACCAGCATCATGCGGTCCCATTCCCCCGGATCGATGGTGTCGATGCCGCCGCGGTTCATCGGAATCGTCGCGAAGATCGCCGCGTTATTGACCAGCACGTCGATACGGCCGAATTTATCGAGCGCCAGTTTGGCCATGTCCTTCGTCGACGTTTCATTGGCGACATCGGTTTTCGCCGCCAATGCTTTGCCGTCGAACTGCTGAATGACTTCGCCGGCGACTTTTTCTGCGGCGGGCGCGTCGATGTCAGCGACGACGACTTTCGCGCCGGCTTCGGCAAAGCCATGGCAATAGGCCCGTCCGATGCCGTGGCCACCACCCGTAACGATGACTACTTTTTCTTTCAATCCATCTATCATTGGCTCTCCCTCCCGTGATTTGCCGTCAAAATAGCCTTAGAAGTTTCAGTGTGTCAAGGAATCATGTGCCCGGCGCCGGCGCTCTTGGCACCGTTGATGCTTCGGTTTCGAGCGAGCTTCTTGCGAAGCTAACGAGAGGGAAGCGGTAATCAAATTCCCGATGACGACGTCGGCGCGCGTCCATGTCCCGTGCCGCGGGTGAACATCCAGGCGGTCCATACGTAGATGTATTGCGTGCCAATATTGACGACCACCACGCGGAATAGATGGAAGGCGACCACCAGTGGCACGCTGATGTGAAGAGCTTGCGCCGTAAGCGACATCTCCGCCAAACCGCCCGGCGACGTGGCGATGATCATGGTCGCGATGGGCAGGTCGAAGATCCAGGCGAGGGCGGCGCCGGCCGCTACCGATGCGAGCAGGATGAAGAACGAATTCAACAGGGCAAAGGGAATGAAAAGTTTGTAGCGAGCGAAGAATGCGCGCTCATAGCGCGCGCCGAGAACTAGGCCGAACATCAGCTGAGCGAAATCCGTGAACCCGTGGGGCACCGCCGAAAGCTGGACGCCGCTCATGGTGAGCGCGGCGCCAAGAAAAATCGGTACGAGCAGACAGCCGTTGTGAAAATGGAATTTCTCGGAGATCTCTCCCAACAGCCACCCGATCGCCAGCCATACGGCTAGTACTGAAGGGATGAACGGCACGGCCGGTCGGTAGGCCGATGCTTCGAGCGGCAAGCCGCCGTAGGTCAACGCTAACGGAATCAGGATAACGACGACGGAGACGCGCAAGCTGTGCGCGACCGCAACCGGCGCGATCTGAGCACCGTAACGGTCGGCGAGCACGGCCATCGCCATGGCGCCGCCTGGGATGGAGGCGAAGAAAGTGGATTTTGCGTCGACGCCGGATGCTTTGCTCAAAGTGAGCGCACCCAAAATGCCGACTAAAAACACCGAGACGGTGGCGGCGAGGATGGGCGGCACATTGCCCGCCAGCGCGGCCACGACCGGCGGCGTAAAATAGAGCGATACCGCGGAACCTAAGATCACCTGTCCCATTTGCCGGGCGTAGGGCGGGGAGTGCATGCCCACGCCCATCAAGTTGAGCGCTGCGACGGCAACCATCGGCCCGATCATCCACGGGATCGGCGCGTGCCAGTGGTCGAACAAAAAACCCGCCGGGATTCCGACAGCGAGTGACCTGAGGATGCCCGGCATTTGTTCTCGAAAATTAGCGAATTCGTTCATCGAGATGAGTGTGCTCCTGGTTGCCGTGCAAAATAGGGGATGGGCGCGGAAGTGAGCCTTGATCGACTCATATATCTTGTGTGCTGGACGAAGACGAGAGATGCCGATGAATTAACTCCCGACTTTCCGACTGCGTCGCGTTACCGTTGAGTGCCTCCATGCGGAAGCCATCGGCCGGATTGAGATGTCGAATATTAATTCGTTCGCTCCTGAAATGGCCAAAGCGACGCGAGCGAATTGCGACACACCCTAGTAACCGAGAGGTAACTGTGCGGATGGTCTATTTCTTTATTTACTAACGGCGGGAGGAGCGAAGTCATGAAAAAAAGCTTGAACGTTAACTCTTCCGGCACTTCGGAATCGCAACCACTAGAAATAGCATGCAATTCTTTATCTTGACAAAGCGGCACGCCGTTCTTAGCTTTTTATACAGCACAACAGAGAAAGGATTGGATCGGATCGAATGGCGTTCGACAATTGGGATGTCTTAGTCTGGCGAAGGGCGGGTAACCTGCGTCAACAGGCTGAGCGAATCCAGAGAAATTTTTTGCAAATGGCCGTTGGCGCTCAGTATCGCGTTCAGCAGGGAAGCAGTGCGTACTGGGAGCCACCGGTGAACGTCATCGACACCGAGGAGAGTCTCTGGGTTATTTCAGCCGTGCCTGGAGTGACCGTGGATAATGTGACCGTCCGATTGGAAGGTCGAGAACTCATTATCACCGGTAAACGACCGCTTCCCGGGTGTTGCCGGGCCGGTGCATTGAAACTCTGGGAAATACCGCTAGGTCGGTTCGAGCGGCGATTAACACTGATCGACTGCAACTTTCCACTCTCCGTCGGTGAGGTCACGCTGCAGGATGGACTGCTCAATATCGAGCTGAGGAAAAATTCATGACAGCTGAAGAAAAAGAGAACACGCAGACCAAATCTACAATCACAATACCAGCGGGAGCGATGGTAATTTTGCCGCTGCGCAATACCGTGCTATTTCCGTCGACGATCATGCCTTTGGCCGTAGGACGGCGAAAAAGCCTGCAAGTTGTGGAACATGCCGTCCGCGAACAACTGCCTATCGGTTTTGTTACCCAATTGGATGCCAGCGTTGAAAAGCCGCAACCGCCGGACTTGGTTTCCGTCGGCACCTCCGCCAACGTGCTGAGAATGTTCAGCCTACCGGATGGGCAGCGGCAAGTCATTATCCAGGGGCAACAGCGCTTTGAGATTAAAGAGTTCATTCAAACCGAACCGTTTTTCATCGCTCGGGTGTCCATGATCGAGGAAGGCATACCGCACACGAAGGCATTCGAAGCGCGGATTTTGCACCTGCGGCAACAAGCCGTAAGGGCGCTATCGTTGCTGCCGGCGCCAATGCAAGAGCTTCGTCCGACCATCGAACGGATCGACAACCCGCTCGCCTTGATCGATACCATCGCTTCGACTTTGGATCTGCCGGTTAACGAAAAACTAGAGCTACTGGCGACCCTGGACCCCGAAGTGCGCGCGCAGAGAGTCGCCGAGAAGCTCTCGGCGCAGATCGAACTCCTCGAGTTGAGCAAGAAAATCGGCGACGAAACCAAAGAATCGATGGATAAGACCCAACGCCAATACTTTTTGCGCGAGCAGCTGAAGGCCATTCAAAAGGAGCTCGGCGAAGAGAGCGGCCAATCGGTTGAAGCGGAAGATTTGCGCAAGAAAGTCGCCGACGCCAAGATGCCTGCGGAGGTTGAAAAGGAAGCGTTGAGAGAGGTGTCCCGGTTTGAACGGATGCCGGAGATGGCCGCCGAACACAGCACGATTCGGACTTATTTGGATTGGCTGATCGAACTGCCGTGGAGCGTATCGAGCGAGGAGCGCATCGATTTGCAGGAAGCGCGCAAGATTCTCGACGCCGACCACCACGGTTTGGAGAAGGTCAAAAAACGAATCATCGAATTTCTCGCCGTGCGCAAGCTGAAGCCTCAGGGAAAGAGCCCGATCTTGTGCTTCGTCGGTCCTCCGGGGGTTGGTAAAACCTCCCTCGGCCAAAGTATCGCGCGGGCCATGAACCGAAAGTTTGTCCGGCAGAGCTTGGGCGGCGTGCACGACGAAGCGGACGTGCGCGGTCACCGGCGCACTTACGTCGGGGCGCTTCCAGGCAATATCATTCAGGGGATACGTAAGGCGGGCACGAACAACCCAGTGTTCATGCTCGACGAAATCGACAAACTCAGCGCCAGCTTTCAGGGCGATCCGTCGGCAGCCTTGCTGGAAGTGCTGGATCCTGCCCAAAACGCGACTTTTCAAGATCACTATCTGGCGGTGCCGTTCGATTTGAGCCAGGTGATGTTTATCGCGACAGCGAACGTGCTCGACACAATTCCCCGGCCGTTGCGTGACCGCATGGAAATCATCGAGTTGTCGGGTTACATCGAGGAAGACAAACTGGCGATAGCGAAGAGCTACCTGATTCCGCGGCAAACGGCACAAAATGGGCTCGATCAGGGCGAAATCGTTTTTACCGACGACGCTATTCGCGAGGTTATTAACTCATATACGCGCGAAGCGGGTGTGCGCCAGCTGGAGCGGGAGCTTGGGGCTATTTGCCGTGGCGTGGCCACGAGGGTGGCCGAAGGATGCAAGGAACGGCTAACCATAGAACGCGCCGCGGTGCGAGATTATCTCGGCCCGCAGAAATTCTTCAACGAAGTGGCTCTGCGAACCAGTTTGCCTGGGGTCGCCACGGGGTTGGCGTGGACTCCCGTCGGCGGCGATATTCTCTTCGTCGAAGCGACCAAAATGCCGGGCAGTGGAAAACTACAGCTCACCGGTCAGCTCGGCGAGGTGATGAAGGAAAGCGCCCAGGCGGCATTCAGCCTGATCAAATCGCGAGCACAATCGTTGGGCATTGACCCGGGAATCTTTCAAACGCACGATTTGCACGTGCACATTCCGGCGGGAGCGATTCCCAAAGACGGTCCGAGCGCGGGCGTTACCTTGTTCGTAGCGCTTGTCTCACTCTTGCTCGATCGCTGCGTCAGCAAGGAAGTCGCCATGACCGGCGAGATCAGCTTGCGCGGGCTGGTGCTCCCTGTAGGCGGCATCAAAGAGAAGGTCTTGGCCGCGAAACGCGCGGGACTTTCCCGCGTGCTCCTGCCGGAATTGAACCGGCGCGACTTGGAAGATATTCCCGCGCCTGCGCTGCAGGGCATGAGCTTCGAGTTTTTGAAGACCGTTGATGAAGCTTTGGCGTTCGCCCTGGAAGCCGAAGAAACCAGCCGCCGGTCTAACGCGATATATAATACGGGCGTCGGGCGCGAAGCGGCGGCGATCACGTAAGACACTGCACGGGGAGCTTGAAAACAAAGAGCCACTGGGTGGGTAGAGCCGCCTAGTGGCTCTTGTTATTTAGTGAGAGGACAGGCGCAAATATATGCGACT
>Ga0137359_10004816_pt1 | contig 11089 bp, 7 predicted proteins | sample Mad1_40_16metaG_FD_108281 | JGI IMG/M metagenome (GOLD analysis project Ga0137359, IMG submission 108281) | Vadose zone soil microbial communities from Angelo Coast Range Reserve, California, USA - Mad1_40_16 metaG | ecosystem: Environmental > Terrestrial > Soil > Vadose zone | place: USA... | reverse complement strand
GCCTTCATCGCCTCAAGTGTAATCAGGGTGCGACGCTGCAGGTTGTACCCGACCTGGACATCGATGAAAGCCTGGGCGGCTGCCACAGCCGAAACTAGGGAGGCATTGATGCCGCCTCCGGGGCCCGATGCTATGCCATGCGATTCCGGCGCCGGCGCCCCTGGTTGCAATATCGGCTCCTGAGGCCTCAGCTTCCTGATCGCGGTAGCTAGCACTTGCGGGTCGCTCGTGAATTGTTGGAGCACTTGTAATTGGTCGGTCAAAGTGACGACCGCTATGGGGCGACCCAGTTGTGCCTGTTCCAACACATATTTCAGCATCTGAGAGCGCGCGTATGCTTGATCTTTGAACTGAGAGTTCGCTGCATCCAGAAGCAGTACCGTCGGGACTCCTGTTGGGCTCAAATTCTCGGAGAGGTTAGAAAGTATTCCGGGCGGCGGGGGAGTCGCAGCGGTACGGTTGGTTGTACCGGGAGGGACGAAAACCGAAACTTTTTGTTTCTTTCCGTTTTCCTCGACTGTGAAATCCTCGGCCTTCAGGCCGGTGACTGGCTGCCCCTTCTTATCGGTAGCCACCACATCGACCATAACCAGGCGCGTGTTTGAGCGGATCGTCAGCGGTGGAATATCAGTAGGAGCCTCCTGGGCCACCAGCACGCTTGGGTTCGAGGCCAAATTCAACACCAGGGCGGTTGCGAGGACAAGCCGGAAAGGCAAACTACATAACATAAAACCTCCACGATTAACAGAAACGGCCGAGTAGTCGGAATGTATCCTCTTCCAGCTTGTTTGGCAATCACCGTACTCGAGTGCGAACGCCGTAACTCGTCACATATTTGCCTGATCCACGTCCTCTCCCTACAATAGAGAATTATTCCCGGCATTCCTATGATCCATTTCCCAGTACCCGAAGCCCTTACATTCGACGACGTTTTACTCTTGCCGGCGCGCTCCGAAGTTGTGCCGGCGCAGACGAATACCCAGACTCAGCTTTCCCGCAACATCCGGCTCAACATTCCGATCATCAGCGCCGCAATGGACACGGTTACCGAATCGCATATGGCGATTGCCATGGCCCAGCAGGGAGGACTAGGGATTATTCATCGCAATCTGACCATCGACCAGCAGGCGAATGAAGTCGATAAGGTAAAGCGGTCAGAGAGTGGAATGATCGTCGATCCGGTTACCATGTCCCCCGATGCGAAGGTGTCCGACGCGCTCGACGTGATGAAGAAGTACAAGATTTCAGGGGTGCCGATCACGCAAAAAGATGGCAAGTTGGTGGGCATCCTTACCAATCGCGATCTACGTTTCGAAACGCGTTTCGACATCCCCATCAGCAAGGTAATGACCAAGGACAATCTGATCACTGTCCCGGTCGGCACGACGCTAGAACAGGCCGAGGAGATTCTGCACGAACACCGAGTCGAAAAGCTGCTGGTGGTGGATGACAAGTACAACCTGAAGGGTTTGATTACGGTCAAAGACATCCAGAAAAAACTGAAGTATCCCGGTGCTGCCAAGGATCAGCAGGGGCGACTACGCGTGGGTGCGGCCATCGGCGCTACCGGCGATTTCCTGGAGCGCGCGCAGGAACTGGCCAACGCGAAGGTTGATGTGTTCGCGATTGACAGCGCGCACGGACACTCCATGCTGGTCGTCGAGGCCGTCAAGAAGGTCAAGGCTCGGCTCCCCGAGGTGGAACTGATTGCCGGCAACATAGCGACCTTTGACGGCGCCTGCGAGCTGGTTCGCGCTGGTGTGGACGGGGTCAAGGTGGGGATTGGGCCAGGCTCAATCTGTACGACCCGTGTCGTCACCGGCGTAGGAGTGCCGCAGATTACGGCGATCGCAGAAGCGGCGCGCGCCACGCGCGATGCAGGTGTTCCGGTGATTGCAGATGGCGGAATCAAGTATTCGGGCGATATCACGAAGGCGCTGGCCGCGGGTGCTTCCGCCGTAATGATCGGTTCCATGTTTGCCGGAACGGACGAGAGTCCGGGCGAACTGATTCTTTATCAGGGACGGACATTCAAGTCTTACCGCGGCATGGGATCGCTGGCTGCAATGGCGGCGGGTTCGAGCGAACGTTATTTCCAGAACTCCGATGGCGACTCTTCGGTCGCGTCGCCGGTGATCGGAGAAGAATCCAACCGCCTTTCAAAGCTGGTTCCGGAAGGGATCGAGGGCCGGGTACCGTATCGCGGGTCGGTGGCGATGATCGTGACCCAGATGGTCGGCGGTTTGAAATCGGGAATGGGCTACTGCGGTACTCCCGGGATCCCTGATCTGCAACAGAAAGCGCGCTTTGTGCGCATCAGTTCCGCCGGCTTGCGCGAAAGCCACGTGCATGACGTCATCATCACGCGCGAAGCTCCCAATTACGCGCTGGAATAGCGAAGAGCCTTTTGACGAGTGCCCGTCCCAATCTTGTGCGTGCGTGGTGGCCTGCCGTTGTCTGGATCGGCCTGATCACGTTTGAGTCCACCGATTACCTGTCAGCCCAAAATACCGGTCGAGTATTGTACGGCCTGCTCACGCGAATCTTCGGCAACATAAACTTTGACGACTTTGTGTATTGGCACCACTACCTGCGCAAGGCAGGGCACGTGGTGGGATATGCTGTACTCGGGCTCTTGCTCTTGCGCGGTTTGTGGATGACGTTTGCGAATCGCCCCGAGTGGATCAAACTGCTGCCGGTGTTCGCCTGGCTGGGAACGGCTCTGGTCGCAACCATGGATGAATGGCACCAGAGTTACATCCCTTCGCGGACGGGCACGCCCTGGGACGTGCTTCTGGATAGCACCGCCGGACTCGCGGCGCTGGCGCTCGCCTACGTCGCCTTACGAAGGAAAGCGCCTGCCGCTCTCAGTAAAGAAACTTAAGGGCCAGCTGAATCAACCGTGGATTGAGTGCCGCCGGAATGTGTCCGAAGTTTGGCGAGTTGATATCGCCGTCGGGTAACCGGAAATTCGTGTGGTTGAGCACGTTGAAGAATTCCGCGCGGAACTGGAATTGCTTCGACTCCGCGATCTTGAAATTCTTCAGCGCTGAAAAATCCCAATTGGCGTAGCCGGGGCCCTGCACGATGTTACGGCCAGCAGTCCCGAAGGTTCCAGGCTCTTTTATTTGTTGGAACGCGGCTTTGTTGAACCACTCGTCGACAGACTTCGGGCCGGAATTCGGATTGCCGACGAGGTTCGGGCGATTGGATTGGAAGCCCGAGATCTCCGGCGCTCCGCCCTGCAGCGAATAATCGTTGGAGTCGAATACCGTGAACGGCGTCCCCGACATGGCGGTGGCAATGCCGTTGATCTGCCAGTTGCCGAATGCGTGCTGATACCAGTTATGCGGCTGCTGCCAGAACGGTAGGGCCCATTGATAGCTGAGCACAACGCGGTGACGGGCGTCGAAGAGCGAGCGGCCACGCTCCGCCGCCAGATCGAACGGGTTTTGCGCGAGATCGTTCTCGCCTGCGACGGGTAGTGCCGCGGATCCAGTCATGTTGAAAGACGAAACGTAGTCAATTGACTTCGAGTATGTGTAAGAAGCCAGGAACGACACACCGTGGCTGAAACGCTTACGCGCGCTCGCTTCCAGCGCGTTGTACGAGGAATTTGTGTTGCCAGTGATGAGGCCGGTAGAAGCGTAGACACAGGCGCTCTCCGGGTCGCCGAGCCCGCAACCGGAATGAATCCGGCGCTGATCCACGTTGTTTGGTGTGGATTGGCTGGGAATGAACTGTGTGGGATTGCCTTCGACGAAGCGTGGCAGCTTCGTTCCCTTCGTTCCGACATATCCGATCTCGAACAGGAGGTCGTTACCGAATGATCGCTGGATGTTCAGATCCCAATCCTGCGCATATGGCAGAGGCAGGTTGGGAGCCAGGGTCAAGTTCGTCATGGGAGTTACGAATGTGCCAGGCGGCGGAGGTCCGTTGGGAGCGAATGGATCTGAAAAATTCGGGATACTAAGCTGCGCGGTTTGCAGGTAGGGCGGAGCGCTGATCGGAGACTGTAATGGGCCACCCTGTCCGGTGTAGTAGGGTTCGTAAAAGATCCCATAGGAACTGGTCACGAGCCACTTCGAAGCGCCCGTGGGGTCCCAGGCAATGCCGACGCGGGGAGCAAATCCTTTTTTGAAAGTTGGAATCAGTCCAGCCGGCACTCCAGGATCGCCGGGATAAAGGAGACCTGCTGGCGCGTTGGGCATTACTTTCGACTGCGCTCCCGGAACCCAGAGGCTCTGCCGATTCTTGATTTCGGTGTACGGGAACGGCAGTTCGTAGCGCAACCCGAGGTTGAGAGTCAGGCGCGACGAGACGCGATATGTATCCTGGGCATAGGCATGGATTGCGTTGCCGCGAATGCCCCGCGAGAAGTCGCCGCGACCCTGAAGGAAAAAAACGGGCTGCCCAAATAGAAAGCTAGCGAACGGATTAGTGACAGGGAAGCCGGCAAACACGAAGAATCCGTTGGTGGCGATTCCTTGCAGCACATTGATCTGAGTGCGCTGATATCCGCCACCGAATTTCAGTTCGTGCCGCCCGCGAATCCAAGTAAGCGCGCCCGTGTAGTCAAAGGAATTCTGATAGGTGTTGCGCGGTCCCGTGATGGGGTCGCCCACCGTGGTGTAGCCGTTCACTTGAATGAATGGTGGGCCGACGGCTGCCTCCAGACTGGGATCGTATTGGAAGCCGAGACTTCCCGGTGTGGTGTGGTTGATGTGTTCGTCGAAGAGGAACTTGTTTCGCAGGAAGGAAAACCGAAACACTCCGATCATCGACGGAGAGAAAGTATGGGTTTCCTGCGCAACGAAATTCTGCGCGCGATGATTCTCTCCCACCGGGAAACCGGGGACGCTGGCTCCGGCAGTCGATAGCGGATCGAAGCGCGTGCCATCGCTGAACAGATAGCGAAAATTCAGGCTATCTTTGGGCGAGAGGTAATGGTCCAGCCGAATACCGAACTGGTTTTCGTCCTGCCGCAACGTTTGGGTAGAAGTGAAGGTATTGATCCCGTCGTTCGGTTGGGGGAAGAAGCTCAGGAGATTTTTCGAGAGTTGAGAGAATTCGCCTTCCGGGAGCTGGTTGAAACGATAGACCTCGCCTGTGAAGAAATTGACCAGCTGATGTCCGGGGTCATTGTTCTCTGGATGAAAATCGGGGCATATCCCGCTTTCCGGGTCAGCGTTCGGACACATTGCCGAAAAATCACCCTGCCGTTCGGCCACGGAAGGGACAGTAGTACGTTGCGTTTTGCCTTGCCGATTGCGAAAGCCCTCGTAGTATCCGAACACGAAGGTCTTGTTTTTGCGGATCGGGCCTCCAATGCTGGCACCGAATTGGTTCTGCTTCAGCGGTTCGACACTCTTCGCGAAGAAATTGGTGGCGTCGAAGGCATCGTTGCGCAGGAACTCCCACAGTGCGCCGTGAATCTGATTGGATCCCGATCGCGTGATGATGTTGGTGGTCGAGCCAGTACTGTGACCGAATTCGGCGTTCGAGCCGTGTGTAAGGATACGGAATTCCGTGATCGCGTCCACGGGCGGTCTTAGCACGAAGCCGCCGTCCACTCCGTTGAAATTGCTCGCGCCGTCGATGAGGAAATTATTTGATTCCGGCCGCTGGCCGTTCACTGCGTAGGCTTGGCCGTCGCGCAGCGAGCCGCCGGCCTCTTGAAGCCCAGGCGTGAGGGGCACTACTCCGGGCTGAAGCAGTCCGAGTTGAGAAAAATTCCGTCCGTCGAGGGGAAGGTCCAATAGTTCTTGCTGCAAAACAGTTTTGCCAAGACTGGTCACGGTGCCTTGGATCAGTTGAGCGTCCGCCATGACGACAACTTTTTGCGTTTCCGTTCCCACGACGAGATGGACTGGAACGGATAGGGTCTCGTTTACGTTTAGCGAAATGCCTTCCTGAACATACCGCTGGAAGCCCTTGGCCTCGATCTCGAGCCGATAATGCCCGACGGGAAGTTCGAGCAGCACGTAGTTTCCGTCGTGGTCAGTTGCCGCGGTACGCGTGAAGGCGGTCTCGACCTGCGTGGCGGTTACGAGGGCATCCTTGACGACTGCGCCGCTCGGATCGAGCGCTGTTCCACGGATGCTGCCGCTAATTTGCTGGGCGGACGCTGCGCAGCCCAGAAAGATGGTTGCGAATACAACAAGAGAGATCTTAAGACGGATCATGCGCTTTGTTTCCCCCAACGACTTCACGCCGTTTGCACACAGACGTGGGGTGCAAATGGTTCAGAACAAGAACAAGCGTCCCCACAAAAGTCCGTTGATTATAGGAACCAGGACTGCGAGGGCAATAATTGAAAAGTAGTATGCGGAGTGTCAGGAACTTGCGGCGAGCATCGGCCCGATCAAGTGCGCGTGCGTTGTCTCCGCAGTAATAGCAGCACCGCTGACGCTGCGGCGATAGCGGAAGAGAAGTAGAAGGGAATTTGCGGTCCGTAGACTTTCCACAGTTCACCGGTGACTATGCTGGCAAGGAGAGTGGTGACGCTCGTCAAGAAGAAATAAATCCCAAGTGCGCGGCCACGGACTTCCGGCGACACCGCTTCTACGACGAGCGCCTTGAGCACAGGATTAGTCAGAGCATAGAAGAGCCCATAAAAAGCCATCGTCGTCCAAATTGCCAGTTGCGATGGCGCGAAGGCGAATACGAGATAGACGATTGCGAAGACGAAATATCCGGCGGCAGCGATCGTGGAGCGAGAGAAGCGGTCGCTAAATTTTCCCGCTGGCCAGGAAAACAACGTGTACGTGATATTGAAGACCAGTCCCAGCAGGGGCGCCTGGGCCACCGGGATTCCGATGCTTCCCGCGCGCAATACCAGAAACATGTCGCTGGAGTTGCCGAGCGAGAAAAGAGTGACCACCGCCAGGACGTAATAAAAGCTTCCCGGCAATCGGAGTGTGGAGACACTGGGAGTGGCCGCGAGTCTAGGGAGACGAGCGGGAGCATCGCAGTGCCCGTCATCGGTTGCCGTGAGAGTTTGCGCTCGGAGTTTGGCGCGCACGCTGCGAGTTTCGTGGATGCCGAGCCATGCCACCAGAATTGCCATGCCGCCGGGAACGGCGGCAGCCCAGAACACTCCGCGCATTCCGAAATGCCCGATCAGAGCCAGCGCCGCCAAGGGACCGATGATGGCGCCAGCCGAGTCCAGGGCTTGAATCAGTCCGTAAGCGGAGCCTATCTGTGATGAGTCCACCAACTCGGCGACCATGACATCGCGGGCGGTGCCGCGAATGCCTTTCGCGAAACGATCGGCGAAACGAATTCCGAGGATTTGCCACCAGGACGACGTCAGCGCCAGCAGTGGCTTGACGACGTTGGCGACGACGTAACCTCCGACCACGAGCGGCTTGCGGCGGGAAACGCGATCGGCAAGATATCCGGAAAAGAGTTTGGCGATCGACGCGACGCTCTCGGCCACTCCTTCAATGATGCCGAGCTGTGCCGGTCCTGCGCCGATTGAAGCGATGAACGCCGGCAGCACCCAATAGGCCATTTCGCTGGCCGTGTCGTTTAGGAGGGAAGTCAGTCCGAAGGCATAGACGTTGCGGGGAGTGGAGTGCTCACCTACTCTCGACCCGGGATCCGCCACACTCAGAAAATAGCACGGGTGAACGGGTCAGAGCTTCGAGGTCAGATTGCAAAGATAATGACCTTTTTTGCCGGCGGTCTTGCCGAAGTCGTACTGGTTTTCACCTCTTCTTTGGACGCTAACTGCCGGCAGCTTGCTTTCTGCCAGATGGAAAGAGCACAATGTAACCGGAAATTCATCACAGTCGGCTCCTTGCAACTCGAAGAAAAAGTGTTGCTATCGGCTGGGATCGAACATCCAATTAGTCAGTAAGGCAACACTGCGGCTACAACATCCCCGCTGGTTGGGCGCCTCTTTTCAAAAGGGAGCGCAGCGAATCAGCTGAGCCGCTGGAGGCTTTCAACAACCCCGTTCCAAGGTGGAGGCAAGACGCCGTCGTTGGCGTGAGCCCATATTTGGAGCTGAAAGCGAGTACAACTTGGCAACCGCATCGGCAGTTTGCAGTTTGGAGAACTATCTCGTCCTTCCGGATCACACGATGGACGATCGTATTCGAGAGGCCCGGCAGGCTCTCGGCAGTGAGGTAGTCGTGCTCGGGCACCACTACCAGCGCGATGAAGTCATTCGGTTCGCTGATTTCCGCGGCGACTCCTATAAACTTTCTCAGGAAGCAGCGCGCGCGCAGAGCCGCTACATCATTTTCTGCGGCGTTCACTTCATGGCCGAGAGCGCGGATGTGTTAAGCCGCCCCGGCCAGATCACCATCCTTCCCGACCTCAACGCCGGATGCTCCATGGCCGACATGGCCGAAGTTACACAAGTAGAAGACTGCTGGGAACAACTAGTCCGCGCCGGTGCGACCGACGACTTAGGTGACGGCATCACTCCCATCACCTACATCAATTCCACCGCCGCGATCAAAGCGTTTGTCGGCGAGCGCGGCGGAGTAGTTTGCACATCCTCGAACGCCGCCGCCGCCATGAAATGGGGATTGACGAAGAACAAGAAACTACTTTTTCTTCCAGACCAGCACCTCGGACGCAACACCGGCTACGCCATGGGAATCCCGCTGAACGAAATGATCGTCTGGGATCCTTATCAGCTAGGTGGTGGAGTAACGCCCGACCGTTTGCGTGCCGCGAAAGTCATTCTTTGGAAAGGCCACTGCGCCGTTCACCAGCGTTTCCTGCCGGAGCATGTTGATAACGTCCGGGCGAAGTTTCCTGGAATCCGCGTCATCGTGCACCCGGAATGCCGCTGGGAAGTTTGTCAGAAAGCGGACGGCATTGGATCGACCGAGGGCCTGCTGAAGATGATCCGCGAAGCGCCATCCGGGACGAAGTTTGCCGTCGGCACCGAAATCCACCTCGTCAACCGCATGGGCAAAGAGTTCGCCGATCAGGGAAAGAAAGTCATCACTCTCGACGACTCGGGATGCCTCTGCACGACCATGTACCGCATCTCGCCGCAACATTTGTGTTGGGCGCTCGAAAATCTGGTCGAAGGGAATGTCGTGAACCAGATTAAGGTTAAAGATAGCGTGAAGCAATGGGCAAGGGTTGCGCTGGATAGAATGTTAGAGATTCACTAAGAACCACTCACGGGGCAAAACCTGTGGCGACTTGGCGGAGCAGCGGGTAAGCGTGTTCTGGACTCACGGAATGCGCACGAAACCGTGCGAAACACAGTTACCGTCCAGGTATTCACCGGCGATCACGCCTATTCGATTGATACTCTCAGCACCAGTGACTGCGGAGTCAGGCGCCTTGAAGGTAAGGAGGCTTCCATTCTTCTGTCGTAAGAATGCACTCACAGGTTGAAAGGTAAAACAGATTCCTTGATCAGCTGCGTTCGGCGATTGGGCAGCCGGATTGTAGGTCCCCGTGATCTGGCCGGCCACGTTCACCGACCCAACGAATGTTCCTGTCGATGCTGGAATATCGAATGATGAAATACTTCCATCGACCGACCGAATGAACGCATGATTGCCGTTGACGTCAGAAAAACTCCCGACGATTTCACCCTTGGAATTAATGGCACGAGGAGATGTCAGAGTTGAGCCCGGTGGATCGAACAACAAGAAAAGGCCGTCCGGATTTCTTAGGAACCCATGGAACTGGGCATTCGACTTGTAGGAACCGGTGATTTGACTCTTGCCATTGATCGCAGTGGGAAACGTCCCTGCGGAAGAGGGAACGTCAAATAAGAGAAAACTCCCATCCTTGAATCGCTCGAATCCGTGAGCGGCTCTGTTCGAATCGAAATAGGTGCCAACAACGTCGCCCATAGGATCAATAGCGCTAACCGACGTGGCCGTGGATGCGGGCACCTCGATCACAATGAATTTGCCACTCGCCTTGCGCAGAAAACTCAGTAGACTTCCGCTCGAGCTTAGAGCAGTGCCAGCAATTTGACCTTGTCGATTGATCGCGAGCGGGAAGGTCCCCTGATTCGCGGCGGAACCCGCCCCAGGGGCATCGAACGTGACGATGGTTCCGTCGCTTTGACGTAGGAAGCCATGGCTGACGTCACTGTTGTCCTTGTAAGAACCCGCAACTTGGCCACTGTCGTTCAGAGACCGGGGAAGTGTACCCTGAGTAAATCCAGTCCCTGCTTCGGGCACATCAAACGGGATAAACTGCTGAGCGAATGCAATGGATGACGCGACACTAAGAACGGTAAACAGTAGGCGTAATTTGTATGAGGACATTCGATTACCTCCACGGTGAACCCCAGCCAGGGGAACAGCAGAGAAGGAAATATACCACTCGAACCAACCCGTTCACAGCCTTGGGCGAAATCTATTAATATGGATTTAACAATGTCCCGCACCTTCACTCTCGACGAAGCCCAGATGCTCCTGCCAGTGCTGGAGTCGCTCCTCAAGCAAGGGATCCAGGCAAAGAAACTGATTGAAGAAGTCGACACCGAGGTGCAAGAGACCGCGCATCGCATTTTTCTCAACGGCGGCACGATGGTAAATGTCGTCCACTTGGCGGGGCGCAAAGCAGCGCGAGAAAAGGCGATTCAGCGGATCAAGGACGCCGTCGCCGAAATCGATGCCACCGGTGTGCAGGTCAAGGACCTCGATGTCGGCCTGCTCGATTTCCCCTGCAAAGTGGAAGGCGAGATCGTATTGCTCTGTTGGAAGCTGGGCGAGACGAAGATCGGCTTCTGGCACGACACTACCTCCGGCTTCGCCGGACGCAAGCCGATCGACGAACGTATAGCTAATGCCGGCAAGAAACGCGCGACGTAACCGCGAACTAGTGTAGAGACGCGGCTTGCCGCGTCTCCGCTCGCACACCCCGCGGACGCTGTAGGGGGAGACGTGGCACGCCACGTCTCTACCGGTGATTTCTCAGAAGCCGTGCAAGTTCCGTTTCCCGCACCGTTCTCTCTCTGAACGTGAGGCAGAAGTGTCCATGGCATGGGACGACTCCAGCCGTGCACTACCGGATGCGGGTCGACGACCACGCGTTCTGCTAAAATCACGCTATCCGAGGCGATCTTCTATGTTTACTGGGCGCAAACTGC
>Ga0137359_10004812_pt1 | contig 11094 bp, 9 predicted proteins | sample Mad1_40_16metaG_FD_108281 | JGI IMG/M metagenome (GOLD analysis project Ga0137359, IMG submission 108281) | Vadose zone soil microbial communities from Angelo Coast Range Reserve, California, USA - Mad1_40_16 metaG | ecosystem: Environmental > Terrestrial > Soil > Vadose zone | place: USA... | reverse complement strand
ATCATTTACGAACTGCAGGACGAAATCAAGCGCGCCATGACCGGCCTGCTCGAACCGACAATCAAGGAAACCTATCAGGGGCGCGCCGAGGTCCTCGAAACCTTCCGCATTCCGAAGGTTGGCATGATTGCCGGCTGTCGCGTAAGCGATGGCCTACTCAAGCGCGACTCTCAGGTGCGATTGCTGCGCGACAACACAGTCGTCTTTACCGGCAAAATTGCATCACTGCGCCGCTTCAAAGACGACGCCTCTCAAGTCACCAACGGCATGGAGTGCGGCATCTCGATCGCGAACTACGGCGACATCAAAGTCGGCGACGTGATCGAAGCCTTCGTGACGGAAAAGATTGCCGCGGAAGCGATGGCGTAAGAGCCGACTGCGCGATTGGTGGTTGGTTGTTAGGCCCAGATGAGCAGTTGATTTTGGGTGGAGCAGCGCTTCAGCGCTGCATTTCGCCTCGCCTATTCGATCGGCTTTAGCCGCTGAGGGTCGTTGGTCCACGGCCCTCAAGCAACAAGGCGGTATTCAGTTTTCATGGTCCAGTCTGCTTCCTGAACTCCCCGCCGATGGTAACCCCGGCATCTTCCTGCAACATGTAGCCCGTGCTATCCGATACCATGTAAAGAACAATATTGTTAGTGAACCCATTCAATTGTGTTGTCACTCGGCCATTGCTGCCCACCGAATAATTTCCCGAGAACGAATTCAGCTGGCTACCGCCAAGTCCGACCGTCTGATCGAAAAAGCTCGAGGCGTAGTCTGTCCTAAGAGATCCCGAACCGTTAGGCGTTAAGGTTCCAACGCGGTCTTTGAATATTCCATCGAAACCGTCCATGAAAAATGCTGCCTGGGTTGTCAGGCTACTGTTGGTGAAAGTGCCGCTTTGCAGATCGATCGTGCCGTCCTCGGCATTGATCCCATCGAGGGCAACGAAGTAAGCGCGCGACGGGCTCACCATCCATATTTTCTGCTGCGGCGTTCCCAGAGCGGTCGCCAGAGAAAAGTTGCCGAATCCGTCGGCCCCAATCGCGTAGGTGCCGCCGGTCACTGCTACATCGCTGGAAACTGAGCCATCGAAAACCGAACCAAAGTTGCCATCGGTGATGCCCGTGTTGCCATTTGCGGCAAACACTCCGGCCGTCTTCACCACATCCGCGTTCAATGAATCCCCGGTGCTTCCAAATGCATAGGAACCAGACAGAGAAGCATTCGAGAATGTGCCACTCTGTTTTTCGGCTTGTCCCACGGAAAGAATTCCCGGAGTGACGTCGATGAGGAGAAACTTGCTCGCATTCACCACGTAGTAGAAGAAGTTGTGACTGGCGCCATTGAGGATGTAACTCATCGCTCCACTGCCATCGACCGGCGGGCCAATGCTGTTTCCGGCGCCACCGAAGGAACCAGAAAACTCCAGCCCGCCCTGGTTCATATAGAAGTTTCCACTGACGTCCGTGCCGGAGATCGCCATCCTCGCCATGGTGGCGCTGGTTTGCAGGTCATGGTTGCGAACGACGAATGTTCCCGCGGGAGTCGTTGTGAGCAAGGTTGCGTCCTCTTTTTCGACAGAGCCCGAACTGGTCGCGCCACCATCGTCTTCGACGATGTAGAAATGCCCGCTGTCGCTAAGAGTAATTCGGTAGATCGTGAAGCCGCCCCGGCCCCCGGCACCACCGCTGAAATTGAAGCGGAGATCGCCGGATCCGTCCTTATTCACGGTATATGTTCCAAGAACGGTGTCCGAATACGGAACGAAATTCTGAACGTAATCATCAATTCCGGCAGTGATGTTGCCGTTTCCGTCTGCTGTGAAGACGCCACCCTCTACGAAGTAATCCTGTTGGGTCGCGGAATTAGGGAGAAGCCCGAAACCTCGCAGCGTAAAGGCATAGTGTCCATTCAAGCTTGCTTTGCTGAATCCGGTATTTCCTCCGCCTCCACCGCCCCCTCCATTGTTGCTGCCCGATCCGCATCCCGTCGCCAATAGAAAGACTGCCGTCACGACCATAGCCAGAGCCGCGCGCGCGGCACACTTCACCCTGCCAGAAAATGGATTCATGATGAGGACTCCTGCTGGTCGTAAGATGCCTTGAACCCGCATTCTAGAGTAAAGTTTTTGCTAAAGCGGTTGGAAAGTAGATTCTCGCTCAACCTTGGGTTGTCTTCGGAGAGGGCGCGCGCACCGCGGCTGGCGCCGCGTTCCTGCGCCATTCAGTTAGCCAGACCCCGATCCGGTAAGACAACAACACGGCCAGCACAAACGCATATCGCAGGGGCTCGCGCAGATCGGCCTTCACCAGCCAGATATAGTGCACGACGCCCGCGATTGCGGTGACATAGATCAACCGATGCAGTCTCTGCCAGTTCTTGCCGCCGAGTCGCCGGATCCAGCCTTTGGTCGAAGTCAACGCCAGTGGAATCATCAGCACGAAAGCGGTGAAGCCGGCGGTGATGAACGGGCGCTTGTAAATGTCCTTGTATATTTCGTGCACATCAAAAAACTTGTCGAGCCAGAGGTAGGTAGTGAAATGCAGACATCCATAAAAAAACGCAAACAGCCCGATCATTCGCCGGACACCAATCAGCCAGTATTGCCTGGTAAGTTTGCGCAGCGGAGTGATCGAGAGCGTAGTCAGGATCAGGATCATCGTCCAGTCGCCAGTTGAGTGCGTGATGACTTCGACGGGATTAGCGCCCAGCCCGTCGTGGAAGAACTTCCAGACCAGACGCTCCAGCGGAACGAGCGCGCTGAGGAATATGAAAATTTTAAGGATCCGCAATTGCTTCGAATTCATTCTAGAAATTCTTCTTCAGATCCATCCCCGAATAAAGGCCCGCGACCTGGTCATATCCATTGAACATTAGTGTCGGCCGCTTCAGAAATTCTCCCAGTCGCCGCTCCGTCGCCTGGCTCCAACGCGGATGATCCACCTGCGGATTGACGTTGGAATAGAACCCGTATTCGTTCGGCGCAGACAACTGCCAGGTATTCATCGGCTGGCTGTCGGTAAAACGGATGCGCACAATCGACTTCGCACTCTTAAATCCGTACTTCCACGGCACCACGATTCGCAGCGGCGCTCCATCCTGATTGGGGAGTACTTCTCCGTACATCCCAAAACAGAGCAGCGCCAGCGGATGCATTGCTTCGTCCATGCGCAGCCCTTCGACATAAGGCCACTTGAGAACAGGGACGCGCTGCCCCGGCATTTGCTTGGCATCGTACAAGGTGGTGAACTCAACAAATTTTGCTTTACCCAAAGGCTCGGCGCGCTTGATCAGTTCGCTCAGCGAAAATCCGACCCATGGCACGACAATCGACCATCCCTCAACGCAGCGATGCCGGTAGATACGCTCCTCGGGAGCCGCCATCTTCATGATTGAGTCGACATCGAGCTGCTGTTTTTTATTTACGAGCCCGTCGATGGTCACTGTCCACGGACGCGTCTTGAAGTTCTTCGCCAACTCAGCCGGTTCATATTTGTCGGTCGAGAATTCGTAAAAATTGTTGTAGTTCGTCACGTCCTTGTAGGGTGTTTGCTTCTCTGTGGTACTGAGTGGACTCTTCTGCAGGCCGTCGATCTTCGTGTTTGCATCTGCTACGAGCGATGGCACCCCGACTTCGCGTAGTCCCAGCCCTGCTACGACTGCCGCGCCAGCCACAGCAGCCCCCGCGATAAACCGGCGTCGGTTCAAATAAACGCTTTTGGAGGTAATTTCAGAGGATGGAATATTGGATGAATTCTTGATCAGCATTCCTCACCCCACTGTCTAAGATACGCGAAACACACCGTCCGGATGTGCGCATGCCAAAATATGAGAGTCACCAGGCAGGAAAAAGTTGCAAGGGCGCTTACCCTCAGTTCGCCCCGGCGCGCAGAACCTCTCGCACCTTTCGTGCAAGGTTCTGCAGTGTAAAGGGTTTTTGTAGGAATGCGGTCCCGGGCCCTAGCACGCCTTGGTGGAGAATCGTGTCTTCGGTATACCCGGATAGATAAAGTACGCCGAGAGAGGGGCGTAAGTGAAGCAACTTCTTGGCCAATTCCCGTCCGCCCATGCCTGGCATGACTACGTCCGTGATCAGAATATCGATGCCATCGCCATGCTCTTGCGCGATCTGCAGGCCGGTCTCCCCATTTTCGGCTTCCAGCACACGATAACCGCGCGCTGCAAGCGTTTCTCGCACCAGTTCGCGGACGGATTCTTCGTCTTCAACCAGCAACACAGTTTCGCAGCCGCCCTTTTCGTTCTCCGGGGACTTCGCCGGACTCATCTCTTCCGTGGGCTCTTCGACGCGAGGCAGATAGATATAGAACGTCGTGCCCTCTCCCGGTTCGCTCTGCGGAAACACGTATCCAGCGCTCTGTTTCACGATGCCATAGACGGTAGAGAGACCAAGACCAGTGCCTTTGCCTTTTTCCTTGGTCGTAAAGAAGGGCTCGAAGATGCGGGACTGCGTCTCCTTGTCCATCCCGTGTCCGGTGTCGCTTAACGAGATCACAACGTACCGTCCGGGCTGGATGAAGCGATGCTCGCGGAAATTCTGCCGGACCGTCACTTCGGAACTTTGCACGCTGATTTTGCCGCCATCTGGCATCGCATCTTTGGCGTTTACCACCAGGTTCATGATGACCTGTTCCAACTGCCCTGCATCGGCACGTGTGCGCCCTGCTTCCGGCGAAAGTCGTGTGACGAGGCTGATGTTCTCGCCGATTAAAGGACGCAGCAGGCGCTCCATGTCGCTGATCACTGAATTGACGTCGACCACTTTCAGTTCGAGCAATTGTTTTCGGCTGAAGGCCAATAGCTGGCGCGTCAGTGTGGCCGCCCGATCCGCCGCTTGCTGAATGGACTGTACTTTCTGGTACATTGCGCTGCCCGCATTCAATTCCTCGAGCAGAACCTCGGTATAGCCGTTGATGACCATCAAAAGATTGTTGAAGTCGTGGGCGACGCCGCCTGCCAGCCGTCCCACCGCTTCCATTTTCTGTGCTTGGCGGAATTGTTCTTCCAGTTGCCGGCGGTCCGTGATGTCCTCTGCGATGATCTCCAGTTCCTCCGCGGGTTGCTCCGCGCCGCTGACCGGACGGCCGCTCAAGCGCACCACGATCACGTGTCCGTCCTTTGCCTTCCACTGGACTTCCACGCCATTCAGGCTTCCAGTGCGGCGATAGTCTTCGATCAGTCGGTCAAGTTCCTGCGGATTGAAAAACACATCTCGCCGCGCATCCAGATCGAGAACTTCTTCTACTGAGCCGTAGCCGAGCATCGCGATCAAGGCGGGATTTACGTCGAGGAACGTGCCGTTCACGGAGCAGCGGTAGATGCCATAGGCGGCGCTCAGGATGAGCGAACGATAGCGGGCTTCCGAATTCCGCAACGCCTCTTCATACCGCTTGTGCTCGATCGCGGTGGCGATCTGCTGAGAAACGAATTTCAGGATGTCGCGATCCCGTTCTCCGAAGCGCACATTCGCGCTGTAGCTCTGCACCACCAGAGCGCCGATACAGCCATTGCTGCCCATCAGTGGAACGCCCAGCCAATCGAGCGAGGGCGCGCCAATGAGTTCGGTCTCGCCGCGCCGCACCAGATCCTCGAAAACGTCCGGAGTGGCCAGCAACGGTTGGCCGGTTCGGATGACATACTCGGTCAGTCCTCGACCCAGAGGCTTCGACGCCGGAGCGGGATCCTCTTCATCGACAAAATAAGGGAAGGTCAAGAGCTGCAACTCGGAGTCAAGAAGGGCAATATAGAAGTTTCGGGCATACATCAATTGCCCGACGATGCTGTGAATAGCCGCGAAGAACTGCTGCGGATCCTCGGCCGAGTGTGCGCGCGCAGCGATTGCATAGAGCGCCGAATTTAGTTCTTCTGCACGTTTCTGCTCGGTAATGTCGCGATAGGAGGCATAAGTCGCAACCCTTCGCCCATCGACAATCACCGGCGCTGCCGAGACCAGCACATCGACCAGCGTTCCATCTTTTCGCTGACGGCGCGTCTCCAGCGAGAGCTTGTTGCCCCGGCCAACGCTCTCCGCAATCCAGACGGTTTCCGCAGAACGGTCCGGCGGCACGATGAGCGTATCAATTACTTTGCCGCAGGTTTCGTCGTCGCCAAAACCGAACAGCCGCGTAAATTCGTCGTTGATGCGCACGATGCGCAATTCAAGATCGAGAATACTGATGGCTTCGGGAGCGTTTTCTACAATTTGTTCGAGGTAGGCTTTTTCGAAGTCCAGGTTCTGAGCTGTCGAGCTACCGTTGGAAGGAGAGTGTCCAGGAATCTGAGTCATTACCGGTGGAGTGCCATGCTTGCGAGCTTCCCGCAACGTCTTCGCCCGCAAAACTTCCGCCGAAGCGGCTGGCGGGGTAACTTTCTCCCCCATACGTGCTCCCTTTCAATTGCACCGGCAATAGTGCGATGGTACCTAGCGCGTTGTAGCGCAGAAAGTTACCGGGGTAATAACAAATCGGGGGAGAGAAATAGCGGGGGAGTCAAAACACGCTCGATAGAACTTCACATGTCCGGCGGAGGGTTTCGCGTTGGTCGTCGGTCACAATGAGGAATTCGAATCCGCAGCGCAGGCCGTCGCAGTAGCGGACAATGGCTCGCACCTTCAGAAAATAAGGAGGCACGGGAACGGGGAACTCCAGCGCAACCACTTCACCCACTTTCAATTCCGTGCTCAGTGTGGCCCCCACGCCGTCCTGCCCCAGTTCACTGGTGCGGCCCCAGAGCGAGGTCGTCTTTCCATCGCGAAATACCGTCATTTGAATGCGCGCATCCAGACGGTGACGAGGGAAACGCCGGTTTCGGCTATGAGCCCGAGACGTTCCGAGGCTTTCGTTGCTCAAGCAATTCCTTCCATCTCGCCCCGAAAGAAAAAGCGAGCCGCAATTCAGTTTCCGTGCAGGGGATATCCCGACTCCAAAGGAAGCTTGCCGCTGATCTTGATCACCTGGACTGCCCCGGTGATGGAATAAACGTCGACTAGGCCGACCGCTCCGGGCATCGACTCCACCTTGTGGATAATCTCTTCGTCGCTACCGCCCAGGATAATTGCCGGCCGGTCCAGGCGCCCGTGGTTGGCGGTCGCGATCAACTCGCGCAGTTCCGCGGAACTCAAAGCATAAATCTTCTCTTCCACGATCCTCAGGTCCGGCGAACCGGGTTGGCGCATCACAATCGTCACCGGCTTGCCATCAGACCATTTGCCCATCTGCCCCTTACAGACCTTCAGCAAGTCAGCCAGTGCAATACCCGGAAGCGCATTGCTTTTATTCGATATCAGGGCCACGTCCTTGGCCGCAGCCGTGGCCGCCACTGCTCCCAGCACGGCGATGAGCGCCCAGGTTTCCCATGACAGAACTCTTCGTACTAACCTCAAGGCGGTCATTTATAGATTGTGCTTCAGATAAGCACAACCCTCAACGGCTGAAAGTCCATGTACCACAGAGGGAAACATCGCCCCGGGAGGAACTGCGGTGTCTTTCGATACCCGCGATAACGAAAACCAGAGGCGAAGGCCGGGTACGCCTGACGTATAATGGCCTTGTTCATGAAGGCCTACGTTTACGTATCGTTGAAGAAGAGCGTCCTCGACCCCCAGGGCAAGACGATTCAAGGCGCTCTCAACAAGATGGGCTACAAGGGTTTACACGACGTGCGGCAGGGCAAGTACTTTGAATTTTCGATGAACGGCGGTCTTTCGAAAGAGCAGGCCCAGGTTGAGGTCGAGCGGATCGCCCGCGAAGTCCTGACAAACCCCGTGATTGAAGAGTTTCGTTTCTCCCTCGAAGAGTAGGTACCGCGGATCGAGTTCATTGCAAGGTCGGCATAGGCAACTCGACTCGGAACGATCCGCATCCCCCACCCGATCATTATAAGGAGTTCATCAGCTATGTGTGGCATTGTCGGATACGTGGGCAGCAAGCAAGTCGTGCCGGTGATTATCGAGGGTTTGAGACGGCTTGAATATCGCGGTTACGACTCCGCGGGAATCGCCGTCGCAGGGAATGGCGAAGGCTTGCAGATTCGCCGCGCCGAGGGCAAACTCCGGAACCTGGAAGAAATCATCCGCGCCAAACCGCTGGATGGCACATTCGGCATCGGGCACACCCGCTGGGCAACCCATGGCCGTCCCACCGAAGAGAATGCCCACCCTCATCGCGACTGCACCGGACGCATCGTGGTCGTGCACAACGGCATCGTAGAAAATTATCTTTCACTCAAGCGTAGACTCAAAGAAGAGGGACACCAGTTCACCACCGAGACCGATACGGAAGTCATCGCCCACCTGATCGAAAATCATTATCTGAAAAGCGGCAACGGCAGTCGGCCGACGCTTGAAGAAGCTGTTCGCAAGGCCGTCAAGGAACTGGCAGGCGTATTTGCGCTGGTCGTGATTGCCGTCGACGATCCCAATAAAATCGTGGCTGCCCGGAATGGCCCACCCGTAGTCATCGGAATGGGCAAGGACGAATACTTCGTTGCCTCCGACGTGCCCGCGCTGCTCGAACACACGCGCGACCTTTTCTTTCTCGCCGACGGCGATTTGGCGGTAATTACCCAGGCCGGAGTGAAGGTCACCGATTTTGACGCGAAGCCGATGGAACGCCAGGTGGAGCGCATCACCTGGGATCCGATCATGGCGGAAAAGGGTGGCTTTAAGCACTTCATGCTCAAGGAAATCTATGAGCAGCCGCGGACCATCCGCGACACCACCATCGGACGCGTCTCGCAGGATAGCGGCCAGGTTTTTCTCGACGAAATGCAGGTCACCGAAGCCGAGTTCAAGGCCCTGAAGAAAATCAACATCGCCGCCTGCGGTACCAGTTGGCATGCCGGACTCGCCGGCAAGTTCATGATTGAGACTCTCGCCCGGATTCCAGTCGAAGTGGATTACGCGAGCGAATGGCGTTACCGCGATCCCATCATGGCTCCGGACACGGTCACGCTGCTGATCTCCCAGTCCGGCGAAACCGCCGACACCATCGCAGCGCAGCGGGAAGCCAAAGCCAAGGGTTCGAAGACGCTCGCCATCTGTAACGTCGTCGGCTCCATGATCACCCGCGAGGCCGCAGGAACCATCTACACCCACGCCGGCCCGGAAATTGGAGTCGCTTCCACCAAAGCCTTCACCGGACAACTCACCGCGCTCTATCTATTCGCGCTCTATCTGGCGCAGGTGCGCGGCACAATCACTCCCGATCGGGCTAAGGCGCTAGTCCAGGAACTCGCGCTCATCCCCGGCAAGCTGGAACAGCTTCTCACCCACGACGAAGCCTGTGAAGAACTCGCCAAGACCTACGTCCGCGCTCAGGATTTCCTTTTCCTGGGACGCGGTATTCACTACCCCATCGCCCTCGAAGGCGCCCTCAAGCTGAAGGAAATTTCCTACATTCACGCTGAAGGATATCCCGCTGGAGAAATGAAGCACGGTCCCAATGCCCTGATCGACGAGAACCTGCCCGTGGTGATCATCGCGACCCGCGACGTGAACAGCCCCGCCTCCATGACGCGCTATGAAAAAACCGTCTCGAACCTGCAGGAAGTCAAAGCGCGCTCAGGAGTAGTTATCGCGCTCGCGACCGAAGGCGACGAAGAGATGAAGGCCAACGCCGACCACGTCCTCTATATTCCGCCGGCGCCGGAAGAGTTGTCGGCAATCCTGGAAATCGTTCCACTGCAACTGCTGGCCTATCACATCGCCGTGCGCCGCGGCTGCGACGTGGACCAGCCGCGCAACCTGGCTAAGTCTGTGACGGTAGAGTAGCGCTCTCTGGGAGTAGCGCCCACGTCCTGTCAGCTTCCGAGGGCGTTTCTCCCTCGGAATCAACGTTACGCTTAGTTCTTTAGCGAGCGGATGAACTTCAAAACCTCGCCAATCTGTTCATTCGTTAGCTTGCTTTCAAAAGCTGGCATTTTCCCCGGCTGGCCCTTGCTGATAATCTGAGCCAGGTCCTCATCACTCAGCTTCTGAACTTCCGGGGATCTGAGGTCGCGCAGCTTCAGGTGCTTGCCAATCGTCGTATCCCCGGCCCCATTTGCCCCGTGGCAACCCGCGCATCTTCTCTTGAAGATTTCTTGTCCTGACTCCGCTGAACTATAAGCCGAAAACACCAGAATGAGCGGACAAATAATGAGGAATGGCGCGAGCCTGCCTTGCATTCGTTCGATCCTCCGTTGAATCATTCGATGCGCGTCCGCGACGAACGTTTTGTCCCGTCATCAATCCCGCTTTACCAGTTTAGTTTCACCGCAAACTGAAACTGGCGCGGATCGTAAGCCGCGGTCGCCTGGCCGGCATTGGTAAAGAGCGGGCTGACGGCAGACACATTGTACCGATTCGCGATGTTGAACATATCCGCGATCAGTTCCATATTGAAACGCTCACCAAAGTAAATCCGCTTGGCGACGCGCAGGTCGTTGAAGACGGTCCAGGGAGTGATTCCGGCGTTGCGCCGGAGGTTGCCGTCGAGCGAGATCAGCGTTCCATCGAAATTGGCGAGACATGGTTCTTGCAGAACGTGCGTCGGCGAGTACTTGGAGGGAAAGACGGTCCCACAGGACGGATTGATGGTGGTGTTGGGCCGGCCAGTAAGCGATGACAACTGCAAGTTGTCGCCGTTGCCAGTGATGATGTTAAAAGGCCGCCCCGAGCCGAACTCAATCAGAGGCGCAAACGTCCAATTGCTGAGCAACTTGCTGGCGAAGCCGTCGCCGGAAAGTTTGCTCGTCTGATACACCCCACTAAAAACGAAGCGGTGGCGCTGATCGAACAGAGAGGTGGAGCGGTCGTGGCCCGGGAAAAAGCTGTCCTGCGGAGTGGTTGTGGACTGCAAGTCTACCGAGTCATCGATGGCATGCGACCAGGTGTAGGACGCCAGGAATTCGTAGTGACCTCCGAAGCGCTTGCGCAGGTTGGCGCTGAAGCCGTGATAGACGGAGCTTCCGTTCGAGAAGTTGGCATCCATGTCGCCGAAGGGAACGCAATTGGCAAAGGTCGCCGGATCGCAGTCGGCGTTGAAGCCCTGACTGGCAAGGGCTTGCAGGATCTGTTGACCAAGACCGACACACGCTGCGCCACCTCCTGCT